>Ga0265780_10001938_pt1 | contig 28657 bp, 23 predicted proteins | sample P1T30metagenome_FD_192432 | JGI IMG/M metagenome (GOLD analysis project Ga0265780, IMG submission 192432) | Plant litter microbial communities from East Loma Ridge, Irvine, California - P1 T30 | ecosystem: Environmental > Terrestrial > Plant litter > Unclassified | place: USA: California...
TGTTGATGCACACCCCTGCGAAGGGGTCGCCTGTGCGTTGGCGCACGAGGAGGACGTCGCCGACACGTGCGCATTCGGGGTTGTCTTTTGCGAAGAGGCGGGTTCGGGCGCCAGAGGGGTCGAGAAGGGTTGTTTGCGAGGATGTTATTGTTGCGAGGGGGTTTGGGCATGTTTTTTTGATATTGGGGGTGGGTGGGTCGAAGATTGGTATGCCGTGGTGGAGGCCTGAATTGTGTTAGAGATTGTAAGGTGTCTGGGAATGTGGTTGTGTGTAGGGTGATGGGATTGGAGTGGTGGGTTTGAGTATGAGAGACGTACTCAGATTCTTCTGCACGCCCTCCATCCTCATGTAGCGCGCCCACTTCGGATCAATCTTCTTCTTGTTCTCGTACGGCTTGGGCGTTTGCACATTGCGCTTTGGCTTCCAATTGACTTCGTCGACCTTGGTGTAGAGGCTGGGATACAGTTTGCGGTGCATCCTTGCTCCGAGCGACTCGGGCAGTTTCTTGGTTGGAGACAGCCTTGATGTGTCCATCGACACGGTCTCGGTGCTGGCGAATCGTCGGCATCGTGGGGCGTGCGATGCGACACGCGGCACGGCGGCGCGTGTGCAGGATAGGGCGGGCGACATTGGTGGTGTGGGATGGTGTGGGTGTTGGAGGGTTGAAGATTTGGGAGGATGATGGGATGATTAGTCAGCGTGGAGAATTAAGCCTCGACTTTCGCCGTTGGAGGACCACATGTTAACATGGTTTTGTGAGTATTGCCAATTCAAATATATCTGAGTGATGAGTTTGTTTTGTTTGATTTACTTGAGGCGTCACAGTATGTTGTAGGCAGACGCTGGTTGTCTCTTCGCTTTGAGATCGTTCGCCCACACGCGGTCGAGAGGACCATCTCAGTATCAAGAATATTCAAGAGCCAAAAACCGAGAAGGAGACGCAAAAACTTTTCCATGCAATGCAAGCATCCCACCCAAGTACTCCCCCATGCATTCTGCTCATGCTAATAAAAGCAGCCAAAACACCTATGCCCCGGTATCGCACTTTCGTAGTCCGTGACGTTTGGCAGACATGTGAGATCGATATGGCCATCATCCAGAGCCTTTCGTATACGATAAAGTTCACTCCTCCGGAATCGTTGCCAAGGTAGAGAAGATGGCATATCGTCCCGGACGCCGGAAAAGCGAATACCGTCAAAGCCGAGCCTGATTAAGCTGCTCAGACAGGCCCACGACGCCGTGGCAAGAATACTGATTGAAGATGTCGCCCTGTCGAAAGACAACCACCCGTCAGCAATTGACCTGTTCAAAGTCGATCTCGATCGCGCGCTGTGGTGTCTCTACCTCTTGCATCCAAGTCAGGCCATTAGCAGCCTCCTCCACGGGGAACACCTCCTGCGCGTACTCCTCCATGGACCGGTTACCCTCCCACAACTCCAGCGACATGCTGGGGACATCGGGCTCGAGATCAGGGCCAAAGTACGGTGCGCCTTTCTCGCCGAGCGTGTACTCCAGCGCGGACAAGTGCTCCCGGTAGCCCGTGGGTGTCGGGACGTTGATCACTATGGGGCCCCGCTTGTACCTAACTGGGCGCTCGAGGCCTTTGCTGAATGCTCTGCAGACTTCCTTGGGGCTCATTGAGGCAAAGGCCAGTGGGACACTGAGTCAGTCAGTACGTAATCTTGAGTACCACGTGGGCGGCTAATATGCTGCACCGTGGACGTGACGTGAGGAGATTTCAAGCACGTTGCGGTGTTGTACGGTCAGGAAAAGCCAGCAAATCTATCTTTGCGGGGCGTGGTGGCTGATTGTGGAGAACTGATATGCAGATGTAGGGATGCGCTTACCGCTTGCCGTTCCACTTCCGTGGGCCTTCCTTAAACAGCTGGTAGATAGCTGGCCCTATATCGTGCTCCGAATCAAGCCATGGCAGAGGCTGGTCAGGGTGAAATGGTGCCTGCCATACAAAGCTGCCATCGTGCTGCAGCTCCATGCGGAACAGCGGGAAGTCCAAGCTGGTGAAGTTGTTGTGGTAGATGCCGCAGTACACGAAAGTCGCTGGCAGTCCGATCTGGCGGATGTATTGCTCGACCGTGAGTTTTGGCGACCACATAGGCAGCGCGCGCCAGTTATGGCCGAAAACGGAGTGGTCTGGCATGCCCGAGTAGATGTAGTGTTGTATGCCGGCTTTCTTTGCGGCATCGGCTAACGATCGACCAATCGCAACCTCGTCTCCCCAATGCGTCGTGTTGATGAAGGCACATTGCGCGCTCTTGAAAAGATCGTCCAGAAATTTCTTGTCTTCCAGGCGGCCGATGTAGACGGTGACGTTCTCCAGTTCCGAGAGTTCTTGCGCTACCAGTCCGTTCAGGTCTCTCATCTGCGCGCGCACCTGCCAGCCCAATGCGGCAGCCACACGAATGAAGCTCGCCGACTGTCGTCCATTGCTGTTGATTGTGACGACCGTTCGTTGCATTCGGTCTGCTAGAGGGGTTTGAGTGACAAGGAAGATAGAGCCTGAATATCCGCAACCTTTAGGAATTTCCGTAAAGGTCTCGCATCCAGTGGTAAAGGTAAAGGCAAGAGCGAGAAGTCGATGAACAGGCGCAAACAAGCCCTGATGTAGTGGATCCGATAGTCTGGGGAACTTCGGCTAGGCTTGCAACTCAGTGGTAATCAGGGTGCGATAGATAGCAGATAACGGTGGTGTGTGCTTGGGTGTGACGGTAGGGGTGGTTTGTTTCGCTAGCGTGAATCGGTGTAAGGGTTTCCGCACTTCGGCGCAGGTAATAACGTGCTCGCTGCACACAAAGAGATTCGATATCGACTTTCTGATAGCAGCGAGTGGCGGCAGGACGCACGTGATACACGATATGCACGGCAAGGGTGTTTTCCAGCAGGACGGTGAGGTTAAGTGTGTCAACGGTCTGTGACGGGTTGCTCTTGCTCTTGTTTGACTGCAGACCCTGAAAGAGTTTGCAGTTTTTCTGCGAGTCCGGCTACTGAAAAGCTAGTTGCAATTTATGTAATCGCCGGATAGCTGCGGGATCGTGAGACTGAAAGTTTGTGGGTACGGCTTGGACAGCGGTGTTGTGGTGGTAGGTATGCTCTACGTCGATGTATGGCTTCACGATGTGTGCAGCAACACCGAATTTCAGGCTTATGACGCGCCGGCGGAGATGTCAGGAGAAACTCAATTCCATTTTGCCTTCTGTGTGACATTTTCGGCCAGGTTTGTCTCGTCATTTGCAAATTAGGTAATAGCGACTTATGGGAACGAATAGCAGCCGTTGCGCACACCAACTTTTGCTCTTATGAACACCTGACTAGTGCCGGGAGCAAGCGATGAGTACATAAGTCGGCGCAATAATATACCCTTAATGGACCACTTTATCACGTTCTGGTTCGTTGTTGCACTGCAGGAAAGATGGCAGGAAGCCAATTCGCATGTTCAACAACCACCAAGAAGTGATCTACAGTAGTGTAAGACACACGCCCTATCTGCGTTGAATCTTAGTAGACCGGCGCTCTTAGGTGTAGAGCTCCTCGTCGTCAGTCTCTTCCTGTGATGCAACCAAGACGAAGAGGGGAAAGGCGGGACTGCGGGGAAGACTAAATCCAGGTACGGACATCTACGCCGGGCTCATAGGATTCGAGAGAGTGTTGCCAGCCGCTGTCAGGAGCGGCATCAACCACGTTGTTAGGCCGCGTGTTGTGAGCCATCGACCACCTTCTGCATCAAAAGAGAACATGCTTGAACAGGATTCGTGTGATGGCCTTGGACAGCGAGGTGCTAACTTCAGCTTGGCAAAGGTTTCTTTTAAGTAACTGCAAAGCAAGCGCCCGCATGCTACATATTTAGCGCTCCGAAAATTCTCAACTGCGGATCTGATTGCGATGCTCAAATCCACCTCCAAAACCGCGTCATTTGAGCAGCGCAGATGGCCGCTACCCCGCAACCCAAAGGCTTCGCAGTGATGTTTATGCACCAGAGTATGTGTCGTGAAAGCCATCCAGCCACAATTCCTGTCGCGTAAGTCCTATTATTCAATGGCTAGGACGTTACATATGCACCTTCGGCTGATCGCAGAACCCTGCAATATGGCGACATCGAGACGCGCATATGCATCAATCATATTGTTCATTCAGCATGTTCCTGGCTGCAGCCATCAGAGCGATGATCCCAGCGGCACGCAACGTGCATCTTGCCGGAGTAAATATCAGCCAATGACGAGCTGCCATACTTCAGTGTTGCCGTCGGCCTCGGACACGTGCAGCTTTGCCGCACTCACCTCATCCGAGTGAAGATGAGCTCCTGCATCCACCAGCGTCTGTACGTGGTCCTTCAAACCTGCGCTGGCGGCCAAGAACAGAGGCGTGTTGCCCGCTCGATTGCGTAGGTGGACTGAGGCCCCCTGCGCGAGGAAGTCCTCGAGAATCTTGACGTTTGGTGAGGTCGCTGCGAGATGCTGTGCCGAGTGTCAGCAATGAAACGCAATCTCGCATCATTGTACGGAACATTGTGGCTCCTTTGCCGGCTGCAGCTGTTGGGCTCGAAAGATAAGCGACAGCTTTGTGTTACCACGGTGTTGGGACGGAAAGCTGAGCGCTGTTTGGCTCTGTGCCGCTGTGCCGACGGCATCGTGCTTCTTTATCTTTCTGAGTACGGATGGGTTGCACTGCACTGTCTCAGATTGCCAACACCTGCAGTGCGACTGATCCGATGCCGGCTCGCTGTACCGGTGCTATGGTGCAGGAACCAAAGGCTCTTCATGGCTGCCTAGGTACGACAGGTACAGCGATAGCCATAGAGTCGCTCACTGGAAGATCAGATAAGGAAGTCGTGTTGGTACTTACCACTGGGCTGTTGAGTTGATAGTCTGCATCGTTGAGCAGCCAGCGAGGCTCTCCTCGTATAATGTCCCGTGTCCCTTGCAGGTCGCCCTTCTGGATGGCATATCCGAGTGCTGTGAGGCTGGAAAGCTCTGGCGTAAGCACACCACTTCTCGAAGGATGCTCGAAATGAGTCCTTGTTGTCTCGGTTAGCTCGCCGCGCAGGGAGATGGACATGCGCTTTGCGACCTCCTCGGGAGTTGCATTTGGAAGAGCCAGCAGATAGGCGAGTTTGGTGAGTGCTGCTTCTGAGGTCAAGTCCTGCCCGAACACGACTCCGGCCCGACCGAGGACGGTAGCAGGTGCATAAAGCGCGCTCACACTGCCGTTTAGGCATTGTGTCACATTTACGACGACGATACCCCTCTTGACTGCGTCCGCAAGAATCCGCGTCATTGCGCCGTCCGCTCCGCCGGGAGTGTTGCCTGCACCAAAAGTTTCCAGAATCAGTCCTTTCAAACCGTCGAGCCGTAGTACAGCGTCGAACATGGCAGGCGTGATTCCGGGGAAGACGCGAAGACAAGCAACGTGTCCCGTGTCTAAGTTCGTTTGGATCGTGAAAGGGCTTAGATCTGTTGAGCGGTGTACCCTATGCCACAATACGCTTGTTTTGGTGGATGACACTGTCGCAAGGGCCGGTAGATTTGGGCTTCCAAAAGCATCAAAATCTTCCGCGGAGATCTTGGTAGCTCGGTTCCCGCGGAAGAGTTTGGCGTTAAAGAAGAGACACACCTCTGGTATCATGAAGTGGCCCGCAATAATAAGTGAGTTCAAAAGGTTGTCTTGAGCATCCGTTTGTAACTCCATCATCGGCGCCTGAGATCCAGTGAGGATGACTGGTTTGCCTAGGTTATGGAACATGAAGCTCAGCGCTGAGGAGGTGTAGGCAAGGGAGTCGGTTCCGTGGAGGATAACGAAGCCATCGAAAAGCTGGTAATTTCTTTGGACAGTCTTCGCGATCTGGTCCCAACCGGCGGCATCAATGGAGCTGCTGTCGAGAAGCTTCTCGAATTCGAGCACGCAATACCGTACGCGACGTTCATATGTGCTGACTGGCGTTCTCAAACTTTGGACGGCTTTTCGGGTACCTTTGTCGTCTGTGACTATCTCAAGAGGCTCGGGGTATGATCCATCATTGAAAACAGGTCTGGGCGCAAGTCCAGCTTTCAGAAATCCTCTTGCAGGTACAAGACCGTCTGCAGACTTCCGCATACATATTGTGCCACCTATGTCACGTTAGTATGAGGCCTCCATGATGTATGATTAATTGAGTGTGGGCACCTGTGATGATGATCAGGACCCGCGACTCTGGTACCAACTGCAACTCTGGGAACGCATCGTCCATGTCGACTGGTGGTATCTGTGCTGTGGAGTCGTTGCCGTGCTCGCAAAACTTGTGGTACTGTATTATAGATCCCGAACAAGGAAGTCGCGGCTCAATGGAAACTAGTGTAGTTGACAGTCGGGCTCAAAGAACGTCGTTAGTTACGGAATAACATTGAAGTAAAGGTGTCTAACAAGGATAGACCAAAAAGTGGGCTACAAAGTGATGGTGCAGCGAGAATCGGTACCTACGGAACGGCGCAAAGAAAAACTTCGCGCGCTCCACAGCGGCCGACCACGCTACCATGTTTCTCTTACCCCTTCGAAATGGATTTTTCACGCATGATACGAGAACGCACAGTGGACCAAAGTGCGATGGAAATAGGTGACCTATGACTAGCAACACGTGGCTTGCTTCGGCTCAAGCAATTCGAGCGTGACATCACGTCAATAGTATAAGATGGCTTCCAAGTTCGGGTATTGCGAAGATATCTATTTCTGCTATATAACCACAACCACAAGTATCAACAAGGTTCTGATCTATGTATACCACGGCGCGGTCTAGCGCAACAATCACCATGCTGTTTCGCGTCGCAACGGCAATGCGTCCTCCACTTAGAGATGTATCACCACCGATTCATCATTTCCATATCGTACCGTTCCGAGGTTACCACACTCCCCTCAACCAGCCAGTCCAGCTTTCCTTGCGGCGGTTGCACGCTGCTTCTCCAACCTCTTGGCCTCTTCACAATTCTTAGTGACCCACGCCAGCAATTCGTCCTTGCTGCCCGGCGCCATGAGCTTCGTCCAGACCGGAGCTTCATCGAGAATGGGCATGGCTGCAATCTGCGGCATGCCGTTTTCGAAAATGACCCAGCGTCGTAGGGCCTTGCGCGCGTTCACCAGATTCGTGTTCGCTGGTATAGCTGTGGACACCTCTTTCCACAGCACCTCCTCGGCTTGCTTGGAAGTGTATTCACCGATCACGGCATCATACTCCTTTTGTTTGTCGAATTCTGTAAGAGCCTCCTGGAGCACCTGCTTCCGGGTCCAGTCGTTGGAGGCACCCCGAAGTGGATTTGCTACCATGTACTCGTTGGCGAAGCGATTGTACATGCTTCGCTTCTGAACGCGCGCCCGGTCGTTGGCGGTCTCAACGAGCTTTTCTTGCTGCTTGGGGTAGAAGAAGCGACCACTCGTCGCCCAATCGAAAAGCTCGGTCTCGTCGTTGAAGCCGGCCCAATACTTGGCGGAGTCTAGCCCATAGAATTCCATCACCTCGTTCGGGTTACGAGTGAGGAGTATCATCGACTTCTTCCTATCGTAAGCCTCAATCTCCTCGACACGAACGTGTAAACCCTTGTCGTTGCAGGTGACACCTAGCCAGCGATGACTGGCTCCCAAGATCTGGAGCAGGTCCGCGTCGCCCTTCATAAAGCGGGTCCACTCGTAGAGCTCGGCTGCATTCGGTGTGCCATCGCCAGGCGCGAGCTCGACATCAACCTGTACGTATGTGTCAGGTGTCTCTGGGTGTGGAACGGCATACGAGTGTGAGCCCCCATTATACCTGGATACATCGGCGCCCAACACCTCTTTGAGCTTTTTCCAAACGTTGTCACCAGTTGCTACGTTCGGCTTGACACCTCCGACCAGATAGTCGACATCGCCGTGATCTGCCTTGGCTGGAGCTTCGCGAGGTATCACAACGCGCTCGAAGACAGTCTCGAGCTGAGCTTGACATGTCGATGCTACTTGTTTGTAGAGGTCGGGGGAGATGCGAGGAGTGGTGACCGGCTTGCCCGACTCTAGCTTCATGTTTGCGAAGACGAGGCCTCCCATGACTGTCGGTGTTGAGAAGGGCAGTTTCGAAGTGTGAGGTGTGTTCTGGGACAATTTGACTGCGATAGAAGGTGATGAGAGGTTGAGTTGCGACAGAAGAGGAGCGTGACAGAAAGAGATGGAGACTGAGATAGAAATAGAGAGAGGGCGCCTGCATCATTAGCAAAAATGCACAGCCTCACAAACGGTTCCTTTCACTATGACTCCTCCGTGAAAGGAAAGAGCAAACCTTATCCACGTGACAGCGGCAGCAGACAAAACTACACGATGTGACTGTATGCGCACACCTTCAGAAACTTACTCTAGGTAGTTATGAGGGCGGAGAAGGGAGCGACGTTCTCGAGGCACCACGACAGCAACACTTCGGCTCTATGCAGGGCATGCGGTTGCAAGAGACGTGATCTCGCTCAGAATCGCAACGAAACGCGACCGAAGGAGTGTGTGATGAAGGTTGGTGGGACGGAGCGCGGGATAGATCCGCTGTTATTATGACGCACTTCCGCTTGGCCCGTGCCAACCTGGCCCAAAAAGTTCGCATGAAGGGTCTCCAGCAGCTCAACACCAACACAAAAGTCCAATCTGTACTGCAACCTGATAGCAATAGCAGTTTTTGTACAGAGAAGTGGGCCGCCCGTAACACGCGACAAGCTTACAATTGAGACTAATTTGATATGCCAGATTCTTCTTTGCGCAGCATGACCGACACCGCAATGGAATCGCCTGAAGTGCTCATGGCACGCTTCGAGGAACTCAGCATCCTTGAGAGCGAGTTTGAAGACGCAGAAGCGGAATTAAGTATGGAGTCCACGGTATCACCCAGAAATAGCCAATGCCTGACAGTGTACAGTCCGCAAAGCCGAGGCCCTCCATGCGCCCCTCTACAAAAAGCGCGCCGAGTTCATCACCAAGATCCCACACTTTTGGTCACTCGTCTTTGAGCAGGCACCGCCCGAGATCGACAACTTCATACAGCCCTCAGACTCCAAAGTTTTCGCAGAATGTCTCGACACATTCGAAGTCTCGCGGTTCGAAATGGACGACCCCAAAGGCTCGGCGCGCAGTGTCTCCCTCAAGTTCGGCTTCAAAGAGAATGAATACTTCCAGGACCAGGTGATTGAGAAGAAGTTCTGGTTCCGGACATCAAAGGACTGGGCCGGCCTCGTCTCTGAGCCTGTCCAGATTCACTGGAAGAAGGGCAAGGACCTAACCGGTGGCCTCACCGACGCCGCATACAAGCTGAGTGAAGCAAGGAAGAAGCTGGGCATCGATTCGTCCGACGACAAAGCGCGGAAAGAGGAGAAGAAGCTACCTGAATACAAGGCGCTCTCAGACAAGCTTGAGCAGTCTATGGAGTCATCCATCAGCTTCTTCGGCATATTCGCGTTTGTCTCCGGATACCGATGGATTAGCGCCGAGGAGTCTGAGAAGGTCACAAAAGAGGACAAGGAGAAGATGGATAAGCTCAAGCGCGGCGAGAAGGTCGAGGAGGACGAAGATGAGGACGAGGAGGAATCACAGGACTTCCAAGACACCGAGGTCTTCCCTGGTGGAGATGAGGTCGTCACTGTTATTGTGGAAGAGATGTGGCCAAATGCCATCAAGTTCTACAGTATGTTACAAGCTGACCCACTGTTTGCATGAGCTAACTCCTTCTAGAAGCAACTTTCGACGAGGAGGACGACGAGGACTTGTCAGAACTCGAGATCTCGGAAAGCGAGATGATGATGGACCAGGACGATGATGACGACTCGGACGGCCCTGTCGATATTCGTGCGCTGGTCGGCAAAGGCAAGTCTGATCACTCACCGCCAGCCAAGAAGCAACGCAAGAAGTGAGCTACAGTCTGAGGCGCAGTAAACCGCCAACTGCAATCACAATGGATTCGTTCCCGAGCTTCAATCCTTTATATCTTTTTTGTCAGACCTCTAGTGTCTCTTCGTGTCTCAGCTTCGGGTGCGGTCCGCTTTTACCTTTGAGCTGTCCATGCTGACTACGTTATCTGGCAACGACGGGGAAACCAGAACTTCACAAACCTTTGTTTCAGCTGCACGAATATACCGACTGTTCGTGTTTACAGAATCTAAGCCACGACTCAGTGTTCGGGATCTCAAATCGGTCGTTTGGACAGGAACTGACAAATCGCTGCAGGCAAGCTCGCACAGCACCCCTGACGATGTGCGAGTTTCACTACTTATTGAGAACTACTTATACCGTATAGATACGGCCCAGTCATAACCACCCGCACGCCCGCTTTCTCACAACTTTTCGTCCGCCAATTCCTCAGTCGGTTCGAAGAGTATGAGGCACCTAGCGAATCGACCGGTATGCCATGAGTAAACGAGAAAGCGTTGGACAGAGAAGAAGTCCATGGTGAAAAGCTCGATTGTAAGGCTAGCCTATCCAAGATTAAATGCTGTTTTTAAGACACAGTTTTTGGCGCTCAGTCGAAACACTAAAAACAAGCGCCTTCACATCCCCACTCCAATCCCACGCACCCTCACCCAATCCTCTCAACAACCCGCCTAAAAAACCCACCCCGACTCGTATCAATCATCCGCTGCCTCCACCCCCCCGGCACCGCCAATGCCTCCGCCATCTCCTCGCTCCCAAAGTCGCTATCCCTAACAATATCCCCATCCCACCTCCCCACCCGATCCTCATACATCAACACAACATCGCGCCCAAACTCCCACAGCTCTGTAATCCTAACTAACCGCGGCAGCAGCGGGATTAGTTTCTCGACTGATGTTGGTACTAGGTCGTTGACATCGGCGTTTTGTTCTGCGAATGTTATGTCCACGAGGTTGGGGTATGCAGCTGCGAGAGAGGCGATTTCGTAGTCTGGATAGCGTACTTGGAAATATAAATGCGTGATCTTAGGAGACGGGACGAGGATATGGACTGGTTCTTTGCCTTTAGTATGCGTGCAATCGATTCTCAACGTCTCTGCGTTCGGACACATTTCCATCAGCGCGAGCATATGGCACGATACCCTAATCTCTCGCACGCACGGCAATTTCGACACCAGCCCCCTGTTCGATAACTCGTTGTCAACAGGGCGCGTCCCGTCGAAATGAAGCGTCATGCTCAGGACACGCAAGTTCGTAAAGCGCACGAGGAGACTGAGGGTTACGTCGAAGAGGGCTTCCCAGTCACCGCGCATGACGCTTTCATACGTGACTTTTCGCACGAGGGCGCAGAGATCCGGGCTGTTGGTGAGGCATGTGGCGTCTAGGGAATGGCGTTTGGGGTGCCATGGTTTGCGGCGGCGGTGTTGTTGGGCTTGGAGGGAGTGGAAGAGTTGGGGCAGGAGGATGGTGCGGAAGCGTTGGTTTACGAGGGATGATTCTTTGAGAGGTTGTTGGCGTTTGAGGGCTCCCCGCTGGGAGATGGGGTAGCCGGTCCAGTCGAGGTGGTTGAATATCTCGAGTAGAAGTTCGGTGGGAAGCTGGGTGAGTGTGGGCTTTGGAGACATTGTGAATTGCTTCAGAGTGACCAGGCTGAGCATGCTCGCGGGTCGATATTAAGAAGGGAGTTGGGTATATTCTGGTAGTACTACGTCGACATCTAGATTTAACTTCTGAGATCGATCGTTCTGTATACCCCTAGTTCATGGTCTCGCCAAACTACTATCCAGTCTGGCGGAGACGTTCCTGTTCGTTAGATGCGGGGCCACGCCGTACATAAACGGCAAACCTACACGAACCTGTCTCGTTTGAAAATGCACGTTAAACAATGATGTATTAACCGGTGAACTGAGAGTTCGGATGTGGAGCGATTCGTCTGCCTGGAGTTGTGAATAGCTGCCTACTAGGCAAGCGCACTATTGCGTCATTAGATCTTGACATGAGCCAAAGTTGATACCACTTAGCTTTCCCGACTCCCGACCGTCAAGCACGTAAAACTCCCATCATAATCATCACTCTAACGGCTGATAGTCCGAAACCGACCCCTCCACTCTCCTTCTTGCACGTGAACTCTCTACACCTCTCCATCCCTTCCAAGGTTCACTCAACCTCACCCACATACACTGCCACCAACCCCAAAACAGAAACACACACACCGTTAAAATTGGTGAGGTGCCGAGAAAGATGCGGGAGAACCGTTCCCTTCTCGATCAAGAGTCGTCTGCTTATGTGATCGTCATGCTGCCATTACTTGATGCGGCGCGTGTACCTATCCCTCTCCATGTACAAAACCCCGACCCTTTCCCTCCCCAATACAGTAGTCAGACCAGCGTAGGGGTCGATACAGAATATATGTGTACATCTGCCTTCGTGGCATTTTAGCGTGAATTTAACGGAGCCGATGCTCATGGCCGTAGCGATATTGATAAACACGGTTTTAAATGTTTTTGTTGGCTAAAATGTGCTGTTCGAGACTTGACATACGGTACCGGCTCCTTATTGATGTGGTGTGCACGAGATGCTGGTTACGCATCTTAGTCCAAGTACTCGACTCGGTATATATATATACATGGCGGCAATATAGCTCATTTTACCTCTCATATCTTATAAGAACTCCAGTTAAAATCTCCGAATAACAGCGCCCAGAATGTCGACAAAGTTTACGATTCAGTTAGCTGAGAACCTCTCTGTACAATTTGTTCGCTCCTGGAGGTGATGAAGCACCGGCCAGATGCGCAACACCACCTCCATCAAACTCTTCCACGAACAGATAGCTAATCTTCCTCAATACTAGTACATGACTTTCCACTCTACATGAGCCTTCGAAGCGAGTGGTCGCATAGGTATAAATTGCCAATTCAGCCTGGATCCGTGGAACTCTAGGGCCGTCTTCTTCCCCATTCCTAACTCAATACCTCAACGCCCTCAGCCCACTCCATGCAATCACACCTCATTGCAGTGACTCATTCGGCACATGCTGATTCGAAATGCAGTCGTGAAGAACAGAGCGTTGTCAGACGATCCGTGTTGAATGAGGTCGATACTGGGACATTGTGTGCCACGCTGTACTTCTCTTCAGACTCAAAATATCCTTTAGAGCTTCATATCGTTTCCTGTAATATACGAGCGAGACATGTCAACAGCCCTTCGTTCCACTCCACTCCGTCGACGAAACTCTCACACGCGAGTGGAAGTTGAACATGGTACTGAAATTACTCGTCCCGCAGCTCGACAGTGATTGTAAATAACTTTTTGTGTTTATGTCGTCAATTCGTTGCTCATTAAGTCATATCTAGATGCTACAGTTATATCATATCATATCATGACACATCATACCATCAAACCTTTTCAACAACACCAGCATCTCAGCGTACACATACTATCCTTAGCGTCCCATAGGTCCTAGAGGTTACGAGCACTTCAAACCACACTAACCACCGTCTTGCCCTTCCCCAACACATTCTCCGAAGAAAGCAGCATCTCCCGCAACCGCGTCTCCGCTCTCATTACATCATGCTGATTGCTCGCGCTTAGATCTGGCGGCCACGGCCAGGGCAGCCACGATGTTATCGACGATAGCGTGCCTGAGCGTGGTCTTGGAGTTGGTAAACTGGCAGTCGAAACGCCCCGTCGATGAACACCCGCATTTCGTGCTCTCGCCGTCCGTGGCCGAACACCCTCCTCCACAATCCCATCCAAGCCCGTCGGACTCTCAAGCGAGAGGTGCTTCGACGCAGTCGGCGACGTAACAAGCGTAATCGCCGGATTCGCCGTCCCCGCCGAGCCTGCAGGCTTCTTGTCCAAATCGCGAAACGTGTCCCCATCGAGCGCCTTCCTCTTCCCACTCCCGCCACTAATCACGCTCTTCAAGCTGCCATACGCAGACTGACTCCGCTTCTTACTACTCGCAACCTTGCTCTCCTGCGCCAGGCGCTCGCTACTACTACTCGCCTCAGGCACAGCCATGAGCATGTTATTCTCCGCCGCCCAGCCCTGATTGACGCGCGCCAATCGCCCCCTCCCACCCGTGTTCGTCGTCGCCCACAGGGACCCCGGCCCAGTGATCTCGCCCTGCGGCGGGAGATGCGAGTCGTACTCGTCCGCCAAGCTCATTCGGCTGCGCGCACATATCTCCGCAATCGCATCGATCGCGTCGCGAATCTCAGGGTCCACGGCGCGCAAGATAGCGCTGAAGCTGAAGTCGTCGGCGGCGGGCAATTGGTCTGTTCGCGCGGCCCAGTTCGCCGACAGAGGAGCGCTCCCCCCATTCATCGCGTGCGAGCGCGGCGTGGTGAAGCCCGAGTCGGGGCGTGAGGTGTATCGCGAGCCGGAGTAGGTGCGCACGACGACGGGCTGGGAGGTGACGGTCGTGCGGCTGGACGTCGACTTTGCGGGCTTGGGCGCGGCGTGGAAGGCGGGGGCATTAAGGGCGCGGAGGGCGGCGGATTGGGTGGCGGGGAGGGTGTTTGTTAGTGTAGTTGTTGCGCTGGGTACTGAGCCTGTGCTGGCGGTGAGGTCGGATGGGCCTCCTGCTTGTGGTAGGTCGGACGGGGAATCGTGGGTGGTGGTGAAGGTTGGAAGGGTGGTAAGAGGTGAAGTAGTTGGACCGGCAGACGTGTTGGTGCCCCAGAGCGTCGAGAAGACGCCTAGCGCTACCGATTGCCTGGTGGTCGTGGCAGGCGTCACCGTGGGAGGGAGTGGGAGTGCGCCAGAATCCGGCGACGCGGTTGTGGGATGAGGAAGAGGAGGGGCAGCGAGCAGCGCCGGAGGATCGCAGGCAGGCAATTTCGCGCTTTGCACAGACTCGGGCATTATTGTGGGCATTTCTCCTCTGCTTGGAGCTGCAGGTCAATGCATGCCTGCTATGCGACGCCTTCTGAGTAGTGTGCGTGCGATGCAGTGTTCCAAACCGATGCGCTGGCCTGCACGGGACGATCCTTGGCATTGCCATGTCCTACGGCAGACAACCGTGCCATTGGATGACCTCACACAAATAGCCCACTCCAGCCTGACGTGTATACCAGAGTCGCACGTCGATGATGTGTGTACTAGGTAGCTGCTTGATACTGAATGAGAGCATTTCAGCGTACTTGCATGGGACGATTCATCCGCAGCACTGCAGGACCAACATGAACATGCCGCCTGGGTCGACGTCAATTGGAAGACATAGTGGAACGAACGACTTCTCTGCTATTCGCCGCTTGGTTCCACTTGACGCTCCTAGAAGAGCATTCCGTCGTCCGAATTGGCGCTGTCCACCGATAGCTGCTGACCTGACTCCAACTCTCCCTTCACCCACGACACTAAACCGCTGGGCAGCTCATCGAGTATCTGCATCTCCGCTTTGATATTGAGCATGAGCATAGCCTGCAGCTCCTTCCTCCATTCCAGCTCAGGTCCATCCTCAGCACACAAGTCCCACTCCAGCATACGCATAGCCTTGGTACGATCACGCGCGGTGAGCTTCATCAGGCCCTGAAGCTGAGGCAAAACACTTGTGCCTGTGTCACGCTCGCCTACCGGAGTTCGGCTGATGTCGTGGCTTTTGACACCGAGCCAGCGCAGGTTTGGCAGACTCAGGCCGGGTGTATCGCTCTGTGCTACATTTTCATGGGCAAGGCGGTACGAGCCGTATTTGTACGTTGACAGAATGGCGATGCCGTCGGGGTCGAGATCAACGAGTGCATGCATTGGGACATGTGGTGCGTGGTCTGCGACATGTCGCAGAAACGTTCTCGATGCCACGTCAGGATATCCTTTCGCCGTAAGTATCAGGCCTCGCGAGCCTAAAGCGGTCCACTGAGAAGAGCTGAGCAGAGATCGAAAGGTTGCCTGCGGTATCAGTCCAAGCGTTCCCTCGAGGACCGGCGACTCGGTCATACCTCTTTCTCAATGACGAGAACCCAATGGACTGACATCAAATCAAGCCTATCGTACTCGCCAATCTTTGGTACGAGCATTCCCTTTCGCGACATCAGCTTAAACTCCCCTGCTTAGGGAGTTCATGCTCACCTCTTTCTCGTTGATGCCTTCGATAACATGTCCATCCTGGCGGGTAATCCTAAAACTCCCGGCCACGAGACCTTTGGCTGCAGCCGTCTGGAACATTGTCAGAATCTGGAATGAGCTCTCAACAGAGGAAGCGTACCATGTTCAATTGTGAGCGCGAGACACCGAGCGTGCAAGCCAGGTCATCGACGTAGCGATCGACGACGGTCTGCTTCACGAAGAGATCTGGATGTCGGTAGTAGATGTCGCTGACGATGTCAGCCGTCTGCCTTGATTTCATTACTTTGATCGTATTACCGCTTGGTCATAACGTTGTTTTCGATGAGGCCACCATGGACAATCTCCAGTATGCGAAGCAGCACAGCTACATGGCATTAGTGGGCGTCCTATTCGACTTGTCACAAACTCAACTGAAGTTCCATGCTTCTTGCGCAGTGGTACCAGGAAAGCTGATGTCGCGTTGTCTCGCCTTCGGCGTCTTCCCATCAGGCTTTGCGCGTCGTCTCGAAAGACCTGCTCGAGTTTTGAGAGTGATTGTCAGTGCATCGCTCTCGTCAAGCAAACCGTCCACGATTCTCTCCAACATGGCTTCGATCCGCGCAATGACCCACGCTCTGCGAAGAGTTAATGAAGGGCGTATGCCATCGAGCGGCAAGCTCACCGATCCCGAATTGCTGGTAGAGGATGCTTTGGTGGTTCTTCCTCCTCGAGAAGCTGCTCTTCCACCTCTTTGGCATCGCCATCATCCATCTCGCAATCGCTGGTCGCTGGTGTCAATACTGCATCGTTATCGAGGTCCCATAGTGTCTCCTGTTCATTTTCAGCATCGCCCAGCATGTCCTCGTCCGATAAATCGCTCGAGATGTCCTCGAGTGCGTCTTGTGAGTCGTCTAGCCCGAATAGCATATCCTCGATATCGCTGGCGTCCATGATGACTGCAACAATCACTGACTGGCTGCAATCTCTGCGGAATTTAGTGTTTTGCTGGTTATTGATTGATCAAATACGCTGTTGCGCGCTGTTCAAAGTTTAGGTGATGTGAGTGACATCGTCTGGAAGCTCACGAGCACGAAGCGGAAGGCACGATGCTGCAAGAATTGAGCTAGCACGTTTTCCACATGTTTGGGAAAGAACCACTGGATGTCACGATTGTCAACGTCTGACTTTAGTTGTACGAGTGAATGTTTGATGTTCGTGATGCTGCGGGTAAAGAGGCGCCAGTCCTGCATAGGAAAATAGCACATTTTCGCTTACGACAAAGAGTGCTGCAATCGACAGGAAATGGCTGTTTCCGCGCTGCCAAGCCCGCTAGGTATCGCCTTCTACGCGCACGCGACGCGCTCCTCCCAGTCGCGTCGCCGTCCACTTCCACTGATCATCGATCCACAACGGGCACCCACATCAACCACAATTACACGCCGCACGCCCGATTGATCTGCCCATACCTTCAAGCTTCACTTTCGAGAATCGTCGCAAAAATGGCAGAGCTATCCACCCTCCCGCCGCTCTCGCAGAAACGCCCTCACGAGGACGACATCGAGCCTTCCGTCTCAACTCCAACCAAGGTTGCGATCCGATCAGAAGCCTCGACGCCGCTATCAGTCCTCTCAGTACATACACCGTCACCGATGAAAAGCCTCACACCAAGCACGACTGCCCCGAGCAGCAGCGTCAATCCGCTCTCGTCTCAATCAGTACCAGCGTCAAGCACCGGCACACAGCAACCAGCAAAGCGACGGAAGCTCACGCAGCAAGAGAAAGACGACCAGAAGGCCGAAAAGGAAGCAAAGGCCAAGGCTCGCGAGGACAAGAAGGCGCAGAAGGAGGCCGAGGACAAGTTGAAAGCCGAACAAAAGGCAGCGAGAGAGGAGGAGAAACGCGTTAAGGATGAGGAGAAGCGCATCAAGGACGAGGAGAAGCAAAAAAGGACAGAAGAGCGCGAGGAGAAGCGGCGTCAGAAAGAAGAAGAACAGCAGCAGAAGGAAGAGGAGAAGGCCAAGAAGGAGCGGGTAAGTCATACAACACTTACTGCGAGGGTAGACAGGGACTAATATCCGATAGTCACAAATGCGGCTCGGGGCCTTCTTCGCAAAGCCCAAAGGCGCGGCCGTCACTCCTTCAAAGGCCTTGGTAGAGTCCACCCCTAATATTCCAGCATCATCAGCATCATTACTATCCGATCTCTCTGGAGCCATTACTACCCCTGCGCTGCATTCCCCGCAGAAGAACTTCGTGCAGAACTCTCAGTCTGACTACGAGAAATACTTCCTGCCTTTCAACTTGATGCCACATACCATCCTCGCTCCAACGAATGCGTTCATGGAGGATCCAGCCAAGATGTATGCTGCTCGGACACGACTAGACAACATCGCGGCCCAGGCCAACGTGCAAGTAGTCACCGTGAAAGACCTCAAGGAGACTCTGCCGTCGTCCGGCCGTCGAGGTGTCAACGGCTCAACAGTCGTCGACGTTGTCGAGTGTGTTAACGGCACTTCCGACCAACCGATCGATCTTACCGAGGACAAGCTTTCCGCTCACACCAAGTCAATGGAGATGCTGAAGTCAATACCCATGAAGTACATCCACTTCGGCGAGGACGTACGACCACCCTACTACGGCACCTACACGCGCCCCTACACGGACACCGAAGCTGCTCGGCTCGCTCGGAATCCCACATCTCGTCTCCGCACAGACACCAACTACGACTACGACTCAGAAGCCGAATGGGACGAGCCTGAAGAGGGTGAGGACCTCGGTTCAGAGGGCGAAGACGAAGAGGACGAGGCGGAGGATGACATGGACGGCTTCCTGGACGACGAGGAGGACCCACAGCTCAAGCGGCGACTCATTAGCGGCGACTTGCAGCCCGTCAGCACCGGACTCTGTTGGCAGGATGAGCAAGGCGTATCCAGACTCAACGACGGTTCGGACGCCATCTGCACAGACTTCCGGGACTTCTCGATGGGCTTCCTGCTGCGTAAGTGTTGCATATACAACCTCTTCTATACAAGCTAACAAGCACCAGCATCTCAACCGCACGCCATCGACCCCTTTTCCACCGCCTACTGGGCCCCCGAGCCCGCCCTCGTCGCAGCACCAATCAAGAAAGAAGCCACCGCAAACGGCTCGATGAACCCTCCCCGCGCACCCCTCACCCAGCGAACCGTCAACGGCCTCATAAACACACTCAACACCCCTCAACAGCAGGCACCCGGCAGCGCCTCCAAGCCCGCCAAAGCCAAACGCATGATCCCACCCGAGCACATGTCCGCCTTCAAAACCGAAGTCCAGGGCAAAGACCTCACCAAGATCGGCATGGTCGAGGCGCTCAAGAAGGTCTTCCCTAAGATACCCAAGGACGCTATCACGAATACGCTCAGTGTTGTGGCTGCGCGTGTGGGCCCGACGGAGAAGGAGAAGCGTTGGGTTTTGGTGGGGAATTGAGGTGTTTTGTGGTCTATAGTATCGTGCGTTTCGAGTGTATCATACGCTCGGTATTACTTCGGCGCTGGGGGAGTAGTTTCAAGAGGAGCATTTGTTAGCATGTTTGTTTGTTAATTGTGGGGCGTTTTTTTAGGTGTAAATCATGTATGGGATGGGATGGGATGGAATGGCATTAGCTCGTTAGTGCAACGAGTAGAGTGGGAATGTCTGGAGTATAAGTATTGCTTTTAGCGGCATGTTGGCTCGAGAAATGTACCCATTAACATTAGCATAGCAATCGGCGTTCATATGTGTGCAGTATAAATGCATGTAAATATGAGTATCGGACGCTCGGCAAGTTCATTGGTGTGTGTATGTGTGTTTCAATCATGTGCTACCAAGACTGTCTTATTGCTTTTGAAGGAAGCTTTTTAATAGATGGGGATTGAGGAACTGGATATGTATAATTTGAATACTGGATGGAGCGGCTCAGTCGTGATAGATCATGGAGCGAACACCGACATTTTCACATGCAGCACTATCACGCTTCTGAATTACGGGCTACTAGCTACGCGCCTCCGCCTGCTATTCCTGTCTATATGCTTCTGCTTGCTATCTTTGTCTACATGCCTCACGCCTAGTAAGATCTACGTGCTGTTCACATTGTAATTCTCAACGAAGTAATCTTACCCCTGTTGCTTGATCTGCTTTCATCTTGCACAACTGCGCCAAATAATCCGTCACGAAAGTGCTGGGTACCAGCAGCCTACATCGACGTTGTTTGGCATTGGCATCCCGCAAAAAGGCTTCGTGCGACGCGCGTGGAATCTCGTCAATGTATCTCCATTCCCCGACCTCCTCTTATTTTGCACGAACCTGCAAAGACCGCCGAGGGAGGACAAAAGGACGGTCTTTGTGTCTGTAGTCGTGCGCAAGGTATGGAGGGAATAGTGTGACATGCACTTGTTGTGAGTCCATGATAGATATGGTCCCGTGTATATGTGTTTCAAGGTCCTCGCCCTCGTGCGGAGGAGTGCCCATGCACATGATTATTGAGTGTTCGTCATTGGCACTAAAGGGAACGGTACCGTGACAGCCGCGGTAGCCGCGTAGGAATGACCGCACGCCTCTCAAGTACACGATCTTGCATGTTCTCAGAGTGCTAACATGAACGATCGGGAAAGTAAGTCTCTTGGGAGCCGCATCGATTATACTCTGTAAAGACAACGACAGCGCCTTGAACAGTGTGCCGGTGAGGCTGGGCAATACCCAGGCATTGAAGTGCGTACCAACTCGCCAAAACAAGCTAGCCACGCTTTCCGAGTAGTCTATGTCCAAGTGACGGCCTGCATTTCGCACTAGAGCTAGCAAACCGTAGATGCGATCACGTGGATCAGAGCACTTATTGTTGGCACGCTAGCTGAACAGGTCCCAGAATGGCAACGTCATGTCATTGCGCACACGTACATTACATGTAGAGCCGTCCACATGCTTACTCTGTGTGTATGTCCAGCGCTGCCAGAAAAATGCAAGCTGGTATAGCGATGACAACGTGCCCAAGGCGCGTAATGCTGGCGGGCCAAAGTCTGTCCAGTGAAAGGAATGTCTGCCAATAAGGATAGTGAGCTGTTTCGCCAGAAGGATCTCTTGAGTCACCCATGTGCGGTTCCAGTAGTCCATGGACCCGACGGCATTGAACGTATTGACTACTAGGCTGGATGGCTCGACGGCGTCTTGTTCGGTAACCCAACGGATAGCAGCACGCGGAAGGTCCATTACACCCAACCATACCAAGACCTCTGCTGCGCCTGTGTAGATTACGTTCATGCGTCGCACTTCTCCTGCCTTCTCTGCATCATTGCTTTGGTCAATCGACAGCGCGTCTATCCACAGTGGCTCTTCAGGATAGCGTTCGCTGGCTAGTTCGAGGAAGCCGTACAGATTCTTGCGCACGAAGAAGATGCATCCTTCAAGCGAGATCTCGTGATCGTCAGATGGCTCGCCACACATGTAAGACAAGCAGCGATACTCGGTGACGCCATTGCTTTGCCACAGTTCGACTTGGATCAGGCCGTCGAGTCTCGACGGTAGTACTTTCAACAAGCGAAGGCCCAAATTACTGGACCGATGTAGACTCTTGTGTTGATATCGTGACCCATTGCTCCCGCGTTCGATGGAGGGTTGAACAGGTTCCATGGGGTACGTCGCGCCAGTACTTCGTATTGCATGTCTGTCATCGGAGTGGTCTCGGCTTCGCTTCTGGGGCACAAGACGGGAAGCCGTTACTCCCGAGGAAGCGGGTACATTGATGGCTACAGGGCGGTTAAGCAAAGAACCACTTCTACTTGATGGCAGATGTGGAACGAGGAGATGGATCGACGTTGCGGATAAGAATAGCGACCGCTGTCTCCACATTTCGGCCGTGTCCGTGCGCACCGAAGCGCGTGGAGGAATTCACAGCCAATCGACCGTTCCTTGTAAACGCCAGCTATCTTTGGTGCGACAGGCTCCAGCACCTGTCCAATCGCTTACTACCGTCTCGCAGGAACTGGCTTACACACGGAGAGGAACATAGATGTTCCACCAGAGTTCCTGGCTTCGAAGCGCTGGCACCTGTCCTCTTCCAGCGATCGTACTCCCGCACCAGCATCAGCAGGCGCTCTGGAGCTGCCGTACCCTCATCTGCGGCTCTAGTCAGCGCCCAGAGATCCATGATGGCGCTATGTACAGATCTCATGGGGTTAGGCTTGCATGCAAGCATAGCGGCAAGGTGGGTTGACTGGCCGCCAACCTGCAGGCTCATCTCATCCTATGGATACACAGATGGTGGAGGCCTACAAAGACACCGTGTTGCCTCCTGCACCTTCGCGAGTTCTGAGACGTTTGGTATTCGCCTTCCACCTTTGTCAGTTGTCATAGCGAGCTTTTCTGTCTTTACTTTGCTTGACATCTTGCTGGATCAAGTGTCTTTTCACTACCAAAATGGCATCACTCGTGTTGTACCTTTCTGCAACTGTTCTATTCGCTCATTCCACAGATGCATTCAATTGTTCGAGAAAGCCGATTTACGTCGATATCCATAGACGGGCTGTTCATGATTCTACGGAGTTCCAGTACGGATCTTTCATCGGCTTAGGAACACCACCACAGAACAACAGCCTGTGGCCTTCGTTATCACAAAACCACACATCTTTTGCTGCACGCGAATACTGCAGTAATACCACTCTCAAGGACTGTGAAAAATCTACTGGAGGGTTTTACGACTCCACAAGATCGATTTCGTAAGACCGCTTGTGACTACTTACAAGAAGTGTGATTAACGCTGTTGCTAGATTCTCGAACCTCCCAAATTTCCAAACACAAGACAAGTTCAGCGATGGAAGCTTCTCTGGCTATTTTGGCAAGGAAAACCTACGCCTGTACACGCATTACTTCGAGACCGAGGGCGCATCGCAGACACTCATACAGAACTCGACGATCGAAGTGGCCACACAAGGCTCAATTGTCCCCGCACGCGTCGGCTTGGGCATGTCCTCGACCGTATTGAACGACCTTGCTGCACAAGAACTGATTGTTGGAAAGACGTACTCGCTGTACATTGGACACGGGTTCAAGCGTGCAGGCGGTGCGGTCAATGGCAGCAACGTCTTTGGCGGTTACGACTCCGGTCGCTTCACTGGGCCAGTTCATAAGTACCCGATGAACCCCGCAAATGTCAATCCGATGAGCGTGCGTATCAAGGACATCTTCATTATCGAAGCCAACGACAACTCGAATGTATCATTGTTCGACAACGCCGCGTTCCCGGAGATGAAGTCTCGTGCAGCTGGTTTCGAAGCCCAGATCACGACTGAGCAATTCCCATTTTCTCTCCCGTATCAAATCACACGAAACTTTATGGCACGTACTGGTGCGGAGAAGGACAAGGACAATACCTGGGGTGACAACTCCCTGCGCATGAAGAATGCGTTCAACGGAACACTTTCCATCGTAATGGAAGATGGCTTCACAGTCACCATACCACCCGAGGTGCTCATGAACAAAACCAACATAACGCCCATCCAGGAACGCAACGAAGACTCAAAGGCACCGTTCCATCTCGGCACGGCATTCCTCGCGCAGGTTTACCTTATGGCTGACTTCGAAATGAAAAACTTCTTCCTCGCTGAAGCGGTGCAGAAGAACAACGCAGTCATGCCCGTATCCTTCTGCCCGAAGACAACTCCTCAAGCCTACAAGCGCCCAGCACAATCAGAGTGGCAACGCCAAGGCCTCATTGGTGCGGTCGTTGGAGGAGTCGTGGGTGGTATGGGATGTCTAGCTGCGCTCTACTGCTTATTGATGGTGTTCTACCGGAAGAGGGACGAGCACAAGCTGAGGAAAGAGCTGAAAAAGAACGAGAAGACGAAGATGGCACAGTTCGATATTGAAGAGGCGCCGACTTTTGACCCACCACCATCGAAGGCGCCGAAGATGCACTTTTGGAGAAAAAAGTAGTGTTGGTGTTTCTAGGAGTTCTTTTGGAGTCTTTTGCTTGTTGTTCTATGCTCGGAGCCGGCAGTGCGCCTCTTGCTTCTTGTACATAGTTTGAACGATCGTTACATATCATCATTGACTTCTTCTGCGCGTGTTTGAGTTATGGTGTTCTCTAACTTACGCGTCTTCGCCATGACTAAGCTTCAGGTAGGTAGGTAGCCAGTCTCACTTAGCGCCTTGCGCCCACAGCACCGACAAAACATCAACATCTTCGCGCCCACAACGCGTCGCGTCACATCGCATCAATTTCATTGCATATGCCTTGATGCCATGGCATTCCATTGCATACTTCTGATTGAAGCTCTCCCGTTATCGCAATTTCCTCGAAACCTGCAGCGTACGGTGCGCACCATTCAACCAGCACCCGTGTGCACCGCGTGGCATGCGCCACTGATGTATTGCCCCTTCCAAAGGCTTTTCGGCTTCGATCACTACTAGCCTGCCATCAGCACCCTGTTTATCGTATGCATGGCGCTCGAAATGAGAGAAATGCGAGCCTTGCAAAGGACGTGGTTTGGACAGAAGTTCTCGATGTCTTGCCCTCCCTGAACGCCATCGGCCACGATCGCGAAATGTCCGCGTACATCTTATAGCACTGATGCAGGACACGACTCTGATCAAGAGCACGATATGTAACAACGCAATTGTGTAGCGCAATAGGAACTGTCGATCCAATGTGTAGCAAGTGCGGGTGGGAACGAATTTGCTGGCGAAGAGCGAGGCGGCTCAATTGACGCTTACCTTCACAGCATCTTTGCGCGAGCCTTGCGTCTGGTCAGATGATACGAGATCACAATCAAACGGTAATTTTCGGATCATGGAAGGTAGTTCTGGAAGTTGAAGGTAAGTGGTTTCGTGCTTGTTTGGCCCATGTGAGCACATTCCAGCGACCTCCCTCGGCCGGCCCTTTTTTGTTTGTTTTGACGTTCATTTCTCGTCTACATTCCTGGCTCTTACCTCGACGACGGCGAATAGAACAGTACATACAGGAAAATGTATGTTTACATGCATGCGCCCTGTGTGGCTGTGGACGTTATCATCTTGAATTTCGCAACGTCTCTCGTTACTCCACGGTCGCTTTTTGCACATAGGATGAAGGGGATAGAAAAGAGGAGGACATACAGGACGCAGCACAATCGATTGTCTACATAGACTCGACAACAGGCGACGCGAATGCAACGCAGACTAAACGACCAAGGCCGGACCGCTCGAGCGCATACACCACACATTAAACCGAAGCGCATCGCATTCGTAATACGACAAGATGAGAGCGATATCTACCCGCGGCGCACCGAACGCGCCTTTGACCACCACAGCTATCGCGGCGATTGCCACGGGCATTGGCATCATATTACTTTGTCTCTTCGCCCTCGCCTTCCTTCTCGTCAAAGCGGTACGGATCCACAAGCAGCTACTCGCCGATCTAGAAGAGAGAGGATTGACTTCCGCGCAAGCGCGAGGAGAGGGCGACAACTCAGTAGCGAGGCCACGTGCTGTGTTGAGACGCAACACGATATTACCTTTCAACACCAAAACGGGATGGGACACGTTAACTTCCCTCGACACTTTGAACTCTACCGAACCAGCTAAAACAGTAGCACACTATGCGCCTCCAAAACCGACTGAAGACTTTAAAAGGGCCAGTCGGCTATCGTGGCCTTTCTCGGCGAAACGCATGTCAGGCCACAACATCCACATGAAGAAGATGAAGGGATCAAAATTGTCCTCCGTCATTGAAGAGCCAAAACCGTCGGCAATGGTACCTGTCTTGGGAAGCTCTCATCTGAACGCGAGCGAGCGCTCCTTGTCGACTGCAAGACCATCATCATGCCAGTCCATGCTTCAGAATCATCCAGTCTTCCGCAGCTCGACCGAAGGAGAGAACATGGACAACGTCGGCCCCGTCATTTGCGTATCTTTCTTTCGATCAGAAGCGAACAATCGACTTCAGCGAGCGCGATCTGTAGCCGCCGTACCTTCCGCGGTTCGTCCTCATAAACAGCTCCGCGCCAGATCCACTAGTCTTTGTAGTCAGGCTTCCGGTCTTGCGCCTGATGTTATTCTCCCGCCTCTGCCACTGGACATTGAGCGCATCAAGAGCGAGGCAAGACGGTGCAGTCAGCTGAATCGCATCCCGTCTAAGCAGTCAGTGTCGAGTTATGGATCGGCGGATACATCCATACTTGCAAGCAAAATGAGCCCGATTCTCACCAAGACGCGGCCCCAAAAGATCACGAAACCGCAAACCAGGGATTCGTCTGTTCGAGGTCCGAGGCCTTTCAGGGACACGTTGGACCTGCGGGCGCAAGTCTTGGGTTCCCAACACACCGCCAACGGGATCACGCCTAGAACGAATGTAACTTCGCTGGAAATGCCAGCATCTTGCAATGAAGGCAAAAAATCGCTTTCTGAAGGATCGAGTTCGCAGTCTGTCGGCACAGTGACTGAGGCGCAATCAGTTACCGTGAGCAAGGTGTCTTCACCCGATGCCAGTCCATTAGCCGTGCGAAAGCTTAGCACACCAAAGCGGAAGCTGAAAACACTGGTGTCGTCAGAGGGATCACCCGAGCGACAGCATCAGAACGTCGCGACTTCCCGGGTGAAGAATCAACATGCTCGATCACCAAAACGACAGCACTCGCAAACATCGTCGCGTAGTAGTGGCGGAAATCCGTTCCAATGGGATCCGACACCGCTGTCATCTGCATCAAAGCCATCGGCATTGAAAGGCAGCCCATGTGCACGACAGGGCCACCGTCGCAAGAACAGTGTGAGGATCTCACTAGTGCCAACGTTTCACGGCCCACCGAGCAGGACACCTAGTCCTTCCACCATGCTCGAGAGTAAAGGTGATACTATGACAGGTGCCGATACCTTGGTACCTGTCACTGGACTTGGTCTCGGCTTCTCAGGCACACGTTCGCTACCAACACCGCCGAGCTCCTCCACCTTTGCGCCAGACCTCAAGTTCTCCACTACATCTCTCCGTGCTTCCCTAACGTCAACATCGCCCGAGCTGCCACTAGTGAACTATGATCAAGGTCACGTAGTATTTCCCACGGACCATATACTCCCTCAGCTTTCTTTGACAGAACGGAAGAGATTGAGCGATGGCTCTATCTTCAGCCTGTCACGCTTCCCCGCCACTCCATCTGTCGTCGAGCCTTCTGGACTCGACATGTCGTACTCAATGACTTACACTCCAGCCGAGCCCTACAACTACGGTGATCACTTCGGGATGCCAGAGACGCCATACATACCACAGCACCCTTTTCGACCGTGTACACCGGAGCAGAATCGATCCCCTTCACAGGATAGTCTCATTGACATAGATGAGTATGACCCGGAGCTACCCAGCCTGGTCTTCCAAACCCCCAGCAACGTGCCTTCGCGCGCATGGCAATCAGGTTTTGCTGCCATCCCAGAGGAGTCTTCTGTAGCCTCACAGAAGACGCTCGATGTTGACTCTTCGCGCTACAACGACTCACCACCAGTTTCCTCAAAGACCATGTCACCTCCCAGATTTGTCATTGAGGACAGATCGGCATACAATCTGCCTATATATGCCACTGCCATCCCTGAAGAGTATACGATCGACCCTGCCATCTTGAGTAAGGATGCTTTCACTGTGCTGAACAGCAGTGTAAGCAATGTCAACACCAGCCTCTTCAGAACCTCGAACAGCAATCGTTCAAGCGCGGCCATTGCGATACCGTCGAACACGGCGGCTGCACAGAACATGTTCGACCCACTGCTCGCAGCTGCATCCCCAGCAGCGAGCACCCAAACCGCGAACATGGCTGAGTCACCTGTGCTTGGGCACCTTCAATCCGAAGCAAGCTCAACTTATTCGTCACCTTCACCATCGCCAAATCTGTCACCAACATCATCGCCTATACAGCTACCCAGTCCTGTGATGCCGTGCTCGCCACGACCATCACATGCCGAACTTCCCAACAATTCTCTGACTATCAATTTTGCCGACGTGCCCAAGCTTGCTCCATCGCCTCGTGGACCGCGTGGATCACCTCCACGCCCGCTACGCTCCTCGATTGCGGCACTACGCCGGATGAACTCCGACGCTGCTGATGCGAAGAGGCAGAAGTCTGGTCGTGGGGAACGTCGATATCTCCGCCTTGGACGTGAAGATGGCGTCCAACTTCCCAACGACGAATCATGGCTCGACAACATCGAAGACGACGTCACCGTCGAGCTCGACGAAGCAGAAGGGCGCCGATTAGTCGGCGATGTCTTGGATGACTGGGAGGAAGGCTGCACGATGCTCGACCTGAACGAAGTCACGAGCTTGCATTCCGAGTCGACCATCAGACCAGGGAAACAAGGCTCGGGGGCATCGACGCCAGTGCGAGAGGGGAATGATACGACGTCTGGTGCATCGCCCGAGGACAAACACTCAAGCAACATCTGGGAAGACGGCGAGAAATTCTGGGCTTCAACACCACCACCGTCATCCGCACTCAACAATACCGCAACCCGATATCAGCCCATCGCTTCCTCACCACTCGCGTCTCCATACCTCTCTGTATCCACAACACCACTGAAAGTCAGCAAGAAGCGCGATTTCCAAGTCGCCAAAGACACCGTGTCGCCGACGGAAAACTCGGCAAGGGACAGCGACCGCAAGAAGCGCAGGGAAAGCCAGGTTGAGAGTAAGAGGACGAGTCGGTATAGGAAAAGGAGTGTGCTGGGGACGGGGACGCCGAAT
>Ga0265780_10001939_pt1 | contig 28654 bp, 17 predicted proteins | sample P1T30metagenome_FD_192432 | JGI IMG/M metagenome (GOLD analysis project Ga0265780, IMG submission 192432) | Plant litter microbial communities from East Loma Ridge, Irvine, California - P1 T30 | ecosystem: Environmental > Terrestrial > Plant litter > Unclassified | place: USA: California...
GACGCGTGCAAGATGGACCGGGAAGAAGGGGTTCACCCGGACGCCGAAGCGGTCCTCGGTCCGCGCATAGGTATAGCTGCCATTGATGCTCCAGCCCGTCACCGGCTCGCCCGCCACTTCGAATTCGCCACCCCAGGTCTTCACGCCGGAGATCGAGATGGACGGCGTGAGATTGCCCGGCAGCGAATTGGGAACGCCGTTGGGGTCGGTGATGGTGAGATTGTCCTGCGCGATGTGGAAACCGGCGGCAGACACCGTAAACCTGTCGCCGAATGGCGTCGCCTTCACGCCCGCTTCGTAATTAGCGCCCGTCGTCGGCGGCAGGATGTCGTTATCGGTGTTCCGCGCGGACACCGGATTGAACACACTCGCATAGCTTGCATAGAGCGAGACCGCGGGGGTCACGTCGACGACGACGCCGCCATAGGGGGCCCACTTCTTCTCGCGCTGGACGCTGTTCGGGCCGTCCGGCAACAGCGCCCCTGCAACGTTATAGTCGTTCCGGTCAGCACGATAATCGGTGTAGCGCGTACCGGCGATGATCTTGAGCCAATCTGCCGGGTTCAGCCGGACGACGCCGTAAGCGCCGATCTGCCGCAGATCCTGCGAGAACAACAGCGCATCGGTACGCTCGATCGCGGGAGGCGAGAAGGTCGGCAACCACGGATCGATGTCGTAACTGCCCGCGGTCGGATAGCCCGCCGGGTTGGTCGTGCTGAAGCCTGTCCGACCAGCCGCGAAGTCGCGCTCGAAATAGTTCAGGCCGCCAACGACTTCATGCTCGCGGCCGAACAGCTTGACCTTGCCCGCGACATAGCCATCGAGCGCGTCCTCCTTCTGGTCGACTTCGCCGTAAAAGCTGAAGGGCGCGCCCATGCCCGTGCCGTCGGGGCGGGGGAAGCCGTTGGGAATGTTGAACAACCGACTGTCATTGTCGCTGTTGCGGCCATTGTAGCTGACCCGGAGCAGCCAGTTGCGACCGATGTCCTGCTCGGCGGCGGCAAAGATCGTCGTCGTCTCCCGAAGCCACCGGTTCCACGGTGCTGCCCCCGTGAAGGATCGCGGAAAGTTGGTCTTGGTGCCATCATTGTACAGCAGCGGGATCGTGCCCCAACCCGCGCCCTGCTGATCGGTCCGGAGGTAATCCGCGCCTACGCGCAGCCGTGTGTGCGGGGTCACGTCCCATTCGAGCGTGCCGTACACCACCGGGATCTTGTCGCGCTGAAGCGCGATATACGATTCACGGTCGGTATAGGCCGCGACAACCCGCGCGCGGACCGATCCGTCTTTCGTTATGGGACCGCCGACGTCGCCTTCGAACCGGTAGCTTGAGAAGCTGCCCCCCTGCATCGAATAATAACCCCGGAACTGCGACGGGGCACGCTTACGGACGAGGTTCACGGTAGCCGACGGATCGCCGACACCCGCCACGAGACCCGCCGCGCCGCGAATGACCTCGACCCGCTCGTACAGCGCGATATCCCCGACCGCCGAGTTCTCATAGCCGCTGACCTGATAGATCGTTGGTACACCGTCGAACTGGAAGTTACGGACTGCAAAACCACGGATATTGTAATTGGTGCGGGCGGCGTCGGTGGAGGAGATCGTAACGCCCGGCGTCTGCGCCAGAACATCGGTGACGGAGGTAAGGTTGAAATCCTCGATCCGCTGGCGATCGACCACGGTGACCGATTGCGGCGTCTGCTTGAGCGTGAGTGGGAGCTTCGTGGACGTGGTCGTTCGTGTGTCGTTTTCGCCGGTGATGACGATGTCCGGATCCTGTGGATCGTCGAGTGCGCTTGCCGCATCGCCGCGCAGGTCGTCGATGTCGGCAACGGGGGAAGGGACAGACGCGGCGGCCGCTGTCGGAGCGAGCGTCAAGGCCAGCGCAAGCGACCACAACCCAGTACCAGAAATCACGCGAGCCCCCTTTGATATTGATAGTCATTCTCAATACGGATGGAGGGTACTGTCGTAAACCCCTGGAATGACAAAAACGTCATGTTGGGTCGGCGCAGGCGTCTAAGTAATTTCCGAGGGGCTCAAGCACCCGCCAGACCGCGTAGAGGCAAGCATACCGTGGAGCGCGGTATGGGATCGGAACTGGTTATGGGCGTACAGCGGATACCAAGGGGCCGGACGGGGCGGCATGCGGGCACTCCCTGCCATCTCGATCCGGACCGTTCCGATCAGGCTGCGGAACACGCGCAAGTGTTCGCACGCATACATGCAGATTTCGGAGACTGGGTATGACCGTGATCCAGGCAGTGGCACCCACGCCAGCCAACGCGCCAAACCACCCCCTGACACCCGAGATGCTGCGCCGGATGGACGCCTATTGGCGTGCCGCCAATTACCTGTCCGTCGGTCAGATCTACCTGCGCGACAATGCGCTGCTCGATCGCCCGCTGGCGCTTGCCGACGTTAAGCCACGGCTGCTCGGGCACTGGGGCACAACCCCCGGGTTGAATTTCCTCTACGTCCATCTCAACCGCCTGATCGTCGAACATGACCTCGACATGATCAACATCATCGGGCCGGGGCATGGTGGCCCGGGACTGGTCGCGCATACCTATCTCGAGGGATCCTACACCGAACGCTACCCTGCGATCGAACGTAGCCGCAGCGGCATGCACCGGTTGTTCCGGCAATTCTCCTGGCCGGGCGGTATTCCGAGCCACGTTGCGCCCGAGACGCCGGGGTCAATCCACGAGGGCGGCGAGCTGGGCTATTCGCTGGCGCATGCCTATGGCGCGGCGTTCGACAATCCCGATCTGATCGTCGCCTGCGTCATCGGCGACGGCGAGGCGGAAACCGGCGCGCTGGCTGCGAGCTGGCATTCCAACAAATTCCTCAACCCGGCACGCGACGGCGCGGTGCTGCCGATCCTGCATCTCAACGGGTTCAAGATCGCCAACCCGACGATCCTCGCGCGGATCGACCGGCAGGAACTCGAGGCGCTGCTGACCGGCTACGGCCACGATCCGTATTTCGTGGAGGGCAGCGATCCCGAGACGGTCCACCAGCAGCTCGCAGCTGCGCTTGACCATGCGCTGGCCCGGATCAAGCAGATCCAGGCGGAGGCGCGAACTGACGGCGCAGAAGCCAAGCGAGCGCGCTGGCCGATGATCGTGTTCCGCACGCCCAAGGGATGGACCGGGCCGAAAGTTGTCGATGCCAAACCGGTCGAAGGTACGTGGCGCGCGCATCAGGTGCCGATCGCGGACTTCAAGGATCCCGAACATCTGCGCCAACTGGAAGCGTGGATGCGGAGCTATCGTCCTGAAGAGCTGTTCGACGCAGACGGCAAATTCCGCGACGAGTACGCCGCGCTGGCACCGACCGGGCATCGCCGGATGGGCGCCAACCCCCATGCAAACGGCGGCGAGCTGATGATCCCGCTCTCGTTGCCCGATTTCCGCGCCTATGCGGTCCCCGTGGTTGACGCGGGTCAGGTCAAAACGGAAGCGACCCGGGTTCTCGGCCGCTATCTGCGGGATGTCATGAAGCTCAACCTGGGCACGGCCAACTTCCGCCTGTTCGGCCCGGACGAGACCGCCTCGAACCGTCTGGCGGACGTATATGACGTCAGCGGCAAGGTATGGATGGCAACCGTCGATCCCGTCGACGAAGACCTGTCCCCCGATGGACGCGTCATGGAAGTGCTCAGCGAGCACCTCTGTCAGGGGTGGCTCGAGGGATATCTGCTGACCGGCCGTCACGGGCTGTTTTCCTGCTACGAGGCGTTCGTCCACATCGTCGATTCCATGGTCAACCAGCACGCCAAATGGCTCAAGGTGACCAAGGGAATCCCGTGGCGGCGACCAATCGCATCGCTCAACTATCTCCTCACGTCGCACGTATGGCGGCAGGATCATAACGGACTGTCGCACCAGGATCCGGGCTTCATCGACCACGTCGCGAACAAGACCGCGAACGTCGCGCGGATCTATCTGCCGCCGGATGCCAACTGCCTGCTGTCGGTCGCCGATCACTGCTTGCGCAGCACCGGCTATGTGAACGTGATCGTCGCCGGGAAGCAACCCGAATGGCAGTGGCTCGGGATGGACGCGGCGGTACGGCATTGTACGGTCGGGGCCGGCATCTGGGGCTGGGCAGGGGACGATGCGGATCCCGACGTCGTCATGGCCTGTGCGGGTGACGTGCCCACGCTGGAGGCGCTGGCGGCGGTGATGCTGCTGCGGGAATATGTGCCCGATATTCGTATCCGGCTGGTCAACGTCGTCGACCTGATGGTGCTGCAACCCCGATCCCAGCATCCGCACGGGCTCGACGATCGTGAGTTCGCTGCGATGTTCGGCTACGATACGCCGGTGATCTTCGCGTTTCACGGCTATCCGGCGCTGATCCACAAGCTGACCTACGCGCGCGCCAATCATGCCGACATTCATGTTCGCGGCTACAAGGAAATGGGGACGACGACGACGCCGTTCGACATGGTCGTGCTCAACGATCTCGACCGCTATCGTCTCGCGCTCGACGCGATCGAGCGTATCCCGCGGCTGCGGGATCGGGTGCCGGCCGAGACGGCACGCTATTGGACGACGATGGAACGGCACAAGCTCTACATCGCCGAACATGGCGACGACATGCCGGAGGTGCGCGACTGGCAGTGGCAACGGTGATGGCAGCCGCGGTGGTCCTCGCGCTCAACAGCGGATCTTCGTCGCTGAAATACGGGCTTTACGCGGTGGGCGACGGCGATCCAGAGCGGATCGTCGACGGCACGATCGAAACGACCGACGAACACGCCGTGGTCTTCGATTCAATCGCTGCCAAGCTCCGCGAGGCACGTGCGCCAATGCCGACCGTGATCGGCCACCGCATCGTGCACGGTGGCCCGTATCGCGACGGGCATTGTCTGATCGACGATCCAGTCATGGCGGATCTCGAAGCCGCGTGCGCGTTCGCACCGCTGCATGGCCCGGCTGCCCTCGCGCTGATCCGGATGGCACAGGCCCGGTATCCGGGGGTGCCGCAGGTGGCGTGTTTCGATACCGTCTTCCACGCCGGGATGCCGGACGTCGCGCGGACACTGCCGATCCCCTTGGCGTACCGCTCGGCGGGTGTCCGGCGCTACGGTTTTCACGGGCTGTCGTGCGAATCGATCCTGCACCAATTGGGGGACGGCGTGCCTGATCGTCTGGTCATTGCGCATCTCGGCAATGGCGCCAGCATCACCGCTGTCCGCAGCGGTCGATCGATCGATACCAGCATGGGGCTTACCCCGTCGGGTGGCGTGATGATGGCAACGCGCACTGGCGACATCGATCCGGGCGTGTTGCTCTTTCTACTGCGCCAGAAGGGCCTGTCGCCGGATATGGTGGCGACGTTGGTCGACCACGGTTCGGGCATGACCGGGATCTCCAAGTTATCGGGGGACATGCGCCGTCTGCGTGCTGCGGCGACGACAAATACGGACGCAGATCTGGCGATCCGGATGTTCGAGCGATCGGTGTGCAAAGGGATTGCCGCAATGGCGACCGTGCTGGGTGGCATCGACATGCTGGTGCTGACCGGGGGGATCGGCGAGCATGATCGTGCGACCGCAAGAGCAATCGCTGCCGGCCTGACATGGCTTCCCGCCTTGCAGACCAGAACGATGGAGTCGCAGGAAGACGAGCAAATCGCCCGCCATGCTGCGCGGCTGGGTGCAGCCATGCGGTAGGGTAGCGGGATCTCGGACAGCGGAAAGGCACGCGTACTGGCCCCCCCCACAGAACCCATTCGCGCATACGGCTATGCCAGTTGCTCCGGACACTCTGCGTAGTTTCCGACGGTGATGCCGGAAACCGGCAAATGTTAGAATTTGCCCGCAACGTCACCCGTCAACCGTGGTCCAGCACCCGCACCCCGAGACATCAAGCTCATGAGCATTGAACATCCGTTAAAACCCGCAATACCAAGCATAGCTACGGATGACGGGGCTGTGGCTCAGCGCCCGACCCTGCATCTGTCTTGCGCAGTCACCGAATTGGCCCGGTTTGCTGCAGGCAAAGCTCGCGCCAGACGCATCTGGTCGGGTCCCCGTGTCGCTGCCGACCTGGGACCGACGGCGTGGCTGGCGAAGGATCTCACGTGAGCAAAAGGATTGCACTGGCGCTGCTGGCATTGTCGCCCCTGGCCTGCATCGCCGCAGCGTCGGCGTCACCTCTTGCGGTATCTGATGGCAGGATCGAAAAGCTCAAACCTGGCGAATACCTTTGGGCGCCTGCGGTTGCGCCTGCCGGACCCGTCACGATCATCGTCAGCCTGAACACCCAGAAGGCGTATGCTTATCGCAACGGCATCGTGATCGGCGTCTCGACCGTCTCCACCGGTACCAAGGGATATGCCACGCCGACCGGCGTCTTCACGGTGTTGCAGAAGGACGCCGATCATGTGTCCAATCTCTACAAGGACGCCGCGATGCCGTTCATGCAGCGGCTGACCTGGGGCGGGATCGCAATGCATGCCGGCAACCTTCCCGGCTACCCGGCATCGCACGGTTGCATTCGGATGCCGCTTGCGTTTGCGAAGCTGCTGTTCGGCATCACCCAGATGGGCGTCACTGTCGTCATCACGCGGGACGCGCTGGTGCCGATCGTGGTCACTTCTCCGGCCGCGCTGGCGCCGGACCGTACGGTCGATCCTGCGACGGCGGCGTTCGTGTGGTCGCCGGGACGTTCGCCTAGCGGTCCCGTATCGATCGTCATCAGCGGTCGCGACCGCAGGGTCGTCGTGCTGCGCAACGGCATCGAGATCGGGTCGAGTCCGATCGTGCTGGACGTCGCGGTGGACCAAACCGCCGCCTTCACGCTTCAGTCGATCGATGCCGCCGGGGAGCATTGGCTCCGGCTTCCCTTGCCCGGCGAAACCCGTGCGGGAATGTTGAGCGCGGCGGATCGCGACAAGGGGCGTTTGCCTGAAGGTTTCCGTGCCGCATTGGCGACGGTGCTGGTCCCGGGCGCGACGCTGTTGGTCACGCGCGACACGTTGGCAAGTGCGGGGACCGGCACAGCGATGACGATCATCGAGGCCAGCGCGGGCGCGGACGGATCATGATCCGGCGGCAATCACGGGACACGGCTTCGCGGCGGTGCGGCGGCGAAGGCGGCAGCGACCGCGTCGCGCATCGGCTTAGGTCGGAACGCAGGGTCGTATAGCGTCGGTCGGCGGGGCGCCTTGTCCTTGCGGGGTTCGAACCCTTCGATCCAGCTGTAGCGGTCGCACAATCCCCAACTCAGCACATCGCGCACCGCCGGATAGCTCAACGTCACGTCCAGATACCCTCGGGTGAAATCCGCGACCGCCCGGTCACGCGGGCTGACGTCGGCGGGCAATCCGTTGTCGCGCACGTCGAGTTCGGTCAGCACCAGCGCATAGCCCATCTGCGTCACGGCATCGAGGAACTGGCGCCAGTCCCGTTCGAGCCGGGCGACGCTGGTCTTCGCATCCAGCCCCTGGGTCACGAGGTGCGATTGCACGCCGAGCGCGTCGACGGGGGTTCCGCGGCGCTTGAATCCCTCGAGCAGCTTGAGCACGCCGGTGCGGTGGGATGCGTTCCCCGGTTCCCAGCTCATATAGTCGTTATAAACGAGCTCCGCCGAAGGTGCCGCGGCACGGGCAGTGTGGAACGCGAGATCGAGCGTCGCCTCCGCCCCGCCGATCGCGGTCGACAGGCTTGTATCGTACAGCTGCCCGTCCGCCGGGCGGACCGCTTCGTTGACCACGTCGTAGCTTCCGATCCGTTTCCCGTAGCGGGTCAGGACAGTTTCGATATGCGTCGTCAGCACCCGTTCGCCTTCGCGTTTCGGCGTCGCGCCGAAATCGTAGCTGTTGAGCCATTTGGGAAACCATTTGGGCTGGTGCCACAGAAGATTGTGACCCCGCGTGCCCAGACGCTGGCGCTCGGCCCAGGCAAGTATCGCGTCGAACCGTTCGAACGCGAAGGTCGTCGGCGACGGTCGCAACGCCTGCCACTTCATCTCGTTCTCCGCGACGATCAGCCCGCACTCTGCCGCGACGAGGCGTTCGTAGGGTGGGTTCGCGATCGACCCTCGATCGGCCCCCGGGGTGCCCCAACTGATCGCGGAGCCGAACCGCAAGCCCTTGCGTCGCGCCAATATGTCGAGGGAGGGGGCCATGTCCGTCGCGGCCAAGAGGGGGAGGGGCGCGGCCGCGGCCCCGAGGATGCCGGCAAGAATTATGTCGCGACGCGCAAAGTCAGGCATGTTCAACCTCTCCCTATTCTTGTCGTCACTGGCATCACGAGTTCGACCCGTGGCGTCAAGGATCCTGGGCTCCGCGCTAAAGGTCGGAACATGCCTGTGGATGTCACAGAAAGAACGGCCGCAAGTCGCACGCTCTAGCAGAAAATCTGCGGCCACACTTCTCAGCCTAGACCTATGCTCCGGCGGCGAAGCGCTCGCGTTGCTGCGCGACCCGGTTGCGCGCCTGTTCGATCTCATGAACTTCGGTGGCCGCCATGAACTCCTCGAGTACGCGGCTGATATGGCGGCGCATGGCTTGCCGCGCGCGGGCTGGATCGTGGGCGATCAAGGCGTCCAGGATGGCGACATGTTCCTTGAGGCGGGGGAAAACGCCCGCAGCATGCGCCTTGGCCGACATCAACTGATATTGCGGAGAGCGATCCCGCGCCTTCCAGAGCATGTCGACCGAGGCGACCAATCCGCCATTCTGCGACGCTCGGGCGATACAGAGATGAAACGCATAATCCGCCTTCTCGCTACTTTCGAGATTTTCCGCCCGCACGTCGCCCATTACCGTTAGAAGCTGTCGAAGCTGGTCCAGATCGTCATCGGAAATACGCTGCGCCGCCAGCGCACATGTCTCGCCTTCGATCGCGCGGCGTGCTTCGAGCAGTTCGAACGGGCCCATATCGGGTTCGACCCGAACCCCGCCCTTGGGGACGGTCGCGGTGACGAACACGCCGGACCCCATGCGCACCTCGACAAGCTGGTCCACTTCCAGCGCGATGATGGCTTCGCGGACGGTGGGGCGGGACACGCCGTAGGTCTGTGCCAGGACTCGCTCCGCGGGCAACCGCTCACCGACCGGATAGACGCCCGCCATGATCTTGCGCCCGATCTCGCGCGAGATCCGGGCATACAGGCGGCGGAATTCGGGGTCAGACATGACAGCACACTACGCACGGATGCAGGACGGTGCAAACGCCACCCTTCAGGAAAATGGGCTCCGTCCCGTTGGTTGCTACACCTTTAGGCGCACCGGAGCGAATGCGCCCTCCCGAGCAGGTGGCCATGGAAAATGCCATATCGCCATCGCGGGTGCGTTCCAGTGATGGCTGGACCGCTTCGCGCAATGGGCAATCCGCCCGCAAACGCATTCGGCTATGATTTGGTCAGGCCAGATATCTTGACGAACTGACCAATTTAGCGATAGCGCTATCACGAAAGCACGTGCGTCCCACTGTCGAGATCGGTCCGCAGATAAAGCGGATCGACGCGGCTGGGCCACGGACGGGCAGGAACTCGCATGTCGAATAACGACAGCGATCAATGGAGAGGGGATTTATGCAAAAGACACTATGCGATCGCTTGCTTACCGCGCGCACGCTGCTGCTATGCGCTACCATATTGGGAGGCCTGCCTTCCGCGGCGCTGGCGCAAGCCGTTCCACCACCGTCAGAACAGACTCCGGCGGACGGTCAGGACAATGGCCCCGCCACCGCGCCGCTTCCGCAGACCGATCCCACCCAGGGCACGCCCGCCGAAGACATCGTCGTCACGGGCTTCCGTTCGAGCCTCGCGAAATCGACGAACGCCAAGCGCGCCTCGACCGGCTTTACCGATTCGATCTTTGCCGAGGATATCGGCAAGTTCCCCGACACTAACATCGCGGAATCGTTCAACCGCATTCCGGGCATCACCATCACGCGTGACGTAACGGGTGAGGGGACCAACGTTGCGATCCGCGGCCTCGGGTCCAACTTTACCAACGTCACGCTCAACGGCGCGACAATCGCCGTAGCATCGTCGGGCGCGACCGACGCGCAGGGGACGGATCGCTCGGTCGACCTCAGCTTCTTCCCGACCGACCTGTTCACCAAGTTGACGGTCAACAAGAGCTACACCGCGGACTTGCTCGAAGGGGGTGCGGCGGGCAACATCGACTTGCGCTCGGCGCGACCGTTTGACCGTGAGAAGCCGTTCCTCGCCTATAATATCCAGGGGACCAACAACCAGCCGGACGACCGCATCGGTGTTCGTGGGTCGCTGATCGGCAGCTGGCGCAACGATACCGTCGGCTTGCTCGCCGGGGTTTCGGCGCAACGGCTGTTTACCGAAAGCCGCGGTTTCGAGACGATCGGTTATACCAATCCTGCGCTCACCGCGGCGCAATGCGGCGCCGCGACCGGCTGCAACAGCACTGGCGGCGGCAACTGGACGATCCCGTCGACCGTACCCGCGGGGGCAGGCGCTGGTTTGGTCGCCGGTACGACGGTCGACCGCGCGTTCCTGCTCGCCAATAACCCCGGCGCGACGATCCAGCAGATCGACAATGGCTTGCTGCCGCGTCTCGGTCGCACCTCCAACGTCCGCGGGCCGCGCGACCGCATCAACGCGATCGTCAGCGCCGAATGGCAGCCGTCGGACGCACTGCATTTCTACGTCGATGGCATTTACGGCTTCAAGAAGAACGAGCTGATCCGCGAGAACATGGCGTGGATCGTGCGCAACGGCGCGGTGATCCCGACCAACCTGACCTTCGACAAGTCCGATTGCAGTTCGGGCTGCACCGTCACCGGCGGCACCTTTGCCAACGCGCAGTTCTTTAACGAATACCGTCCCTACACCGAAACCACCAAGTTCTTCAGCGTCAATCCGGGCGGCGAGTGGGAGATCGACGAGCGCCTGAAGCTGACGCTGCAGGGCAATTATGCGCGCTCGACGTTCCATCGCGAAAGTCCGACCGTCGCCTTCACGACTCCGCTCGGCGTCGGCAACACTGTCACCTACGCCAACGACGGCGGCATGCCGCAGATCACCAGCGCGCTCGACCTGAACGACCCGAAGAATTTCGGATGGTACAACGGCAGCCGCGTCAACCTTCAGGACGAACGGCGCGTCAACGAGAGCAAGGGCTTCCGTGGTGACTTGGTTTGGGGCGGTCCGGCGCTCAACCTGAAGGTCGGCGGGGCGTTCGATGACGTTTCGCGTCGCATCCGTGGATACGACAATAGCCAGGCGTGGCAGAATGCCGTTTGCGGCAACAATCCCAGCGTCTTCGTTCCGTCGCCCAACACGCAGCCGTTGTGCGAGGGGAGAAACGCGCCCGGCGTCGTTCTGGCGGGCTATCCGAGCTATCCCGGCTATGGCACCGGGTCGACCGCAGGCATGACCGGCCCGGTCACCTACGGCGGTTCGCTCGTCCCCAACAGCGCGGCACCGACCTATTTGAGTCCGGGTCCCGCAGGGTTCGTCACGGTCGACTTCCCGGCATTCGCCGCAGCGACGAACTATGACAGTTTCCACGACAACGCGCCGGAAACCGGCGCATCGAACACGGGGGCCAGTGGCGGTTTCATTCGCGAAATCGTCAAGTCCGCCTTTGCGACCGTCAACGGTGCACAGGAAGTTGGCGGCAACACGCTGCGCTTCAATCTGGGCGTGCGCTACGTCAACACGATCCAGATGATCGCCGGTCGCGTGTCGCTGCCGGATCCGCGCAACACCACCTCGACCGGAGCGTCATTGCCGGACGGCAGCCGCTATCCCAACATCGTCAACGAAGTCAGCACGCGGAACGTCTACACGAAATGGCTGCCCGCAGCGACGTTCGCCTATGACGTCAGTGAACACGCCCTGGTACGTGTCGCCGGATCGCGCACGATGACCCGGCCCGATCCTTCGGCCCAGCTGCCCGGCGTCAACTTCGGTGCGCCCTCGGCGGACCAGGCGTCGATCGGCAACCCCGCGCTGCTGCCGTACCTGTCGACCAACCTCGACCTCGGGTTCGAATATTACACCGGCCGGGAAGGCGTGCTGAGCTTCAATGCCTTCCGCAAGTCGATCGAGGGCTTCACGACGACCTCAATCACGACGGTGCCGTTCAGCAACCTGTCGCAGTACGGGATCACCTACGACACGCTGAACCCGACGCAGCAGATCGCGATCAATTCGCGCGGCGGGCCTGGTGCTGCGCAGGTGCAGGTGACCTCGCAGGTCAACGTACCCAACAAGCTCACCATCAACGGGCTCGAGTTCCAGTGGGTCCAGCCGCTCGACTTCCTGACGCGGCACATCGGCATCACCGGCTTCGGCTTCAACGCCAATGCCACGATCGTCGATCAGCGGAGCGACGGTCCGGCCCAGGCATTCGGGGTTGCGCCGTTTACCTATAACATCACGGCCTATTACGAGAAGAACGGGGTCATGTTGCGCGTCGCGACGACGTCGCGCGAAGGGTCGATCAACAGCGGTGCCGCGCAGAACGGGATTCCCGCCGCTGCGCTGTACGGCACGGACTACACGACCTACGATTTCTCGTCGGCGTTCGATCTCGACAAGATCCTCGGTATCGCGGGTGCGCCTCAGCTGACCGTGAACGTCGCCAACCTGACCGACGCGACACTGCGGTCGTACTTCCAGTTCGAGAATGCCACGTTCACCCAGTATAAGCCGGGGCGTCAGTTCCTCGTCGGGTTGCGCGGCACCTTCTAGGTCAGGACGTTCCGGATGGGGCGGACGATGGTCACGTCGTCCGTCCGATCCTGGCAATCCGCGGTCGATCGGCAGTACGCCACAGGCTGTCGCAATCGACAGGCGCGACAGGACCGGCAGCGCGACGGCTTCGGTATTGCCGGTTCGGAAGCACCCGTTGTCACCGGACTTGAAGGATAAGCACAATGCCGAAGATCACTGCCGCACGGGTTATCGTTACTTGTCCCGGGCGCAACTTCGTCACGCTGAAGATCGAGACGGACGAAGGCGTGTACGGCCTGGGCGATGCGACGCTGAACGGTCGCGAACTGGCGGTGGCGGCCTATCTCGAGGAGCATGTCGTGCCATGCCTCATCGGTCGCGATACGCACCGTATCGAGGATATCTGGCAGTATCTCTACAAGGGCGCGTACTGGCGCCGCGGACCGGTCACCATGACTGCCATCGCCGCGGTCGACGTCGCGCTGTGGGACATCAAGGGCAAGGTCGCCAATCTGCCCGTCTACCAGTTGCTCGGCGGTGCTGCGCGCGATGGCTGCATGGTCTACGGCCATGCCAACGGCCGCGATATCGAGGAAACGCTGGATGATGCGCGCCGTCATGCCGAAGAGGGCTATCAGGCGATCCGCCTGCAATCGGGTGTGCCCGGCCTAGCCGCGACCTACGGGGTCGCCAAGGCTGGCCATCGCTACGAACCCGCCGACGGATCGCTGCCATCGGAAAGCCTGTGGTCCACGTCGAAATACCTTCGGTCCGTGCCGGATCTGTTCGAAGCCGGGCGCGAGGCGCTGGGGTGGGACGTCCATCTGCTTCACGACATCCACCACCGGCTGACGCCGATCGAAGCGGCGCGGCTCGGGCGTGATCTCGAGCCTTATCGGCCGTTCTGGCTAGAGGACCCGACCCCCGCCGAGAACCAGGCGGCGTTCCGGTTGATCCGCCAGCATACGACTGCTCCGATCGCCGTCGGCGAAACATTCAATTCGATCTGGGATGCCAAGCAGCTGATCGAGGAACAACTGATCGATTTCGTGCGCGCGACTGCGGTCCATGCCGGAGGGCTCACGCACCTTCGCCGCATCGCAGCGCTGGCCGACCTCTACCAGATCCGCACCGGCTGTCATGGCGCGACCGATCTGTCGCCGGTGACCATGGCCGCACAGCTTCACTTCGGTCTGTCGGTGCCGAACTTTGCGGTGCAGGAGTTGATGCCACACACAGCGGAGACGGACGCCGTGTTCCCACACGCCTATTCGTATCAGGCGGGTTACATGCATCCCGGGGAGGCACCCGGGCTGGGGGTCGACCTCGACGAGGTCCTGGCGGGCAAGTACGCGTACAGTCGTGCGTATCTGCCGGTCAATCGGCTCGAAGACGGTACGCTCTGGAGCTGGTGACGCGACGGCCGATTGAGGCTTCCGGTACGCCTTGGCGTCCCGGAAGCCTTGATCGCCGGTAGTTTAGAAGTTCAGGCGGAAGCCGATGTCGTAGCGCGGCCCGAAGTTCTGATAGCCGAGCAGTTGGTTATCGAACCGACCTGTCGTGATGTACTTTGCGTTGAACAGGTTGGTGCCCTCGATGAACACCTGCGCGTTCTTGGTCACGGTATAGGCCGCACTTCCGTCGAACTGACCGTAGTTCCGCACGAAAACCGGCTCGTTGCCAGGGCCACCTGCGAGCGTCTGCAGGAACCGTTCGCGCCGGTTATAGGCGATGCGAGCGGATACGCCATATTTCTCGTAGAAGACCGTCCCGTTCTGCGAGTTGCCGATCCCCTCCGCAGCGAACGACTGGCCGGTTTGCGTCACGTCGAAATTGCGGTTGGTGCTGACAAAGGTCGCATTCGCCTGCACGCCGAACCCGCTGAGGATGCCCGGTGCCCAGTCGAGCGTGTGCACAAGGTTGAGTTCGAGCCCGCGGATATCGAGCGACGTGGCGTTGCGCGGCCGCCGCACGCTAAATTGCGCGGTGGTTGGCGAGGTGATCAGCCCGCCTGGTTGGATGTTCCCGGCGTTCGCAATCGTGAACGTTTCGCTGGCGAAGGTCTGGATGATGAAGTCGTCGATGCTCTTGTAAAACACCGCCGCCGACAGCGTCGTCGTCCGCGTCGGATAATATTCGAACGACAGATCGAAGTTGGTGGCGCGATATGGTTTGAGTTCGGGGTTGCCACCGCTTGCCGTTAGCGTCGCCGGGCGCAGCGTGTCAAAGTTCAGGCTCGGTGCCAAATCACCGATCGCCGGACGCGTCAGCGACTTGTACGCGGCAAAGCGTGCCTGGAATTTCGGCGCGATGTTCACCCGGACGTTCAGGTTCGGCAGGAAAGTGTTGTAGGTGGACTGCCTGTCCACAGCGATCGTCTCGCGGTTGTTCGCGAAGACGCCGTTGTAGGTCGTTGGGTCGCCCGGGACGGGCAGGAGGTCGGTCAATTGCAGTTGCTGGCCGAACGAACGAAGTTCGGTATGTTCGTACCGCGCGCCGATGTTGGCGAACCACGGTACACCGCCGAGCATTCCTTCGAAGTCGACGTCGGCATAGCCCGCGTAGACCGTCTCCCGGACGCGGGTCGACGGCTGGCGGGTTGCGGCATAGCCATTCGACGCTGCGAACAAGGCCGCAGTCGTGCCGGGAGCATTGCCTCGCTGCGCGTCGAGCGCGTTGGTTGCCGCCGGACTGGTCAAAAACGCGAGGTACGCCTGTGGATCGAACGAGAGGAAGGTCGAGGGGAGGTTGCCCGACCCAAACGATCCGATGGTGACTGGCGAGAGCAGCCCTGGATCGGCAAAAGTCGAATAGCCGCAGTACACGCAGCCGATATTCGGATCCGATGTGATCGGCACGTTCTGCTTGTCGCGCGACGTCCGCATCAGGCCGAAGCGCAGTGTCTTGAGTGCGCCCGAGTCCGCCTTCCACTCGGTGTTCAGGCGATATTCGGTGACTTTCTCTGTCACGTCGTTGCCGCTGACACCGGCGATGTGATTGCGTCCCAGTGCAGGGTCGGTCAAAGCGCCCGAGGCATAACCGAATGTCGACGGGAGTCCGCCACCTTCCGCCGCAGTGAAGCTATACGGTGTGGGCGTGCCGATCACCGCGAAATAGGATTTGCCGCCGCCCTCGTTCTTCGCGCGCGATTGCGTCGCATCGAGTACGACCTTGACGGTATCGCTCGGCTTCCATTCGACGTTGCCGCCGAATTCGTAGGTCGTCGTCTCGCGGACGCTGCCCGAGGCGATGAAGTCGGCGTTGCCGTTGGTCGTCAGCCCGGTGATCGACCGATTTGAGTCGATCGTCGCCGCCGTGTAGTTGGCAGGCTCGAACCAGCTGCCGAGGCCGTGGCCGCTCTGGTCGCTCTTGAACCGATTATACAAGCCGTCGACGGTCAGCGTGAGCGTATCGGTCGGGGCATATTGCCCGACCAGCGTCGCGCCGAGCCGCGTGCGGCGATCGACGGTGTTGGTGATGTTCTGGTTCCGCGGCGCGTAGACGTTGGTGAACAGCGGCGTGAGGGTTGGCCCGACGGGCGTGTTAGGGATGTAGCCGTCGTTCGAGATCGAATCGATCGACGCGATGCGCTTCTGATAGGACAGCGACGCGAGCAGCCCGATCCGGCCGTCGGCGAACGTATCGCTGAGCAGGCCTAACAGCTGCGGCGTGAATTTCTCGCTGTTCTTCTCGTACAGGCCCTTGGCGCTGAACACGCCCTTGAACTTCTTGAGATCGAGGGGGCGCGGGGTCTGGACGTTGATCGTCGCGCCGATGCCACCGCCCTGCAGCGGGGCCTGCGTGCTCTTGTAGACCTGCGCGCCGCTGATCAGTTCGGCGGGGATCAGATCGAACGAGAAGGCGCGGCTGTAACTGTCCGAGGCGAAGCTGCGGCCGTTGAACAGCACGGTGTTGAACGCCGGCCCGAGGCCGCGGACGGTGACCGACTGGCCTTCGCCGTTGCTACGGTCGATCGCGACGCCCGGAATGCGCTGGAGCGATTCCGCGACGTTTGCATCGGGGAACTTACCGAGGTCTTCGGACGAGATCGCATCGAGGATGCCCGACGCGTTACGCTTCTGCGCAGCCGACGAGGCGAGGCTCCCACGAATGCCCGTCACGACGATATCGGCGCTCCCGCCACTATCGGCGAGCGAGGGGGGAACGGAGGGGGCGGTCGTTGCCGGATCGGCGGGGATTTCGGTCTGCGGTGCCTGTTGTGCCTGCGCCAGCGCCGGCGTGGCGGCTGCAAGCATCACCAACGTCGCGACTGCGGTACCGCCCATCAACGCGGCGACACGCCGGTCGAAAGATTTCGTGTTTGAAAAGTCCGACATATATCCTCTCCCCTTTACTGCCCATTCCGCATCATCTGTACGGATTTGACGCCTGGGGTTAATTTCAATTGTCCGATATATCAAGGCCTATTCGCAGACGCCAATCTGCGTAATAAGATTGGCCAGGGAGAGCGCATGCAAAAGCAGCAGCACACGAAGACCAATTCCGACACGATCCGGACGATCGTGGTCGTTGGCGGGGGATCGGCAGGCTGGATCGCCGCTGCCCGGCTCGCTGCAAAGGGCGCGCGCGGGTCGGATGACATCGTCGTCAAGCTGGTCGAATCCGCTACCGTGCCGACGATCGGCGTCGGCGAGGGGACATGGCCGACGATGCGCAACACGCTCGCGAAGATCGGCATCGGCGAAACCGAGTTCCTGCGATCGTGCGATGCCGCGTTCAAGCAGGGCGCCCGGTTCGTCGGTTGGAAGGACGGGTCGCCTGGCGACGCCTATTACCATCCGCTCAATCCCCCGGCGGGTGCAGCCGACCTCAACCTGTCGCCGCATTGGCAGCAGGTGGTTGCGCAATCACCCGACCGCGATTTCGCCGATTGGGTCGATTTCCAGCAAGCGCTGTGCGACGCGGGTCTTGCCCCCAAGACGATCACGGCACCCGAATATGGCGGGGTGGCCAACTACGCCTATCACCTCGACGCCGGCAAATTCGCGACGTTGTTGCGCGAACACGCGGTCGACCGGCTCGGCGTCGAGCATGTCATCGGCGACGTGACGGACGTGGTGATGGCCGACAATGGCGACATCGCGTCGCTCCAACTTGCGGACGGCGGCAGCGTCGCCGGGGATCTGTTCATCGACTGTACCGGCTTTGCCGCTCGCCTGATCGGCAAGGTGTACGGCGTACCCTTCCGGCGGTGCAACGATATCCTCTTCGCGGACCGGGCGATCGCGATGCAAGTCCCCTATCCCGACGAAAACACTCCGATCACCAGCCACACCGTCTCGACCGCGTCGGATGCCGGGTGGATCTGGGACATCGGGCTGTGGGCGCGCCGCGGCACCGGCTACGTCTACAGCAGCGCGCACATCGACGACGATGCCGCCGAAGCGGCCTTGCGCGCCTATGTCGGACCACAGGCCGAACATCTTTCGACACGGCGGATCTCGATCGAGGCGGGGCACCGCGAGCGGTTCTGGCAGAACAATTGCGTTGCCGTCGGCTTGTCGGCGGGCTTCCTCGAACCGCTCGAGGCATCTGCGCTGATGCTGGTCGAGGCGTCGATGGACGCGATCGCCGATCGCCTGCCGCGCACGCGCGGCGCAATGGACACCGCGGCGCGGCAATTCAACGAATCCTTCCACCACCATTGGGAGCGGATCATCGAGTTTCTCAAGCTGCACTATGCGATCACCAAGCGCACCGACACCGCCTTCTGGCGGGATAATGCCGCACCAGGGTCGATTCCTGACGCGTTGAAGGAACGCCTGGAATTGTGGCGCCAGCATCCCCCCGCGCCACAGGATTTCGCCCACGCCCGCGAAGTGTTCTCCTGGCCGAGCTATCAATATGTGCTTCACGGCATGGGATTTGAGACACAATATCCGGCAGTTGCGGCGTCATCCCCAGACGCGGTGCTAGCACGTCGCTGGGTCGGGCGGATCGAACGGATGCGTGGCGACGCGGTGGCGCAGATGCCGAGCCATCGGACCTTGCTCCGCGCGATCCGCGAACACGGATTGCAGGCGGTATGAGCCGGATCGTTCCGCTGGATGCGACGCGGCATCACGCAGTATGTATCGATGCAATGGCCGGCGCCGCGGCACGACAATTCGTGCAGATTGGTCTGTCGGAGATCGCGCTCGCCGCGGCGGACATGCCGCTGTTTCTGGTCAAGGATGCGCAAACCGGACGATTCAATCTGATCGCCCTGTTCGGCCTGATCGAGCAACGCAACCTGTTCTGGCAACACGGCGGTATGCAATCGACCTACCTCCCGCGCGCCGCATCGCTCACGGCGTTCCGGCTCGACCCCGCTGGGGAAGGGGGTGTTGGCCTCGACGAGGGCGATCCGGCCGTCGGCCGGCAGGGGGAGCGGTTGTTCGCGCCGGATCGATTGCCCAGTCCATTCCTCACGACCACGCGGACCGCATTGGACTCCGTGATCGCGGACGTCGCCGCCGCACAGGCGTTGATCGACGGTTATGCGCAACACCGCCTGATCCGGCCATTGTCCCTGGTGCTGCGCCACGACGATGGTCATGAGCATGCTATCACCGGGCTTTACGGGGTCGACGAAGAGGGGCTGGCGGCGCTCGACGACACGACCGTGGTCGCGCTGCACCGGACGGACCGCCTTGCGCCTGCCGCAGTAATGGCGGCGTCGCTTGCTCAGGTCGAGCGCCTGCGACAACTCCACAACGCCGCGCAATTGCGTCCGCTCGCATCGTTTCAGCTGGCGTTTGAGGGGTAAACACGGGGCGGGGTCGGGGGCGTCGGCCCATCTTGACCTTGCTTTGTAGATGGCTCGAACGAAGCCAGCGGCCTATTTGACTCATGGGGAGCAATTTCGACATTTGAGAGTTGCACCTCCGCAACGATTACGGACACCGCGTCGCGGGGCCCACCGAACTCTCAATGTCAAAGGATCATACAATCGCTATCGAACGGCAGCGCCTCGAAAACGGTGGCCTTATCTTCTTCGTCGTCCTGATCACGATCGGTCTTGGACTGGTCGTGAGCAGCTTCCTGGGCGCATTGCTCTGGTCAGCGCTGGCGGCGATCCTGTTTCAGCCGCTGTTCCAGCGATTGCTCGAGCGCTGGCCTGAGCGGCGCAATCGCGCCGCGCTGGTGGCGTTGCTGATCATCACGGTCGCGGTCGTCATTCCGGCGCTGATCGTCGGCAGCATGGTCGTGGACCAGGCCGCAGGAGTCTACAGCCAGATCCGATCGGGTCAGATTAACTTCGCGTCCTACTTCGAGCAGATTCATGACGCATTGCCGGGTCGCTTGCAGCAGTTGCTGGACAGCACCGGGTTCGGCAGTTTCGACCGTGCTCAGGCGCAAATTTCGGAGGCGATCAGCAACAGCGCGAGCATGTTGGCAAGCCGTGCCTTCTCGCTCGGCGCGAATGCCGCTGCGTTCGTGCTGGCGTTCGGTGTCGGGCTGTACGTGACCTTCTTCCTGCTGCGCGACGGCGAACGCCTCGGGCCGGCGATCATCTGCGCCTGTCCGCTCGACCATGATGCGGCGACGCGTCTGGCGGATAAATTCGTCACCGTCGCGCGCGCAACCATCAAGGGTTCCGTCGTCGTCGCGCTCGTGCAGGGTGCACTCGGTGCGGTGACGTTCTGGATCGTGGGCTTGCCCGCTGCATTGCTGTGGGGCGTATTGATGGCGATCGCCGCTTTACTGCCGGCGATCGGGCCGGCCATCATCTGGGGTCCCGTCGCGATCTACCTGTTTGCCACCGGCGCACTCTGGCAAGCCGCGGTGGTGGTGGCGTCTGGCGTGGTGGTGATCGGGGTGGCCGATAACATCCTGCGCCCGATCCTGGTCGGCCGCGATACGGGCATTCCGGACTGGCTGGTGCTGGTGACGACGCTGGGCGGGATCGAACTGGTCGGGTTGAGCGGCATCGTCGTTGGGCCGATCGTCGGCGCACTGTTCCTTACCGGCTGGAGCATCCTGACCGAGCAGCGGCTTGGACTCCCCGCCGGGGCGGTGGACGGCGATGAAGCCGGTGCGAAGAAGCAGCATGGCAACGCCGAGACCTGAGGCCAAGCGTACGGCGGGTAGGGGGCGCACGCTCCTGATCGCGCTCGCCAGCGCGACGGCAATCGTGGGTGGTGTGCGACTCCTGAGCCGGCTGCCGACCCGCCAGCCCGATGCAACTCCCCCGTCGCGCGGTGGTGGGGACAGCAGGCTGGGTCGGGCGGCAGCAGAAGCATCGGCACATCACCCTGATCTGACCGGCCTGCACCTTCTGTCCGATGCACACGATGCCTTCGCCGCCCGTGTCCTGCTGGCACGGCAGGCGCAGCGGACGCTCGACCTGCAATATTACATCTGGCACGGGGACCGAACGGGCACCCTGATGCTCGAAGCCGTCCATCAGGCTGCCGAACGCGGCGTGAAAGTGCGTCTGCTGGTCGACGACAATGGCATTGCCGGGCTCGATACGATCCTGTCCGCGCTCGATCGGCACCCCAACGTCATGGTTCGGTTGTTCAATCCGTTCCGGATCCGCTTCCCCAAGGCGATTGGGTACCTCGCCGACTTCAAGCGGCTCAATCGACGGATGCACAACAAGAGCTTCACCGCGGACGGCGCTGCCACGATCGTCGGAGGGCGAAACGTCGGCGACGAGTATTTCGGCGCGGGCGACGGCGGGCTTTTCGCCGATCTCGACGTGCTGGCCGTCGGTCCGATCGTCCCTGCGGTCGAACGCGATTTCGACCGCTATTGGCACAGTGCCTCTGCCTACCCCGCTGCACAGATCCTGCCTCGGGTCGGCGAGGACAAGCTCCGTCAACTCGGCGCAAAGGCGTCGCTGGTCGAGCGCGATCCCTGGGCGAAGGCGTTCGTCGAGCGCCTGCGCGCACTGCCGCTGATCCGCGACCTGCTCGACGGACGCCTCGCCCTGACCTGGGCACCGGTACGCATGATCAGCGACGATCCTGCCAAGGCGCTGGGCGAAGCACCGCCCGAGGCGTTGCTGGCCGGCAAGCTGAACGATGCAATCGGTGTGCCGCGCCGCGAACTCGACCTTGTGGCGGGCTATTTCGTGCCGGGCGATGCGGTGACGGAGCAACTGTGCGCGCTCGCGCGGGACGGCGTGTCGATCCGCGTCCTCACCAACAGTTTTGCGGCGACCGATGTCTCGCTGGTCCATGCGGGTTATGCGCCATCACGCAAGACACTGCTGAAGGCGGGGGTAAGGCTGTTCGAATTGTGGGGGACCGTGCGGGATCTTCCGGATCACAAAGCCCGCCGCCAGGGCAGTCGGCTCGGGATAGGCAGCACGTTGCGGGGGTCGGGTACGGGGCGCGTCGCGGCACTGCGGTCGGGGGCATCGACGCTCCATGCGAAGACCTTTGCGGTCGACCGTGCGCGTCTGTTCATCGGCTCGTTCAACCTCGATCCGCGGTCGATCGACCTCAACACCGAACTCGGCTTCGTGATCGACAGCCCCGAACTCGCCGCGCGGATCGCCGATACGTTTGGCGAGGCTATTCCATCTGCGGCGTATGAAGTCGTATTGGCGGAGGGGGATAAGCTGGAATGGCGGGAAGTACGGGGGGAGACCACGATCCTGCATCGTCGCGAACCCGGCATGACGCCAGTCGATCACGCGGTCATCGCCGTGGCGGAGCGGCTGCCGATACGGTGGTTGCTCTAAATCTCAGTGACATAGCCGGGGATTGTCAGCACGATTCTCAGCAATCTGAAGGATAGCGATCTGGCGGATGGCGGGGTGAACGTTCGTCGTGAAGCCTCGCCCGATCTCCGCGCTCGCTCTTGCATCAGGCGACATTTTCCTCAAACGCACGCGCCATGACCAACCAGCTCTCCCAATCGGCAATTCCCTATGCGGACCGTTCGTTCCAGGCCTTTCTGTTCGATATGGACGGCACGCTGCTTACCTCGATCGAATCCGCCGAGCGTGTGTGGTCACGCTGGCTTCGCCTGCATGATCTCGATCCGGTGGTGGTTCTGCCCACGATCCACGGGGTACAGACGATCGAGACGATTATCCGGCTTGGCATTCCGGGAATAGACCCGCGGGCGGAAGCCGCTTGGATCGCGCGGGAGGAGATGATCGACCTCGACGGGGTTCGGGCCATCGAGGGGGCGACCGAATTCGTGGCGGGGCTGCCGGGGGACAGCTGGGCGATCGTCACGTCCGCTACCCGAGCGTTGGCAGAGGCGCGTCTGGCAGCTGCGGGGCTGACCGCGCCGCGCCTGTTCATCACGGCAGAGGACATCGCCAATGGCAAACCCGCCCCCGATTGCTACATCGAGGCAGCCCGCCGCCTGGGCAAGGACGTGACGCAATGCGCCGTCTTCGAGGACGCGCCAGCGGGGATCGAAGCGGGACGTGCTGCGGGGGCAGCGGTCGTGGTGATCACTGCGACCCATGCGCATCCCGTGCCGACGGAATATCCGCAGATCCGCGATTATCGCGGCCTGACCACGACGTACAGCGACGGGACGATCCGACTGGCGACGAATCACTAGCGCACGCAAAAGACCAGCGTCGCGCAATGCGCGACGCTGGTCTCAGCGCATGGAGAAACGCGATGTCGGGCGGGGGAGGGCTTCACGCACCCCCCGCCAGACGATCAGGCGTCGCGTTCGGCGCGCTTGCGGTCGGCCTTGCGTGCACGACCGATGGCTGCGGCGCGTTCGCGCGCACGCTTCTCAGACGGCTTCTCGTAATGACGGCGCTGCTTCATCTCGCGGAAAATACCTTCCCGCTGCATCTTCTTCTTGAGCGCCCGAAGCGCCTGGTCGACGTTGTTGTCGCGAACGGTAATCTGCATGGTCGTTGGCTCGTAGTGATATGCGGGTGAATTGCGACCGCTGTATGGGTAATGATCGAACGTGCCAAGGGACGAGTTGACGTTCTTGTCAAGGAAATGTCCCGTTGGACGCCCGCGGACGGCTGAATGTCCCGTGTTTTTCGGTTTTGTGCGATGGTACGTTGCCGCGAGCACTGTTGTCGTCGGCGCCGCGTAACGCCGAGTCTCAGCCCGGGATGCCCCAATTGGCCTCCTCGTCGGCTGCCTTGGCGGTGCGGACGAGGTGCTCGACGTAATTCTGGAAGATCGGGACGGTGAAGGTGACCAGCGTCGGTTCACCCTTGGGTTCCTTGAACGTCAGCACGACGAAGCGCTGGCCGTCCTCATCGAGGACGAGGCCGGCTTCCATCGCGCCGGGGCCGCTTGGGGTAATGACGGTCACTGCCACGGAAGAAAGCCTCGTTCGTTAGGGTCGACATCGCGACCGGATGATCGCGGCTGTCCGGCCGGCCTTTCGCGGATTTATGCGGCTGTCGCAATCCCGATATAGGCGGCGTCGTTTGCTGGCGCGCCATGTTGCTCGGTTGACGGTAGCGCCGTGGCGGATGCCGCCTGCGCCTTGCGGTACTGGAAGTAGAGAGCGATCAGGGAAAACATGGCAACCTCGCGAATGGATTTGCTGCGCTGCAGCATTTGTCCGAGGATGTGACGTCGCCTACCTTCTTGCGCAACTGCGTTCCTGCGCATCACGACTGCGCGTAACGAAACCGCTGAGTGACCGTCTCTTCATCGAGGGCTATCCAGCGGCACGTCCGAGCGCGCCGGTACCATCGCCGCTATCGTTTCCGCGTCGCATCGAGGAACGCCGCCGTCCAGACGAGCGGCGCGTTCCAGTTGATCGCGACCTCGTTGACTGTGAATGCGCGGTAATCGTCGACCCAGCACGCTTGCGGCGCACAGCCCTTCATCGGACCGGCATCGTTCGCAGCGGAAGAGTTTGGTCCGCCCGACAGCACCCCGCTGGGTGGGGCAGGGAAGCGCACGTCCGCCGCGGCCGCCCAGAACCGGTGGTGCGGGTGCTGCATCGGGCGAACGCCGACACCGCTCACATAGGAGCGATCGAGCGGGTTGCGGCCGAGGATATAATCGAGGCTCGCCACCGCAGCGTTGCGGTATGCGGGTTTACGGTCGATCTGCCATGCCACACCGAACACGATCGCCCGGTTGAGGATGAAGCTGTTCGAGCCCCAGGGATATTTGGTGCCGCCAAAGGGAATGCCATAGCCGCTGCGCTCGGCCTGAGCGACGAAACCGTCGGCGAGCATGGTGATCCGGTTACGGAGCAGGGCGGCGTCGGCATCGGGAAGCCCCTCGGGGAGCGTTGCGAGGGTCAGCGCGCCCGCGAGTTTGAGCGATCCCCAACTGATATCCGTGCCGGGATCAGTGAAGATACCGTCCTTGCGCAAGCGTTCGAGGAATACCGGTTCAAGTGTGGTGGCGTAAAGTTGCGCTGCCGCGAAGCTGAACTCGTCGCGGACGTCCGGGTCGCCGTATCCGCCGCTGCCGGTGAAGTCCGAGCTGGTCAGCAGATCGGGATGGCGCAGCGCCGCCGCCCAACCCCGTCGTGCCGCAGTGAGGCAGCGCGCCGAGAAGGCCGGGTCGATCGTGCGCCAGACCCGTGCGCATTGTGCCGCGACGCCGACCATGTTGAGCGTCGCCGCGGTCGATGGCGGATACAGGAACCGGGTCTGGCGATCCTCGGCGGGCGCGGTGGGAATTGTGGTCCAGGTCTCGTCCGCGATCTTGGTGTGGACGAGGCCGCTGGCATCGATCGTCTCGAACCGCGTGATCGGTTTGCCCGGACGTCCGGCATCAGGTGCGACGGCCAGTCTGGTGCCGTCTGGGATCTGCATCGACAGCAGGAACGCGACTTCGACGCGCGCCTCGTCGAGCAGATCGTCGATGCGATCCCCGGTTTCGGGGATCGTCATGGGGCTGTCGGCAAACAGGCGAGGATCGCCCCACGCCGCAAGCCGTTCGTGCAGGTCGAGCAACGTCCACGTCGAGACGCCGCCGTTCACCACATATTTGCCGTGGTCGCCCGCGTCATACCAGCCGCCGGTCGCATCGAGCGTATAGCTGCACCCGGGCCATTTGACGCCCTTCTGGTCGCGTCCGGCGAAGCAGGTGGCGGTGTCGGACGGATGACCGGCGGGGCGGGCGAGATCGGGGTGCTCGACGTAGTCGGGCAGGATCGGGACCGCGCTGCGCTGCTGATAGAAGAACGCCATTGCCGTCCGCGCGAGCGGCCCGAACGGACGATCGCTGATGGCGAACGGATGACTGGCTTTCGTCCCGACGTGGAGACGGTAGCCGTTGCCCGAGGTGCGGAACGCGCCGAAGTCGATCCGGTGGACGCTTTCGCCCGACGCGGCGTCGGGGCCGAACGGGATCGTCCGACCCGCCGCTACGACCTTGCCCCGCGCATCGGTCAGGGTCCACGCTAGCGGCCGGGCTTCGGCCGCCGCGAGGATCGCGATCTTGGGGCCGCCGGTCTCGAACCCGGCCTGGCCGATCCGGATCGGGGCGGGCGGCTGGACTTGCTGGGCCGGGGCGGCGGCCGTCGTCAGCAGGAGGGCTGCCGCACCCCACAGGAGCCGGTTCAATCCCCGCACTTCGTCATCGGGACGGGTGCCGAATCGATCTTCACGTCGGAGATCGAAAGCGCAAGCTTGCCGTCGGTTGCGATCACGAACGGTGCGGTGACATGCGCCATGTCGATCCCGCGCTTGGCGAAGCACTGCAGCGGGACGATCACCTGTTGCCACGCCCCGGCCTTGCTCGCCGCCAGCGTGGCGGTGATCGGGACGGTCACCGCCTTGCCGTCGTTGCTGACCATGCCGAGACCGACGGGCGCGGTGCCTGCGCGATCGACGCGGACGTCCACCACCAGGCTCAGTTCGCCGTTGCTTTCGCGGGTCAGGTCGAGCGGTCCGGAAGTTTCGACCCGCGCATCCGCAGCGCCGCCGGTCCAGACGAACGCGCGTGCGTCCTCTTGACGGCGACGGTCGACCGCGGAGGCGGTGAGGCGTTTGGAGGTGGTCGTACCGGTTACGCCCAGCAGGCGGACCTTCGATTGCCCCTGTTCAAGCAGCGTCAGCGACCAGCCCTCGGGCACGCGTCCCTTGCCGAAAATGGTGCCGTTCGACGATGCGGCCATGCCTGATGGACGCGTTTCGTCGAGGTTGGGCACGACCCCCGGCTTGGCGTAGCTGAGGCCGTAGCCGAAGGCGAACAGCGGGTCGTAGCCCGGGTCGGAGCGGTTGAGGACGAACTGGTCGGGGCGCTTGGGCCAGGAGAAACTGAGCTTGCCGCGGAAGTCATGCGCAACGCCGCCGTCCTTCTTGCGGAACAGCACGTCGGCGACGCCGCCGCCCTCGCTGCCCGGCAGGAACGCCGCGACGAACGCGTCCGAGGCGTTGAGTTCGGCATTCACCCACATCGGTCGCCCCGACAGGAACACCGCGACCACCGGCACACCCGCCGCCTTGAGCTTGCGCAGCAGTTCGAGATCCGACTTGTCCTCGGGACTGTAGTCGAGATTGGGGCGATCGCCCTTGAACTCAGCATAGGGTTGTTCGCCGAACACGACGATCGCCGCATCGGGCTTCGTGGTATAGCTGCCGTCGGTCGAGAGCGTAGCGCTGCCGCCTGCGGCCTTGACCGCCGTACTGATCCCCGACCAAATCGTCTCGGCGTTGGGGTAGTTCGCGTTGGTCGTGCCGCTGCCCTGCCACGTCAGCGACCAGCCACCGGCCTGCTGAGAGATATTGTCCGCACCGCCGCCCGCCACGAGAATGTTGGCGGAAGGCCTCAATGGCAGCAGGCCGCCGTCGTTCTTCAGCAATACGAGCGATTCCTGCACCGCCCGGCGTCCGATTGCTTTGTGATCCGCAGCCCCGATCAGCGCCATCTTGCCCGCCAGCGCGCGCGACGAAGGGCGACCGCGATCGAACGTACCCGCGCGGATCTTGACGCGCAGGATGCGGCGGACCGCGTCGTCCAGCCGTGCGGTGGAAATCTCGTCGGTCTGCGCCTGCTTCAGCGTGTTGTCGTAAAGCGTCTTCCACCCGCTGCCCGAATACATGAACATGTCGAGCCCGGCGTTGATCGCCGCGGCGCAACTCTCGTTCGAGCAACCCTCGACCTGACCGTGGCCGTTCCAGTCGCCGACCACGAACCCGTCGAAGTGGAGACGATCCTTGAGCACGCCGGTCAGCAGGCTCTTGTTGCCGTGCATCTTCGCGCCGTTCCAGCTCGAGAAGCTGGCCATGACCGATTGCGTGCCCGCCTCGATCGCCGCGGGATAGCCGCCGAGATGGATGTCGCGCAGATCGGTTTCGGGGATACGCGCATCGCCCTGATCGCGTCCGCCGGTGCCGCCATCGCCGAGGAAATGCTTGGTGGTAGCGATCACGCGGTCGGGGGCGAGGAATTCCTTCGTGCCGACCTTGCCCTGAACGCCTTCGATCACCGCGCCAGCGTACTCCGCCTGGATCGTCGGTTCCTCGGAATAGCTTTCGTAGGTGCGCCCCCAGCGATCGTCGCGGACGACCGCGAGCGTTGGCGCGAAGGTCCAGTCGATCCCGGCGGCGGCGGTCTCGATTGCGGTGACGTGGCCGATCTCGCGCATCAGGTCGCGGTCGCGCGCGGCACCCAGGCCGATGTTGTGCGGGAAGAGCGTCGCACCGGGGATGTTGTTGTTGCCGTGGACTGCGTCGGTGCCCCAGATGACGGGGATCGCGGGGCGACCATCGCTGCGCGCCATCGAGGCGTCGTAGAATTCGTCGGCGAGCTTGAGCCATTCGACCGGCGGCGCGAGGTCGTTGCCGCGGGGGCCGGAATTGCCGCCGTTGAGGATCGAGCCGAGCTTGTACGTGCGCAGGTCCGACGGATCGATGCTGGCGATGTCGACCTGGATCAGCTGCCCGACCTTGTCCGCGATCGACATGCGCTTCAGGATCGCATCGATCCGCGCCTCGACCTTCGGATCACGAAGCGGGCGGGCGCTGGCGGTTGGCCAGAGCTCCGGGTGCGCGACCGCCGAGAGCGGTACCGCGGGCGGCATCGCTGCCGATTGCAGCA
>Ga0265780_10001940_pt1 | contig 28653 bp, 18 predicted proteins | sample P1T30metagenome_FD_192432 | JGI IMG/M metagenome (GOLD analysis project Ga0265780, IMG submission 192432) | Plant litter microbial communities from East Loma Ridge, Irvine, California - P1 T30 | ecosystem: Environmental > Terrestrial > Plant litter > Unclassified | place: USA: California...
TTGTCGCCGGCCCAGCCGCCCGGGAAGTCGGTGCGGTAGCTGTTGTCGTTGCGGACCTTGACGTCGCTGGTCATCAGGAGTTCGTCGCCGGTATAGAAGTGCGGGATGCGCGGCATGGTCATCACGAAGGCGATGTCCATGCGGTAGCGGTCGTAATCCTCGTTGACCACGCTGAAGATGCGCGCCATGTCGTGGTTACCCTCGAACAGCACCAGGCGTTTCGGATCCGGGTACAGGTAATCCTGCGACACGGTTTCGTAGACGTTGTTGAAGATGTTACCGCCGTCCTTGTCGGCCAGCGCATCGCGCATCGCCTCGGTCAGCGGGAAGTCCATCAGGCTCGGCATCGAGCTGACGTAGCCGTTGAAATTGACCTTGCCGCGCTGCCAGTGCGAGACCAGCGACGGCAGCTTGCTCCATTCCTCGCCCACCATGTTCAGGTTCGGGTATTCCTGCATCAGGCGCCGCGTGTATTCGGACAGGAAGGCGCCGTCCGAATAGCCGAAGGTGTCGATGCGCAGGCCGCTCAGGCCCGCGTACTCGATCCACCAGATGTTGTTCTGGATGAGGTAGTTCGCCACGTAAGGATTGGTCTGGTTCATGTCCGGCATGCCGGGGCTGAACCAGCCGGTGGTGAAGTTGCTCGCATCTTCCTTCGCGGCATACGGGTCGTGCACTGCGGTGTGATGGTGGTTCGTGGCCACGAACTTGCCCGGGTGGTTGATCCAGTCGGGAGTCGGCAAGTCCTTCATCCACCAGTGGTTCATGCCGATGTGGGACAGCACCACGTCCTGGATCAGGCCGATGCCGTGCCTGCGCGCCTCGCTGGATAAACGCTTGAAGTCTTCGTTGCTGCCGTAGCGCGGATCGATCTTGTACAGGTCGGTGGCGGCGTAGCCGTGGTAGGACGCGGCCTTCATGTCGTTCTCGACCAGCGGCGTCGGCCACAGCTGGGTAAAGCCCATGCCTTCGATGTAGTCGAGGTGGTCGATGATGCCCTGGATGTCGCCGCCGTGGCGGCCGTGGCCCAGTTTGCGATCCAGCTTGTCGGGCAGGCCGGCGACGCTGTCGTTCTTCGTGTCGCCGTTGGCGAAGCGGTCCGGCATGATCTGGTAGATCGCATCCTTGGTGTCGAAGCCCGGGCGCTGGGCCGAACCGGGTTCGCGCGCCAGCAGCTTGTAGGCATAGGTGGCGCTGCGCCCATCCTGGCCCTTGAACACGATATCGAAGGCACCCGGCTTGACGTCGGCATCCACTTGCAGGTCGATGAACAGGTAGTTCTTGCTGGCGACCCGGCTCACGGAGGCGATGCGCACGCCCGGATAGTCGATCTGCGGTGCCAGCGCGGCGATGTCGGGGCCATGGACCATCAGCTGCAAGCCCTTGTGCTGCATGCCGGCCCACCAGAATGGCGGATCCATGTGGTCGATGGCGGGCGCCTGTGCGTGGACGGCGCCGGCGGCCAGGAAGGCGCCGCTGGCCAGCAGGGAGGAAAGCAGGCGCGCAAGGGTCTTGTTCATGATGTCTCCGAGATAGAAAAGGGCAAGCGATCCTGATGCCACGTAGCCAAACTACAGTGCGTCGAGACCGATTTTCTTAATAAAAAGATGCTGTTTGTTTATTATTGCCGCGAGAATACTACAGGGCAGGGGAAGGCGACAACGCGAACACGCCATTTCTCACTTAGTTTTGCTACAAGGCGTTTCGGAGGAAAAGTCAATCGATGTCGATCAGTCGTGTGAGCAGTTGGTAAACCTACTACGTAATTTCGCACCAATACAGTGCAAAACTGTATAAAGTTGGTGCGATTCAACAGTGTTGTAGTACGACTACAAGCTCAAATACCGATGTTTGTAGCTCGAATACAACGTTGCGCCCCCTCATTTCGCGAAAAATACGTAAAAAACTTACATCAACGTAGTCAAAGGCAAGTCCCGTTGACAGTGCATCTAGTTTTAGTACAGAATCGTTGACAGAACGTCTAAGAAACGTTTATTTCAGGATCCCGTGTTGTTGGCTTTCCGGCCGGTGTTTGCGGGAAAAAACGTAGCTCTAATAGTATTGAGGGGACAAATGAACCTTTTCGCAAAGCGCTCGGCGCGCACCGTGCCGGGTAACGCTGCATTCCAACTTCGTCCGGTCGCCGCAGGCTGCGCCGTCTTCATGGCCCTGGCCGCTCACGCTGCCTTCGCGCAGGAACAAGCCGCCCAGGAACAAGAACAACAGACGACCAGCCAGGCCGTTGCCCAAGCCGGCGGCGATGCCGCGGCCAATAATGGCAACACCGGCGTCCAGACCGTCAAAGTGACCGGTATCCGCCGCGGTATCGAAGCGGCGATCGCCGTCAAGAAAAACAACGATTCCATCGTCGAAGCGATTTCCGCCGAAGACATCGGCAAGCTGCCGGACCAGTCGATCGCCGAGTCGATCGCGCGCCTGCCGGGCGTCACCGCACAGAACGTGCGCGGCCAGGCATCGGTGATCTCGATCCGCGGCATGTCGCCGGACTTCTCGACCGGTCTGCTGAACGGCCGCGAGCAAGTCTCGACCGGCGACAGCCGCAGCGTCGAATTCGACAATTACCCGGCCGAGCTGCTGTCGGGCGTAGTGGTCTACAAGACCCCGGACGGCGCGCTGGTCGGCCAGGGCCTGTCGGGCACCGTCGACATGCAGACTGTGCGTCCGCTGGACTTCAAGGAACGCACGATGGCGGTCAACTACCGCCGCCAGAAGACCGGCCTGGGCATGGAAACCCAGGGCACCGGCAACCGCATGACCTATTCGTACATCGATCAGTTCGCGAATCGCACGATCGGTGTGGCCTTCGGCTTCTCGCGCCTGCAGGCGAAGAGCGGCGATACCACCCGCTTCGGCTCGTGGGGCAACGACAACAGCCAGCGTCCAGTGATGTACAACGGCCAGGTCGTCAACATTCCGTACAACGGCTTCGAAGCCTTTACCGACAAGTCCAACGAAGACCGCAACGGCTTCATGGGCGTGCTCCAGTTCCGCCCGAACCGCGACTTCAACAGCACGGTCGACCTGTTCTACACCCGCTACAACCGCGACACCCGTACCTACGGCATCCAGATGCCGCTGTACGATGCCGCGGCGACCATGAACCCGGACGGCCGCTACAACACGCCGACCGGCGTGCAGTACGATCTGCCGGGCCAGCTGGTGAATCCGACCCTGTCGGGCAGCACCGTTACCGCGGGCACCTTCAACAACGTGATGGCCGTCGTGCGCAACAATGCGGAAGCCTTCAGCGACGTCACCAAGTCGATCGGCTGGAACAACAAGCTGAAGGTCAACCAGGACTGGACCGCGGTGGTCGACCTGTCGTTCAACACGGCGGAACGCAACGGCACCAACATCGAGACCTATGCCGGTACCGGCAAGTTCGACACCGTCGGCTTCACCGCGGGCAGCCAGCTGTTCACGCCGACCCAGAACTATGCCGATCCGGCAGCGGTCCGCCTGACCGACGTCCTGGGCTGGGGTGGCCAGCAGGTGCAGGCCGCCTACGTCAAGGCGCCGCACGTGTACGACAAGATCAACGCCATCCGCTTCGACGCGATCCGTGAGCTGCCGGAAGGCATGTTCTTCAGCAAGCTGAACGTCGGCGCCAACTTCTCGAACCGTTCGAAGACCCGCAGCTACGTCGAAGCCCTGGGTTCGCTCGCCGGCGCGACCGATCCGCGCGCTGCCGTGGCCTTCCCGGCCGGCAGCGGCTCGGGCGAGGCTGGCCGCAGCGGCATCGACGTGCTGACCTTCGACCCGGTCGCCAACATCGGCATGTACGACCTGCTGCCGAAGCAGCACCCGGACATCACCAACAAGGACTGGACCGTCCGCGAGAAGGTCGAGACCGCGTTCGCCAAGTTGAGCATCGATTCGCAGATCGGTCCTATCCCGGTGCGCGGCGCCCTGGGCCTGCAGGCGATCCACACCCACCAGGAATCGACCGCCTTCTCGGTCGACAAGGATGGCGGCACCAGCGATGCGGATCGTCCGACCGCGCCGGTCACCCTGGGCACCAGCTACAACGACGTCCTGCCGAGCCTGAACCTGATCGGCGACCTGGGCAACCAGCAATCGCTGCGCTTCGCGGTCATGAAGATCATGGCCCGTCCGACCCTGAACGACCTGCGTGCCAGCGGTTCGTTCGGCCTGGATGCCACCCGTAACAACACCTACGGCGGCAGCGGCGGCAACCCGCAGCTGAAGCCCTTCCGTGCCAAGGGCGTCGACCTGTCGTACGAGAAGTACTGGGGCAACAAGGCCTACGTCAGCGCCGCCACCTTCTATCGCAAGCTCGATACTTATGTCCTGAACGTCGGCCATGACTTCGACTTCACGCCGTACATCCAGGCAGGCACCGCGGCGGCATCCAGCCCGATCGGTACCTACACCTCGCCGGTCAACGGTTCGGGCGGTAACATCAAGGGTGTCGAACTGGCGGCATCGCTGCCGCTGAACGTGCTGACCCGTTACCTGGACGGTTTCGGCGTGGTCGCCAACGCGGCCCAGACCAGCAGCTCGGTCACGCCGCCGGATACCGCCAACGGCGGTTCGGGCAGCATGCCGCTGCCGGGCCTGTCGCGCCGCGTCGCCAGCCTGACCCTGTACTACGAGAAGAATGGCTTCTCGGCGCGCGTGGCCGACCGTTATCGTTCGGACTTCGTCGGCCAGGTAGCCAACAACTACGGCGACCAGCAGCTGACCTACATCCAGGGCGGCTCGGTGGTCGACCTGCAGCTCGGCTACGAGTTCCAGACCGGCCGCATGAAGGGTGTGTCCATCCTGGTCGAGATGAGCAACGTGAACGATGCGCCGTACAAGGAGTACCGCAAGACCAAGGACAACGTGATCACCGATACCCACTACGGCCGCACCGTGCTGTATGGCCTGAACTACAAGTTCTGATCCCGTTGGCATAAGCCTGCGACCAGCCCTGCGGCCCTTCCCGGCCGCAGGGCTTTTTTGTATCCTGAACCACCATGACAAACCAGACCCCCCTGAAAAACATCGTGATCGTCGGCGGCGGCACCGCCGGCTGGATGGCCGCGGCCGCGCTGGCGCGCCTGCTGCAGAACAAGTACGCCATCCGCCTGGTCGAATCCGACGAGATCGGCAGCGTCGGCGTCGGCGAATCGACGATCCCGATGATCCGGCTTTTCAACAACGTCCTCGGCATCGACGAAGAGGAATTCGTGCGCGAGACCCGCGCCACCTTCAAGCTCGGGATCGAATTCGCCGACTGGGGCCAGATCGGCGAGCGTTACATGCACGGCTTCGGGCGCTTCGGCCAGGACCTGGGCACGGTCGACTTCTTCCAGTACTGGCTGAAGGCCCACCAGGCCGGCCAGGCGCCCGACCTCGGGCACTATTCGATCAACCGCATGGCGGCGCGCGCCCACAAATTCATGCCGCCCTCGCAGGACGTGGCGAATTCGCCGCTGGCCGACATCATCTACGCCTTCCACCTGGACGCCGGCCTGTATGCGCGCTACCTGCGCAAGTATGCGGAAGCGCGCGGCGTGGTGCGCACGGAAGGGAAGGTGGTGCAGGTGCGCCAGCGTGCGGCGGACGGTTTCATCGAATCGGTGGCGCTGGAAGACGGCAGCGTGGTCGAGGGCGATTTGTTCCTGGATTGCTCGGGCTTCCGCGGCCTGCTGATCGAGCAGGCCCTGAACACCGGTTTCGAGGACTGGAGCCACTGGCTGCCCTGCGACCGCGCCTGGGCCGTGCCCTGCGAACTGAGCGAGGATTTGCCGCCCTATACGCGCGCCACGGCGCGCCCGGCCGGCTGGCAGTGGCGCATCGGCCTGCAGCACCGCACCGGCAACGGCCACGTGTTCGCCAGCCGCTTCATGGGCGAGGACGAGGCGGCGGCCATCCTGATGGCCAGCCTCGATGGCGCGCCGCTCGCCGAGCCGAAGCTGCTTCGCTTCACGGCCGGCAAGCGCAAGAAGGCGTGGAACAAGAACGTGATCGCGGTCGGGCTGTCATCGGGCTTCCTGGAGCCGCTCGAATCGACCTCGATCTTCCTGATCCAGTCGACCATCTCGCGCCTGATGAGCTTTTTCCCCGACACCGGCTTCCACCAGGCCGACATCGACGAATTCAACCGCCAGTGCGACTTCGAGGTCGAGCGCGTCCGCGACTTCATCATCCTGCATTACCACGCGACCGGGCGCGCCGACACGCCGTTCTGGGACCACGTGCGCACGATGGAGGTGCCGCCGTCCCTGCAGCGCAAGCTGGACCTGTACAAGGCGCACGGCCGGGTGGTGCGCGAAAACAACGAACTGTTTACGGAAATCGGCTGGCAGCAGGTGCTGCACGGGCAGGGCGTGCGTGCGCAGGGCCACAACCCGCTGGCCGATCTGTTGGGCGACAAGGAACTGGCCGACTTCCTGGCGAATATCGAGCGCGTGGTCGGCAAGTGCGTCGATGTGATGCCTGCGCACAAGGACTTCGTGGCGGCGGTCGTGGCGGCGGGGCATAAGAAAATACAGTAAATGCGAGGCATTTATCTCAAATTATCACGGCTTCCCCTCGCAACCGAGTAAACTAGGGGATTGTCCAGATTTTTTAAGAGATTTTCTTTCATGCTTGAAACCCCGCTCCAGACGTTTGCCGACCTCAACATTCCTGCGCCCATCCTCAAGGCGCTCAAGGACGTCGGCTACGAAACGCCCTCGCCGATCCAGGCGGCCACCATTCCGCTGCTGATGGAAGGCCGCGACGTGCTGGGGCAGGCGCAGACCGGCACCGGCAAGACCGCCGCCTTCGCGCTGCCGGTGCTGGCCCAGATCGACACCAAGCTGACCGCGCCCCAGGCGCTGGTGCTGGCCCCGACGCGCGAACTGGCGATCCAGGTGGCCGAGGCCTTCCAGAGCTATGCCGCCCACATCAAGGGCTTCCACGTGCTGCCGATCTATGGGGGCCAGGCTTACGGCCCGCAGCTGTCGGCACTGCGCCGCGGCGTGCACGTGGTGGTCGGTACTCCCGGCCGCGTGATCGACCACATCGAAAAGGGTTCGCTCGATTTGTCGCAACTGAAGACCCTGATCCTCGACGAGGCCGACGAGATGCTGCGCATGGGCTTCATCGACGACGTCGAGCAGATCCTGAAGCAGACCCCGGCCACGCGCCAGACCACGCTGTTCTCGGCCACCATGCCGTCGGTGATCAAGCGCATCGCCAAGACTTACCTGCGCGATCCGCAGGAAGTGACGGTGGCCGCCAAGACCGGCACCGCCGAAAACATCACCCAGCGCTACTGGCTGGTGGCCGGCCTGCAGAAGCTCGAGGCGCTCACGCGTATCCTGGAAGCCGAGCCCTTCGATGGCATGATCATCTTCGCGCGCACCAAGCTGGGCACCGAAGAACTGGCGAGCAAGCTGCAGGCGCGCGGCTTCCTGGCCGCCGCCATCAACGGCGACCTGGCCCAGCAGCAGCGCGAACGCACCATCGACCAGCTCAAGAACGGCAAGATCGACATCCTGGTCGCAACCGACGTCGCCGCACGCGGCCTGGACGTCGAGCGCATCAGCCACGTGATCAACTACGATGTGCCGTCGGACCCGGAAAGCTATACCCACCGCATCGGCCGCACCGGCCGCGCCGGCCGCAGCGGCCAGGCGATCCTGTTCATCACGCCGCGCGAGCGCGGTTTGCTGAAATCGATCGAGCGCGCCACGCGCCAGCCGGTGGCCGAGTTGAAGCTGCCGACCGTCAAGGCGGTCAACGACGTGCGCATCGCACGCTTCAAGGACCAGATCGGCGCGACCCTGGCCGCCGGCGGCCTCGAGGTGTTCCGCTCGCTGATCGAGGAATATGAGCGCGACCAGAACGTGCCGGCGATCGACATCGCCGCCGCCCTGGCCAAGCTGTACCGCGGCGACGAGCCGCTCTTGATCGAAAAGCCGGACCGCGAGCCGAAGCCGGCGCCGGAATGGCGCGACCGCGACGTGCAGCACGATGCGCGCGAGGCACGTCCGGCACGCGCCGGCCGCGAGAGCTTCGGCGGCGAAGAGCGCGCACCGCGTCCGACGCGCGAGGGCTTTGCCCAGGTGCGCGAGGGGTTCCGCAAGGAGCGCGTGGTGCGTCCGTCCGAGCCGGGCATGGCCACCTACCGCATCGAAGTCGGCCACGCGCACGGCGTCAAGCCGGGCAACATCGTTGGCGCCATCGCCAACGAGGGCGGCATCGCTTCCAAGGAAATCGGCCGCATCGAGATCTATGACGATTTCAGCACCCTGGACATGCCGGCCGACTTGCCGCAGGACCTGGTCGACCACCTGAAGAAGGTGTGGGTGGCGGGCCAGCAGCTGGCCATCACGCGCGATGGCGAGCCGGTGCCGGAGAAGAAGCCGGCGGCCAAACGCAAGTTTGCGGATAAAAAACCTCACCGCAAAGGCTGATAAGGCCCAGGGTGGGCACGTGATTGACGCCCCCGGCATCAATCACGTGCCCCGGGTTCGTGGTTCTGTTGTTTGACTACACAATCCCGCCTTTCGTGAGGTGTTGTCTAGATTGACACTCATCAGTCCCCATGTTATTTTGCTACATCGAGGTAGTCTGGCCCAGTCCGGACACCGTTAGGGGACACAGATGGAAATGCAAACTCACACGCTCAAACCGCGCCTGTCGTTCTGGCAGCTGTGGAACATGAGCTTCGGCTTCTTCGGCATCCAGTTCGGCTTCGCACTGCAGAACGCCAATACCAGCCGCATCTTCGCCACGCTGGGCGCCAACATGGACAACCTGTCCGTGTACTGGCTGGCCGCGCCCGTTACCGGCCTGCTGGTGCAGCCCGTGATCGGCTACCTCAGCGACAACACCTGGCACCCGACCTGGGGCCGGCGCCGTCCCTTCTTCTTCCTGGGTGCGATCGTCGCCGCGCTGGCGCTGTTCCTGATGCCGAATTCCGCCGCCATCTGGATGGCGGTGGCCGTGCTGTGGATGCTGGATGCCGCGATCAACGTCTCGATGGAGCCTTTCCGCGCCTTTGTCGGCGACAAGCTCGACCCGTCGCAGCAGACCGCCGGCTTCGCGATGCAGACCTTCTTCATCGGCTGCGGCGCGGTGATCGCATCGCTGCTGCCGACCTTCTTCTCGGAAGTAATGCACGTCTCGAACGTGCCGCTGAACGGCGCCATTCCGGACACGGTGCGCTATTCCTTCTACGTCGGCGGCGCCGTGTTCCTGGCCGCCGTCAGCTGGACCGTGTTCACCGCGACCGAACTGCCGCCGCCGGACATGGACCGCTTCCAGGCCCAGCGCCGCCAGGCGCGCGGCTTCGGCGTGGCCCTGCGCGAGATCGTCGGCGGCTTCGGCCAGATGCCGAAGACCATGGTGCAGCTGGCCTTTGTCCAGTTCTTCACGTGGATCGCGCTGTTCGCGCTGTGGATCTACACCGGCACCGCGATCGCCGACAGCGTCTACGGCACCACCGATCCGCAATCGAGCGCCTACCAGGAAGCCGGCAACTACGTCGGCGTGATGTTCGCGGTGTACAACGGCGTGTCCGCGCTGGCCGCCTTCCTGCTGCCGATGCTGGCGCGCGCCACCAGCCGCAAGGCTTGCCACACGATCTGCCTGGCCATCGGCGGCGCGAGCCTGGCCAGCCTGTTCTTCATCCACGACAAGCAGGTGCTGGCGCAGGTCTTCGGCATCGACGTCACGCTGCTGATGCTGCCGATGATCGGTGTCGGCCTGGCATGGGCCAGCATCCTGACCATGCCGTATGCGATCCTCGCCGGCGCGCTGCCGGCCAACCGCATGGGTTATTACATGGGTCTCTTCAACTTCTTCGTGGTGATCCCGCAGATCGTCAGCGGCGTGGTGCTGGGCTACTTCACCACCCACCTGTTCGGCGGCCACGCCGTGCAGACCCTGGTGCTGGGCGGTGCCAGCATGGTGCTGGCGGCGGTATTGACGCTGTTCGTCAGCGATAACGCCAAAGCAGCACACTAAGCCTGCGACATCAAACGCGCTCCTGTCGTATTGTAATGGTTTGACAACAAACCCAAGCACCACAGGAGCGCAACAATGACGATTCAAACCATCGCGACCCAGCCCTTCGCGGGACAGCGTCCCGGCACCTCGGGCCTGCGCAAGAAGGTGACCGAGTTCCAGCAGCCCGGCTATCTCGAAAACTTCGTCGAGGCGATTTTCCTGACCCTGGGCGACTGCAGCGGCCGCACCCTCGTGCTCGGCGGCGATGGCCGCTTCTTCAACCGTGAAGCCATCCAGACCATCCTGCGCATGGCGGCCGCCCACGGCGTCGCGAAAGTCCTGGTCGGCCGCGGCGGCATCCTGTCGACGCCGGCGGTCAGCTGCGTGATCCGCAAGCACGGCGCCCACGGCGGCATCGTGCTCTCCGCCAGCCACAACCCGGGCGGGCCAAGCGGCGACTTCGGCATCAAGTACAACATCGAAAACGGCGGCCCGGCCCCGGAAAAGATCACCGAAGCGATCTTTGCCCATACCCAGTCCCTGAGCGAATACCTGATCAGCGACGCCGGCCCGGTCAACCTCGACCAGATCGGCAGCACGCGTCTGGAAGCGATGCAGGTCGAAGTGATCGATTCGGTCGCCGACTATGCGGAGCTGATGGGCGGCCTGTTCGACTTCGACGCCATCCGCGCCCTGTTCGCGCGCGGCTTCACGATGCGCTTCGACGGCATGAGCGCGGTTTCCGGCCCCTACGCCAAGGCGATCATCGAAGGCATCCTGGGCGCCCCCGCCGGCACCGTCATCAACGACCAGCCGCTCGAGGATTTCGGCGGCCATCACCCGGATCCGAACCCGGTCAATGCGGCCGAACTGGTGGCGCTGATGAACGGCCCGGACGCGCCCGAATTCGGCGCCGCCTCGGACGGCGACGGCGACCGCAACATGATCGTCGGCCGCAACCTGGCGGTGTCGCCATCGGACAGCCTGGCCATCATCGCCGCCAACGCCACGCTGGCGCCGGGCTACCGCGCCGGCATCAAGGGCATCGCGCGCTCGATGCCGACCTCGCAGGCGGCCGACCGTGTGGCCGCCGCGCTGGGCGTGTCCTGCTTCGAAACCCCGACCGGCTGGAAGTACTTCGGCAACCTGCTCGACGCCGGCCTGGCCACGCTGTGCGGCGAAGAGAGCTACGGCACCGGCTCCGATCACATCCGCGAAAAGGATGGCCTGTGGGCCGTGCTGTTCTGGCTGAACCTGGTGGCCGCGACCGGCAAGTCGGTCAACCAGCTGGTGGACGAGCACTGGGCGCGCTTCGGCCGCAACTATTATTCGCGCCACGACTACGAAGCGGTCGACGCGCACGCCGCCGACAGCATGATGCAGGCCTTGCGCGGCAAGCTGGAAAGCCTGGCCGGCCAGACGCTCGGCGCAACCGGTGAATTCCGCGTGCAGCAGGCCGACGATTTCGTCTACACCGATCCGATCGACAAATCGGTGGCGACGCGCCAGGGCGTGCGCATCGTCATGCTTGACGGCTCGCGCATCGTCTTCCGCCTGTCGGGCACCGGCACCGAAGGCGCAACCGTGCGCCTCTACCTTGAGCGCTACGAAGCCGATCCGGCGCGGCATCACCTGGATACCCAGGAAGCGCTGGCGCCCCTGATTGCGATTGCCGATCAGGTGGCGGAGCTCAGGCAGCGTACTGGCCGGGAGCAGCCTACCGTTGTCACATGATTTACCCCGTACTGCGTCGTTCCCGCCTTCGCGGGAACGACGTTCATTTGCTAACTCAGGACCCTGAATGAAATTCTCCGCCCTTGCCGTTTCCCTGATGCTGGCCTTCGGTTCCGCCTCGGCTGCAACACCAGCCCCCGCACCCCAGGGCAAGCCGAACGCGGCCCGACCCTTCACCTGGGAAAACGCCACCGTCTACTTCCTGCTGACGGACCGCTTCAACAACGGCAACCCGGCCAACGACCTTGCCTACGGCCGCAAGGCGGATGCCGCCACTGCGCGCGGCTACATGGGCGGCGACCTGGCCGGTGTCACGGCGAAGATCAAGGAGGGGTATTTCACGGACCTGGGCGTGGATGCGATCTGGATCACCCCGCCGGTGGAGCAGATCCACGGCGCCACCGACGAGGGCACCGGCAAGTCCTACGGCTTCCACGGCTACTGGGCGGGCGACTTCACCGCCGTCGACGCCAACCTCGGCACCGGGCAGGACGTGCGCGAGCTGGTCGACGCGGCGCATGCGCGCGGTATCCGCGTACTGCTGGATGTGGTGATGAACCACACCGGCCCCGTCACCGCCGAAGACCAGGTGTGGCCGGCCGGCTGGGTGCGGACCGAGCCGGTATGCGGTTTCAAGACCATGCGCACGACCGTCGAGTGCACGCTGGTGAAGAACCTGCCCGACATCCGCACCGACAGCAACGCCAAGGTCGACCTGCCGCCGCTGCTCGCGGCGAAATGGAAGCGGGAAGGGCGCTACGAGCGCGAAACCAGGGAACTGGACGACTTCTTCAAGCGCACTGGCTACCCGCGTGCGCCGCGCTACTACCTGATGAAATGGCATGCCGACTGGGTGCGCAAGTACGGCTTCGACGGCTTCCGCGCCGACACCGTCAAGCACACCGAGCCGGGCATCTGGAAAGAACTCAAGACCGTTGCCAGCGCCGCCTACGAAGACTGGAAGCGCGCCAATCCGTCGAAAAAGGTCGCGGGCGACCAGCCCTTCTTCATGACCTCCGAAGTCTACGGCTACTCGATCCGGTCCGGCCGCGCATACAGCTACGACGACGGTACCAAAGTCGACTACTTCGCCAACGGCTTCGACAGCATGATCAACTTCAGCCTGCCGCACGATGCGGCCCAGAGCTACGAACAGCTGTTTTCAGATTATTCGGCGGCCCTGAACGGCCCCCTGAAGGGCGTGTCGGTCCTGAACTACCTGGATTCTCACGACGACGGCAATCCTTTCGACGCCATGCGCCAGCGTCCGCTGGAAGCCGCCAACAAGCTGCTGCTGGCACCGGGTGCGGCGCAGATCTACTACGGCGACGAGACGGCGCGCGTGCTCAAGATCGAAGGCGCGGAAGGCGATGCCAACCTGCGCTCCTTCATGAACTGGGACCAGTTGAAGGCCAACACCCGCGTCGGCCTGTACGGCGCCGCCGACGTGCACGAGCACTGGGCGCGCCTGGGCCGCTTCCGCCATGCCCATCCGGCGGTGGGCGCGGGTGTGCACCAGATGATCGCCGCGCTGCCGTACACCTTCAAGCGCACCTACGACAAGGGCGGCGTGCAGGACCGCGTCGTGATCGCCCTGAACCTGCCGCTGGACCGCGATGTGCCGATTTCGGTGGCCGGCGTGTTCAACGATGGCCAGACCGTGCGCGATGCCTACTCGGGCAAGAGCGCGGTGGTCAGCGGTGGCAAGGTGCAGTTCGATTCGCGGGCGCCGGTGGCGCTGATTTCGCAGGATTGAATTCACGGCACAGGATTCACAGCTGAGCGCAAGGCACGGGCAGATCGGCTAGACTCGCAGGCATCGACACTGCCGAGGAAGTCCATCATGCCCGCCTATCACCGCGCTGCCGCACTCCTGCTTGGTCTCGTCTTGGGTGCTGCCCGCGCAGCCGAACCAAGCTACGGCCCGGAGCTCGAAGGCTTCGACTATCCGCACCCGGTGCAGCAATACCGCTTCACCTCGCAGGGAGTGGCGCTGCACATGGCCTACATGGACGTCAAGCCGGCCAAGCCGAACGGCCGCACCGTCGTCCTCCTGCACGGCAAGAACTTCTGCGCCGCGACCTGGGAAGCGTCGATCGACGCGCTCAGCAAGGCCGGCTACCGCGTGGTGGCGCCGGACCAGATCGGCTTCTGCAAATCGAGCAAGCCGGCACACTATCAATACAGCTTCCAGCAGCTGGCGGCCAACACCCACGGCCTGCTGGAATCCATCGGCGTGAAGCAGGCCACCATCCTCGGCCACTCCACAGGCGGCATGCTGGCGGTGCGCTACGGCTTGCTGTATCCGTCGGAGACCGAGCAGCTGGTGCTGGCCAACCCGATCGGCCTGGAAGACTGGAAGGCCTTGGGTGTACCTTCGCTGGGCGTCGACAAGTGGTATGAGCGCGAGCTGGGGCAGAGCGCCGACAAGATCCGCAACTACGAAAAATCGACCTACTACGTCAACCAGTGGAAGCCCGAATACGAACCCTGGGTGCAGATGCTGGCCGGGATGTATCGCGGGCCGGGCAAGCAGATCGTGGCCTGGAACTCGGCACTGTTGTACGACATGATCTATACGCAGCCGGTGGTCTACGAATTCCCGCTGTTGAAGATGCCGGTGCTGCTCCTGATCGGCACCAGGGACACCACCGCCATCGGCAAGGACGCCGCCCCGGCCGAGCTGCGGCCGAAACTTGGTAATTACGCCGAGCTGGGGAAGCGCGCTGCCAGGGCGATACCGGATGCGACGCTGGTCGAATTCGGGAACATGGGGCACGCACCGCAGATGCAGGATCCGGCGGCCTTCCATGCGGCCTTGTTGAAGGGCTTGGCGGACAAGTAAGACTTTCCTCTTTTTGGTGCAATTCAATCAATGGTATCCTGATGCAATAAGGGAACTTCTTCCCAATCGAGACACCATGACCGCCCAGCCCCAAGCCAGCAGAACACAGCAGCAAGAACCGCAGCACGAACCCAAGCTCGACACCAGGCACCCGCGTGACGCCTACAGCGACGGCCCGCGGCTCCTCGCCGACATCGGCGCCACCCATGCGCGCTTTGCGCTGGAGGCCGCGCCGGGTGTGCTGCGCAACGTGGCCGTGCTGCTGTGCGACGACTACCCGGGCATCGTCCCGCTGCTGCAGACTTACCTGGCGCAGGCGAATCCGGGGCGCATCAGCCACGCGGCATTCGCGCTGGCCAATCCGATCAGCGGCGACTTCATCCGCATGACCAATCGCGACTGGCAGTTCTCGACCGACGAGGTGCGGCGCACGCTCGGCCTGAACACGCTCCTGATCGTGAACGACTTCACCGCGCTGGCGATGGCGCTGCCGGGCTTCAAGCCGGAAGACCTGATGCAGGTCGGCGGCGGCACGCCGCAGTCGAATGCGGTGGCCGGCGTGCTCGGTCCCGGCACCGGCCTGGGCGTGTCCGGCGTGATCCCGACCGTCGACGGCTTCGTCACCCTCGGCAGCGAAGGCGGCCACGTCAACTTCGCGCCCAGCGACGAGCGCGAATTCGCGATCCTGCAATACGCCTGGCGCGAGTGGCGCCACGTCTCGAACGAACGCCTGATCTCCGGCCCCGGCATGGAAATCATCTACCGCGCGCTGGCCCAGCGCAACGGCGTCAGCGTCAAGATGCGCAGCTCGGCCGAGATCATCACCGGCGCGCTCGACCAGCACGACCCGCTGTGCCTGGAAGTGCTGGAATGCTTCTCGGGCATGCTGGGCGGCGCCGCCGCCAACCTGGGCGTCACGCTGGGCGCTTTCGGCGGCATCTTCATCGGCGGCGGCATCGTGCCGCGCATGGGCGAGTGGTTCAAATCGTCGCCCTTCCGCGCGCGCTTCGAAGCCAAGGGCCGCTTCACCGAATACCTGGCGCAGATCCCGACCTACGTGATCATGACGCCGAACCCGGCGCTGTACGGCGTGTCGACCATCCTGTCGGAACACCTGCGCAACCGCAGCGGCGCCAACACCCTGATGGAGCGCGTGCAGAACCTGCAGCACGAACTGTCGCCGGCCGAGCAGCGCGTGGCCAGCCTGGTCATCGAGCACCCGCGCAAAGTGCTGTCCGAACCGATCGCGGAAATCGCCAGGCTGGCCGATGTGAGCCAGCCGACCGTGATCCGCTTCTGCCGTTCGCTCGGCTTTTCGGGCCTGGCCGATTTCAAGCTGAAGTTTGCGGGCAGCCTGACCGGCACCATTCCCGTGCGTCACAGCCAGGTGCGCATGACCGACAGCACCCACGACTTGTCGGCCAAGGTCATCGACAACACCGTCTCGGCCATCCTGAAGTTCCGCGAGCAGCTCGACGTGAACTCGATCGACCGCGCCATCGAACTGCTGCGCAAGGCCAAGCGCATCGAGTTCTACGCGATGGGCAATTCGCGTGTGGTGGCACTCGACGGCCAGCATAAATTTTTCCGCTTCCGCATTCCGACGACCTCCTACGGCGACTCGCACCTGTTCGCCATGGCCGCCGAGCTGCTGGGACCGGGCGACGTCGTGATTGCGATTTCCACCGGCGGCCAATTGCCCGAACTGCTGCACGCGGTGGATACGGCGCGCGCGGCCGGCGCCGACGTCATCGCCATCACCAGCAGCAAATCGCCGCTGGCGCGCAAGGCCAGCATCTGCCTGGCGGTGGACCACAGCGAGGATTCGACGACTTTCCTGTCGATGATCTCGCGTATCTTGCAGCTGCTGCTCATCGACATCATGGCGGTGGGCATTTCGCTGGGACCGCAGGGCGAGGCGGCCGAAGGGGACAGCGAACGTCGGCGCCTGCTCATCTCGCACCTGGATATCTAGGCCCTCGGGTAGGCCTGCGGCTTACAGCTTGAAACTTCTCTTACAGGGCAATTGACAGCTTTTCGCGGTCTGCCCTGACACACTGTGAACGCGCGAACAGAAGGCAGATTAGTTGCGCGATAGCATAGGTCATCGACTAAGAGAAGGAACCAACATGAAATTCACCAAGCCAACCATCCTCCGCATCGCAGCCGCCCTGGCTCTGACCGCTGCGGCAACGTCTTCCTTTGCCCAGGACGGCGGTCACCGCGCCTTTGACGCAGGCTACGAAGCCGGCCAGCGCGATTCGCGCGATGACCGCGGCCCGCGCGGCGACCACGGCCCGCGCTGGGACCGTGTGCGCATCCTGGAAGCCGAGTATGGCGCGCGCGGCCGTATGTGCGACGCGCGCCGCGCCGTGCAGCGCGAGGTGGTGCGCAACCACGGTGTCATCCACGTCGACAACAACCTGTGCGGCGACCCGGCAGGCGGCATGCCGAAGCGCCTGCGCGTGGTCTACCGCTGTGCCGAAACCGCTTCGGCGCGCGTGGTGGCGCGTGAGAATGAGACGCTGCGGCTGACTTGCCGCTGGTGATCGCGGGGCGGATCGATCGGTAAGGTGGACGGCTCTGCCGTTCACCCTGCGTTAATCAATCTTCGACGAAAACGACCGCCGTGCGCGGCGGGATTTCGTACGCGCCGGTTGCGCTGCTGAAGGTGGCCTGCGTTGCACGCTTGTCGGCCACGCCATCCGCCATGAACACCGGGTGCAGATGCATGCGCTTGCCTGCCGCCTGCGGATCGGTGACCGTATGGCCGATCTTGTCGACGTTGATGAAGTAGCTAATCCCGGCAAAGCCGGCACCCTCGTATCCGCGTCCATCCAGATAAGCCGCCGCCACGGTCGGCACCTGCTGCGCGCCGGTGTTGAAGAAGCGCAGGCGACGCTTGATCTCGTCGGCGCTCGGCAGGCGGAACAGGGTCGAGCTGGCGCGCACGGCCAGCAGGTCGCGGAAGGCGTCGCGCGTCCAGGCGATGTCGGACGGCGTCGGCTTGATGGTGGCGTTGCTCAGCAAGGGCTTGAGCAACGCGTAATCCTTGCCGTTGTCGGCTTCCTGCGGCAGGCCGGTGCCGAAGTAATTGTCGCGGTAACTCCAGTCGATGCGGTTGAACCAGTCGCCGGAATTGAAGCTGTTGCGGTCCAGCGACTTGGAACGCAGCACGTCGATGCCGGCGTGGTAATAGGCGATGCCCTGGCTGAAGGCGTCCACCGCCATGCCCAGCACCTGCACGCGTGCGCGGTCCTGGGTCGAGGTACCTGGCGGCAGCTTGAAGACATCGATGTCGAACAGGGTCTGGTTGTCGTGGTTCTCGACGTAGTTCACCACTTCGCCGGGTTCCGCCGCGTAGCCGGCCGGCTGGCCGTTGTAGTCGATGGATTCCAGGGTCTTTACCTGGCCGTCGAAGGTCTGCAGCGGATAAGAACGGATCGAACCCGCCAGGCCGGCGCGCACCAGGTCGGCCGTCTTCAGCAACTCGGTGGCCGGCACTTTACCCGCATGCGCATTCGGGTCGTACACCAGGCCGTTGATCCAGCCCTGGCGCTTGAACAGCGCCTCGCCGCCATCGCCGGCCGAGCCGCCGCGCACCGCATCGCGGGTGCGGTCGTTGAAGGTGCCGATCCCGCTGCCGTTCAAAGATAATTGCGACGCCTGCACGAAGCGCGCGCCGTTGGCCACCTCGCCAAAATTCCAGCCTTCGCCCAGCAGCTGCACCTGGCGGCCGGCCGCCGCGTTCACCTTTTGCTGCAGCTGTTCCATCACGGCGCGCGGCTGGTGGCCCATCAGGTCGAAGCGGAAGGAGTCGATCTTGTACTGGGTCGCCCACAGGGCCACCGAATCGATCATCAGCTTGCCCATCATGCGGTTTTCGGTGGCGGTGTTGTCGCAGCAGGTCGACTGCTCGACGGCGCCTTTCGCATCCAGGCGATGGTAGTAGCCGGGCACGATGCGGTCCAGCACCGACTTCTCGTTCTGGCCGGCGATGAAGGTGTGGTTGTAGACCACGTCCATGCCCACGCGCAGGCCGGCCTTGTGCAGGCTGTCGACCATCTGGCGGAACTCGAGCACGCGCGCGTCGCCACGCGCCGGATCGGTGGCGTAGCTGCCTTCCGGCGCATTGTAGTGATACGGGTCGTAGCCCCAGTTGAAGCAATCAGTGTGGGCGGTCTCCTTTATCCCGGCCTGCTGGGCGTTGCTGTCCGGCGCGCCGAAGGGCTTGGGCACGGCGCAGCCGGTTTCGGGCACGCTGCCGATGTCGTACACCGGCAGCAGGTGGATGTCGGTCAGGCCGGCCTTCGCGAGTGCGGCCAGGTGCTTCATGCCATTCGACTTGTTGTCGGTGAAGGCCAGGTATTTGCCGCGGTGCGGCGTCGGCACGCTGTCGTCGTTGATCGAGAAGTCGCGCACGTGCAGCTCGTAGACCACCATGTCGGTGGCGTTCTTCACTGTCTGCGGCGCGCTGTTCTTGTCCCAGCCGGCCGGTTTCAGGCGCGGCACGTCCAGGCGCGTGATGTAGCTGCGCTTCGAGTCCGTGCTCAGGCTGACGGAATACGGGTCGGTGACCAGGTTGCGCACGATGCCGGCGCCGTCCACCGGCACGTCGACCGCATATTTATAGTATTTGCCCGACAGGTCGCCCGGCAGCGTCACGCTCCAGGCGCCGGTCTGCTCGTCGAAGCGCATCTGGTAGACCGCGCGCGTCGCCTTGACCGGGCCATTGTAGATGCAGACCGCGGCCTGCTGGGCGGTCGGCGCCCACAGCGTGAAGGCGGTGCGCTTGTCGTCGACGTTCACGCCCAGCTTGTCCAGGCCGGCGGCCGCCGCGTACAGGTCATCCAGCGCGCCGGCAACCTGGATGCGGGTGGCGGCGCGCACCGTGCCGCCGGCGTCTTCCTGCACCAGCACCAGCTGCTCGCGCAGCAGCGCGGGCAGGGTGACGGCGTCGCCTTCGTTCAACTGCAGCACCGGGCCGTCGGCCAGGTATTTGAAGCGGGTGGCGGTCGCGGGCGGCAGCGCGCCCTTGAACCGGTCGAGCGAGATTGCGCCGGCGGCGCCGCTGGCCTTGCCGCCGACCGGTGCCGTGATCGTGCCGCTGGGGGAGTGGTACAGCTTGAAGACGGCGCCGGGTTTGGCAACCGGGTCGGCGCCCGGCCATTTGAGGAGACGCTTGTCGAGCCAGACGGCGCGCGCGTCGAAGCTGGCGGCGGATGGGGACTGGACGATCTGGAAGGCGCTGCTCTCGCAGGCGTCCGGCGTGATGGCGGCGTGGGCGCCGGTGCTGGCCAGCAGCGCGACCAGTACGATCGGCGCCGCGGTGGTAAGGGTTTTATTCATTGAAATCGACAATCTGAAAAGCATGGACCGCTCACGCAGCCTCGGTACGGTAGTTGTTGACGACGCGGTAGCGGGTTGCATACCAGCCGAAAGCCAGCGCAGCCAGCAGCGCGAAGGCGGCGAAGAAATACATCTGGAAGGCCATCACACCCAGGCCGGTGCCTGCGATGTGGTCCAGCACGGTCTCGTTGCGCACGCTGGCATTCACGATCAGCACCCACAGGCTGCCGACCGTCACCGCCAGCGACCAGAAGGCCATGATCGCGCCCTTCATCGAGCGCGGCGCCTGGCTGTAGGCGAATTCGAGGCCGGTGGCCGAGACCAGCACTTCGCCCATGGTGAGCAGGGCGTAGGGCAGGATCTGCCACGCCATCGAGACCGGCGTGCCGCCATCCATCACCACCTGGATGCTGCCGATCGCCACCCACGACAGGCTGGAAAGCAGGATGCCGGCGGTCATGCGGCGCAGCGCGGTCGGCTCCCAGCCAAGGCGGCGCAGCAACGGGAACACGGCGATGTTGTTGAAGGGGATGAGCAGCATCACCAGCAGCGGGTTGAGCGCCTGCATCTGGGCAGGCTCGAAGCGGAACTCGCTGCCGAACAGCGACAGCGTCGGGCGCAGCATGCTGTTGGCCTGCACGATCCAGGTCGAGGCTTTCTGGTCGAACAGCGACCAGAAGGGCGTCACCAGCGCGAACACGATCAGCACGCGCAGCACGCCGCGCACGCCATCGACCGCTTCGTCGGGATGCAGACCGCGCGCCCGTTCCAGCTGCATCGCGACGCCGATGCCGCCGAAGGCGAGCAGCAGCACCAGCGCCGTGCAGGCGGCGATGACGAAGCCCCAGGCCGGGCTCATGGCCAGCGAGCCGAGCGCGCCGATGGCGCCGAGCGCGGCCACCACCAGGCCGGGACGGCCGGCGCCAGGCTTTTTGGCCAGCAGGGCGCTGCGGGCAACGCGCGTAAAGGAATGCGGATCGGCCGGGCTTGGGGGCACGTGCACATACTTCTTGCGGCCGCTCCAGAACACCAGGGTCGCGATCAGCATCAGGATGCCGGGAATGCCAAAGGCGACCGCGGCGCCGTAGTCGCGCAGGAAGACCGGCATCAGGAGGGACGCGAAGAAGGAGCCGAAGTTGATGATCCAGTAAAAGGCGTCGAACACTACCTTGGCGCGGTCCTTGTTGGTGTGGTCGAACTGGTCGCCGACAAAGGAAGACACCAGCGGCTTGATGCCGCCGGAGCCGAGCGCGATCAGGAACAGGCCGAAGTAGAAGCCCTTGACGCTGTCCTCGAAGGCGGCCAGGCATGCATGGCCGGCGCAGTAGACGAGGCTGAGCCAGAATACGGTGTTGTACTTGCCGAAGAAGCGGTCGGCCAGCCAGCCGCCCAGCAACGGGAAGAAGTAGACGCCGATGACGAAGGTGTGGAACACGTCCTTGGCCGCGCCGCTGCGCTGGCTTTCGGGCAGGAACAGCAGCAGCGACGAGATCAGGAAAGGCGTCAGGATGTTGCGCATGCCGTAGAAGCTGAAGCGTTCGCAGCCTTCGTTGGCGATGATGTAGGGGATCTGGCGCGGCATGCGGCCGGCCTGGATCGGTGCTGCTGCCGATGGCGGTGTCCGGGTCATCGGGGTCTCCTGAATGCGTATCGTGGGGCGATCCTATGCAACCCAGCTCAGCTTGGCAACAGGAACTTGTTTCGTCATTCTAAAAGGGTAACATTGAATATGTAGTTTGACTACTGAGGCGCCTGATTTTGTTCGGCTCGTCTACCCGTAGTGTCATGATTATTAAGGTTATTTAGGGATTGAAGTCGATTTTTACCCAATTGTCACCAACGCATCGTTCCTGTATATTGCGTAAAAATTACCAAACTCTACACAACCATGATCCCTGCATCGAACGACAAAGCGCCATGGTGGCAAGAAGCCATCATTTATCAGGTCTATCCGCGCAGCTATCTCGACACCAACGGTGACGGCGTCGGCGACCTGCCGGGCATCACTGCCAAGCTCGATTACATCGCCAGCCTGGGCGTGGACATCGTCTGGCTATCGCCTTTCTTCAAGTCGCCGATGAAGGACTTCGGCTACGACATCTCGGACTACTGCGACGTCGACCCGCTGTTCGGCACCCTCCAGGATTTCGACAAGCTGATCGCCAAGGCGCACAGCGTCGGGCTGAAGATCATGATCGACCAGGTGATGTCGCACACCGCCGATGCCCACCCGTGGTTCGTCGAAAGCCGCTCCAGCATCGACAACCCCAAGTCTGACTGGTACGTCTGGTCCGACCCGCGCCCGGACGGCAACCCGCCCAACAACTGGCTGTCGGTATTCGGCGGTTCGGCATGGCAGTGGGACACGCGCCGCAAGCAGTACTACATGCACAACTTCCTGGTCAGCCAGCCGCAGCTGAACTTCCACAATCCGGCCGTGCAGCAGGCGCACCTGGATTCGCTGCGCTTCTGGCTTGAGCGCGGTGTCGACGGCGTGCGCATGGATGCCTGCGTGTTCCATTTCCACGACCGAGAACTGCGCAGCAATCCACCGGCGCTGGTGCGCGACACCTCGACCGTCACCGACGTCAACCCCTACGGCATGCAGGCCCACATCCACGACAAGACCCAGCCGGAGAACATCGCTTTCCTGCAGAAGGTGCGCGCGCTGCTCGACGAGTTCGGCGCGGTGTCGATCGGCGAAGTCAGCTCCGACGATGCGCTGGCCCAGATGGCCGAGTACACCTCGGGCGACGACAAGCTGCACATGGCCTACAGCTTCAATCTGCTGACGCCGGAATTTTCGAGCGCCCACATCCGCCGCCAGGTCGAGGAATTCAACGAACGCGTGAAGGATGGCTGGGGCTCGTGGTCGGTCGGTAACCACGATGCGATCCGCGTGGCCACGCGCTGGGGCAAGGCCGACCAGACGGCCGCATCGCGCGCCTCCTTGTCCAAGCTGGTGCTGGCGCTGCAGCTGTCGCTGAAGGGCACGCCCTGCCTGTACCAGGGCGACGAGCTGGCGCTGACCGAAGCCGACGTGCCCTTTGAGCTGCTGCAGGACCCGTACGGCATCACCTTCTGGCCCGAATTCAAGGGCCGCGACGGCTGCCGCACGCCGATGCCGTGGACGTCCGACGCCCCGAACGCCGGCTTCACCAGCGGCAAGCCGTGGCTGCCGGTGCCGGCGGAACACCTGGCACTGGCCGAAGAAGGGCAGGACAAGGACCCGCAATCGACGCTGAACTTCGCGCGCACCGTCATCCACTGGCGCCGCACGCTGCCGCAGCTGCTGCGCGGCGAGATCGCGTTTTACGACGTGCCGGAGCAGGCGCTGGCGCTGCGGCGCGACTTGCCCGGCCATCCACCGGTGCTGGCCGTGTTCAACGTCACCGACCAGGCGATCTCCTTCGACTGGCCGGAGTCCGCCGGCGCCACGGCGCTCCAGGGCCACGGTCTGCAGGGCGAGGTCATCGATGGCAAGGCGACCCTGCCGGCCTACGGCGGCTGGTTCGGGACCCAGGCGTAATCATGCAGGAGCAGCCGGACAATACCCGCACCGCCTTCGCCGACGGCCCGCGCCTGCTGGCCGATATCGGCGCGACCCACGCGCGCTTTGCTCTGCAGACCGCGCCCGGCACTTATCGCTCGGTGCGGGTGCTGAAGTGCGACGACTTCGCCGGCATCGTCCCGCTGCTGCGCTTTTATCTGCAGGAGCATGCCGAGACGCGCCTGCACCATGCGGCCCTGGCGCTGGCCAATCCGGTCAGCGGCGACTACGTGCGCATGACCAACCGGCCCTGGGAATTCTCGACCGACGCCGTGCGGCGCGAGCTGGGCTTGACGACTCTTCTCATCGTGAACGACTTCACGGCGCTGGCAATGGCCATCCCGGGCCTGAAACCCGAAGACCTGATGCAGGTCGGATCGGGCAAGCCGGCGCCGAACGCGGTGATCGGCGTACTCGGGCCGGGCACGGGCCTGGGCGTATCGGGTGTGATCCCGACCCTGGACGGCTTCGTCACGCTGGGCAGCGAAGGCGGCCACGTCAACTTCGCGCCGAGCGACGAACGCGAGTTCGCGGTGCTGCAGCTGGCCTGGCGCGAATGGAAGCACGTCTCGAACGAACGCCTGATCTCCGGCCCCGGCATGGAGATCGTGTACCGCGCGCTGGCGCAGCGCAACGGCGCTTCACTACCCTACCATGCGAAGAGGCGCGACTCCGCCGCCATCATCGACGGCGCGCTGGAAGAGAAGGATGCGCTGTGCATCGAGACCCTCGAATGCTTTTGCGGCATGCTGGGCGGCGCCGCGGCCAACCTGGCGGTGACGCTGGGTGCCTTCGGCGGCATCTTCATCGGCGGCGGCATCGTGCCGCGCTTGAAAGAATGGTTCGCCTCGTCGCCATTCCGCGCGCGCTTCGAAGCCAAGGGGCGCTTCTCGAGCTACATCGCCGACATCCCGACCTACGTCATCACCACGCCCCACGTGGCCTTCGACGGCGTAGCGACCATCCTGTCGGAACACCTGCGCGGCCGCAGCGGCGCGAATACCCTGATGGAGCGTATCGGGCAGCTGCAGCACGAACTGACGCCGGCCGAGCAGCGCGTCGCCACGCTCGTGCTGGAGCAGCCGCGCCTGGTCCTGAACGAGCCGATCGCCGAGATCGCGAAGCTGGCGGACGTGAGCCAGCCGACCGTGATCCGCTTCTGCCGCTCGCTGGGCTTCCTGGGCCTGGCCGACTTCAAGCTGAAGTTCGCCAGCAGCCTGACCGGCTCGATCCCGGTGCGCCACAGCCAGGTGCGTATCAGCGACAGCACCCACGATCTGTCGGCGAAGGTTATCGATAATACGGTTTCCGCGATCCTGAAATTCCGCGACCAGCTCGACGTGCACGCGATCGACCGCGCCATCGCACTCGTCAGCCGCGCCAGGCGCATCGAGTTCTACGCGATGGGGAATTCGCGCGTGGTGGCGCTGGACGGCCAGCACAAGTTCTTCCGCTTCCGCATCCCGAGCGCGCTGTACGGCGACTCGCACCTGTTCACGCTGGCCGCCGGCCTGCTGGGCCCGGGCGATGTGGTGGTGGCGATCTCGAATTCCGGGCGCCTGCCCGAACTGCTGGCCGCGGTCGATGCGGCCCGCGCCAGCGGCGCCGACGTGGTCGCCATCACCAGCAGCCAGTCACCGCTGGCCCGCCGCGCCACCGTCTGCCTTGCGGTGGATCACGCGGAGGACAGCACCCATTTCCTGTCGATGATTTCGCGCATTTTGCAGCTGCTGCTGATCGACATCATGGCGGTGGGGGTGTCTGTGGATGTGCATGCACGCACTCCAGAAGCGACGCCTGACGGCGAGCTGGAACAGCGCCGGGCGCTGATTTCGCACTTGGATAGCTGAATCGGGAAGGGGGCTGCCGGCCGGGGGAGGAGTGGTACTGTTGAGCACGCATGACGCAATCGCGTGATCGACGGTACGCGCGGCCGGCAGCACTTTGCACGATAGGTGTCGCCACATGTCGCGACTTGCGGCCGATCAAGCGATCACAGGACCGTCAGTTCGCCTTCAATTCGACATTGCGAATATTGCGCCGCCATTCCGACAGCGACTGCACCGCATCCGTTTCCGCATCCTCCACCAGAATATCCTCCCCCTGTTTCGCCACCAGGAAGCTGGCGCGGCGGTGGATGTTCTGCTTGCGGTTTTCCACGAAGCTGAGCTGGTAATACGGCTTGCCATCGATCAGGCGCGGGGCCGGGTCGTCTTCGATCACGGCGCCGTGGGCTGCGCCGCGTGAACCTTTTTCGATCTGTTCCGACCAGGTCTTTATTTCGGGAAGGGCCAACACGCTGTCGATTGCCTGGTCGCGCGTGCGCACCGGTTGCGCCGGCGCTTGCGTTGCGGCCGGCTTGGCGGGGGCGGGCGGTTCGGCGCGCTTGCAGGCGGCCAGCGGCAAGGCCAGGGCAAGGGCAAGGGCCAGCAGGACCAGCCTGCGGCTTCGGAAGGGGAAATGGATTGGACTTGGCATGGTTTTCCGTTGTTTGGGAACCATACTAAACTACCGCTCCATACGAGAGCAACTTGCAGCCGGCGTATCGGTGCTCACTTCCGCCTTCTCCAGCCCGCCATCCACGCCGCGCGGGTTTTTTTACGCCGTCTGCAACCCGTGCTCGTCGCACCAGCGGCGCAGCGCGCTTTCGGTTTCTTCCTTGCGGAAGCGTTCCCAGGTCTCGCTGGCGCCGCGCTCTTCCAGCAGGCGCTCGAAGCCATCGGCATCGTCGGCGTCGAACAGTTCGCGCACCGCGGCCTGGTCGCCAGCCAGATGGGCGGCTGCAAAGCGGAATACCAACTGGTCGCCGATGCCGAGCGAGCTTGCGGGCGGCACGACCACGTAGCGGTCGTCGCTTTCGGGGTCGCCCGGCAGCGGGGCTTCCTCGTCCATGTATTCGTCGTTGAGCAGGTGGATCATGCCGCTGTCGCGCGCGATCAGCGCCTTGGCTTCGCCATCGCTGTCGTCGACGATGATGGCGGCGTGTTCCAGTTCGTCCAGATTGACAGAGGCCATGACGGGCTCCCTTCGCCAGGAATCGAGGGTGACCAGTATGGCGGGTTCACATTGAACACTGGCGCACGGTTCAGCGCCAGGGACAGACCTCGCCCGACGTTCGCGTCTCGGAATTGCCTGAGCTGCTTTGTCAGACAAGTCTGCTTTATTTGAAGAAATTTCTGGTTGGACATTTAAAGTGAGTGAACCCAAATTCGCTCGCTGGCGTAGTGGCAAGTTATTGCAGGTCTTTCGTCCTGGAAAACCTTATATGACTGTCCTGAATATGGGCGGGCTTTCCTCAAGCCTGACGCAATCGCATCGCCCCATCCGTTTGCGATTGTGGCACCAGAACAAGGTGCTCGACGATGTCCTGCTGGCCAAGCACGTTCAGGGCCAGGAAACGCTATGTGGTGGCATCGAATACCGTTTGCATTGCGTCTCCCTGCAGACAGGTTTGCCCTTGAAGGAATTCATGGCGCTGGCCGTCGAATTGCAGTTCGTTACCGACCGGCGACAGTTGCGTTCAGTCTGCGGCATCGTGTCCCAGGCGTCCGCCGGAGAAAGCGACGGCGGCCTGGCGACCGGCTTTGTTGAGCAAATCAAGCGGAGGCCGAGCTGACGCTGTCTGTGATCGGTTTTATAACACTGGAACCGTAATCGGGGTACCCAGTCGAGTAAAGCGGTTCAGCACGGCAGCTCGTACCTGTAGCTCGGCGACCTGACGGTCAAAATCACGTGCCATGACGCGTTCGCCCAGCAGCTTGACGCAGCGCATTTTGGTTTCGACAAGGCTGCGCCGGTGGTAGCCGCTCCATTTTTTCCAGATCGCACGGCCCAGCCTGCGTGTCGTGTGCAGAATCTCGTTGCGGGCGTCCGCGCCGCGGCGATTGGTCTTCCAGGGTTTGGCGTTCTTTCGGGTCGGGATAATGGCATGCGCTTCGCGCAAGGTAATGGCCTCATGGCAGTCCTTTGTGTCGTACGCGCCATCACCGCTGACGCTGGCAATGCGCTCATCGGCAGCAATCTGGTCAAGCAATCCCGGCAGGACAGGTGCATCGCCGATGCTGTTATCGGTCACCTCCATGGCACGGATGTCGAGCGTGGACGCGTCGATTCCGAGGTGCACCTTGCGCCATTGGCGCCGGTAGTCCGCGCCATGCTTTTTCGTCTTCCATTCGCCTTCGCCCAGCATCTTGATGCCTGTGCTGTCCACCAGCAGATGCAAGCCCGTCGTGGTCGATACCGCCCCGATCGCCACTTGCAGCGTTTTCTGCCGCCGGCTGATCGTACTGAAGTGCGGTGCGGTGCCGGCCAGTCCAGCCCGGCCAAGTGCAGCAAGCTTTGCGTCATGCCCATGGCCTGGCGCAGCGGCAAATTGAACAGGCACTTTATGCTCAGGCAGAACTGGATTGCCTCGTGGCTGAACGTCTGGCTTCGCCCGCGCTTGCCGCTCGGCTAACCATGCCAGTTCATCGTTGGATCAAGCCAGATGAGCAGCGAGCCGCGTGCCTTGAGCGCTTCGTTGTACGTCTTCCAGTTGGTCGTGCGGTACTTCTGTGGAGCCGGTTTCATCTATTTAGGCTACCAGACCTCACGGCGCTACGCTGGACGGCCCTGATTTGCGCAACAAAGCCGAGAACCACCATGAAGAGCGTGATCAGGCTTGGCGACCTTACCAGCCACGGCGGAAAGTGCTTGCCGCTTCCATGACGGCATCCGTACATGGCATCGCGGTCGCGCGAAAGGGCGACATATGCAGCTGTCCCATCAACGGCCATTCTCCATGCGTCATCGTTGAAGGCGACCCCATGGTGCTGGACGGCGGCATGCCCGTGGCGTTCCAGGGCCACAAGACATCGTGCGGCGCGACACTCATCTCCTCCGCACCCACATCGGGCAAACTGTAGCGCGCAAAAGAAAAGCCCGCGGAGCAAACTCCGCGGGCTTCAGCTTACGACTCGGTTGGCTTGCGCCGTCCGGCTATTACATCATGCCGTCCATGCCGCCCATGCCACCCATACCGCCCATGCCGCCCATACCGCCGGCCGGCTTGTCGTCGACGATCTCGGAGACCATCGCGTCGGTGGTCAGCATCAGGCCGGCGATCGACGCTGCGTTCTGCAGAGCCGAGCGGGTGACCTTGGCCGGATCCAGCACGCCCATTTCGACCATGTCGCCGTAGGTGCCGTTGGCAGCGTTGTAACCG
>Ga0265780_10001941_pt1 | contig 28624 bp, 36 predicted proteins | sample P1T30metagenome_FD_192432 | JGI IMG/M metagenome (GOLD analysis project Ga0265780, IMG submission 192432) | Plant litter microbial communities from East Loma Ridge, Irvine, California - P1 T30 | ecosystem: Environmental > Terrestrial > Plant litter > Unclassified | place: USA: California...
TCTACGATCTTCAACATCCTTCCCGGAGAACGATTAGGATGATTTCTCTGGGCTGGATCAAGCACCGTGGCCACCAAAATGTGGTCCGGCCATTTGTTCAGCCCGACATGCTTCGAATAGATTTCATTTCACAGATTGCTTCCATCATTCCAATTGGACTCACCGCTGATCCATATCCTTCGACTCGAATCGGGTATAGCTACAAGCCACTGTCTGGCCATCACTGCAGCCCTATGCAAGCGAGCGACAGGCTCAATCGAGTGTACATCTGAGGCAATTATTCAGCAGCGGAACAAGAGGTAACAAGTCGCACGCCTTCCAGAAGCACGGCTACCTATAGGGGCTGAAGGTGTCAGATTACCGAAACGAAGCTGCAGCACACTGCTACTCGTGACAAAGCAGCATCGAAAATGTGAGCATAGTGTGTTCTAATCTGGATTGCTCAGCAATGCTGGGTAGGTATTCATCTTGGCAAGCTACGATGCTCGTTGTGACAACTTCGATCCAACACCAGATATTCATCTTCACCCTGTACGTTTCATGCCGAAAGCTTATCGGTGATAGCCAACACTGCTGCACTGCAAGCGCTGCAGCGTACTGCGGGATCGGTTGTAGGATGCTAACTCGCGTAGTTGTTCTGCTACGTCCCCTCCGTGATACTCAGGCCAACCACAATACCCTACCAGTGCAGCAATATTACAGCTATTGGAGAGAATTTGTCTTGTGCTGCATCAAGCGCTCATGCTTCCGCAAGTCTCGAAACCTTGATGAAGGGATAGCATTTCAGGAATGCTAACCAATTGGGAGGTTCACTTAGCAGAAAGAACATCTCGGATAACAGGACGAGCTATCGACATTCGAAAGCAGTATGTAGCGCGTCGGGTACTCCAACCTACGATTCGCCAATCCACCTCAGACAATAGCTCGATCAGAAAGTTATCGGTAGTTTCTGGGACTTGTGAGTATACGGTATGTAGGTGCATGCCAAAGTAGCGTTGATCGTTGACATGAGGATCTCTAAGTCATGGCCACTCCGCATTCTCCTTTCCCCGCGTAGGTCGATCCTGCGGACCGAATCAACCACAGAGTCGGATGTACGTATGTAGATCCACCGTCCGCACTTCTCCCTGTATGTCTGGTCAATTTGCTTAACTTCGATATACTGCTAATACACGCAAGTCGAACATGCAAAAGAAACTTAGGACATCAAATGCACCCCTATAAAGTAACGTTGCAAAGCTATGCCAGGCATTCGGCTCTACAACACCATATCGTGCAGATATCGTGGCTATCTTGTGCGGAATGTGGGCAAGTTCCGGAAATACTAAACTTGGTTGCTGGCTTTGAACCAACTGACTCACCCCACGGTGCAACTATCAAGAATAACCACAATTATCAATGTAGGAGCCAAGCGCAATCAACAACGAGTACACCAATCGACGTGCTAAAACACATAACGCTCCATACTCATCTCCAGGCCTAAACATAGACTTGCTCATGGCCCCCTACCAAGCGGCGAAGCTCAGCAGAAGTATCGACAATCGCGCATAGACATCGCTAATGAAAGGTGTCCTCAAGTCAGTCTAGTCTCTGCAGCCCCAACCGGTATCCAGTGCGATATCATCACGTGAACACTCGGAGCCGACTCCGCGATCCTGCAGCGAAAGAGTCCCTAGGCTAGATAGGGGCCGGTAAAGTGTAGGGGCTTGTGGCTCAAGCGTCGTCTCCCGATATCTGCTACCACGGGTCCAACCGTCCTATGTTCGCTCAAAGATGCGCCCTTCGCACTACAGACTATTTCTGGTTAGGGCACCTGAGGCCTCCCGGCTGTGCCTCGTACAGCACGTCGATCTCTTCAACATGTCGGACATACCACGTCGACTGTCTCAAACGTAGTTATCGCCAGTACTCACCACAGATACAGTGACGCCAAGATGTGTGCGCCACTATCCCCAATCACTGCGGCCAGCCGTTGCGCAAGTGTTGGCCATGGTGTTGCTTCTTTTCGCAGTCCGCAGCAGCCAAAGCCGAGCGTGGGTGGTGCACCATACCTGAAGCAGTATCCATGGCGTACCGCTAGTGCGGTATTTTTCGAAGCACGAATTACACTCTCTAAAACGCGACACGAAGCTTGTGTTGTTCTAGCGCCGGCAACTTTCGTCGTCACATTGCTGCTGTTCTCGGTCACTCGGACATAAAACAGCATCCTCCACTACCGATATGTACTAAGGATCGCGCATTACTCCCTAAATCGGGTGATTTTACAGCGCGATAGGCGTGATGGGGTGATTCGTCGTAGTCGACTCACTATCTTTCATCTTTCCATGGTTGAGCAGATTTAGATGTGTGACGTTGGCAAGTAACCCCAAGCACCCGGGATTCAGCCTTGCACTTGCACTACCTTCGTCACATGTTCTAGCGAGAACGGTTGTTCGATGGTAGCCCGGATGTTTCCTGGCCCCGCTACAACTTGCCCAAAGGAGCAGTCCGTGAATTCCGGCACGCGAGGAAGGAACGTTCGGAGTTCCTTTGTAGGAGATGCACTATGAAAGCATGTTCTCATGTTCCAATCATTTCGCAGTGCATGATAATGGATGATGGATGTCTAGAGGATGATGTCACTTGGTTTACCCCAGACTTCGCAAGCCATGTCAGCACTCAACTTCGCCAAGCTTCTGATGTGGACATGCCATCGACGGGAACTTCTGCACGAAGTCAGGGTGCTTACATGATACGAAGAGGCTCATTCATCAGCCTTACGGCTCCACGCGGGGGATGACAGTCATTCGGATCCTCTTCAATTTTCGTACAAGTACATCTCAAAATCTTCATTACTCACAAGACGAACGTACGTCCTTCCTCGACCGTCCGCGCCGCCGGAACACAGCTCCTAACTCACAGCCCGGTTCGGAAATCCTCGCAACTAGCTCCCCTTCTGCCTGATTATTGTCCACGCAAGCACCTAAGCCCTGAAACGTAGCAGAACCACTGTACTGTATTGTGACTCGATCGCACCACAACACGGGACTGGTCGGCGTTCTGTGTAAGTCCGAGAACGAGATCCTTTTGCACACTTTCGATGCCCCGAGCAGATCCGCGGCCGCCTCTCGCGACAGTGCATCGTCACATCGTCACTGGTCTGCAATCTATTGGCAAAGTTAATTGCTGGACACGAGTGTATCTTGCGAATGATGCGCGCAGTTTACATAGAGCCGTGGGGGCCGAGTACGCCGCGTTACCTAGCTCGTACCGTAGCGCATTCATGTGTGGCTGCGGAAACTTTGTATGGAGTGGTTCGGTCGCCGTGTGGCAGAGCGCATTATGCGCTTTACACCGATGATTGGATTACAACTGTAAATTGCACGCGTATGCAACGATCAAGATGTTTGCGATTGTTTTGGTCTCGCATGGTACGCGTTGCGATGGCCACGGAAGGCGCTGTGCTTCGTAGAGCCGACCGGTTCTGAGGGGTCGCTCGAACTACTGATCCCTCACACCAGCGTCCGGACGATTCCGTATATTGGACTCAAGGCAAGGTTATGGCAAGGTATCGCAGCCAAATCATCTCCCGAGGAGTCAACGTCATGGCGAGTAGGACCAGGCCGCGTAGGCAGGACCAACACCTCGATCACTAATGCCCTCGCCGCAGCCCACGAAACCTCGCCCGCAAACCGCAAACCACGTGTCTCATCTCGTCTAACAGCCACAGCAATTTGTATAATATGTAGGGAAGGGTTCCTGCGGAACCGGCCCATTGACGATCCTTTACCCCGTCCATACCACGAACCTTGCGACTGGGTTTGCAGGCCAATTTGCGCGGATCCAGACCATGCCACTGAGCGTAACATCATCCACCATGTGCCGACACGGCATGAGATTATCAAACAAATGCTCCGTCCTTCGCACTCGCCTGGAGCGCGTTCGTACAATATTCCAGCCGGCGGACGAATTGTTCCTCCACACCACCCCTGCCAGCATTAGCAAGCGAAAAACGCTCACACTGAAATAGCAAAACGTCTATTGCAAGCGAACGATACTACGACTTCGCTATACATAAGGCTGATCCTTCGCTCTACCCAGGGCGCGCACATTGTTACCCTTGTCAGGAAGGCGTAAATCTGCATCGCAACATGCTTCTCAAACCTCGCCAAAGAGGCTCCGGGCCCAACGTTGCCAAAGCCCCGGGCGTTTAAGCAGTGCAACGTTGCTACGCTGTTCTGGGGCGGTGGCAGGGCCGAGAAACTGGGCGCTGGGAGAGGACCCTCACATGGGATTTGGGGGCGGAATCCCGCTTGGTCCGTGACTGGGTCTCCGAGCGTCGGAAATCGTGGCAATTGATAGGTGAACTTGGTCTCAGCCCTATTAACGTGTCAAGAGTGCTGTTACAAGTCGTCGAATGAATGCCACTACTATTTGGACTCTTTAAATTAGGGTCTACATTGGGCAAATGCGACCGGTTGAATCTGAGTGGGGTCGGTGTGCTGGAGAGGTTCAGCTGAAGTGAACTGGCTGCAGCCTGGGCACTGCCATTAGGAACATGGAATACGGGCGCACCATGGCACTCTAGCCGAGTACCTTCACCGTAGATGTGATTCGGCGACGCCGTTACTTTGAGCATCACAGTTCTGTCTTGTAAGAATTTAGCGAGAAGGCGAGTGCATAAGCTATGCTTGAAAGCGATAGAGGTCTTGAGTCAACTTATTTCCTGATTCAGCTATAGTGATTGCGCTGCATGGTAACAACTCCAACACCTCTTCTAGCATCAAATGATATGCTCGCACCGTTGTCCAGAACAAGGTTCTCTCCGGCATCGATCTTCTCTGTATTCGAACCATATTCCAGACTGTTATCCGTATCCGACGATACTACATGTGAGTTCAAGTGCTATACCACTGTACAGCGCTCAGGGGAAATTCTTTGAGTCTCAGCTCTGAGATCAAGCCGAGCCTGATCTTATGCGGAAGTGTATGGTACGCGCACGGTGAGTACTCTTTGCGATGAACCTCACTTATTTCCAAGTAGCAAGACACCCCAAGCTACCCTTAAGAAAACTAGGGTGACAATCGATGAAGACATTGAAGAAGAACAGATCCACAAGTCACCAGCAAGTACTTCAATCAGCTCCCCCAGCACCTTCCCTTCAAGCTCACCACACAAAACCATCCTTAGTCCCAAACTTCTTTCATCCGACGAATTAAGAGACCATCTGATCGTTCGTCACTTGTCCTCCTTTCCCACGCGCCAACTCCCTCGCACCATTCTATCATTGACAGATTTGCCCACCACACACGTCACAGTGACACACACGTCCCCGACACAACAGAATCTCAAACCGCCAGCAACAACACCACAGCAATCGCCCCTCACCATGAACCGAGTCGTACCGCGCAAGTGCCGTACAACAGAAGCATAACTGACCTCTCAATCATACCCACACCCTCGAACAACACACGAGACCGCATACAAGACACACCAATGCGACCACACACCTAAGGAACAACACATTAAAAGCCCACGAGGCCGCCCACCAACCACCCACCTGTGCCACACTCCCACACAAAAGCTCTGCCGTGCCACACCGCAGCACACGTGGCACCGCCCTCGGGATCTTTGTCTAGTGCGTAACAGCATGTCGTGCAGCGGCTGGATTCCGATGTTCTCGTGGCATCGGGGGTCGGCGAATATGCAGGGCGTCGGAGCGAGGTATGTTGTGCGGCGAAGGTGTGGGTGTGATATGGGGCGGCCCCGGCGGAAGTGCATGGAACGTGGTGAAAGGTGAGTTCCAGGCTAGAGCTGGTGAGTGCGGAGGCAGTTGATGCAACTTTCTAGATGCAAAGGAAAAGATGTGTGCATTCTCTATGCGCGACGAAATGGGGGTATACCAATAAAAAAAACTCCATCTACCTACAACACCGTTACCGCCCAATCTACGCTCCCCTACCAACAACCTTCCTCTTCACGGCTCTCATCTCCCTCACCGTGCCCTCCCTTCCCTCCTCCCTCCCCACCTCCACAACAATCATCCTCACGAAATCTCTACTGAGCCAATAACTACTATGCGCGCCCAGCATAGTCAAGTACTGGATCTCCAGCGGCCCGCCGCCGTACTTCATAAAGTAATCAATCTGCCCATTATCATTGAGCAAATATGCGCGCTTCTCGGCGATTTCTTCGCGCGTAAAGTTGTGCGTTTCGAGCTCGACGTTCGAAGGCAAGCGCGAGATGGCGGGCTTGTAGTAGTCGGGGTGGGAAGAAGAAGGGGCGCGCCGGAAAGGGTTGGCAAAGGCGAAGTAGGAGGTTGAGGCGCTGGGGAGGGTGACGGGCTTGAGGGTGTTGGCGTAGACGGTGTCGACGGTCGCGTTGAGGCGGCATGCGACGGGGTCGTAGGGGTTGATGATGTTGTAGATGTTGTCGACGGCGATGCAGCCGTACGTGCCTTGGTCGCCGGCAACGCCTGGTGCAGCGTAGGAATCTGCACCTGGCTTCTCTTTGTCACGGCGGGGGAGGAGATTGGCGTTCTTCATCATGAGGAAGAGGCCAACTGGACTGCCGCATACGAAGAGGTCGGTCGTGTCGAAGATGAAGTGGTCGTCTGGAAGCTTGTCTTCTGGGATCGAAGGGTTGGTGTAGTGAGGTTCGACGTGGCTGGGCTGTTGGCTGAGTATGTCGATGGCCATAACTGATCCGAGAGAATGGGCGACGAGATGGACGCGACCGTAATCTGAGAAGCCAGGATTGTTCACACACCACAATCGGTAAATGCGATTGGCTTCCTGTATGCAGGCAGATATCATCTTGGGGTTGTGTTGAGTCGAGAGGTAGTATGGGATATCGAGCATTACGTCGCTAACAATGCCTCGAACGGCAGGAAGGGTCTCTGGTGTGATGTCCTGAAGCGTGTACCTATTGACAGATGAGTCTTCTGCGGCGTCGACGTCGACGGCTCCAATATCGAGAGACACGCGTTGTCGCCAATTAACCTGGTCATGTTAGCTTAAGACGTTCAATGGTTGCAGCTGACATACTGGTAACACCATCATGCCTCCCATATCTTTCCGCAGATGACGTTTGACGTCTGGCGTTCCCAGCTCCACGTTGACTTCTCGTCTGAACCCGTTCATGGCATGCGTGAAGTGAAACGTTTCCATGCGCTCCGACAGCTTCTGCCCGATGCCATGTATGACCAGCACCAGATCCGTCACCTTTGGCCGTTTAGATATTGCAAGATCAGGGTCTGACTTCTGCCTTCGATATTGCGGCGCTCCACCTTGCGATGACGAGACACCTTCGCGTGCTGCCTGTGCCTTTGGTGTGTTCTTGCTTGGATGCAGCTTGTCCCATTTCGCCTGATCGAATCCTCGCACGACTGGAATGCCAATCGGTCTGCCCTTCCGAATGTAGTTTGCTAGCGGTCGCCGGCCGTAGTACTCAGAGGGCTGTAGTGCCGGCTTCAGTATGTACGCTTCGTTATCTGTTGCGTATATGACGCCTGCCTTCAGGTAGATCTGCTTCGATCCATAGGCACCGTATTCTGAGTCGCCCACTGCCTTGTTGTCTGGGCCGTCTGTACCGGTGGAGATGTCGATCAGATCGCATACGTTCTCAACGATGTCTCTTCGCTCCGTCTCCGGGCTGTCGTCCTCTTGAGGCATCGTATTTTGGACTAGACCCATCGACTGCATCTGCTGTGAGGTAGATGGGCGACTCTCGTCTATCTTCGGAGGCTTGTCTGGCCACAACTTGTGTAGTATCTTCATCTCGCCGTGTGCACCCACATCGACTGCGCTGTTGAGCTCGTCCCTCCACGTCTGCGTCCAAGGCAGCAGCTCAATGTAGCCAGCCTCGAGCATATTGGCGACGTCCACCTCCACAGGCATCATGGTGTCCTTGTAGAACCACGTTCCTCGCACAATCTGCGCAACATCGCTTAGCGGCGACCAGTAGATGGGCTCCATCCGAATCGACTCGGCCTCCATGACCACCTGATGCAGCCTGGACACGCCGACAGGCACCTTCGCAGTAGGCCCCTCTTTCGGCTTCGAAGGCTTCTTCGCAGGCCCCTTGTCCTTGTTGCCCGATAGAGCGGGCTCCATGTCGTCGTCCCACTTGTAGCTGTCGTTCTCGTGCATGGCCGGCCGACTACCGCCCTCCATATGCGTGGACGTCCATGCCTTTGCCATATTCCCACGTGATGGCGCTCGAACGAAGGGCATGCCGGTAGTCGGCGGCTCGAGAGGCGATATGTGCCCCGTGTCGGGGGCCTTCAGGGACCCGCTCAACGTCGCTGATTGACATCCACCGCTTGAGGCAGGGCGATTTCTCTCCGCATCCGCAGATCTTGAGTACCTCCCCCCGCTCGACGATCGCGTCCCCAATATTTCTCTGCCCTGTGCCTGGCCCTCCTCGCGCGACGCGCTGCTGGTGCCTCTCTTCCTCTTCAGGCGCTCGACCGCCGGATTGGTAGGCGCCTTCTCGCCCAGCTCCTCATTGTGCTTCAGTATCTTCTTCCGCAGCGTCAGCCACGACTCGTTGATCGCATCGTTGTCGTATGCGGAAAAGGGCCGCGGTGGCTGCTTCTTGCCGGCTGCAGAGCCCGTCACGGGCGGTGGGATGGGGGACAACGGATCGTCTATGGCGAGCGGTGAGGTGTAGAAGTATCGAACATCGATCTCGGGAGGGGCCTCGGTTGTGTGCAAGATCTCCCGTATGTACTGGTTCGCGTGCGCGGACAGGGTGGGCTCGTTGTTAGCCATGGCGACGTGGATTTGGAGAGAACGGCAGGCGAAGCTGCGGAATTACGATCATGTTTTGCAAATGGGACCACGCGTTCTCGTCATCATGGCGCTTGATGATAACAGTGTTGCTACCGAAGAAGTGGGAGCCTACCCGCCGCGAAGTTTGGGAGCGGTGACGCACCATTCTCGCTACGAAGTAGCATGGCGCCTGGACATGTGATTGCCTACCCATGTCGAGGTCATCTGGTCGTTCACCACGACTACATATGTATATGTATTCAAACTGCACATGGTGTTCTGGACTGTCACCATTCCATGTCACGTTCCAAGTTCGGCATCAGAGTACCACCGGCACCAGGTGCCGCAAGAATTCGTGATTGAGGCCAGCGAAATCCATCGACAAAAGACAAAGTCTGTAACCTAAAGTAGTAGCCTGTCTATCTTTTCTATTATCTTGGTAAGATAAGAAGGCTATAGATGATATACCGAGGATAGCCAGGCTCTACTTTCAACCTACTCTTACAAATAGTCCTGGTGGTAGAGCTTCGCTGAAGTAACCACGAATTCGGAGCCAATCGATTGGGTTTCCGTCACGTGAAAATTTAGCGCCAAAAGTTGCCAAGGACGTGACGGCAAAATAGCTGATGCTTCGGTGGCAACCACAGAACGTTTCTTTGCTTCAGACAGTTCTCATTGTTGTTCAGCTATGTACAGTTACAAGAGACCTTCCTACTTTCCTTCCATTCCTCCGCTTAACCGAAGAGCACATCACCAAGATTGATCGATACAGTCTTGGTCTGGCAGTAGTTGTCCAACGCCGCCTCACCAAGCTCACGGCCAATGCCGCTCTCTTTGTAACCGCCGAACGGGAGTTGCTACAAGCGAGTCAGCATGTGTCCTTAGTTACAAATGATGGTAGGATTATGCGAGGTGTGTGACGTAAAGGGGGTAGGTGGTGAATCTGTGATGAAGGAGAGGGATAAACATACCCAGTGAATCGTGTTGTATGTGTTAACCCAGACGGTACCAGCCTTGAGCGCGTTGGCGACCTCGATGGCGGTCTTGAGGTTGGTGGTGTGCACAGCGGCGGCGAGACCGTATGTGGTGTCGTTGGCGCGCTTGATCATCTCCTCCTTGGTGTCGAACTTGGAGATTGTGCAGACGGGACCGAAAATCTCTTCCCGCTGAATCTTCATGTCCTCAGTGACGTTGGAGAAGACGGTGGGCTCGATGAAGTAGCCCTTGGTGCCCTTGCGCTTGCCACCAGTCTCAACGGTAGCGCCGCTCTTCTTTCCGTCGTCAATGTAGCTACAGCATGTCAGTGTGGATATTGATGAAGGGTTATGCCTGACTTACCTCATGATACGGTCAAACTGGAGTTGTGAGACCTGAGGGCCCTGGAAGGTGTCCGCGGCGAATGGGTCACCGACAGCGTTCGATGCAGCTCGCTCCCTGAAGCGCTCGATGAACTTGTCGTAGATACCAGACTGCACGTAGATACGCGAACCGGCACAGCAGCACTGGCCGTGGTTGAAGTAAATACCGAAATTGACCCAGTTGATGGCATCCTCAATGTCTGCGTCATCGAAGACAATGTTGGGGCTCTTGCCACCAAGCTCAAGAGTAACCTTCTTCAAGTTGGAGCCAGCAGCCGCCTTCATGATCTGGCGACCGACAACGGTGGAACCTGGTGATGAAGTCAGTATATATCTTAGGTGTAGTTCATACATCAGGCTCCTTACCAGTGAAGGCAATCTTGTCAACGTCCATGTGCGATGAGAGGGCTGCACCAGCAATCTTTCCAAATCCAGCGATGACATTGATGACACCTGGTGGGAACCCAGCCTCCTTGATCAGGTTGCAAGCAACGTATGCGGACAGAGGAGTCTGCTCGGCAGTCTTGATAACAACGCAGTTACCAGCGGCGATGGCGGGGCCAATCTTCCATGACCACATGAGGAGGGGGAAGTTCCATGGGATGATTTGTCCGCAGACACCAATCTAAGCTCGTCAGCCATCGCCCTGTGAGCCGACGCCAGGGTTTGACTTACGGGCTCCTTGCGGATGTAGTTGAACTTGTCGGGTGCAGTATCGACGACCTTGCCCTCAATCTTGTCGGCCCAGCCGCCATAGTATCTCAAGCAGCCAGCGCAGCCGGGAACATCGACGTTCTTGGCCATGCTGAAGGCCTTGCCGTTGTCCAATGCCTCGACTGCAGCGAGGAGGTCGGCATTCTTCTCAAAGAGCTCGGCGAGTTTCACGAGAAGCTTTCCGCGGTTCTCGGGTGTCTCTTTTCTCCATGGGCCGTTGAAGGCTTTGCGTGCGGCGGCGACGGCAATGTCGACATCCTTCTCGGATGCCTCCTGGACGGCACAGATAACCTCCTCGGTGGAAGGGTTAATGACGTCGAAGGTCTTGCCGTCGACCGACTTTACGAACTCGTTGTTGATGAATCTGGAGAGCCGTCAGTACCTTATGACAAAGCAATGCTCGCTCAAAGCGAGCTTCCAATGGATTTCGAAGTGTGAAGAACGACTTACAGGCCAGTGGGTTGGTCATACTCGCCCGCGTGAGGGGTCTTAACCTTTACCGAAGCCATATTGAGCTATAATTTGTAACAGATTTGGGTGTAATTGGGAAACAGATAATGGATTTTCAAAGTAGAGAGGTGGCGGGGCAAGAAATTCTTAAGTACAGCGCGAAGGGATGTTCTCCACCCAGCAGACACCCACAAAGCCAGCATCATCAACAGCCTCGGCCATGAGGAACCCCTTCGAGACATGTCGCCGGCCTATCGCAGACTCGCAATACGCGGGTCAGTGGCGCTTGACGTAGCGGCGGGAGCTCCTGCCCCGCTCGTCTGGCCAGTGAAAGCTACCCCTCCCCCGCAATGCCTGCACCATTGCCTCAGAAGCCGCACGTAACCTTGCCCTACACGGTACCAAACCACTCCAATTTGGAATAGGCATTGAAGCTTGTCCTGATGCGAACTGTTGATCTCTTGCATCATGTCCAGACATGTGTGATGTTTGTAAGCTTGCGCCGATAATTCTCGGACGCTCTGCGAGTGCCAGCAGCAGAAGATGAGACAGGCCTTCATCAGATGCCTCTTCACCGCCACCATGCTAACATTGATACGGAATCTGCCCCAGTCGCTTCGGCTTCTATTTGCGCGAGAATCCCGAAGGACAATCCATAGCTTGTGAGCATAACAGCAACCCCATCTGGGATTAGTCCGGACACCAAAGCACGTAAACTTCACTGCGCCCATTCTCATGCTTGAACATGAAGAGTCGGAGCCTATCGTATCCACCCATGCTTCGGATGAGCGCTCCATTCCTCCAGCTCCAACACATCCGGATCCTGGAGCTACCGCACGGGTGTACGCACTAGCGCATCGCGGGGAAACGTGTGTGGAGGATATACTAATCATTGGCGTGAGGTCTCCGCACATAAGGAACCTATGGAGGCGAATGGAAATGGTCAACAAAAGGGGTCCGCAAACTGCTAGTAGGCATGATCCGGGAACAAACGGCTATATGGCACATACCAATGTTCTCTCGAGCTGGCTTGTCTGGATCACGCTGGGTGCAGGTGCAAGGGATCGAGGCTGAGGAAGAGCGAGAAGAATAGCAAACACAAGCTTTCGTTCGACGTCAGGCTCTGACGGAAATATTCGGATGACGTGGAGGATGAACGGAACGGTTCCGTGGAGGTTTCAAGGGTGGCGTAGCTGTGGAGTCAACACGCGATGTTCACCTAGTGTACAGTAGGTTCCAACCCTACGGGCACGCCTTAATAACCAACTTTGACGTTCAATGGTTCTCAAGGTTGACACTATGAGCCAAGAGCACTCGTAAAGTTGCACGTGTTGGTACGGTGTTGTGTTCCAATACAAATTCAAGCTACCTAGAGCTTTAGAAAACAATCTGCGCCACTCACCACGGGCTTTGCAGATGTGCTCAGACAATAGGCTCGTCAATGTTGCTGGAACTCCAATTGCTGTCAGCAAAGCCGGCATTAAAGACACTAGTGTCAACAGTGAAGCCAACAGAGTCGCTACGAAAGCCGTCCGTGAAGCTGTTGGCGCCCTTAGCGGCTGCCTTGTCCTTCTCCTTCTCCTCTTCGGCCTGGTGGTGCTCCTTGGAGTTCTTGTGGGCCGTCCAGTCCTAGGTATGCATGGTGCGCATAGCTTGCAGGTGGTGTTGTTGGGGATACGGTTCTTGGGACGCGGGTACGGGTTGGATGCCATGCCCGCAAGCTGCATAGCGATAGCTCCGCGAGCCCTGGTGCTCAACCGATTGGCGCCGCGTCTCTCACGGCACCGGCGATCCTAGAACGACAGAGCCTTTCGCAGCGTTGGTAAACTGGGACAGGGAGATCGCAGACACTATAGAAGTGTGATACGTGTCCTATGGAACTGATATAGCCATCATCACACATATCAGCCAACACACCAGCGATTAAACCAGAGAAGTGAATCAATGGTGGATAAGGGAAGAAGTCAAAGTACTGAATCAATGGCCGAGCCTAGAAATCTTGTTCTAATTTCTCTGCTTCGTACCTTCCGAGATCAACGGGTGTCGACCAGAGCTCGGAAGATTGACACCGTGGCAGGTCACAAAGCGGGTGTAGAGGTGGTCGAGTTGCACAATTTGGAGCGATGGTTGTTGTGTGTTTCGATCTTCAATGAAGCTACCTAGAGCCTGGAAAACAGTCTGTGTCGAAGAGATATCCATGAACGAGTTCTGAAAAGAGCCCTGGCTTCTGCGAACGAAAGTTTGCAGCCGGCCGCCGAAGTGTTTTGAAGAGTTTAGTGTGAAAGGAGACGCTCCCATGGCAAGGAAAAAATAGCAAAAACTGTGACCAGAATGTTGAGGTCATAAACATCGAACGAAGAAAGAGTGGCCTATGGCGCGCTTGGACTGTGCGGGGACTCAAAGCATCTCGTCGTCCATGGCAGTGTCGCCGCCAGCAGTTGCTTGAGCTCCGTCGGTACCAGTGGCGATGATAGCATCGTTGCCACCCTCCGCCTGAGGGAAGTAGTCGGCCATCTCAGCGTCAAGCTCCTCGACAGTCTTCTTCTTGGTGCGTTCGCGGCCACCCTTTGCCTCACGTCCACCACGACCACGACCGCGGGCTTCACGTCCTCCACGTCCGCGTCCAGCAGCTGCAGGAGCTGACTTGGCAACAGTAGCAGGCTTTGGCTTGTCCTTCTTCGATTGTCTATACGATGTCAGCTTTCGGTCTCGGAGTATGATAGAACGCGCTTACGTGACTCGATCGGCGAGTGAAGTAGTGGTCGCAGGAATGTGGGCCGCGCTCACGAGCATCTCGACACGAATGGGGCGGTTGTCAATCTTTACACCGTTCAAGGCTGAAGTGGCCTTGATAGCCTGCTCGTGCTTGTTGAAGAGGACCGTGGCGCTGCCGAGGCTGCGGCCAGTGGGACCATATTGTAGCATAACCTTGCGAGGTCTACCGACACCGGCTGCAGTGGCGAAGTACTCCTATAGGGTGCATTAGTAGCTGTGATTGGAAAAGATCTTCGCGGCACTCGAAGCGAAAGTACGAGTCCAAGGACGATGGTTCGGCGGTTGCGGGAATCCATATCGCGATGCGAAGAGTACGGCTCAGAAAGCGGAGCATGATGTTGAGTCGCGACGCCCGTGCGCAACAAGACGAAGGCGAGCAGAGTGCGACAGCATCTCGCTGCCAAAATACAGCGCATGTAACGCTGCCAACCAGACCTGAGAGTGCGTTGCCTATGCCCTCAATTGTCATGCAGCTCTCAATGATCACTTGGTTGGAGGTTTTCGCAGCGCCGGTCTTGCGTTGCTGATGCGGTGCAGACTCGGCGTTTGCGCAATGCATCATGAGACCATTCATCTCCAGCTTTCGTCGTCGCCGTACTCGGAAGTGTTCGTGTACTGCTAGTCTTTGCCAGTCGTGTTTGCCAAACAACGATCGTGACGTGACTTTGTGCAAGTAACAGCGGAACAGGCCAGCGGAATGCTCGGGACAGCCTCGTTTCGTAGAAATTGGTTCGCGCGTCTCGCACAGTTGCGATGCAGAAGGAGGTTCAAAGACCTGCAGTGGTCTTACATACCTGAAGTGCAGCCTGATCGACATCGTGAGGCTACAAGGGTTAGCATTATCCACATGCGAAAGGAGCATATGCACTTACCAGACCGCTCACGAGGATCTTGCCGGTGGTTTCCTGTGCTGGTGCTCCGGATCCGGTGGCCTTGGGCTGTTTCGGTGCGCGGGTCGACTTGGCTACGCCGCCGACAGGTCCAGCGGGCGCAGGACGACGAGCATCCGAGCGGCGACCTCCGCGGGCGCCGCCACGGCGGTCGGTAGAGCGGCGGGTCTTGAGGATGTCATCGAGGCTGGCGTCGAGCTTGGAAGACATGTTGATGGCTGAGTGTGGAAGTGGTAGTTGACGTGTAAGTGAGGGCAGAGTGAGCTCGAGTTGACTTAGTGAGGGTAGCGGTCGCTCAGTTGATGGAGAGAAAGGGAGTGGGTGAGTCTTTGTGGGTGACGCGAGACAAAGGGGCGGGCTGTTGTGGGACAGAGCGCGTCAAGGCGGCGAGCGTGTCGTGGATGTGGTCGCGCAACTGTAGTGATGCAAGCGCAGAAGAGGGCGTTCGTGGGTGTGATGAGCGCACGAAAGTGAAGTGTTGTTTGTTGAAGTGGGCTGTGGGTGTGATGAAGAATGGAAGAGGAGGGAAGAGCGAGAAGGAGGCAGCAGTCAGCCAGCCGCACTAAGCCCTACGCGCGGCGCTAGAGGGGTTCTAGCGCGGTCGGCGCCTGCCCCAAGCTTCACCGGAGTGACGATGGCTGCTGCGGTCAGGGAAGGCGCGAACATGGAACGGTAGGCGCAGTATGGCAGTCACTCCGGTATGCGCGCACTTCTGCAGTGAATAACAAACACGACTAATGCGTGACCAGTGGCACTTCAAGTTCTTCGACGTCTCGCAGGTCAAGCTGCCTGACGAAGACAGCTCCTTCCTGTCCGAGGTATGACCACGGTAGCAGGTCGCATAAATATACAGCCACTCATATACGTAGATTGGCAACATCACATCCATCGTCTCGGGCTCGGAAAGCATCTTCTTCGGCAGCTCGGATGGCGTCGTGCGCATCGTCTCGCAGGCCTTCAAGGTCGTGCGCGCATTTAAGGCGCACGATGTGGGCGCAATCACGCACATGAAGCAGGTCGAGGGCACGTCGCTGCTAGTCACTATAGCCGAAGACCTGCCGGAGGAGCCGGTGCTGAAGGTGTGGGCGCTGGACAAGCTGGAGAAGAAGACGGGCATCCCGCGCTGCCAGAGCACCCTCACCATCCACAACAACCGCAAGCAGTTTCCCATATCCGCCTTCGCCGCCCTCGATGATCTGTCCCAGCTCGCCGTGGGCTTCGCCAATGGCGCCGTCACGGTGGTCAGGGGCGACCTCATACACGACCGCGGCGCCCGGCAGCGCACCGTCTTCGAGTCCGAAGAGCCCATCACCGGCATCGAATTCCGCGAGGGGAGCATCACTACCCTGTACATTGCGACCACCGGCCGTATCATGACACTCGTGATCTCTGGCAGGGGCCAGGGGCAGCCGGCGAAGTCGCTCGACGAGTACGGCTGCGCCGTAGGATGCATAGCCGTGGACAAAACCTCGCGCGACGTTGTCGTGGCCAGGAACGATGCCATATACTACTATGGCCAGCACGGACGTGGTCCACCTTATACGTATGACGGAGAGAAGAGAAAGATATCGATTTACAAGGATTATGTTGTGATAGTTGCGCCTCCCAAGTCGAATGCAATACCCAGGTCAAATCCGCTGCGAGCTTTCGGCGTAGGAGCCACTGACGACGTCTTCAACACTTCGAGCTTTACCCTACTCAACACTGAACTCCGCTTTGTCGCACACCAGGAACAGCTGACGTCGCAAGTCAAGGAGGTCATATCGGAGTGGGGCGACCTTTTCGTCTTCACCATTGATGGAAAAGTACCACTCCCGAGAGCTGTTTACAGATGCAATGCTGACGGCTGCTAGATTTTCCGGTACCACGAGAAACCATTTGCCCAGAAACTGGATATCCTCTATCAACGCAACCTTTACGTGCTGGCAATCAACCTGGCACAAAAGGCTGGCTTGGATGCTTCGCAGCAGAACGTTATACTGCGCAAGTTTGGCGACTATCTGTACTCCAAACAGGACTACGACACAGCAATGCAGCAGTACCTAAAGGCAATCGATAATACGGAGCCGTCTCAGGTCATACGGAAGGTAAGAATAAATTCGGCAAATCTCGTAATTCGTGCTAAACTGGATTACAGTTCCTAGATACGCAAAGAATACATAACCTGATTGAATACCTAGAAGAGCTGCATGACCATCACAAGGCAACGTCCGACCACACTACGCTGCTTCTCAACTGCTATGCGAAGCTCAAAGATGTCGAGAAGCTGGAGGAGTTTATCAAGTCACCAGATGACCTCAAGTTCGATCTTGACACTGCCATTTCCATGTGCCGACAGGGCGGCTACTTCGATCAAGCAGCATACCTGGCACGGAAACATGGTGAACATGAACTCGTCGTAGACGTCCTCATCGAAGACTCAAAACGATATGCGGAGGCCCTGGCCTACATCTGGCGATTAGAGCCAGAGGTAGCCTACTTCAACCTTATGAAGTATGCCACCGTGCTGTTACAGCATACCTCGAAAGACACAACACAGCTCTTCATCGACTACTACACTGGGAACTTCCGCCCTAAAAAGGATGCAATCGTGATACCGAACGCACCATCATCTGGCGGTATGGGAATGGGAATGGGCCTAGGGGCTGCATCAAGCGCTGTGCAGAACCTTGCCGCGCTTTTACCTCTGCCCTACATGAACACAGGCGCAGTAGCATCAGCCCCTCTGAGCGAGCAGAAGAGCACCATGAGCCAAGCGCAAATTGTGGAAACGACCTCAGATGAACCTGCGCCAGAGTACAAGGTGCCCAAACCTCGCACCGCATTCTCGGCTTTTGTGGACCACTCTCAGGAGTTCACCGTATTCTTGGAGGCTTGCATCGAATCCGACAATCTGCGCGAGGATGACAAAGTAGACCTGTACACCACGCTATTCGAAATGTACCTACACACCGCATCGTTGAAGAAAGACGGCGAGCGCCAAACTTGGGAGAACAAGGCGAAGAAGCTGGTCGAGGGACGTGACATACCCATCGACACTTCCAACGTCCTACTGTTATCACATCTGTCGAATTTCCGCGACGGAGCGATTCTCGTGCGCGAACAACAAGGCCTACACTTCGACATCTTCCGCTCCTACACCGCAGCAAACGATATCCAAGGCGCGATCCGCGCACTTCGAAAGTACGGCCCCGAAGAGCCAGCACTGTATCCCGCCGCGCTCGCCTACTTCACTTCCTCGCCCGAGATTCTCGACGAAGCCGGCGACGAGCTCGACAGCGTCCTCAAGAAGATCGACGAAGATGGCCTCATGGCACCTCTACAAGTCATACAGACGCTCTCCGCCAACGGCGTCGCTACCATGGGTATGATAAAATCCTATCTCAGCACGACTATCGAGCGCGAACGCGCAGAAATTGCATCGAACCGCCGCACCATCGAAACCTTCCGCTCCGACACCGAGACCAAGAAAACAGAACTAGCTACGCTTGCCACCAAGCCCGTCCAATTCCAGGGCAGCCGCTGCCAGGTGTGCTCGAAGCCGCTAGAGCTGCCGGTCGTGCACTTTATGTGCAAACATAGTTTCCACCAGAGCTGTTTGAGCACGGATGAGGATGTGGAGGATGCGGAGGTTGAGTGTCCGCTTTGCAGTGGGCAGAACGCGACGGTCAAGGCAATTCGGCGCGCGCAGATTGAGAGTGCTGAGAGGCATGATTTATTTCAGGATGCGGTCAGGAGGGGTAGGGATGGGTTTGCGGTTATTAGTGAGTGGTTTGGGAGGGGGGTTATGGGGGTTGGGGCTGTGGAGTAGGTGGTGTAGATTGTACGAATGGAGTACATTCATACATTAGAGTAATTTTTCGATATACTGACCTTTACTGTTGTGGTACGTCATTCTGTATTACCTTCGACTCACTCGCTCGCGGCAAAGATTGTCTGTACATTTTTTCTACATTCAATTGCAAAACACTGTCACGACAAGAAGCGGTGGCACATCTGGATCCCGATTGAGGCTGTTCAGCTTCCAAGATGTGCTTTTGCGAAGCGGTCCGGGCTCAATGTATCATGTGTGAGAAGGAACGGTCAAACACAGCTCGGTGAGTCATTATAACATGACTGTTTGAGCATGCGCTAATCGTATTCGGCTGCGTCAGTGAAGGCCAGGTGTTTACAACAAGCCTTCGTCACCTAGTTCACCAACGGCCTTTTCATACACGCGCCTCTACTGAATCCAAGGGAAACCGCAGGCTACGCGATTTCACACCGCAGGCCACTCGATTCCACATCAAGAAGAGATTCAGACACAGTTGTACTATCGTACCCTTGCTCCTTCATCATGTCCGTGAGTTGATGCATCGCGCCTCATAAATCGCGCCAAAATAGCTAAATCCTAGATAGACTGCGGCAGACTCGAGCATCGAAGCGACGCAAGACCTTCCGTCCCCAGCACAAGCGACCGCAGTAAAAGATGAGCAGCAGACCGAGCCGCAAACCGAGCCGCAAACTGTGCCCAAGACTGAGCCGCACAACGAAGACGAGTTCACGCCCCTATCTCCAGACCTCAAAGTCATTACTTCACACGACGGCAACGACATTCTTCAATATCTTCAAGTGCCAGCCGACTTCATCCAAGGACTAAACTGGTCGAACAATCCCGGTTTCCTCAAGCTCCAAACATACTTTAACCCAAGGAAACCGAGTCTCGGCGGAGAATTCGGCGTAAAAGGCCTTAAGCCTATCCTGAGAGAGATGGACGACGAGTACAGGTTTGTTCTCGTTGATGACAAGCATCCGTACTACCTCTATGAGGAGTGGGGTGGCTTTTTAAACTGGGTGAAGTCGAGAGAGTTGGATTACGTGGATACTGATTTGGAGAAGATAGACTATATAACCTGCGCGATTGGGAATTTGAATTTGGAGCCTGTGTTTCGGGGAGATCATCCTGCGGATCGTGCTGAGAAGACAACAAATGACGGGGCTGGCGAATGAGTCGCGAGGAGGCGTACGGAGTCGAGCTGTCTTGATTTTGGGTAGTAAAAGAGTAGCACCGAACGAATAGTTCAACAACAGACGGACTGCAAGATTATCGCGAAAATAATGCAGAACGGGTAGTGAGCGCTTTCTAGCCATCCAGGTACAAAGGTAGATTTTAGACCCTGTCTATGATTTGTGTCCCCGCAAACATCCTCCAACTTCAACGACTCTGACGTTGAACGGCTTTCCTCAACCGAGAACGCTACTTGCACACGCTTCTCAGACGCCGTAGCTACTAGCATCAATCGTGTAAATGACATCCAAAGAAACGAGAGCATATCTCCTCACTGCGAGTCTCAACTATGCGGAGGTCTAAATGCGCACAACTGCAAGTCCGGTGCGGAACAGGCAAGTCAAACTCCCATGAAGGCACACCATGAGCCTAGAATTATTGACATGTACTAGATTCTGATGGCTTCAAGCAGCGAGATTGAATGCAGTCTCCCGGCCACGCCGTCAACGCCGCCGCCCCTCGAGACATCGAGCGCTGGGTCTGAACGCGCTTTAGTACCAGCCGACAAAGTCACGATCACTACAGACTCGCAGGCTTTGCGCTACATCAAGTTCGACTCATTTTACACCCAGAGTCTCACATGGTCAAACGAGCCTCATCATTCAGACCTCTACGAGGCCTTTGATGAGGAGGAGCACAATTTTTCCAGCGACTTCAACGTGCAAGGTCTTCGGCCGATGCTGAAAGAAAAGGAGGGCGAGATGTACCTTCTCAAAGACGTGAGCGACTTGTACTCTCTGTGGGATCCGTGAGATGAGCATCTGTTGAGGGTGACGGAGGAGTGGACGAAGCACTTGGGCAAAGTGAAGGATGTGGTGCATAATATTCTTTGCAAGTTTTACTGGGTGGTGAGTGTAGATCATGGGTGAGTCAGAGAATGAGATCACTCTCTTACTACATCACGTTTCTTTAGCTAGGATAGTGCAGCGCGCTGCACACCATTGACAGTCAATCTACTCACTGATTGCGCCCTTAGCGCTTCCTCAAACCCTTCGCGACATTATCACACACTCTACGAGAAGCAATTTCCCGAATACATACACGAAATCCACAAATTGATATGACCGAGCACAAACTCGCTGAGAAAGACTCACATCGCACAATCGAGAGCAGAATGAATGTCTTGACTGACTCAATGAGCGCACTTGTATGCTGACTGACTTCAAGGCGGCTGATCCCGCGACTAACTCATGTCTTGACAGTTCTCCAAGAGCCCTGCCGCCGGCGACGAGCACACTCCCAAGTCCACATCTCCCTCTCCACCCAAATCGAATCCAGCGAACGAATTCTCGAAGCTCGGAAACAATAACGGCACGAGACCAACACCCCAAAGTCACGAAGAGCTCCCCTACGTCAAATTGGATGAGAAATACGCGAAATAGATAACCTGGTCTAATAACCCGGGCGACCTTGCCCTCGACATCTACTTCAATGCGGGGAAGCCGAACTTAGAAACCGACTTCTATGTAAAGGGTCTGCGGCCGATACTTCGAGAGAACGAGGGGTTCTATCGATTTGTTCTCACTGATGATGAGCGGCGGATGTACGTCTGGGATGAGGATGGAGACCTTTTATGGGTGAAGGACGAGGAAATCGAAGGAATATCATCGATGGAAGATAAGGTCGACTTTGTGCTGTGCGGACTGGGATGTCTGGAGGTCGAACCGGTGTATCGTGATTATCACCCAACCGAGGACTTCGAGAACCTCGATGACATCAGGAAAAATATTTCGAAAATCCGAATCTGAGGTCAGAGGCAGGGCAGGTCCAACACACTAGCGTTAAGAAGATCTCCATCAATCACTAGTAAACTCTTTCTTAATGTTACTACTTTCTCGCCCAAACTTCTCCCACCACAGCAACCGCTCACGCAACCCGCAGCCAAAATCCATCTCCACCCTCGAATGGTAAGTCATTGAACCCCTTGCCTGGTTCTCATCCGTTAATTAAGTCACTTTGGCAAACATGGACTTTGACTTGGTTTCTCGCCAGCCGCTGGAACAGCCAACAGTTGTCGAGACCTCCGACGAGAATATGCTCTACGAGGAAGGACACCCGGACACAGACGTGAGTCTATCTTTCAAGGTGGATGATAGTTCCAAACTGACGTCCTCGAAGGGTCTTACATGCCGAGACCGCAACCGATCAACTTCCATTGTCGCCGTCAGCTCTAGCTCCAGATTCATCGTCATCAGAATGCGATGACCTTGCACCGATTATGCATGAAGACCTCCCGGCGAACGATTCAGTATTCCTTGCCAATGACGACCTGCCACATGTCAAGCTTGACAGCGACTTTGCCGGCCCACTGTGCTGGTCGAATAGTCCTGGGAATCTGGCCCTGTCAACGTATTTTAATCCAGCCAAGCCAAATTTGGAAAGTGATTTCTCGGTCGATGGCCTGGGCTCAATTCTGCGGGAAGATCATGATCCCGAAAGGTTTATCTTAACAGATAAGCAGCGTCGCTGTTATGTCTGGGACGATTGGGATGGACTTCTATCATGGGTGAGGGATGTAGAGCTGGAGACGCTAGAGACATGGGAGGAGAAGGTGGACTTTATCCTCGGCGGACTTGGTTGCTTGGAGGTGGAGCCAGTATACCGCAACAAGCACCCTGCTGACGATCCGGACCTAGAAAACTTCAGGAATACGTTTCCACAACACCGAATCTAGACGGAAGATTTCGAGGCTTCGCATTTGAGGCTAGCGATTGGTTAGGGTGCACCAGAACAGCAATGGGATTCTGTGTAGAACTGCGCAATTGGTGTCTAGTGGAGAGATATGATCGTATAACAGCAGCTATCGAGTCCGCATCAGTCGTGATCTCGCACGGGACAACTCGATCTAAGCCCTATAACTATACTTTGTTGCCTCACTCTGTCCATACATGACACTTGACTGCACCATCTCCAAATAAGGTCCTGGACATACTTGCACTGCTACTAGGCTTCTATTGCCTACCGAGGCTGTACGTTTGCTTCATGCAGGTCTTGATCGTAATTCGCCAACTGCCCATCGTTCACACTCGCAGGAACACCAAACAACGTCAATACTGCCCGGCAGTTCCCGCAAGGGTATCGACAGGCACTATTGAAGTTGTTATGCCCAATGTACTTAACAGGAACCTTCTGTAAGGTGGCGAGAGAGAATCCATTTCGGGAAAACAACTCGGTGTTGCCGATAGCGCGAACCTCCATGGTAAACCCCTTGATGTATTGCGCGTGATTCTTCGGGGACGGAAAGTAATATTGCCTTCAATGGTTAGTCAAATACAATATGTAGCGAAAAAGCACTTGATAAGCTTACCCTACTCCAACAACAGGATACGTCTCTGCGCAGTGTCCTGAGTTACTCTGCGATTTGGGATCGTTATTGACTACTTGTCGTTTGATGGCATAATCCAGTTTTGCATGCGCTTTCTCCTTCAAGTCGCTTGTTTCCCATAAATCCGAGACGATCTGTGTGATACGATCTTGTTCGCTCTGGAGGAGAACAATCTTCATCTTTGGGTCCACCTTCCTGATGCCAACAGGCCATACATGCGGGGTGATGTAGTATTCGAGTACCTCCTTGAAAGTCGCGTTAAGCTCTGCATCGGTGCTGACTGAGGCTTGGACTTCGTAGCGGCGCGTGAAAAGGCGTGAAAGTAGTTCTCGAAGGGTCTTCTCAGTACCGGCTGTACTGATTAAGGTCTTAAATGGAACTGCTGCACCCCTGTCCGTTCGTTTCTTGATTTCTTCTTCAATGTCCTTGGTGGACAGAAAGAAATCATCGCTAAACGGACGCTTCTCAGGTACAGGATCCTCGGGAGGTCTTTCTTTCCCTTCTTTTACCGGGGCAGGAGCTTTGGTGATCAAGACGGAGAGTGTTTCTTGAAGACGCTCTAGGTCTTGTTTCGTCAGGGGCAACTGGGCGTCGGTCCCGATCGCGCGGTGTAATCCCGTTAGCAAGACTTGTCCACGCCTCCATGTCCTGGCACGAACAAGCTTCTCGCGATTGTCCTCGTTACCCGCATACTTCGTATGGAGTCGAGGTGGTGCGGGGATGCTAGCGCCGAACATAGCGGGTCGAGAGGACTGGTGAAATTGTTCAGCGTCCGCGAGATACATGACGTTGGCCATGATTGGAACGCCAGAAACTGCGATCTCCTGATTTTCGTGCTTGACGACAAACGCAAGATAAAGACATCTGCTGTACAGCACTAGAAGTGGTACCCAATACGAATGCCAAGTAGCATCGTGTGGATGGCTGACGATGCTGAAGATGTATCCCAATGCCGCCGCTGCGTCTATCAATTCGATTGGCTGTCGTTGAAGCCCAAAATGTACGGTGACGGGGAAGGGCTCGGGTGTGACACTGCCCGCAATTATGTGCTCCACGAGGGGCTCCAGGGTCAAGTTACCCCCACTAGATATGGTTAGTATGGACCCTCCCTAGCATGACTCAATATTCTATCATACTTATCGTAAACAGCGAATCGGTCCTGAATAGCCTTTACGTCTCCTGAGTACACTTGCGATATGCCATAAGCAGAGGGGTCGTGGAGAACGCCATCAAGCCAGGAGTAGAACTGGATTTAGTTAGTCAAGATGTGACAGGATACAGGGCTCTGGATCTGTCAGGTTGGCGAATTGCGTCTAATGCTCCAAGATTGACGGGCATAAGGTTCTCCGCGCTACTTTATACGCATTGAGTGAACCCAGGCGACCATGAAAGCATTGTTAGTTACAAGTTACAACTTTACCTTCTCGACACCCTCTTCGGTGGTGCTATGCATGAAAATGCTGGCGCTCAAAGTGTCCTTGAAGGCGCTGAAATGCTGCCAGTCATGTTCCATCTTAGTTGCTCAAGATTTGAGGCTGAGGTTGACCCAGGGAGAATAGGTGATCGTAGAGTTGTGGCAAAAACCACGAGGATAATTAAGGGTTCATGATGCCCGTGGATCTTGTGGTGAGTAGTGGCGGGTGTGAAAGGCCGCATGTGTACTTTCACTCAGTCCCTCCTTCAGTCCTAGTCCTGATACCAAAGTTCTGCCTTGACGTAGGCGTTTGGGCGCAAACAGATTTTTCAGGCGTTCACATGCCTCTGAATGTGTAGGCTTACATGTCGTGACTTTCACTGCTTGTGTGTCAAGTAACGGCTCTGTCGCGTTCGCTGAGTCATCTATGCCGCTAGGTCATTATCTACCCTTAGCCACTCACTCACTTGTTCTTTCCTTTTACTTTTAATCCAACCCACCTTCGTCATCAACCTCATCGGCGTACAGGCAACTCCAATGTGCGCTAATCATCGTAAACACGTACGTCATGCCCCATTCTTCGCGCTCTCGTAATGTGCTGACCATGCTAGACGCCTTCCATCATCTCCACATCAACACAGCCCCAGACTGTAGGTGATAAATCTTCGCACAGACCCGCGCCACGACAAGTCAACAAGTATATCGGCACCATCGACATGTCTGTAGGTTATTGCGCAGAGCCCAGAATTTTCGCGATAGCAACTTACACAAACATAGACATCAACAAATTCGGGCAGCGACTCGGCACATACACCTCCGTCATCACCACCGCCAACAGATAATCAACAGCAGCGGCAGTCGGAGCCGCAAGAGATACACCAGTCCGCGTCTGCGATTCCCTGCGCAGACGACAAGATCACAGATGGAGATGAGGACAATATTCCCTACCTCCATCTACCCGAAGAGTACACCCAAGACTTGACTTGGTCCAATCACCCTGGAGACCTTGCGCTTCAGACATATTTCAATCCTAACAAGCCGCATCTTGGAGGTGACTTTGGGGTCGAGGGTCTGCAACCCGTGCTCCGGGAGAAACGAGGCCCGCATAGGTTCATCTTGGTAGACAGCAAAGACCGGTTCTACATGTACGAAGAGTGGGACGGGTTCCTGTATTGGGTCAAGTCCAAGGAGCTGGAGGAGCTGGTCACGTACCAGGAGAAGGTAAATTGGATTCTCTGCGAGCTTGGCGACCTGGAGACAGAGCCTGTCTTCCAGGACCGTCACCCGGCGGACTTCGTCGCATCGGAGGGTAACAAGGCAATAAGCACGTGAGCGGTGGGCACTATGCACGTTGTCTGGAACTGGGACGGCGATCAGAGAGGATATGTGTACGAAGTACCCAGGTAGAGGTGAGGTAGAGGCGGCCCTAGCAACCACTTTAGCGAGCCAATCACCACTTCACATTCATGACCCACCATTTTCTTCCTTCCAATTTGCTCGTGACTCCTGCACCGCGACCAGCAACTTCTAAGGATTTTTGATTCTGCCACGACTAACATGCCTATTCCTGATTGATCACTCTCCACCTTGGACACACGCATTACCTCTCACTCAACTGCCTTCCACAACCATGCCGACATATCTTGTGAGGCTGGCGCAAACGCACGAGAGTTTTCGAAAAGCCGAACTACAGGCTCTGGCTAATGTTGCTGGCGTTCAACTTGACTTTGTGAAGTACGAAACAGACGTATGTATGACAACCCCGCTTGAATCCCAAACGAACCCGGTACTGCACCGATTCTCCAAATCTTTCCTCGTCTGACCAGTGTCCGTAGTCGCCTTACTGCCTCGTAAAACTAGCATCAGACTCCGCAGCAAAGTCCTTAGTTGCCCGTAGTATTCTGACGCAAGGCATCTACGAACTGTGGGGCGAGGGCGCGACATGCAGCGAACTCCACGCTTCAGTCCATGAACGTACGGCTTCAAGATGGCAGCAATACGAGCAAGCATCCTTCAAGTTCACTGTCGAAGGATACCAAGGCGGCAAATCAGCCGCCGAGCAGCGCGACATCATTGACTCATTCTCGTACCTCGCCTTCAAAGGACGGCCGCAGATGCGCAACCCAGACGTCGCCTTTCGTATGTTTGAGGACTACAAGCTTGACGTAAAAACACCACATTATCTCTACTTCGGGCGCTTAGTCGCGGAGTCGGCGCGCAACGAGATGAAGAAGACGTATGACCTAAAGAAGCGGCACTATATCAGCACTACCTCCATGGACGCGGAGCTCACGCTACTGACCGCCAACATTGCGCAAGTAGCACCTGGGAAGCTTTTCTACGATCCGTTCATGGGTACGGGCGGCTTTCCTATTGCATGCGCTCACTTCGGTGCGGTAGTCTTTGGCAGCGACATCGACGGTCGCACTATTCGCGGTACTGGAGGGAGCGCTAGACGAGGTCAAACAGGCAAGATGGACGTGATCGGAAATTTCAAGCAATATGGGCTGGAGTCGAGCTACTTAGGCGGTTTTGTGTCTGACCTCACAAATACACCAGTCCGGATATTGCCGCGCGACAATGACTTCAGGAAAGGTTACCTGGACGGCATTGTGTGTGATCCTCCGTACGGTATCCGCGAAGGTCTCAAAGTTCTGGGGTCACGGCAGGAACTTCTCGAAGCTGAGCGACAGTCACATCAAGACCAGTACAAAATCCCAGGCTACATACCACCCAAGCGACCCTATTCATTCACAGCACTGCTCGACGATATTCTCGCCTTCGCTGTCTCTACTCTAGTGGACGACGGCCGGCTGAGCATGTGGATGCCCACCGCAAACGACGAAGACATCGAGCTCGTCATCCCTTCACATCCATGCTTGCAGCTCGAGTCTGTCTGCGTGCAAGCCTTCAACAAGTGGTCACGAAGACTGCTGACCTACCGACGACTTCGCGAGTCAGAAGTGCCAGAAGGTGCTCTCGAAGCCGTCAAAAAAGAGTACGAGAAGGGCACGAGGGCAAGTGACTTGAACGACTTCAGGAGGAAGTACTTCCAGGGCTTCAAGGAGTTCAACAACATGCGCACGGAGATTGAGCGGATGAAGAAGAAGGATAGTAGTTCGAACGGCGTAGGACGTGAGACAACAGAAGGAGGCGCGCAAGTCTGATAGATAGATGTAAGATCTTGCGCAGGGCCATTGGGTACAACAGTCGTCAGCAGGTACATTGATACAAAGTATACTTGACACGCCCTTTTCCGGTAATATGCTGTTAACTAGGATGCAGGTCGTGAATCATGTGATATCTAGTCCATCAACAAATCGTGTTTGCCACACACGCGCTTCTCTGGAGTGAAAGAGAGCGACAGAGATCGTGCAACTTGCGCGTTTGTTTGTTCACGGCACAGACTTCTAATCACTTGTTCACGGCATAGATTTCCAATTACAAACATGCAGAACTCGCATAGTGATCTCCCATATCCAACCCCCATGCGACTCCTAACAACATATGCGCCCAACAATTCGTCGTCTATACTTTAACCAATAATTTACCAAATCTCGCACAAATATACAAACTCGCATTCTGGTGTGCGGCCGAGAGATACCACATCATACAGCGGGCCTAGATTGCCCAGCGCGAGTTCGAACACGCCTTTGCTCTTGTTTAACGTATTCAACATTACCGGTCTTGATATTTGTTTTTCTTTTGGGCATGTTCATATTGTGGGTGTGTGGTACTTGCGATTCACTCACTTTGCACTTGATAGGTAACTTATGGTTTATATCATTTTGCATGAATTTGAAGTTGGTTTTAGGTGTTGTTTATTGGACGAACTGTATTTACATACGTGGTTTGTTGGTGCAGCACTTTGCACTTGTACACTCTGGCTTTATTTCAA
>Ga0265780_10001942_pt1 | contig 28624 bp, 25 predicted proteins | sample P1T30metagenome_FD_192432 | JGI IMG/M metagenome (GOLD analysis project Ga0265780, IMG submission 192432) | Plant litter microbial communities from East Loma Ridge, Irvine, California - P1 T30 | ecosystem: Environmental > Terrestrial > Plant litter > Unclassified | place: USA: California...
AGAAGGTAGTAGCTGTGTAGGCATTAGTTGCTACTCCCTGGAGTCAGACACTTGTCTGCAAACATATCACTCACGACTGGAGCCCGTTAACTTGCTCAACCAACTCATATTCACCAGTGCTTGCATCCTCAAAATAAAGGGCAGGATGCCAGTATGCAGACTTGTCTTGTGTAACTAGGCACGAGGTACAGCTGCCAGCCAGAAGGTCGTTTGTTGAGGACGTTTGAGAGAAACCTAGAAGGCATGATTATGAGTACACTATGGATCAGAGCGACAGAAGAGCTGGGTGGTTGGGCTTACCTGAGGATCCGTGAACGGCATGAGCGTGCGAGGAAATCCCGCCAGGGCTCACGATTGGGTCCAATCGCGCAAGACCAGTACGCCCTGGGCATTCCATAAGCCAACTGGCATAGGCGGGACCAATGGTCAATGAAGCAACTGAGGCAAAAAGCAGCTTCATCACGGCTTGTAGGGTAGTACCAGGTTTGGTAAGAAAAGTGAGACGTCGGATTTGAAGGCAGGAAGGGTGAGCAGATATAGCAAGAAATGAAAGATGTTCGATGTGAAGGCGAGAATAGTGAGCAGATATAGTATTGGTGGTCCTGTATAGAGGTACATCTGTCTCCGGGATAGCGCTCCCATAATCTATCTACATTTTAGGAATACATTGCTCAATCTAATCCAAGGGTCTCGAACACAATAGTAGTAAAGAAGTCGATATAAACAAGAGGATGAACAGCGAATCAATACAAAAGTAGTCATGCAGAGGGCGGCAGGAACAAGTAGACGAGGACCTAGACTACTAACATCATATCGCTAGCACCCTCGGTAGTGACTAGTTTTTCGAGGCAAGGAGTAAACCTCCCACAATTAGGCAGGGATAAGTACATCTCGGGACCGAAGAGCCTATATCCTGAATCCTCCTAGCAATAGACATACTTTTACGATATAGACTGAACCTCCCAACACATCAATAACTAGGTGCTCAAAAAGTTAGGCTATGCTTGGAGTACCTCTACCAACGGCAAACCAACATCAATAGTACCGCAAGACCTGAGTGTTCGGCTAACATGGCTTGTGACGCACAGGGATGAAGCGATGCTTCTAGTCCGGACTATTGCCTCGCGTAGCACATTCGCGGCTCGGGGGTCGCTTCACAAATTACATGCGTGAGGGCCCGGACAGAGTTGTTGTCACTAGTGAAGCAGTCGCTCAGGGTTTGTTGTAAGGGTGAGGCTGGTTTGGTCGGACACCACATGCTTGTCATTGTTGTACCCTTCGGACGTGGAAGCTGTGATATGTACACTGTGTCTCCATCTGCCTTTTGTGCATGCTGCCTAGGTACCTGCCATGCATGCTACCTTCCCGCAGCCGAGAAATCGCAAATCTCAGGTATGACCTCAAAGACTCGTGAGTGCCATTGAGATACTTACAAACACGTCGCCTGCTACCAAAGACCATTTCCGTGCTTCACATGAGGTTGCGAGGGATTGGAAGTCTTCGGTACTAATGGCAAGGATTCGTGCGTACCATTGAGATACCTACGAACGATCCGGTTGCTATTGAACACCATAATCTTACTCTCATCGTTCAACACTCGCTTTTTTTCGGTACTAAGAGTCCGATACCATTCTCCAGTTCTCCATTACTCAACCATACCACTCATCCAGCTTGCTCAGACCTTTCATCGCGTCGGACTCTTCGATCTGGATGAAGACCTATGATGTAACTCAATGTTAGCAATCGACTTTCAAGTCATGGTAAAGATGTAACGCTGGAACCCTACCTGTTCGCCCTCGATGGCTTCGTCTGCGTCCGCATCGGCGTCCACGTCTGTCAAATCCATCTGTTCCGCGCCGCTCACAGCAGTCTCTGGAGGACGCAGGGCGGGCACCCCCGGGGCGACTGGCGTCTGGTACTCGCCCGAAGACTCTGCCGGCAAAGCATCGATCGCCGCCAAGCCTTTGGCGAGGGCTTCGTGGTCTTCGTCGTCGAACGCGCTAGATTCGGCCAGGACCTTGCTTGCCAAGTGAGTCTCCGGGGGCGAGACTTCGTCGGTGTCCGCGGCCAGTAAGAGCGAAGCGTTGTTGTCATTGTTTTGGCACGCGGGTGTCGTTGAGCTGGCTGCCTCAGTAGTGGAGCGGTCGGTGATGCAGGAGTCTTTGCGTTCCTGCTCGGAATCTGGAGTGAGCAGCCCGGTATTCACCAGCGTAGCACCCTTCGCCTCCTCTGTCTGCAGCCTAGGCAGCCTAGTCGAGATAGAGGGCAGAATTTGAAGAGGCTCAAGCAAGTTCCCATCCTCCTCAAACTTGGTAATCGTCTTCACCTTCTGCTTCCCAGCAAAGTGAGTCGTCGGCGCAGTCGTAGAAACCGTAAAAGCATCATCTCGCTTCTTAGCAATAATGCCCAACTCCCTCTGGAACAGCCAGGGGAAAGAGATGAGCGGCATCGTCTCTGTATGCCTGAAACGCTGTGGCACGTACTCACCAGCAACCAAGATCCTGGCATTACACTCTGCGTTCGCGGCTGCGACTTCCTGCGCGGTAACGATGTACATGGCCGCAACCCACAGCTTCAAGTTCTCCCACTCGCGCTCCCTGGAAGTCGTGCCCGCGGCTTCGTAGCACATGTCCTGGAACTGCGTCTTGAGAGCAGCAACAGCCTCGCCGAGCTCTTCCTGGATCTTGTAGTCGCGGTTCTCGTGGTTGTGCTCCAGGATGAAAGTGGTCCAGACTTCGAATTCGGTCCGGATGCCGTGCTGGGCCATGAGTCTGCGGAGGGATTCGTCGTACAGGCGTTTGGTTTCCTTGACTTTATCGAGCAGGGCCTGATCATTGACTTCGTAAGCCTCGAGAACGCGGCTGTCGAAAGGAAGTTCCCAAGCGGGTTCGAACGGAACCCTGTCTACTTCGTCGTAGAGCTGGCCGAGGACCTTCTTGGATTTGTAGCTGCGGTGTTTCTCTTTTTCCGCCCAGTGGGGATACCTCTTGATCTTCAAGTCTTTAGGCATCTCAGCTGGTACACCTGTCTTTGCGTAATCGACGGCCATGCTGTGCAGAGCGGCGAGCTGGAGGCACTTGTCGTGCTTGACGCCGTCGTCTTCCTTGTCGGCCCAGTAGCGGTGGGCGGTGGCGATACGGCCGAGGTTGTCGTTCTTCATGTGGGTTACGAAGAAGGACGTCATGGCGTCGACCGTTACTGGGCCGTCGCTGATGATTGGGGGCGGAGCGGTGTAGTCCATTGGGGAGTGGTTCCACTCGTCGGGAAGAAGATCAGGATCCCACATGACGAGGTAGTCGTCGCCGTCCAGGTCACCGCCGGAGCACATACTGGCAATATCTCGGTCGCCGGTCGAGGGAAGCAGGACGCAGTTGCGCATGTGTCGTAGCTGGGGAAGATCAACCGCACGAACCACTCGCGTGTCACCGGGGTGAAGCGAAGGGTTTCTGGCGAGCGTGCACACTCCTTGGACGACTTTGAAGCCCTCGTTTTGTGAGTCAGTGATTTGCAAGAAAATCTCAGGCAGCAAATTCACGTCGTGAGTGAAGTCCGATGATGGGTTGGAGTTGTTGTGACCCTTCAGGATGCCAGTCTCGTCAACACAGCCCAGTACGAAAGCACCTTTCTCGACGAAGATCTTGGCTTTCTCCTTTAGGTACTTGATGCTCCACGCCCTCCACAAGCGCAGACAAGACATGAAGAAAGGGTCGCTGGTTGCCATGAAACCGTCTACAATCATACTGGCCAGCTGCACGGTCGACTGGTTCAGGTCAATGTTCCGCAGCAACATGTCCGTTGCTACAGTCTGGTCCGACATCGCGCTTTCGAGCCTGGAAAGCATGTTGCGGACCATCCTCACGAACACTTCGTCAGGCACGCCCAGCGCAGAGAGAACCAGCACGATCTGTTGGTTGAGATATGCGGTGGCGAACTGCGAAATGCGGCAGATCTCCAATCCCTTGTATGCTGCAGGGAACTTTTCCTGGCTAGGGCGTACTTCGATGAGCGAGCCTTTTTTAAGGCTCAAGTCGACAGAGAGAACCCCCTTGAGACCTCCGAGACGGAATTGGAAGACCGAAGGGCAGTCATCTGCGAAGCTTGACAGTCCTATCTCTAGGGCTGTTATCTGGGCTAAGAAATGGGATATCTTGCCCACGCCATCGGTGAAGCAGTAGCCGTTCCTCTCGATGTCGGGGATGCGGTTGATGTTAACGGTGGTTGGCATTGCGCGCGTCGTGGAAAAACACTGTCCAATTCGGGAGGCGTACTTTGCAACAGTCTTGATGCCTTCGAAGTCGCCCATCCAATCGCGGATCATCTCGGCGGTGAGATTGCTTGTGGGTGCAAAGAAGTAAGCGCCATGCTCGCGGAACTGCGAGTTGCCGTATGCTAGAAATTCGTAGTGGCGATCACCGACCACGATTCCGTTCTTCATGGTGCGCTTGACTCTGGTGAACAGTTCGTCAGATGTGTCGTCGCCAAAGTTCATGATGGTACCTTTGTACGACTCATCGCGGAACTTGACGCGGAGGAAGCGGTCTTCATGCTGGCGGAATTGGCGAATGACTCGGTTTGATGTGTCCATGGAAGGGGTGTTGAAGTAAATAGCTGTAGCCGTGACAGTCGCTGAGCGTACCATGGTGCAGTATCGAGGAACCTTCTTCTGGTTGGTGTTGACTTTGCTGAGAAGCCCGAAGATGTCCATCGCATTGTAGAAACGCTGCTTGGATTCCAAGACCTTCTCAAGCAGTTTTGTTGCCCTAGGGTTTTGATTCAGCTCGTTGTTCGTTGGCGTCAAAGGCGAAGTGTCCAAATCCAACAGCTTCATCGCCCAGGCAGCGGACAGATTGCTCTCGTGAAGACAGCCTTGGCTGATACATGCTTCCAACTGGTATCGTACGGCGAATGGGAGATGGACTATCTCATTGTTCATCTGCTCGAAGAAGGAAGTCTTGGAGCTCCCCAGCCAATCCCAAAGTGAAGGGCTTCCTGGTTGAACGCCACGGACCGATTGCTGTCGGACATGCACACCGTGTTGGGTAAGGGCAGCCCGCAGCTGATGTAGCTGTGGCGCTCCTTGGAGCTCGAAACGATAGCACAGCCATCGCCCAACATCGATGAACGATTCTTCGTTTTGCAGCTGTGTTGTCCTGCCTGCCGCAGCTCGAGCATCAGTTTCTACTGACACCTGCCGGTACCAAGCTTGCCTGTCGTTCCATTCCTTGCTCTTCGGATCGTGTGTGTCCTGGACGCGGGAGGTCTTGCGGAACGCGAGTGGCGGACTATCGAGGCATATGACGAAAGAGATCCTCCCGGCAGCGTTGCGATCTTCGATGATGCCCTTCGACATTTCGGTGAAAGGGATGCGGAACTTGAAGTAGCGCTCAACCGTGCGATCGCCCAGTCCAACTCGGATGCTGAATTTCAGTTCAAGGTACTGCATGCGCAGATCCACTGTCATCTGTTGACGGCCGTTTCCAGGGGCGCCAACGTAACGCATGACCAACATCTCATCCGGATGTCTCGTGATCCCGAAACTAATGCCGACACCGCTGACGTGCAACTCCTCGAAAATTCCTTGCAGTCTTGCAATCCTTTTGTGCTGTCTTTCATCCTCGATCCTAGAGGAGATACGGACTGTCGACTCTTTCCCTTCCTGGGCCGAGGTGATTCCGAACCCTTGTGAAATCCAAGCAGCGTTGGCGGGAGGTGGGTGGAAGATGATCTTTGCGTTTCCAGGCCTGCTGTACTCAGGCACCATGTCGATGCGAGTAGGCTCCGAACCATACGAACTGAGGAGGTTGTAGACTTCGGCGGTGCCCCACGAAAGGGGGAGGCCGCTCAGGATTACAGACAGTTCTTGCCAGCTTGCCCAGTATGGGACCTGGTCATCTTGGAACCGTTGTCTGTTTTGTGGTAACGGTTGTCTATGACCCGGCTGCCTGTAGGATTTTTGAGCGCCCGGCTTGGATTGCATTCTCCAATCATTTGATCTGGGTCCGGCTGCTCCATTCTGAATCGTGTTGTGCTCACGCGGCCTGAATGGAAAAGGGCTAGAGTTTGTCTTTGCCACTGCAACTCTGTTTGGGTTTGCCATGACCTGCCGAGGCGGTCTACGTGATCCTGAAGAGTTCGAGGAGGTGGTACCTGGCTCTGGGGTAGAGAGAGGGTGAAGCGGTAGGTGGTGCGGTGGTGGTTCCATGATAGCTGAGAGTAACAGCTTTGTTGTGTCGTGGGATGTTGTTGTGATGTTGTCGGGGTCTTGCCGGGATGTTATCGAGGTCAAGGAATGTTTGATCAATCTTGTGTTTTTCAACTAGGGTTGCCTGCTGTCATCTGTGACAGCTTCTATGGACTTCTTTGTCTCGTGTCAACCACAGTAGACTGCTAACAACATATAGTGTCTCGTGATGATGTTTTGGGTTAAAATCATTCCTAGTCGCTCGTGTTAACTCGTGACGGCTCGTACTAGTCTGTTCGTAAGTATATACCGCGTGTAATCCAACCGCACACGTAAAATCAACGATTCTTAAGAGGCGGGTAGCGTGAAAGTCTGATGGTTCTAGCGATAGTATGTTAGTTTCATGTGAAAGAATGTTCCCAATCAACGACGAAGTGACGCGGCAGTGTGGTGTCGTAAAAGCAAAAGGCATGTATATGGTTTGTTTACCTTGTTTGCAGTTTGCGGGTGACCTTTGATTCGTGTAACGAGAGATGTTACAAACGGAGGCGCGCTTGCTTGCTGCTGCTACCAGTCGGTTGCTGCCTGCTTGATATCAAACGGGGGAATTGGGGCGAGTTAGGCGCGTGAAGGTCAATAAGCGATACCGCGACTGGAAAATAGTGGTTACTCGAGCGCGATCAACACATAGGGGCAAAATTACTCACCGTGGGTATTTTTTGGCATTCCCGACGCCAATATTCTGCGTGTTTGACATCAAGTGAGGGAGCAATCGAGGCTTGCAAGAACCGTAGGATTCGAAGTGATACTGCGGCCAGAGTATCAGAGTCATTGTAAAGCGGTCAACAATCGAGAGGATGTGTACTCACTGTAGGTAGGTATCCCAAAGCGATCCCAATGGCCTGGTCTCAGCAAATCCGATCTCGACACAATCCATCCAATGCAACGCAATCCAAGCCTATACCATCTCTGTATCATCATCAGGCAAGACCTCCCCATCGCCACGCCCACCCGCAATCCCCGGTGTGCTGGTAAAAACCTCGCTGCCATCAAAAGTAGTAGTATCCTCGAATCCGACACCATGCTGACTCTCACCCTCGTCATCAAAGCCCTTGAACCCACCACCGCCGGACATACTCTTCGAAGGCGAAACGTTCCCATCAACAGCCCTCAATGGCTGCCTCTTGACCGCACTTTCCCTCCCACCACCCTGCGTACTACTCCTCGTCGCCCTCCCAGCACTCGCACGTGGCACACCCGGCGGAGCCATCGACTTCCTCGAGCGCGCTCGCTTCGGGCTCGGAGCCAGAAGACTCTGACTACCATCTTGCGTAGCACCAACAGTATCACCCTTCCCGCGCTGAGTCGCAGGAGCAGCAGCAGCTTGAACCTTCGCAGCGCCCAGAAAGTCGATGAAAGGTACCGAAGACTCTGTGTCGTCAAAGACATCGGAGTTGTTTACGTTGCTGTTACGGGTGCTCCGACGCTTGGCGGATTGACTGCCTTGTGGGTTCATTTTGCCAAGACCCATGGCGGCCATGAGATTTGAGCGCATGGCGTTTGCTTCGGCAATTTGGTCGTCTTTGTCTGTGCAGACTTGTTTGAGATGGTCGATCTGTTGGTTGGGTGGTTAGTTAGGGGGTCTCGTATTGGATGGTTGAGGACTGGACACTTACCTTCTTGTGGTACTCGGCGAGCTTCTTTTCTCGCTTTTCGAGTTGGGTTTCGAGGTCGGCTTGGGCTTGTTTTGATGCTTCTTGCGCGGAGGACAGCTTGATGGACAGCTCGCTCAGTTTGTCTTGGTGATTGTGTTGCATCTGTTGCAAGTCTTGCTCACATTGCGTGCGGACGGACTCAACCTTCTCGTGTGCCTCGCGCTCAAGCTGAACCGAACGCGCCTCGAGAGAAGCCTTCTCGGTAGCCGACGACTGCCTCAAGGTCTCCAGATCAGCGCGAAGACTTGCGCGATTCTTTTCCAGCTCATTTCTAGCCTGCTCTACCGCCGCGATCACTGATTTGTGCTCCTCTTCAGTCTTGTGCCAGTTTCGCAGCTCAGCTTCCATGGCAATGTTTCTCTCGCGCGCATGGCCCATCTCACTCTGCAACTGCTCGTATGCAGCCTTTTTGCTCTCCCTCTCAGTTTGCACACCCTCGAGTTTCAACTCAAGCTCCTCAATCTGCTCTACAGACTGCGCCGAAGCAGTAGCATGATCCATCTCAGCATTGGCGAATTCTTGCTTCAGCCTATCCAGCTCTTCGCGGGCTTTCGACTGGTTCTCCCGCAGACTGGCTTCCAGCTCGCCCACTCTGGTCAGTAACTCGTCATTTTCGTCTTTACTCTGCTCGAGATCATGCTCGAATTCGCTCTTCTCGGCTTCGAGGGATTCCACTCGCAGTTCCGCGCGACTCTTGCTGTCTTCGAGACTGGTGTAGGCACGGTAGAGGTTGTCGTACTGATTTTGTAAGCCTGCACGCTTCTCTTTCTCTTCGCGCAAAGGTGCTTCGACTTCGGAACATCTCCTTTCTAGGTCGGCGCAGGCGTTGGAGAAGAAGGCGGACAAGGCGGTTTGTTCGTGTCGCGCTTTGTTCTGGAGGTGGTCCCCCAGGGCATGTTGCCAAGATGTGCCGGGTTTGAAGACGTCGGCGGATTGTTCGGCTGATGTATGGCGTTGAGTGGGTGGCTGAGTAGCAATGTGTGTGCAATACGGACTGGTCTGGACGGACAGGGCATGCGTCTCCACCAGCAAAGGGTACAGTTCCAGGTCCACGTTGGTTTGAGAGTGATCTGCAGAAAGAGCGGCTCCCAAGAAGAAGCCTGAGATTGCATGTCCGATCAATCTCCGCCCAGATAGAACAGCAGCACCACAGACGCCGTCTTTGGAAGATTCGGCGGTGGCTGCAGTGCTGAACATCTGTCGCAGCCTCGTCAAATCCTGCGCAACAGCCGCTGAGCCCAGAGCACCCAGTGCGCCATCCACGACCGACTCGTGTGTCCTCGAGACCTGAGACAGGCATTCGACAACCGCAATCACAATGCTCGCAAACTTGATGATTTCCGTTGCGGAAGCTCGCACAGCGAAAGATGTGATCGAGATCAAAATCTCAGCAAGCTGCACACCATTGAGTACGCTCGCGAACCACTTTAAAGACGGCTCGCTGCCAGTAGTCAATCTCGCAGTCAAATTGTTCGTCTCCGAAAGTATGACCGCCAATCGATCAATCATGGTCTCAGGGATATTCCTCGCGCGACAAAGGCTGCAGATGAAAGCGAAAGCGGGCAACTGCACCCTAGTCTCCAGCTCGCTCTGCACAGCCTTCTCCTTCAACTTGCGAACAACAAGCGGGTTCTCATCGCACCAAGTCTCCCGAGTAGCCTCAGGCAAGAACATAATCAGCTCGTTTGCCAGCCCTAGACACTCGACCGTCTGTTCGACAGTGTCTTCGGCCGTGGCCCTTGAAGCCCACAAAACGCGGAGCACGATCAAGTGTAGAGTTTTGGAGGCCTTGTCGCCAGTAAAGTACTGCTTCATGCTCTTCGGTTTCCATTTGGGAGAGTTGGGCGTGCTGGCCAGCAATTCTTGCGTTTCGTACGAGGATGCTGAGGCGAACGAGGGGTCTTCGTCGGCGGCGGTCACGATGGCTTTCATGATTGCTAGGCAGTAGAGGCTGAGGCATTGGTCTTCTCGGCCGATCGTGTTACGGAGGACGGCGAGGAAGTGGCGTTCGAGTTGAGTGAGGGTGTCGTGGGAGAGCAGGCCGAGTAGAGGGGCTAGGCCGCCTTTGAGAAGGAGGTAGATTGGTTTGATGGAGGCTGTGGAAGGCTGCTGGGTGGCGTGGTCGACGATTCCTAGGAATAGGTTCTGGCTTGCTGCTGGGAGGGTGATGTTCTGGGGCAGCGGATGCGACAGCATGGCGATTGAAGCTGCGCTGTGCTGCCAGTCGCCGCTGACGGCTTGAGCCACCGTTTGCGAGAGCAGAGTTGGATCATATCGAAGCAAAGCATCGCGGACGCTCACGGATATGCAGAGCTTGGTGATGATCTCCAGCACGTACGGCCATTGCTGAAGGGCTTGGAGGAGGTTTTTCGCTAACGCGTCGACCTGACAGTTACGCGCCGCTGCCCATTCTTGCACGTCGGCATCTGAGCATTTCTGACATGTAATCGTGTGTAGTTGCTGTCATCGTCAGTATTTGTCCACCTGAGGTTAATTATCGCGAATATTGGCGCGTTGTGTACTTTGGACCTACCTTGAGCTGCGTCGGGTAGGGACTGTTGACCACCCTGTCGACCTCTGTCACGAGAAGCTCGTAGGCTTGCGACATGTTTTGGGTGGGATTATTCTGATTTATACCATTACCTTCGCCGTGGTAATAGTAATGTTATTCGCCACTGTCACGATGATGTTCTGGTCTCGTCTTCTTCCGGCTTTCTCGATCGTTGCGGTGGCAACCAACCCCCTAACACCAACACTAACCCTAATGATCTCAAATATCTTGACCTGCGTCGATGTGTTTCGTCCTGTCTGACTCAATCATAGTATGCAACAGCATTCTAAAGGTCAGTGAGCGACCTCTATGCGTTTTAGAAAGCATACGACGATTGTTCAAAGAAGAATGGTCGGAACATTTGAAGTTGACCCCGACCGGAGCTTTGTCAATGGCTGACCATGATTGATCTGGATCAAATGATGCACACTTTCACGAGTTCGATGTCGTTCAAATTTATTGAATGCTATAACAACTTGGATGAGCCCAGAATGTCAGTCATGTGATGCGTCGTTGTTCCCAAACAGCTCATCGCTCTTTACGACTCCGCGATCGCCTACCGGGTTTCCAGAATTACTTGTTCAATCAGAGGGGATGTGATTCTGATCAGCGGTAGAGTAATTGGTAACCTCTTGTGACCCATCAGCGAGGACACATGGCCATCAGTGCTAGAACAACCGACCCAACACAGTAAATGGCTGCCAGGGATTCACACTGACCACCCGTACAACACATACAGCTAGATCCACCCTCCTGGAGCTGTCGTGAAGCTAGTAGTCAGGCTTCTCGCCCTCTGGAACGATGCTTTCAAGCCAATGCGTGTGGCAACGACCGAGGTGACTCGACACCGCATGGTCGGAGCCAAGGCTCTTGTGGTCTTTGCCGTACGCTCCGGCACACGCGAAACAGTACCAGACATGTCCGTGGGAGTCGCTTACGCCCAAAGCGTGAGGTCGCTTGATGTTCGAAGGCTCGTGGTGGCGGCGCACGTGCTCGATGATCTCGCCGAGGTCTGCGGAGGAGAAGGACAGGCATTCTTTGGATGTGTCTTTGCAGGCGGATGTTGTAGGCATTTTTGGTCTGATGTCGGGTTTGTTTTTGGTTGTATTGTATCGCATCGTGTTGTGTTTTGTGTTGGTTTCTTTTCGGGATCAAGAGAGAGACTGAGTTGAGTGGTGAGAGTGCGTCTACGACCTATTGAAGATCACTGACTGATGTATGCACTGGTAATGATTGCAGTTTTGGAAATTGGGTGCGCAAGTGCAAGGTCTGTTAGCTGTACTCATAACTTGTGGGCGTTTGCTCGCTCTCGCTGTTGATCACTGCGCTTCGAAAGCATGTGAATTGAGGCATGAGGGTGTCTTGAACATTGTTTGATACCATACTTTCCCACAATAGAACGTGGCGGGAGAAAGACTTATTGATAAGTCTGATGCTATCCATGTGACGTCCAGATCCAAGTTCAGCAGTGAAGGAGCCTTGACTGTCTGACGAGGACATGATGTCGTTGAGTGGTAGATTTAGAGCAGCGTCTTAGTGAGTAAGTACTGAGGACTGCAGACCAAAATGACGGACTGCTATTTGTCCATTACAGTAAGTGAAGTGAAGGCAGGACCTGCACATCCCACCTCAAATCCAAGGCGGATCCAATGCGCGCGTCGAATGCGGAGGCGTGAGATCTGCAAGCGAGCACCAAAATTGATGGAATTAGGGCGGCTAGGCGTGGCGAGACATGCATGCATGGGCGGTTAGATGAGACAGGCTGGAAATGGCAAAAACCTCACTTACGGTGTAGACACAGCGTCTGGGGGAGGCAAAGGCGGTGTTACAATTTTCCCCGTTTACTGTGAGATGTTAGATAGGTGTAAAATCGGACCGGAGTAGGTTCAACGAGATGATGCCGCATCTTGACATGAAAGCATGTCAAAGATTTATCATGATAAGCCCCGCGCCCGTTGTAGTGGGAGTGAAAGTACCTGACCACGACAAAAGGCGTGCCTCAGTAGTCAGTATATAGCGGGATATAAGGCAGTCCTTGTTATCTCAATCGTTTGGGCTTCGATCCGCGAGAACAGTACGGGTAGGGCGTAGAGGAAGCCGGCAAGCGATCCGTTCACATTTCAACGATTGCGGAGAGTAGACCGAGCGGGCGGGTATCAAGCCACTTTCTGATCTTTTGATTGAAAGGGACAGATTGAGTTTTGGGCTGCAAAATAAGGTAGGGCAGATAGGTGCGAGCAGACGTAACGTATCCGGATCTGTACAACAGTACAGCAGTACAGCAGTACACGTAGGGCGCCAGCGAAGCGCCTGACTCTGTAGTCGGCGTGGGATCTATGATCTCTCTCTGCTCGCTTCACTCCACGCACGGGATTGTGGACACTCCACTCCACCTGTTATTTCCAGGCATGGATGTTTGTATAGCGTCTCGGAGACAGTCCTGCTTTGAGCTGGGAGGTGTTCAGTGAGTAGCAGTTCGGGCCGGGCATGGCTTGGATGCATGTTTGCCTGTTTGCCCTGCCTGCCTGCCAGCCCTGCTTCGCTCACACCAAGGCTTTCACTATTGGTGTGTTTGTTGGAATCCGAGGCGTGCCGCGTGAGGTTGTGGGTGATGCAGGGCGTGACCGACCACCGGTGTGGGCAGACCGCATCAATGAATGAGAGTCAGCGGGCGCATGAGAGGCATGTTTGTGCCGCGTCACGAGTGATCACGAGCTGATAGGTAGGTACTGGTGATAACCTATGCTACTATTACTGAGCACATGAGAGAAGATGAGCTCTGAGCTTCACTGCAGGAGAAGGATTGCAGCTTGCAGCAGACAAAAGCGGAATTCCCTTTGTTGGTGTCGTGCTATGTATTAAAACGAATGCATCACTGGGTTATCGTGTGAGAGGGTAAGTAGGTACTGTACATGACATGTCTGGCAAAGTCTAATGAACGATACTTTTCACACATCGTTCATCATTCATCATTCACACTGCCTACCAGACAGTCGCGCGCAGGCAAGGCAGGCAGATCGTCGGGGCTTGACGTTTGTTCGAGGTTTCGTTTGCCGGCCGGCCTCCAACTTCTCAAAAGCCAGAGCCACCCCTCACCCGTTCTCTCTCTCACACCGTCTTTGCCTCCTTGGCGCCTGCCTCCGTCCAACAGCCTCGCAGCCTCGCAGCCTCCTCGACAAAGCCCGCGACCACAACGACACACCAAACACCGCCTCTCTCCCTCCCTCCCTCTCGCAAACCACCCACCCCTCTCTACCACCAACACACACACCCACACCACAACCCACGGCTAAATCCTCTTCTCTCCGCCAACATACACCTCTACCCTCACTGAGCACGCCAGCGCCCGACACACTCGACCGCCGCCTCATCAGCGAGGTCAATCACAAACATGACGACCATGGTGCGTGCCCTCTCAACCCGCGACACGCGACTACACTCCCTCCTATACTCCGCAAGAGGACAACACCACTAACAACATGCAGGACCTCCGCGTGGGCAACAAGTACCGCATCGGTCGTAAGATCGGAAGTGGTAGTTTCGGTGACATCTACCTGGGTAAGACTGTGCAAAAGTATACCGGCATGGCGGGACCTCACTAACTCCACACCCAGGCACCAACATCATCTCCGGTGAGGAGATTGCCATCAAGCTTGAGTCTGTCAAGGCCAAGCACCCTCAGCTCGAATATGAGGCTCGTGTCTACAAGTCTCTCGCCGGCGGCGTCGGCATTCCCTTCGTCAGATGGTTCGGCACCGAGTGTGACTACAACGCCATGGTTCTCGACCTGCTCGGACCCTCCCTCGAGGACCTGTTCAACTTCTGCAACCGCAAATTCTCCCTCAAGACCGTCCTCCTGCTGGCCGACCAGCTGATCAGCCGCATCGAGTACATCCACGCCAAGAGCTTCATCCACCGTGATATCAAGCCCGACAACTTCCTCATGGGCATCGGCAAGAGAGGCAACCAGGTCAACGTGATCGACTTTGGTCTCGCCAAGAAGTACAGGGACCCCAAGACACACTTCCACATCCCGTACAGAGAGAACAAGAACTTGACTGGTACCGCCCGCTACGCCTCGATCAACACTCACTTGGGTGTCGGTAAGTTTTGCCCTTCATATCCACCCTCGAACTCACACTGACAACATCACAGAGCAGTCTCGCCGTGACGACATGGAGTCTCTCGGCTACGTTATGCTCTACTTCTGCCGCGGCAGTCTCCCGTGGCAGGGCCTCAAGGCTGCCACCAAGAAGCAAAAGTACGACCGCATCATGGAGAAGAAGATGACCACGCCCACCGAGGTCCTCTGCCGCGGCTTTCCCAACGAGTTCGCCATCTACCTCAACTACACCCGCTCGCTCCGCTTCGACGACAAGCCCGACTACTCGTACCTCCGCAAAATCTTCCGCGACCTCTTCGTCCGCGAGGGCTTCCAGTACGATTACGTCTTCGACTGGACCGTGTACAAGTACCAGAAGAACGCACAGGCCATTGCTCAGCAGAACGCGCAGGGCCAGGCCGCGGGCGACGACGAAGAGAAGACTGGTGCTGGGCGTCGCACTGGTCAGGCTACCGCTGGACAGACTGCTGGCCTCACTGACAAGCGCCGCGGCCCTGTCAACCCGAGAGCCGAGGGCACCGGAATGTGAGTTGCCGAAAGCACCAGACTCTGCCCTTGTCCGCTCTTGTAAGCCCCTTCCTCTCTGCGTTCGAACGTTGCTTTGGCGCGAGGGGACAAAGAAAACTTTAGCTAACGATGCTTGAACCCTCAGGCAACTTCGTTCCAGCAAACGTGGCGCCGATCAGCCTGGCTACGGCGGCTACTGAATGGGCCTCTCGACAGGGCAGGGTTGCTTGCAATGGCATGTACAACTCGGACTTTTAACTCAACTCTTGGCGGACCTACCCGCTCGATGTTTCGGCTTGCTCTTGGACGGCTGGACATTACAACATTTTCATATCGGTATCACTGCGTAATACATGGCTGAGGGTCGTCACTCGCTCGACCGTCTGCAGCGCAAGAGAAGACAACTCACTTTTGCGGATGTTCATCTTGGCTTTCCTTCTGGGGAAATCGGACAACACCGCGGAATGTCTCGTGCAGCAGCAGCAACGACGGGCTCAACAGCATGATGGGCAGCAACCTGGCGTGTCACTCGGCAGGGCTTTCGGTACGCGATATCTTGACGGACATCGAACTGGATTCACCTGCAGGCCATCTGGCCAAATCGAAACACCGTTGCTTGCTCAGGTCTTTCCTTCCGCAAATATCGATTCGAAACCCTGGATTGCGAATTCCACAACAAAAGACAAAATCACAAAAACATGACCCTGGAGTGGGAGAGGACAATGGCGGAGATCAGACAACACGGCGGAGGGCCCTTTTGCTTTCATTTGCTTTTCTTTTTCCTCATCAGACTGCTGCAGACACTGTGCGTTTGATATTACTTTTTGCTTTTTTGGAAGGGTGGATTTGGGCGCGTGGGGAGGTAATTCGCGACTGGTGGTGGTGGTTGCTGACGGCGAGAAAATGGGGCATGCTTTGTAGCTACATCTCGAAAGAAATGATACTGCGGACGTTTCCCGACACGTTGATCGACTTGGCTGAAGTGATTGCTCTTGTCGCTTCGTCTTGCCTTGTGCTATCGTCTGCATCTGCATGACGTTCTAGCTCTCACCCAAATGTGATAGGCACTCGCCCTGTGAACTTTGTTTTGTCGTTCGAATGTCTTTTGGGTGTCTCGATGACCACACTCCGGTCCAAGTACCTTCGAGAACTCTAGTGTGCACTCTATCCGCTACAGCTGTTGTGCGGCGTGGTTGCTCTCCATTGAATCGGTCTTTTCCTGCCCGTAGCCAATCACCATCTTCGAATTCGAGATTTGAGCATCATCTCTAAACATCAGACAGACGGCCTTGGAGGCACAGACGGAGACGGGACAGACTAGACCAACCTACCCCGGACTTTCGATTCGGGAAAAGAAACAGGAACGCCCTCACTTTTCCCTGAGATCACACTTGCCACCGTTCATCCCATCGAATTGCTTCATCCCTGACGGCAGCCATTCTGAAACCTTCCATCGGTTCGCCATCGCGCTCTCTGGACCGGCGATTTCCTTTCCTACGACTCGCCGAACTACATACACACACACCACTTGATGCTCTCAAGTCTGCAGCGCTCGGCCTGCGCCGCCTGTCGCTTGCGCCAGAACATTGCTGCCAAAGAACTCGCCAGGACGAAGTGGTCACTTTCACCTCTCATCGGGAATCAGACATGGGCGGCTCGGAGAGGGTTTACTGCCGGTGCTGCTGCGGCGCAGAGGAATATGAGGGTTGGTGCTGTAAGCAGAAGGAGACCCGAAAGGCAGGAGGTGAACAACAGCAAGAAGCCAGAGGAAGAAGAAGAAGATGGAACTCTGGAAGGCGACCTCGAAGCCCTGGGCATATCAGAAGAGCAAGAGCGGCTGTCCCGCTTGCTGTTCCTCGCGAGTCTGAAAGTCGGCATGGATACACAGCGGCTGGTGGATTTGGTTGCGGAGCTGCAGAAGGAGGGGTCGAGTGTTGAACATAGAGCGCTGAAGGTGCGGGAGGCTTTTGGGGATTTGCTGCCGGAGGGTTTGCTTGGGGAGGAGGAGGAGAGGGTTTATCTCATGTTGTATGGGGAGCCCGTGAGGCGGATGAGAGAGGCGGATTTGGAGGCTATTGAGGAGGAGGTTGTGAGTGAGTTGGAAGGGGAAATTGAGGGCGAGGGTGAGGTGGAGGGGACTGGGGTTGAGAGGATGGGGAGGGAGGGAGAGTTTGAGGAGGTGGAGTTTGAGGATGAGGATGGGCTTGTTGAAGAGGATGTGGAAGGCGAGGAGTCTGTGGATCCTGCGACTGCAAACGCGAGGTTGTATGAGGATATGCGGCAGTCCGTGGCGAGAGAGGAAGAGCTGGAGGAGAACGACGACGAGGACAACGATCCGACTTTACGAGCACATCCTTTGACTGTCGAAGGCCGGTTCACGACATCTCCTTCCAGTGTGCAGCTTCCCAAGGCGACTTTCGTTCAGCCTATAGACCTCTTGCTTACTGGCACACCACACATCCACATCAAAGATGCGGCACACAGGGTCTTTGGCGGGATCGGGTTGCCTAACAGTACTTCAACACCTGCTCTGGCGAAGACGATGCAACAAAAGCCGATTCCCATCGACGCAACACAGGGCAGAATGACTGACATTGACGCCAACACTTTCCTGGCAGTCCTCATGCCGGCTATGTACTCTACAGTGATGAGTGCGCTTGTCGAGTCGAGGAAGCGTTTGGGAACGGCATGGGCAGAGAACCTCGTCCGCAAAGCAGAGGCGGGAGAGCTCAAGATCCTGGATGCTGGCGGCGCAGGCGCCGGTGTATTGGCTGTCCGCGACATGCTCAGGGCTGAATGGGAGCGCATGCACGAGGACGATACTGAAGCAAGCTCAGGCATGAGTCTAGCAGAAGCTGATGGCAAGATTGGAGGCGCCGGATTGAGCGCGCCTCTCGGCAATGCCACTGTTCTTACGGGCTCTGATGCGTTGAGGAAACGTGCTTCGGCTCTTCTGGAGAACACTACATTCATCCCTCGCTTGCCTGATTACTTCCACACCGAGACTGCCAAGGAGAGCGGAAAGTTTGATCTTGTTATTGCGCCTCATTCTCTCTTCCGAATCAGGGAAGACTGGGCTCGTAAAGATCACGTCGACAATCTTTGGTCCCTGGCGAGCTCTGAAGGCGGCTTGCTGATCATGCTCGAGAAGGGAATCGCCCGTGGGTTCGAAGCCATTGCTCTTGCTCGTGAGCACATCTTGAAGACACACATCGCCGAGCCAGAGTCGAAAGTACACCTGTCAGAAGAAAGTACAGACGAAGTGCAAGAAGTGCAAGAAGTAATCGAAGACGAAGAAGTCGACCCCGACGAGCCCGACATCGTCTGGGACGGCGAGGAGCCCGCCAAGTCTCCCAGTAAAGAGCGCGGTATGATCGTCGCCCCCTGCACTAACCACGCCGAATGCCCAATGTACTCTGGCAAAAACAAAGGCCCGATCAAAGGCCGGAAAGATATCTGCCACTTCGAGCAGCGCTACACCCGCCCGCCCTTCTTGCAGAAGATCCTGGGAGCAAAGGACAAAAACTTCGAAGACCTCAAATTCTCCTACGTGGCCCTCATGCGCGGCCGCGACCTCCGCGTCCCCAGCACCGAAAGAGTCGACGCAGCCGCTTTCGCCTCGCAGCCCACCGTCATCCAAGGCGACGAAGCCACCGACCGCGCCTTCGAAGGCTACGAAAACCTCGACCCGGCGGACGCCGAAGCAACCCCTCCATCCTCCCTCTCCCTCCCCCGCCAAATCATGCCGCCCCTCAAACGCCGCGGCCACGTGATCCTCGACCTCTGCACCCCCGCCGGCAGCCTCGAGCGCTGGACGGTGCCGCGCTCCTTCAGCAAGCGGGCCTTCCGCGACGCCCGCAAGAGCTCCTGGGGCGATCTCTGGGCGCTGGGGGCCAAGACGAGAGTGCTGAAGACTGCGCGGGTTGGGGACAAGAAGCGCGATCGCAAGGCTGAAAAGGCTGGGGATGAGCAGGCGCCGGAGAGGAAGCCTTTGAGCAAGAGGCTGGAGAAGGAGAAGAGGCGGGTTAAGGAGCGGAAGGCGGGGAGGAAGGGTGAATTTTGGAATAGGGAGGATTGATGAGTGAGGTTTAGGCATGCTTGGAGGGGAGTTGAGTAGTGAGGCGGGCGGGGGGGACGGTTGGACTGTTTTAGGACTGTACTGATGTGTTTGATATGACTAGACTAGACGTGTAATTTTATGTGTACTACTACCATTTGACTCTTTTACGAATTTATTGGGATTTGATGTGAAATTGCTTGATGTAAATGTGAGGGACATGGAGAGTTCAGTCGCTGTTTTTTTTTTCTCCAGCAATTCAAAAGGTTTCTTCTCGCTTTGCCAACTTTACTTCACAAGCACTGTTTGGTTGATAGGTATTCTGCCCAACATCCAACCCAGCAATCTCGTCAGTCACATCAGCGCTCCCAAGGACGTCCCTGTTCAGACGTATGGTCAACTCAAAAAGGGTACCGTCGGATGCATCGTAACAACCAAGCAAGGCTTCAAAAAGGGCAACATTTCATTCATCCAGTGTCATTACTAGGTACTTGATCCAACTTTCCAACCCACCAACTCTCTTAAGAGTAAAACGGCGTCTGCGGCACCAGCCCAGTCAACCGATCGCCCTCGCCCGGCCTGAACTTGGGCTCCTTCGAGAACGTGGGCGCATCCGGCGCCAGCTTCTCCACCTCTGCGAAATCAAACCGCTCATGCTTGAACTTTGTCAAGTCATACACGCCGCGCGCATACTCCGGAGCGATGTTGTAAATCTGCGCCAGGTAGCGCTTCGAGATGATCGGGTAGTTGACGTGGCCGAGCATCTTGGCCGTGTTGGAGTGCAGGTTGGCGCGCGCGTCGTCGCTCATGACGCGCCGGTAGAGGTCGCGCGGCTGGTCGTACTCGGACAGCTTGCCCTCGTGCCAGTAGTGGGACTTGCGCGAGACGACGCTGTCGGAGAGCTTGTACGGCGCCTCGGCGACGTCGGGCCGGAACTTGTGCTGGAAGGAGTTGGGCGTGTATTGCTTGCCGCCGCCGTGGTTGGCGTCGACGCGCATGGGGCCGTCCGGGTTGACGCTGCTGAAGGAGCGCGACATGAAGGGGCAGTTGACGGGGATCTGGTGCAGGTTGACGCCGACGCGGTGGTACTGGGCGTCGCGGTAGAACCAGCAGCGGTGCTGCAGGAGGGGGTCGGGCGAGTCCTCGACGCCGGGAACCATGGAGCCCGGGGAGAAGGCGGCTTGCTCGACGTCGCGGTGGTAGTTTTCGGGGTTCTTGTTGAGGACTAGGCGGCCGATGTCGTGCATGGGGAACTGACCGCGGGGCCAGACCTTGGTCACGTCGAAGGGGTCGAAGCCCAGTTTGTCGGGGTCTGCTTCGTCGGGCTTCATCACTTGGACTTTGGCGGTCCATTCGATTTCTTGGCCTGCTTCGATGGCTTCCCAGAGCTGCTGCTTGGAGTAGTCGGGGTTCTCGCCGGAGATGCGGATGGCTTCGGGCTGGGTCAATTGCTTCTGGCCGTGCTTGGCGATGAAGTGGTATTTGATCCAGACGAACTCGCCGTTCTTGTTGACCCACTTGAAGGTGTGGCAACCGTAGCCGTGCTCGTTGATCCAGCCATCGGGTGTGCCGTGGTCTGAGAAGAACATCAATCCGGCGTGGTTGCCTTCGGGTGTCAGACCGAGAAGGTCAAAGGTCGCATCGTAGTCGAGAAGGAAGTTCTTTGGGTTGCGAGCTTGGGAGCGAATGACGTCCGGACCTTGAATTGGGTCGCGGCAGAAGAAGACAGGGAAGTTCAGGCCGACGATATCATAGTTTCCCTCTCCTGTGTACAGCTTGATCGCAAAGCCTCTAGGGTTGCGAGCCTCGTCCGGGAACTCGCGACCAAGAGTGACCGTCGAGAACCGCACGAACGCAGGCGTCCGCTCGCCAGGACGCTGCAAGAAGTCGGCCTTGGTCAAGTCCGAAACATCCGCCGTAGCCTCAAAGTATCCAAAAGCTCCCGAGCCGCAAGGGTGAACCATGCGCTCGAGGTTCTTCGAGCGGTTGAAGTGCTGCTGCTTCTGCATAAGGTGGATGTCCGACATCATGGGGATGCCGCCGACGGTCTTGCTGTGTGCTGGATCCGGCATCGGGATGCCCTCATTGTTGGTGAAGTAAGGCGCATCGTCTTCTCTCTTGCCACCTTGTGTGTGACCGGACACTTTGCTGATGATGTCCATGGGACCTTCGTTGGCGGACATCATGTGCGACATGCGCGGCGCGCGGCCTTCGGGGAGGCTGGTGCTGATAGAACTCATGTTGTTTTTTGTTGGGGTGGAACGTGGATTGTACGAGAAAAAGAAAAGCAAGGTTGGGAGCAGAGGGCCTTTCTCTGGCCTTATAGCACTTTGCTACGATACTGCCAGTAGCTCGCTTAAAGCGTCTGCCCACCTTGGTCGCGTTGTTGATGCCTGCGACACGTAGAGATGCGCGAATGTGCAAGTCGAGCTGTCATGATGACCATGCATTTCTTTGGAGCTATACCTGACCTGGAGCACCCCTTGCAAGATACAGGTGCCGGCAGCTTGCACAAAGCTTTAGTCTGTCTTGACCGCCGCGATGTCGTGGCGCGTAGAGCATGTGCAGTTCAAGCTGTCATGATGACAATGGGGACGCATTGGCAACCCTGTCTCGTTCGCTGAACAGATGCCCGTCCTGGAACGTTCATTACCAGTAGTAAATGGCGCAAGCGAGAGTCGGTCAAGATGCCGATAACTGACACAAGCGCCAATGTATGTTGTTATCATGACGAGGACGACAGGCGTGAGGTGCGGTTAGAGATGCGGAGATGGTCGAAAGTGAGGCGTCGGAGCAGGGGCCAGCCAATGAAGGTGGCTGCAATGAAACGGATGACAGTCCGGGGCCGTCAGCAGCACCACTTATTCACGATTGGCATCGAGCGATTGCTACACCGTTGAATGGCTATTTTGCATGCCATCGTGGCCATGTCGCATGCGGTACTGGAAATGTACATACGTGTTGTTATATGCGCCGTCATTGCGTCATGACTGCCTCATAGACTGCAAGATCGTCGAGTCGCAAGGATGTGAGCAAATGATTTGCTCATCAGATTTGATTTCGCATCACATCAAAGTGGGACATCATTGGATGATTGATTCAGTAGCCATGCATGATCGGCAAGAATGTGAATGACAACAATAGTGCGCCGAGTTTTCGGTTCTTGTTAGGTTTCGGCGCTGACAGGCGGTAAGGCTCCGTAAGTGCACATCCGGGTCCAGAGGAGCTTTCGAGATAATGAAGCGGGTAAGTTGCCTGTCCTGAGGGTGTTATGCAGTGTTGCTCAGGTGACTGTGGCTTCATCTGAAGCCATTCGACGTGCATGGCACTATCTTCCTCAGCCTGTTGCCACCAGTGTTTCTGTGCACCGTCGGCTTTACCGAGCTAGCAGTGACATGATCCTGAAAGGGCAGTTTTTCAAGTCGACTTCATGCGTGTCGCATTGAGGAACATGATCTTGGGGCCATCCGCCCAGCTGACAATGTCGCTGATACAGTCCTCGAGCTCGTGCGGCGGTTCGGCAGTATAGTCCCCATCACCATCAGTCCCCATATCTTCTGAGGATCGAGACGTGTTTCGACTTCCACGTTTGTGACAGCTTTGATACGGTATATATACAAAGGAGCTTGCAAACTGCTGTCCGGCCAAGCCTCTTCCCCTCATCAGACCAGAAGATCAGTCGGCTAGATCGTCACATGATCCTCGACTTCAAGCTCCGGGCTCTCTTGCTCACATCCTCAATTCATCTCCTGCTTGCTCAAGTCCAGAGGCCCTAGGTTGGGTGATCTAGTGGGGCTTGGTGGCGGTCTTGAGGGCCGGGTTGCGCGGGTCGTTCTTGTACTCGTCGCCTGTAACAAAAAGGTAATCGCTAGTCAGTGATCCGTGCGGGAGTGCGCGCGTCGTGTGGCTTCTTCCAAGGCCATTTTTGTCTCTTCCAGCCCAGGCCCAGGCTCACGCTCGTATCCACAACCTTCAAGCAGATCCTCCTCTTTCAGAATTCCCAGGAAAGTGCGCAACAGGGGCGAGGGTGTACGTACTGGCGGCAAGAGTAGTGGCGAGAGAGTTGATGCCGTATGCGATGATCAGACCTGTAGTTGAAAACAGCTTTAGCTCCCCTTTCTCTCGAATGTAATCCGATTCACCGCGCGCTTCCTCGCGTCTCTCTCTTCATCTCCATCTCTTTCTTGTTCTCGTCGTGGGACCTCGAGTCTGTAGGAAATCGTACCGGCGGAGTAGAACGGCCACATGGGCTGGACTGTAGATGGGAAGAGTCTCGGTCAGCGGTCTATCTCTTGCTTGCTAGCTGGCTTGCTTGCGCGCAGCTCTCGCGCGGGCGCGGGTCTACTCACCGACTTTGACGGGGAACTTCTTCATGCCGAGCAGCATTTTGGCGGATGTATATGGTGGGTAGTTGGTAGGAAGAGGTGGATGATTATGCTGAGTCTGGCGGTGCTTGGGCTTCCTTCGTCGTCGCCCTGAGGTTCGTTGCTCTCTTGCGCTGTTGCTCGGGTAAAACCGCTGGGGTACTTTCGGCCGAGGAAATCCCGGTGCGACTTCGCGAATGTTGATGTTGACATCGCTGGAGATTGAAGATGTTAATGCGCCCGGAAGGATAGCAACAGCAACACAACATTGACGAACTCGAGAGAAAGATACTGAGATCTTCAAACTACGATCATGAATTCCAGCTCATCAGCCGCCCTTCAAGGCTGCGTCACCTCCCTCCAGACCAGCATGCAACTCCTCGAATCGAGCATCAACACACTCGACACAGGCGTACACGACTACCCCCGTCTTACCAAAGTACTGCAAACTACTCGAGTAAGGATAGCATATCATTGACTACATAGTAAGACCGACTCTCTAACACAATATTCCACAGCACTTCGAACTAGTCTCCGAACCCGCCCTCCTCTCCGCCCAACAAACCCTCCTCTCTTCCCTCGAACCCGAACTCAACGCCCTCTTATCCCGCGTCGAAACGCACCTCGACAAAATGTCCCGCCGCGAGCAATCGCTCATCGCCAAAGCGGATCTCCAAGAAGGCCGGATGTCGAATCCCGCGCAGCAGCACAGCAGACAGAGCTCAGCTTCGAGGGCGAGACAGAGCGGCCCTGGAGCCTCTTCGACAGGCGCCGGCTTAAGCAATTTGGAGCAATTGAAGATGAGCCAGCTGAGGCAGAAGAAGGAGAGGTTGAGCTATGCTGTCAGTCGGTTAGAGATGCAGGCGGGGCAGAGGGAGAGGCAGTTGAGGAAGAGTATGGCTTTTCAGTGAAGGCGTTTGCGTCGTGCCTTTGGTTGATTGACGGTCCCTTTTTATGATACCCACAATGCGATTTCATGATTGATGTTTGAGAAGTGAGGAGGGTGTTTTTTGATGGTTTTGGGAATGACAATGTTGATTTACATTAGTGGTGCTTGTGCTCTGGGCTTTTATGCGTCAGACAATGGCTGCTCACTTTGGGAATCCAACACCCTTCTGCGCATCATTATACATCCAAGAAGCCCCAAATACGACGACGACATGAACCCCATCATAAGCATGTGGGGACTTCGTGGTAGAAGTCGCGAAACATCTGCTGACAAGCGATCTCTATCAATTTTCGATGATAGACCTAGAACTATCTGGGGTATCGTGTTCAGTGATCTCTGAGTTTTCTGTCAGTCAGAGCGCAAACATCAAAGAACGGAATCAGGACTTGCCGCCGTTGAATTTTACAAGTGGGGTCAGACATGTCGACAGTGGTGTTGCCTCTTGGGCATAAGGTGGACAGGGGAGACCTGCGGTCGACTCTCGCTGTTGCTCTCTGTCGATCTCTGTCGATCTCTGGTTCTCTGATCCAAAATCCGGTTGATGTCCAGGGTCCAGGTCTCTCTGTCTCTGCTGCTCTCTCTGTCGATATCCAGTGCCTATCCAGAGTCCGGGTTCGCATTCTTCCCCTCCGACGAGCGGGTCAGAGAAGTTAGGTCCATGGATCCCCTAGAACGTGGCAATGGGCGTAGTCTTGGTGACTTCTGGACTCTCCTCAGCTTCTTGCCAGCCGGGAGCTTGTTAGCATTGTCTCGAACAGGCGCTACACCAATATCACGCGGCGCGAAGCCCGACTCGGCGAATCTCTGCCAACTCGGCGAGCGCTCATAGCCATCCTCGAGATCCCTCTCACTACGAGCCCGCTGCTGCTCGCCCGTCCCTGCGGAAATCTCACTGATGACTGTGGGCGCCGGCATCTGTCTACCGCGCGAAGCGTCAAAGCTGCTGTTGCGGATGGTGAAAGTCGTCGTCGCCAGAATGGAGTTGAGGCTCTTCGGGTCGATATCATTGAGAGGCATGCGCAAGCCGCAGGAGTCGCTGCTAAGGCCTCCGATGCCGCCGCCCATGGTCTCGCGCATCAGGCGCTTACGGGTGAACGAGTATAGCAGGCAGTCGACCCAGCCACAGCTCGCCAGGAGGGCGCCAACGATGCATTGCGTGGTTGTGCTCAGGTTGTGGCTCTCGTGGGCCATGCTCCACATGCGCGCGGAGCTGAGCGGGAGCGTCAGTAGGACGTAGACGAACGGGTAGAGCATCATCAGCTTGGTGATGCGGTTGACGGCTTCGATGGTAGTCTTGTTGGCGAGGTCATAGCTCGCGCGGCGTTGGTTGGCGAAGAGCGAGTTGGTCTTCCTGCGCAGCTTGACGAAGGTTATCATGTAGGTGACGATCAGGCCGAACTCGCTGAGGAAGAGCCAGACGTAGTGCAGGCCAAGGCGTTCAGGCTCGTAGTCGTCGCTCACCCAGCACCAAGTGCCGGCGCGCACAAAGTACTTCTCTTTGTGCATGCCGAAGCCCAAGACTGTGAGGAATAGGGCAAACAGCCAGATCATGCCGATTGCTGCGGTGAATACCCAGTATTCCACTCGGATCCCGCGAGCGGCGGTGATGTACGTGTGTAGGGCGATTGCGAGTACGAAGAATGCCGAAGCGACGTCTCCGAAATGCAGGAGGAAGCCTTGTGTAGTGCAGGCCGCAGTGGGCGCGAGTATGCCGTCGATGGCGATCCAGTAGAAAGAGATCAAGAATGAAGCCGCCTGGCACAGGTCGGCGAAGATGAGGTTTACAAACAGTACAATGTACTGGTTGTAGCCGAGGAAAGTCTTGTAATGGGCTCTCCAGGTGAAAATGCGGTATACCAAGAAGGCGAAGAGGGATAGGGTCGACAAAAAGGAGGCCAAGCCGCAGATTCCGACCCCAATTAGGCCGGAATGCATCGCCTGCGGCAATGGCTGGATGCTGTGAGGAGCGGCGAGGTACTTCGAGGTCGCCATTGTTGTGTTGGTGGTGGTGGTCGTGGTGAGAGGAAACTGGCTGTAACCAGAGAAATATGTGCAGGTATCGCTATCATCGGTGGTCAATGTAGCAGATATCGCCAGTGAAAAGCAAACTTTCGCCTTTCGTCTGATGAGTCGAATGATGTGAGTGTAGTTAAGCATTGACCAACACTTTTTCAACTGTTCACTGTATCTCACTGGTCAATAGTGGTTGTTCCGAGATGAGCGTGATGATACGACCGCCTGAGATGCTCGGGTCCAGTGAGATAGCGTTAATAAGATGGTGGCATCTCACCGGCAACTAGTAGATTTGGGTAGGCTAAGCCCGACGATATGAGCGCAGAAGTAGCTCAGATCCGGTGAGAGCACACCAACCGAATAGTACTATCTCACTGGCAGCTAGCGATTACTCGTAGGCTGAGCGTGATGGTATGATCACCGAATACACTCAGTGCCGAAGAGAGAGCATAGCTTATGCTGCACTGTCTCACTGGTAACCGGTGGCGTTCTCCGAGACGCGCTTAATGGTATGCCCACAGTGAAGACTCGAGACCAGTGAGAGAGCGTCAACGGAAGACTGCCATCTCACTGGCGGGAAGTAATGTCCTTTGAGCGATTGGTGATGATACGACCTCGATGCAAGGCCGAGTCCAATGAGAGAGCGGTAGTAATGTTGTAGTAACCCACTGGCAGCTGGCAATATCCCTTGAAATATAGGTGATGGTACGACCGCCTGAGCGAGCCTCGTCCAGCGAGAGTCTCAACAAATGTATAGTATCTCTCGTTGGTGCTCGGTGAATATCATCGATTCGCAGTCGATGGCGCATGCTCGTTGGAGAATGAGATCCAGTCAAAGAGCGTCCACGGAATCGCTGTTTCTCATCGATGCTTGGTGAATGCTCTCGATGCAACTGATGACATGAGCTTCATCGACGTCCAGATCCGGCGAGGAAGAGCATGAACGGCGTTCAAGTATTCTGTTGGTACTCAGTGAACGTACTCGACTCGCATTTGATGGTAGGAGCTCCTCGGAGAATTCGTTCCAGTGAGAGTTGTAGAGCCACGAGCTCTGTATCTCGTTGTACTTCAAGGGTCCTCTCAAGCCGCGATTGACAGTAGGGCTCCTTGGAGATGCAGATCCAGCGAGAGAGCATCAACAAGAATGCGAATTATCCCGTTGATTGCCAATGGCTGCTTCCGATCCTCAGTTGATGATACTACCTGCTCGGAGAGTCGGATTCGGTGAGATTCGAAGTGTCGCAGTTAATCCAGTCTCGGTAGCTAGTGCTTGTCGCCTTGTTTCGAATGCAGATGACTGTTGCATCTGATGCATTCGCATGGGATCCCCAACACTGAAGCAACGACACAGAGGTCTCGATGGGAAAACTAAGGAACTTGGCTTGTATGCGCCGAGACTACCTCACTTTACAACGCTAGCCCAAAGGTTGTGCGACCGTACCGGTATAGGTACATGCAAGCTGCAGCCATGCTGATGGCCAATGTTCTGGTCCGCTACTACCATGGCACACCGCAGTCTGTACGACTCAAGTACTGGCATCCTCTCGTCCGTTAGTAAGATCACATGGCTCCCGGTCGCGTGTGGAAGACACTCTGCCTGATCGGATCGATGAGATTCAAGAACGCCTCTCCATGATCAGGTCCAGGCAGATACATAGAACTTTGTACACGTCAAATGTACTTGTCTCGGCGATGGTGTCAGACAGATCGTGGACTCGTGGGGTACAGCACATGAGGCGTTTCAGCCCTGACCGCCGATAGTGCTCGACCGTACCTGGGCACGGAGGCAAGGAGCAAGCTGCATCTAGCCAGTGTAATAAGTAAGGGGGGTTCCGTTGTGAATAACAGTTCCGACGGTTTGATTATCTTCGCTTAGGCGGGCCGTCCTGGAGGAGATGGGTACGACCGTGGGATGTTGATACGCGCGCCTATCAGAAATCTGTCAACCAATATTGATTTGCGTATCGTCTTGTCTTAGTCGCACTGCAGAAGCGCTGCATGGAACCAGGGCGGTGTGGCCGCCTGCTGTACACGTTCTTCTGCCAAGTGACTTGGCCAAATCTGTGGCGGTCGGAAGACAGATTGACGACGTGGCATCATTGAGAGCGGCGTGCAGCAATCACCCTGATAGACTGGAGCATTTGACTTGGCCATGAATCGATTC
>Ga0265780_10001943_pt1 | contig 28617 bp, 29 predicted proteins | sample P1T30metagenome_FD_192432 | JGI IMG/M metagenome (GOLD analysis project Ga0265780, IMG submission 192432) | Plant litter microbial communities from East Loma Ridge, Irvine, California - P1 T30 | ecosystem: Environmental > Terrestrial > Plant litter > Unclassified | place: USA: California...
CAGATACAGAAGCACAACCGCCCCCAACCCCATCACCGCGTTCGCTCCCTGTAATCCAACGCATAGCCTCGGATCCGGCAACCGAAGCGAACGGGAAACAAGGGAGACAACTCCGAACCCAGCGTGCTGGTATAGGTAGAAGGATGGAGATTGTGTATAGTGCTTCAGCCTCGCTAGATCGGCTGGGATGTGAATCCTGGCTTGATTGTGATGAACTGCACCTTCGAGGTTGCTGGCTCAGCATTAGTTTTCTGTCAATGCGCTGTACGCTGTATACGCTGCGTGTATGTAGACGACAAAGAACGCTACTTTGTGACCAACCTGCCAGTAGCTTGGGATTGTGTGCTAAGCCCCGCGAAAGGTCTTTCGCACGTAACTTTTAGCGGTGGTGCACATCACCTAACCTCGCTTGCAGCCTCCCTCCACGTCAAACCCAACGAGCTAGTTGCGATCCTGCACGTCAATATAGTCTTTACTCAACTGAGCCTTGTCGACCCCGACCTCCGCGTTAGCCACAACGAAAGCGATTTCTAGCTTACGGTACTTTCCCATGTCTCCGTTCTCATGCAATCGCATCTGGCTGCCAAACATATGCATGTGCGTCTTTTTGCTCGAACCTGCCTTGTGCTAGCCTCAATCGCCCATCGGTGAGACGTCTGCGGGTCGCTCATTCCAGCAGACTTGCTATCTACTTGCGATATGATGACTTGCATACAGCTATCCGTTGTCAGAAGAAAAAGGAAACAACTGCTTGGAGTTTATGCAGGTAAGAGAAGGATCCCCGATCTGTACACCTGCATGCATGCAGGTTCGCGATCGGCGATCTGTGGTCAACATGTTAATGTCGGTAATGTTGGTGGGGAAATTGGATGAGTTTAGGGAATTTTCAGGGTTCGCAACGTCAGGAACTCCGTCCGGGTAAGGCGGCTGTTGAAAAATAAGAGACGGCGGTGACATATTATTACTACATAGATTACTACGTATATACCGCTCGGGAGTCGGTACAATACCGATCGGTTGGGAATCTTGTTGGGAGATTGGTACATGCAGGTGTGTCGCAACAGGAGCGATGTCGGAAATTGACTTTTTCTTTTACTATGGGGTGCCGAGTTGCTAGGGGAGGGAACCGCAGATACGGTTGCGGTTGTGGTTTGTCAAGGGTGGAGATGCTCGATGCATGTCCAACCGAGGTGTGTGGAGAATAGCATCATCACTGAATGCGGTGAAGATCCTCATGTCGGTCAAGTTCAACAAGATCAGGCATTATGCCTGTTCATGCATTATACTACACGGCTTGACAAACAGCCAATATGCTATCAAAGACACTTCAAAGAAGCGAAGAGTAGTAACTAGCTAAGGACACAGTAATCCATCCCCTTCAGTTTGCCATGTGCGGAACAGCTTCCCAGGAAAGCCAAAGCCCCCTTGTTGAGCGCATCGCTTACCGAGGTTATGTTCTCATCGATCATCAACAATTCATCCTTCATTCTCAACCAAACGGAGGCCCAGGCCACACAAGAGAAAAAGTGGAAATAGATACAGAATGGTAATAGTAAATGCTGAGAAGAGAAAAGAGACAACGCCGTCTTTTAATAACGCTCGCCGATGCATGCAGCCTAGATCCAAGCTAAGTGAGAACGCCCTGCGCCTGCCCTTGGTGGTAGTGGTAAAGTCATGTTGTTGCTCTGTAATTCGTATATGTACACACGCGTGAAACGGGAATCCAATGTATGTGTATTCGTACAGCGGGTAGATCTTGGGTATCGTGTAGTTGATGACGGAGATGACAGTAAAGTTGTCAGTGTACGGTATGTGGGTGTTGTTATTGCGATTCAGCTGTACGATTGTCCGCTGGCTCTAGCTCGGGTGGAGAAATCTTCTTGACTGTTCCGTTGCTTCCACTGCGAGTGGATCGCCGGACGTGAATGCTGGCACGAGCAAGTTCGCCATTGGAGACGGAGTTGCTTCGTTGCGATGATGACGCGACAGACCTCTTCTTGCTGCTGAAGTTCAGGACCATTCCGTCGTCGCTCTCTGAATCGTCATCGCTTTCAACAGCGTGGTCGCCATCGTAGCCAGCAGCGTCATCGATAGAGGCCTCAAGGTGATTGGCTGACGCTGTGGAGATCCAGGAGTGTTCATCAAAGGAACCGCAACCAACTTGAGTTGGGGAGCCGGCCGACGCGACCGAGGGAATTGATGGGTTCGATTCGGACTGTGACATGGCAGAGAATTGATCCTCGGAAGAGGAAAGGGCCAACCCGCGGCTTGATCCACCAAGAGGGCTATTCTCAGAGGACTGATCGTTTCGGTGCCAGCTTTCTCGATTGTTATGTTGACTGAAGACTATCTCATCATCTGGACTTGGTGGACATGCAGTCTGTGCATGAGAAGATGTAGGCCGTGATCGTGTAATAGAATCAGTTCGCTCACGGGCTGCTGACTGTTCTACTCCAAGTCGTCGACGGTACTCATCCTTCGCGCGATCAAAACGGTCATCTGATTTCTTTCGTGCAATCGAGGTAGGGCTGGAGGGTCTTTGATCGCCGGCTTGAAGCAGCTGCGATGATCGTCTAGAATCAGGCGCCATCCCAAGGGTGGGTCCAACTTCTTGACTGTTTGCGATCGCCCAGTTTCGATGCAGGCGGGAGGACAGTGACGACAACGAGGATTGCCGCGACGAGGGGTCAAGACGTTCAAAAGACTGAGCTTCTGAATGGCTAGGCGATGAGCTTCGAGCAATGGGAGACATGTCTTTTAGGGCGTCAGGTTGATTGACTTGGCCGGAAGCACATGTAGTGCTGATTGCCAGGCTTGGGACGCCATGGGCATCGTCGTCTCCACCAACCAGTCTATCGATCGACCTCGCGCGGCTATGTTCTTTTGGGGGCTTCAACTTGTCTCTGCTTCTCATGCTGTTGACCACACGCCGTGGCAGACCACCAAATAGACCACCCAACTGTGAGCCACCAGGTGTGTCTAGAGCCGTTGGGGTACCAGGTAGAGCTGGAGGAAATCCTGGAGATGCGGTTCGACCGGGAACCAGATCCGCTTGACGAATGGTGCTTATGGAAGAGATGGCTCGGTCTTGCATTGGCGGTCGCTGTTGGCTCTCCAGCATCTGGGCGGGTGATGCAGTACGGGAGTTGGGACTGTCAAAGTACCTTGACCGTTCTCTCGCCTCCGGACTCGCTGTAACACTGTGAGAGAGCGGATGCTCAGCTTCACGCGAGCGAGTCAGAATCTCTAGGATAGCACCGGGTGCTAGACTGCCACGTCGGCCTTCGTAGGGCCGGGCGTCTTGACTGATAGTACTACTCGAAGAGTTTGCGCTGATGTTGGGGGGCGCGTCCTGGTTGGTAGCCGAGCTCTGCGCACGGCGCCTTGAACCTGAACTGCGAGTTGTGAAACCTTTGACGAACTCGGATGTCTTTTTAGCGGCTGAGCGGAGGCGGTCGACGAAACCAATAGGGACAACGGCCTCCTCGACATCCTCTTTGGAAATCTGAATCCTTCTTCCATCATAGGACTTGCTAGGGTCTGTCTCTTCTGCCCATGAGATGTGGTTGGGAATACCGGATAGCAGCCACGGGTGGCGCTTGATCTCTGGTATAGTGATGCGACGTCGCGCATCCTTGATCAGCAATCGTCGCAGTAGGTCACGTAAGTTTTCATCAACCTCTTCGTATTCGAGATCATGCGGTGCTCTCTTGGTGCTCGTCATTGGCTGACTGTTGCGTCCGTGTGAGTTGGGCCGCGAGTTTGATTGCTCAGCGACGGGTTTCAGCCGATACCTAGGGATGTAGGGCTCGTCTTCGCTGATGACCTTCATCAGCGTGAATGTGTTTGTGTCGTGAAAAGGCACGCGCCCGTAGATAAGGCAGTACAGCGTGACACCGAGAGCCCAGATATCGATCCCGCCGTCGATGAGGGGAGTCTCTGCGTCAATCTCTGTACGGCAGAGCTCGGGGGCGTAGAAGGCCGGGGTTCCCACAGTCTTCGCCAGCTCAATGGCTTCGTCAACCTCCTGGTAGTCCGACTCAGAGTGTTCGCCGTTGCTTTCATCAGTCTTTTGCCGTCCCAAGTACGACACACCAAAGTCAGATATCTTGATGCGATGCTCCCTGGTTACAAGAAGATTGGCAGGTTTGATGTCTCGATGGATGACGTTCTGATAGTGCAGGTATTCTATACCCAAGACAGTGTCCTTGAAGGCTTCCCAAGCTGCATGCATAGTCATCAGAGGGACGTAATTGAAGTGTTCAGGGATCTCTTCGCCAGAGTCGGTCACACGTGACGAAGAGCTGCCAGCAACGCTCGGTACGCGGCCTCGGATGAGCTCCGTGTCGTAAGGGCCGTACATGGTTCCCTCAAGCCCATCGGCCCAAGAGTTGTTTACCGGCTCAGGCGATCGGAAAGCGGTCTCCATGTGGTCTTCGTGGTGGCCTGCGACGTCTGATCGCTCGCGAAACTGGACGCGGCTGTGCGGACGCTCGTCTTCTAGATGGGATGCTTGCGAGCTACGTCCGTTGTCGGAGCCCTCGTCTTCAGAGTCGGTTGCAAACTCCAAGCTCCAGGGTTGGTTGGAGGAGCCGTCTTTCCGACGTAGGTGAGCCTCTCTGGCCATGCGACGTTGCTGGCGGGCAAGCTTCTGGTGGGCGATGCGGATGATCCTTTCGTCTTCTAACGTTGCACTGTCATTGTCGAAGATGCCCTGGGACTCGCGCTTGAAGCGACGCCATTCGACGAGGCAGATCTCCCTGGCACCCTCAGTCCGCCACTTGACCTCGCCCAGCTCGACGTGCTCGAGTACGATATAGACCTTCTTCTTAGCTGGGTCATCTATAACCTCGAGCAAGCTGACGATGTTGGGGTGGCGGGCCTTTTTGAGGATGGCTATCTCGCGCTTGATCTTGTCTTCGTGGCTGTTGTTCTTGCCGAGGCGGCGACGTTTGGAGTAGCGGTCGACGATCTTGATGGCGACGTAGCGGCCGTGCACAAGGTCCTTGCCCAGTTTGACCTTGCCGTGAACGCCTCGGCCAAGCTCGTCGATGATCTCGTACTGGTTCACAATCTTGCGTCCGGAGACGGGGTCGGCCTGGACATCGGCAATGTGGGTCTCCTTGGGCGCCTGGCGGTGGGTATGGTGGAGCCAGGGCGTGGAATAGGTACCGTCGTCGGGCTGGTCGGGCTCCTGAGAAGGGCGGCGGGTGGTGGGGTTGAAGAGGCCAGGGCTGCTCACCGGTGAGTTGCCAACAGTGCGTGGGGCCGACTCCATAATGTCCCTGTAGTGCTCGTGGGAGAGGCCGAAGGCGCCGAGGCTGGACAGCGAGTTGGCGGCCGAGTGCGAGGGGTGGGAGCTGCGGGAGCGGACGATGGGCGGGACATAGGGCTGGGGGTACTGCTGCAGGTGGAGGGCAGCATAGGACTGGTTGGGGTAGACGGGCCCATCGCGGTGGCGGGGAGGGAGGGCGTAGGGGTGAATGGGGTCGACTGAGTTGGCCCGCACCGTCACGTTGCTGGCCGTCGAAGCGCTCGAGAGGTCTCGCATGAAAGCCGGGCGGTCGGGGGCAGGTGCAGCGGCGGGCGCGGCCTCGTTGACGGTGGAGAGCGAGGCCTGCGAGGCGTGGGCGCTCGTGCTGGGCGAGGGGTTCGAAGACGCGGACGTGTCGCGGGGGATGGGCGACGAGTAGATTCGGAGGGGTTGTGGAGAGAAGTACGAGGGCTCCGGGTCGAGCGTGTGTATCTGCGATAAGAGGCTGGCGTTGAGGGCCTCTGGCACGGAAGGCACCTCGGAGCGGGGCGTGCAGTCGTTCTCGTCGTCCTGGCCTTGACTCGGCGGCGACGCGCCATGTTGCTGCTGCCCTTCTCTTTCTTCACCAAATGCCTCTGGTGCTTCTGGTGCCTCTGGTGCGTCCGCGGTCGGGGGGCACACAGACGACGCCGGCGACGAGTGCGCCTGGTCGTCCCGCACTTCCCCTTCCGCTGTCAGGCCCGCATTCGGGTCGACCATGGCAACCACAGCTCAGGACGTGTCAGCTCAGCAGAGGCGTGCAACCATGCCAGCCCGTCTACGGTTTGTCGAGGCGCACGTCGTGGGCGGATAGTCTCATGTCGCGCTGGGCTGGGCGGCGGTGGCGGTGTCACAGCGAGGGCAATGGCGTGGGTGCACTGGTGCTGTGAATCGACGTCGGGGTGAAGATGGTGGCAGTGGGCCGTGGTGGGCTCAACGGCTCGATATGGATTTGGTTGAGAGACACGATCGGCTCACTTGCGCTTTTCCCTCTGGGGCAGTGATGGGCGGGATAGTCAAGAGTATTTCGGGCCCCATAGATGACGCTCTGAAGCGGGAGAGACACGCCGGGGCTCGCAGCAAAAGGTGGAGACGCTATGTATCGCGCTGGGCATAGGCGAAGACGCAGATAAAGGCCGTCAGGGCAAACAACGAGGCGCTGCACGGCAAGAGGGCAATGGCACCGGCGACCAGAGGCCTACAATGCGCCCGGTGGAGCGATTTCTTGTTGAGCGAGCCACGAGCGATATGGGCAACTTTTTGTCTTGGGGGATCTGCCACTCGACGGCAGCGAGAGTATCACCTACATGGTGCTAGCATGCAGGTGACAAGAACGGGTATGGCTGCATGCACTAGTCCCTCACTGGCGAGCCCGGCCCTTGCTCTGCCCTCAACAACAGGTGGCGTTCAGCTGTTCGAGGGTGTGGTTCGTTTGCAGCGCCCTCGTCCAAACTGCTCTGCGCAGCGCCATCAGCATGTGCCTGTGTCCTGATCCCAGCGGTGCGCGCGCATGGGTCGCCTCTGCCGCCTCCGGTTGCGTCGGCACCCGTCACTTGGGCCCATGCAGCAGCCATTAGATGAGGAAGCGCGATAAGCACCCTGGAGAAACTCTAAATCCCTCCCTGCAACATCTGCCATCATAGCACATGGCGACTGACGGACCCTCTCTAGCACAAGCCCTTCCCCAGATTTACCCTCGCTGAGCGTCAGGTACTCGCTTTGCTTCTTCGCTCCCGCTTCGATATGGCTCCAGGGCTGCCATGTCCAATCTCACGCTATCGCTGCGTCACTGGCGCGCCCCGTATCGTCATTGTTGGGCCGGCACACACAGCCATCGTGCCACGAGCATCCAAGGGGGGGCAAACTGACGGCTGGCAACAATCCCATCCAGCGTCCTCGCGCCCTGCTGCCTCCCCCTCGCCATGCCACGATGGCGCTCCAGACCGCCTGCAGTCACCGGTAGATTATCAATCGTGACCTATCGTGAGATTGACCGGCCTCGTACGTGCACAGTCGCACGGCGGTGCATGCTGCAGAGGGCCAGCGCAGATGAAGCCGAGTCTAGGCGCCGCCCGTCTCCTCAGCAATCATCGTGAAAGTCCTAATCCGGTAAGGCACGCAGCATCAATTTTCTGCACCGGGGCGCGCTTGAGCACGGATGCATGACAAACGTGACTGCCTGTGCAGCGCGCCAAGGAGCTAGACCACCGGCTTCGCATCCTCACCTCTGCTGCGAATCTCATCTCACTCTGCTCGCCAACCATTGCCCCGGCCTCCCGCCTGTGCTCGCTGTTTCTTGCTCTATTACCCAATGCCGACCCGCACCAACGCTGCGAGGGACACGAATCCGAGCGGGACTGGTGCTCCACCACGCGCTCCGTCCAACAGCTATCGTGACTCGACGCTAAACATCTTCGCTCTGCTGCTTGCCTTCCGCATCGTCAACGCACTAACCCTGCGCTCCTTTTTCCAGCCCGACGAGTTCTTCCAGTCCCTCGAACCTGCATGGCAGCTTGCGTTTGGCCCCGCCAGCAATGCCTGGATCACCTGGGTAAATCCACTTCAGAGTGCTCCAGTATCCCCAGTCCGCTCACCGTGGCCAGGAATGGAGATCCCAATTGCGGTCGTCCCTGCATCCAGCGCTATTCGCTGCCGTCTATCGAGTCGCGGCACATGTTGCTGACCTCTGTGGCTTGACCTTGCCTGCTAAAGCCGAACTACTCCTAGCTGCTCCGAAAGTTACCCAAGCCGTCTCTGCAGCCTTGCTTGATTGCTACACATGGAAACTTGCGGAAAAAGTCTACGGTCGTGGCAGTCGCACTGCCCTTACTACTGTACGCGACCATCCTGCAAATTTAGCACTGCAATCTCTGATATCTGAGCCCACCTACTTCTAGCTTGCATTGTCTGTCTGCAGCCCGTGGCAGTGGTTCTGCGCGACCCGAACACTATCCAACTGTCTTGAGACTACCATCACTTCTGTCGCTATTTACTATTGGCCTTGGCAGGGTGCAGCAACAGCTAGCAAGGGTCAGACGCATATTGCACACCACGACCTCGGCTCCCTCTCAGAGTAAGTCGTGGAATCAAAACACCCTTTGTCTGCTCCGCCACCACTTTAGGCTCATGCTCGTGCAGGTTGCGCCTGTCACTGCTGTTGGCAGCGCTTGCGTGTATTCTCCGGCCCACCAATGCACTCATATGGTTGTCCGTATCCGTCCCAGCTCTATGGCAAGCCTCACATCGGCTGCGCTATGTGTTGGTCCGTGAGATCCTGATTTGCGGGTAAGCCTTCCCTCTCCTTGCATCCGCTGCACGTTTTTCGTCCCCATAGTGCAAGGCTCCATTGCCGGGCTCTGCGTTCTCTGCAGACTACCGTGCCCGAGGTCACCAGACCATAATCCGACTGACGATGCTAGCTCCGCCGTCCTGGTATTGTCAGTCGCGACCGATCGGCTCTATTACAGGGTCTGGACTCTTCCGCCGCTTAGATTTCTCTATTTCAACATCGCTCAGTCGTTAGCCGTCTTCTACGGGAGGAACCGCGGCGACTACTATTTGACCGAAGGTTTGCCGTTGCTCCTCACGACATCGTTGCCATTTGCCGTTGTTGGCCTGTGGCAGTCGTTGAGGGGCTTAGAGCCACGTAGCCCAGCCAAAGGCGACAGCCCGGGTAATACAGCAGCTTCAGGTCAATATACTGCGGGCAGTCAGATAATAAGCCGTCTGTCATGGACGGTGATCGTCATGACTGCTACGCTGAGTTTGATATCGCACAAGGAAGTTCGCTTTCTGTACCCAATCCTACCCTTCCTTCACATCATCGCCGCCAGGCCACTCAGCAAGTTTTTACCTCCTCGCGCTGCGCTATCGCACAAAGCAGTCGTCCTGTTCTTGCTTGCTGTAAACATCCTACTTGCAGGCTATGCCTCTCAAGTTCACCAGCGTGGAGTCATCGATGTACTCGCCTATCTCCGCCATAAACATGAAACGCGCAACAGCCTATTATACGTTCATGGCAATAGCGATAGTAGCGTCGCTGCTGTGACCAATACAACAGTCGGCTTCCTCATGCCCTGCCACTCCACACCCTGGCGCTCCCACATCATCTACCCTGAAATCTCCGCATGGGCTTTGACGTGCGAGCCACCCATCGACATACCGCTCTCGCAGCGCTCAACCTATCTCGACGAGGCGGATGAGTTCTACATCAAACCTGGCCCTGTAGCTTGGCTTCGGGCTAACATGGAAGATATACAGACGATCAAGGCGAGTGGAAGTAGGTCTGGTCAGCATTGGATGCGCCAGGATCCAAAGTTTAAACGCAAGTACCGGCGTGAGTGGCCGCAAAACCTTGTTTTCTTTGAGCAGTTGGAAGGGACGCTAAAGGAGTATCTTGAGGGCACTAGGTACCAGGAGTGCTGGAGGGGTTTCAACAGCCACTTCCATGATGACTCGAGGAGGACTGGTGATGTGATTGTTTGGTGCTTGGATGGCGTGTGAGGCGCAGATTGCATTCTTGTATAATACTGTAGCGAAGTAACTCTCGTAGTGACATTATCTGTGAATCATCTAGATAATGTGATCTCCCATCAGTGCTCCTTTACATACCACGCAAGATGTCATCTCATCTGATCCTCGTCCTCAAAATACCCAGGTCAACTATCCAAGCCATCCAAGTGTCTTCGACTTATCCCTTCCTTCCCGCTGAGCCCAGAAGCCGCGTCGCGACGATTTCGTGACAACGAAACACGCCCAGTACCAAAACATCGAGCAGCAACTATCCCATCGCGAACCTGCGTAAACGGTCCAGAGACATTCTGAAACGCGAACTCTTCATCACGACATCCACACTCCATAGACGACACAGTCAACCATCCCGTCTAGCTCCCAACACAATGACCTCATCGACCCTGCAGATCCACAACCCACAACCCACAAACATTGCTCTGGATCCCAGCACACCGGACACGCGTCCCTGTACCTGACGATGACGATCTCTTGCCACAGAATCTAAATGTACATCTAAATCTAGAACACCATGATCGTCAGGGCAACGAAAACGGGGTCAGTCTGGACTTCAAAAGTTGAACTGGGTAAAGAAAGAAGCAATTTGATGATTAGTGTTGTTGCTAAGCGGGGACCCGAACCGGACCCTGACACTTGAGCGGAGGAAAGGGAAAAAGGAAGACCACTGCGCATATGCATCGTGTTTTTGGGACCGAGGGGAAGGCATTTGAGAAAAGTAAGGCTATAAGGGGAAACGCAGAGCATGTCATACAAATGAAAAAGGTGAACAGGTCTAAAGCCTACATCAACATGTAAACATCTAAAGTAGGTGATCTAACGTTGATGTAGGCTGCAGACCTATTCAGTTTCCTCCTGGTTGAGGTGAATGGGCGCGCAGGCTTCACGGTGGTAAAAAGATCGATGAGAAGTCTGGATTCAGTGACTGAAGCTCTCGTATGAGACGCACAGTATGAGACGTGTTGATTTTCTTGCAGTATAACATAGGGAATAGGTTCCTGGTAGACCGATGTTCTTTGTCGGCAGTTGCCCCCTCTTCCGATAACAACAGAAACCAGTAATGTTCAAAAGCAACAGACCAACCCAATGCACAATGAATGAAAACACATCTCGCTTGGAGAGAAAGAAGCCATGTTCTAGGCCCCAATTAAAAAAATTCAGAAAATCAACGCCATGATCCCAATGCCCGTTGTTGGTGGTAGGCTTATTGAGCCTGGAACGCCGCGCTGAAACCTCAACTGAGCCGGCAAGTGATCCGGCATGCACTATGCTCCCTTTCGAACGCCTAAGAATGCAATATGACCCAAGGAAAATATCAAGCCAAAGCGACTGCCTTTGCGCTGGTGCTTGAGCTGACTGAAGCCGGGGGTGTGGGTGGTGCAATATCGATCGCAGGCGCAACCCAGCCCTCCTTGCGAGCAATCCACATGACCAAATTGAGGTCAAAATTCTCGAAAAAGACCTCATCGAGGAAGCGAGCCTTTGCGCCGGCGTAGGTATGGTATTCCTCGCGAACTGTCTCTGGATCGACGCCGAGGATCCTCCGGAAGCAGGCGATGGTGCATCCTGTGCGGTGCTTGCCCTTGTTGCAGTGGACGAGGATCGGGTGGTTGGTACGGTCCATGATGAGGCGCAGAGCTCGTGACATTTCGCACGATTCGACGCGCACTTCGCCTTTGTTGGCTTTGACGTGAACGTGGAAGTGCTGTATACCAGCCTCCTTCATGAAGTTTTGATACTCGGGTGAGAGTGGCTCAGGAACCAGGGTGAGGATGGTCTTAATTCCGGCTTCCTTAAGGTATTCGTAGTTCTCCTCTTTTGGATAGCTGCTGCGATAGACGCACCCAGGGAGAACTGTGCCGTAGTTTGATGGAGGAGTAAGTGACTGTAGGCGTTCGGGTGCCGAGCGGATGGAGACGGCCGGTGTGAGGGTGCCGTAAGACTCGGCTGTGCAGGTGATGGAACACTGGTGACCCTGAGGGTCTACGACGACCTTTAGATCCTCGTGCGTGGTCTCGCCCGCGTGCTGAATGAGCCCATCGCTTGCAGAGAGACCGAGAGAGGCGACAAACTCCCTGATCCTTTCGAATACGCTCTCCTGAGCGTTCTGGTCCTGGCTAGGGGACATCGCGGAGTCTCCGTTTGACGAAGACATGTTGAAGCGCTGCGGAGCTTCGGGTTCGACTATGAAGGAGGGTATCAAAGGTATAGGTTTGAGCGCAGCTTGTGTTGTACTCGGACGATTTGTCCTATACCCTTCACAGCGCGGATTTTCGGATGCGGAGGTGCTTGGTGGTAGGCCTTGTCGAGTGCTCTTGTGTGCGTTGAGGGTTTGGAAGTCTGAGTTGGGAGGATGCTCGAAGACAAGAGACACGGGGGCAGAAGCCGACGCGGGCAGCCTATAGTCTATTAGCCAAATGCTCGTACGTTAGGAGGATAGCTCCGAAGTCGCGAGCTATGGGTCGTCGCCGCTGTCACCCACGGATCCGGCGGTCGAGTCGAGCGCGCGGCGAATGGAAGGGCACCCATTGAAAATGCGGCAGTTCACACAGTGCTGGTGACAGTGCAGCTTCCAAGGTCGCGTGAAAGAGTGAAACTTACTTCGCTGTTACCGGCTGGTTACAGGACACATCTTGCGAGCGTCTTGCGGTGATGCAAAGAGGCGTTGATGTTCATTGTGAGTGAGTGAGGTAGGTAGAGTGTACTGTGGGCGGAGTGGTGTGCGCAGTAGACGGATATTTGTGTGGTGATGGCTCGGGGCGGTAGCGAAGGATGTCAGCCGTAGTTCGCGGGGAGTGAGAAGTAGTGTATTATAATGAAGGCTGGTGTTGTGGAAGAAATCGGGCGGGTCGCCCTAGCGCGCCTTTCACTGGTCCGAGCCAGATGCGTCGGAATCAATCCGCTGGCTTGGACCGCCGGTTCCAGGGTCCGCCAAGCGCCGTACGTCACTTGCCGCACCTTCCCAACGGTACTTTGGCTATGCAGGAACGCAGAGCATATAATTCATCGACAGCAATCTGTGGGCTGTGTGCTAGTTCAGTCTTCTGGTACCAGCAAACAGCGCGCGGACCCCGCACCAATCTTGTCGTGCCTTGCCAAATGACGGCAAGCACAGAGCAAGCGCCAGTAGCACCTGGGCAGTGGGCAAGCTTCGCTAAATTCGCTTCTGTTCCAAGGCGAACCGCCCCGCTGCATGGCTCCGACCTGGGCGGCGCGTCTCAACACTGTCTCGCTCCCGTGCCTCAGCGACAGGTTTGATACCTTCCAGCGCCGTTGACCTCGTCATCGCTCCACTCGCAACCTACGGAGCGGTGGGTCTCTAGTGCTTGGGTGAACCACGACGTGTTCGCCAGAACCGCGCGGAAGAATCGGCACAGAAGAGACGCCAATAACACAGTAAGCGCATCAAAGCATTACTGTAGACGGCAAATGCCAGTAGGCGAAGCTTATGGGCCGTGTTCCCAGAGCAAACCGACTATGCGAATACAACGATATCATACTTCGCCTTTGCTCAGCTTCTATGCCATCATCAAGGCAATATTCATAGCCGTTCATCCCGAGTTCTCCTGCTGCCCGAGTCTTGTGGCCGCTTCCTCATCATTGCAACCGCGTAGCCAGGGCCTGGACGCTCAGTGGAACTTGGCAGAAAGTATCTCGAAATCTCTATGACGACTCCGCGACATTCCGTAGACATTGGCTTATTCGAAGGGGTCAACTGCAGACCGCAGTCGGAGGTCGCGGCACGTTTTCGTGAAATTTCTCTGAGTTGAATATTTCAAAGCTCCATCGCACCACTTTCACGTGAAGACTCTCATGATCGGCAGCTAACCATGAAAGGCTAAGCCTCATTTCCCCGGAGTCTGTGCGTCTGACATGCTGGACCTCGGTCACTCCACCAAATACAGTAAACATCGTGACGTTTCTCACATCCTCAGCGTATCCCAGGGGTCCCACGTTCTCCAATTGAGCATCATGGAGCCTCCACGCTCGACATCCCGATCGCGTCGCTCTTACCCGAACCTCCACAATCTCTCCATAGCCCCGCTCAGCGCCAAATACCCTCTCGATGCATCCGTACCACCTTCGCCCGACGAGCAAGGCACGCGCACTCCTCGGACGTCGTACATCGCGCAAAAGTCGGCACCTACAACGCCAGGTGTTCTAAGCCTCAGCCAGAGCCGCAGCAGTTCACGGCAGCGCCCGAAGAAAGCATACGCATACGACAGCTACTTCGTCAACCCCCGTGCCGAAGTTCGCGACGTCGGCGACATTCCAAAAGCAAAGAGTACCAGTGTTCTGCATCCCGGCGTCAGCTTTGCCGACGAAGTGCTCGGAGTAGATGATGGGAAAAAGAGACATCATTCGAGGAAAGGCACAGCGCCTCTGCCGCCGCACTCACCACTCGTAAAGCATCATACCAAAGAGTCAAATGAAGAGTGGCTGCACCGCGCTGGCTTGGCAATCGCCGGCGAGACGAGGGATAGCAAGGGACAGGGTTGGCTTGTGAGACGAGAGAGCTCCACCAGTCTAGTCGGACAAGGTGACGAGTACGAGAAACGCTCTTCACATGAGGATAGGCCCATGGCTCTACTCTCCGGCGAACATGTCGGTGACGCAGACTTTCCTGTGTTCTTCTCACCGCGCATGTCCAGGGTGGGAAGTCGCATCCCCAGTCGCGTAGGCTCCCGCGTACCCAGCGCACGGCAGAGTCGACGGGGCAGCAGAGTAGGTAGTCGGGCCGATCTCATGATGTCTGCCGGATCGAAACCGCAGTCAGGAAGAGCCAGCTTCGAAATCTCTGAGCTAGATGAACGCTTCATTGAGCCTGACTTCATCGAAGCAGACGAAGAAAGCGATGGCGACGAGGAAGAAGTCGCTCGTTTGGCGCGCGAACGCGGGTTCGGGCTTGGAGGCTGGATGGATCGTCTCATCGGATGGACACTATTCTCTGTTGACGAGGACAGAGAAGCGTCTGATGAGGATGATGTGGAAGATGATAGGAGCTTGCGACTAGACAATCTTACAACGGAGGAGCTGAAGTTACGCCGCGAAGTCGAAGCCAAGCGACGTAAGCTTGAACGAGAAGCTATCATTGCTGCGTCTGCTCTGCGGAGACAAGAAGACGATGCGACAACCACAGATACAGAGAGCCGCCCAATAACCGGGGACTCGCAGCGTACGACGGCCAATGAAGAGGTCGGCGGCTGGCAAGATGCCGCGTGGCTATTGAGCGTTGCTTCGAAAGCTTTGTTTTGATCACAGTAATTAATAAGTCAACAATTATACCCAAGTTACTCAACTAGGCAGTCATACCAGCGATTAGATTCCCCCGTAACTGCAACTTGCTGCTATAATATACTCGTTTACGGCGCTGATTAGGTTACTCTATCCGCACTTATATCCTCAGCACCCAGTGTTCGGCAATACTTCTTGGCCTTGTCCATCTCGCTGATTTCTACTGCATCCTCAATCCCAGGTCTACCTCACCTTGCCCGTCCGACATACTAGGCGGTCTATCCTCCTTCTTCGTACCCCAATCACTCTCCGTATCTCCCAGCACAAGCTCCAGCGTCCACCCTTGCGTGAAGAACTCGTGTCCAATCCAGTTCTTCGTGTACACCTCGCCATTCAGCTTAGCGCTCTGGATATAAATGTTCTTGTACTCCTTGTCGAAATTGGTGTTACGAATGGTGGCAGTAGCATTCGTGAGCTTGTTAGCTATGGAAACGGTGGGGAAGAAAGGCGGAATGATAAAATAGACGTTCTGACCCGGGTTAGGGAATAAGCCAAGCATGCTGAAGAGTGCGAAAGATGCCATGCTTCCCGAGTCGTCGTTGCCTGGAAGGCCGCCGGGTGTAGCGTTGAACCGTGACGGGATGTCTACATCTGGTGTTAGCGAATCTAGTCAAACCGGACACTTCCTTGATGTCTGGTGTGGCAGAACTTACAGTAATGTGCCCTCTCTGCACTCAATCCAGGTCTTCCTGCAAAATGAGATAGATACACTGTCAGGAAGACTGGCTCGTTTCCTATATCCGCTAGGCCGCTGGTATGGAAGAAATCCAGTCTGCGCACAAACGTCTCGTCGCCCCCAAGTAGCTCGATGAGTTTCCCAATATCGTGCGGGACGAAGAATATATACTCCCAAACACTGCTTTCAAATGTCTCAGACGGATTCGACGTCAATGAACAAAAGTCGGTCAGCGGACTACAGGCAATGGGGTCTTGGTAGCCCCATGTTCCGTTTAAGTTCCTGGGTTGGAAGAAGCCCGTGAAGCCAGTATCTGTACCGTTGATCGAGGAGGTTTGGTCGGATTTGAAGAGGTTCCGCCAGTTTGTTGCGCGAGAGAAGTACTTTTCAGTCGTGTTTTTCCCGAGCCCCTTTGCTAGAGTAGCGAGATTGAAGTCGTTGTAAGCATATTCCAGAGATCGCGATATACTTCTCGAGTTCGTACCAAAGCCGTAAGGATCAAAATCAGACACCGGGATGTAGTTTAGCGATTTCCAACTCGTCAGGCCGCCACGTCCCTCTTGACTCCATTCTAAGGGCTCGTTCTCGGCGTCATTGACGATGGCTTCGTAGGCGAGTTCCCAGTCTATGCCTGTGATGTTCTTGACGTAAGCATCGACTAGGACGTTATCGGCGTTGGAACCGCCCTGTGTCCAGCCTTTGCAGGTGCTCATCATGCAGTCTGGTAGCCACCCACGATGCTTATACGTATCAAGAAGACTTCGCACTAGACTGGACATTATAGAAGGCTCCAGTACAGTAAGGAAAGGCAGTTGCACGCGCCACATATCCCAAAGACAGTAGAAGCTGTCAAAGTACGGCTCATCGCTCTGCCAATGCGGGTTCTCACCCGTGTAGTTCTGAGGAGAAATCATCGTACGATAAACAGCGCTCCAGAAGCTGGTCTGTATGCTCTTGTCCACTTCTCCAATTTCGATGGTAATTGGGGCGAACTTCTCACGCCACGCTTCCTCGGCTGACGTGACAAGTCCGTCAAAGTCAAAATTGGGCCCCGGGATTTCTCTCTCGGCATTTTGGCAGGCTTGATCAGTACTGATGAAGCTCAATCCCATTCTTGCTAGCACTGGTCCTGGGAGTGGGCCGTTCAATCGGATGAATCCACCAGCTTGGACGTAGAACAAGTTGAAGCCGCGCGTCACATAAAGTTCTTTTGGCTGCTCGCCGGCTCTGTCATTGACCCATACTCCAGAGTCCTTGACAGTTCCTCCAGAAACATCGAGGCAAAAGTATGCCATATAAGACCCGGCGCCGAAGCTGGGTAAAAAGGTGGCGTTCCCTCTCATTCTACCCGATTGTTGGCCAGCATCGGCCTCGATGCTAATAGAAGCGTTTTGTCGACTCGCCCATAAGTCTGTCAGATCAAGCATAATGAGAGGATCGTTGCTTTCATTTCCATTAGATGCTGTGGAGAAGTCGAAGCGAAAGAGCGCAGCATGTTCTGAAACGGCCATATCAGCGTGTATGCCGTTTTCCAGTGTTACTCCAAAGTAGCCGGGTCGTGCTCCGATTGAATCGTTTCGGTAAGGAGTTGCCCGTGCTGTGATTGGAAACTTGCATGTGTTGATGTCATGGCCTGAGCACAGCTGCGGAAAGATGGGGAAGTTGCCTAAGCTTGGATTTCCTCCTGTTCCGGAGTCATGTAGAGCTGAGAAGCCAGTGATGTTGCTGCCGTCCGTGGAAAATCCGCCGGTATTCGCACCATCCACATCCGCAACGGCTGGAAGGTTTTAGCAGTAAGCTATCAATGTTGCGCTCCTGTAGCCGACCTTTTGCCATGCCATATGGCAGTGTTGCGCCTGCGAAGACGTTCCCCCCATCTCTACTACCGATCAATGGGTCGACCCATTGTAAAGGATCGAAGTCGGCGGTTTGCTGCGCCAATGTTCCTATTGTCGTCGACAGCGCTGCAAGATGTGTAAAGGTCCAGACATAATGGCATAGCCTTTCCATTTTGAGAAATAAGGTCGATTCTCGTGCCCGTGAAGTTGTACCAAAGTTATCGAGGCGTGTATTATTGCGTGTGATTGGATTAATCGCTTCGTAGACAGGTCGATGGCACGTGTGATTGCGTCTACGGTTCAAGGTAGGGAGAACTGGCCACTCAGGGAACGCAACCGAGCAAGAACGATCGATCAAACGTGCGAGTAGCGACTCTATTAAGTCATTACAAGTACCACATGGCGAGTTGACTTGCGTCGGGGTAATCGCAGCTCAACACTGTCCTAGTGGGGTTTATTGCGGGGTAAAGCAACCGACCGTCTGGTACTGCAACCTTAACTGCATCGTAGCATCTAATGATCAGTGTGGATAACTTCGAAGCGCGAGCGACAGGACATGAAGTTGAAGGTCTGAGTCCACGTTCAGCCTTGCACAGCTATCTCGCCGTAGCGTCTCGTCTTGTCGCAGGCCAAGATCGCGCCCAGTTCTGCCTACCCCACAACCGGCTCCTTGTGCTGTTGTGGAGCATGTGACCCTGCCGCAAAACCTTATGCAGCGGTACGGAAAGCGCGAAGGGATTCCGGTGGTCATGCATCGAATCAAGGCCATTGACCCGAAATGGAACCACCGACAGAGGGAAGATCGTCCCGGTCGATATGCCCTGTGCAGCACTTACGCAGTGCCGGGAGTCCAGCGAAGTTTAGGTGCTTACTATGAGCTGTTCTGTTCGATGATTGGCCTGGATCCCCACGATCGGAGTGCTGGCCTTGCACGGGTACACGACCCGGCCAGTCGGAGATCTCATGGGAAGAACAGGCGCACGTGTGCCTTCCATTAAGACTGACTCTCCCAACTTCCCTTTCCCATAAGAGCTCCAAGCCCATAATCCATGCACCTTCAAGAATGAAGAACAGTTTGGAGCCTAATTTCACCCATCTTTCCGCTCCAGATTTCTGCCACGTATGATTTGCAGCGTCTCGGATCGGTCCTGCAATACGGCGACGTCGTGGTCATCGTCCACGTTTGCTGTGAGGGTGACGTGAGTTCGCGCAGTCTCCCATCCAGTAAAGACGAGCGCCTCGTGAGTTCCTGGTGCATCGCATCGCCAGCCGTGTGCTACTCTGAACGTGTGGTTGCCTCGGAGCTGTTGCGCATAGCTTGTGACGGCCCTTTCAAGATCCTCGACGCACTCTTCCTTGGAACGAAGTCTCTCCATTGCCAATACGGGTGCTTCCAAAGGAAGCAAATGCATACCATCTAGTTCCACATGGACAGTCCAACCAAATTGGAGCATATCTTCTTGGGGGCCGAGAACCTCGTCCCGCGCTGGAGATTCTAGGAACCTCAAGTGTGCTTCCAAATTTGGCCATATGCCCAAAATATAGATCAGCTTGGGGTCCTCGATGCAGTTGTAAAACTGCGAGCTTGTGTGCAGTTTCTCTCGCACGGCTGACAGGTTCTCAAGCAACGCTGGATCGTCGGCGGCAACATTCCTGAGACGCAATTGGGTTATTTCGAGGACCGCCATGCTTCACCAGGATTGTGAAGAACGCAGAGCTCGTGTCGTGGACTAGAATAGTGCTGTAGAGAGGATGCGTATGAACACAGTGGTGATGATGGACGGGGAGAACCTGGAACACGGCCGGACGGTGACTGGAATAAGTTAGCGCCTTGGCATTCCACCCCTACGCCGCGCAGCGATTGAGATTGAGGCCAGTCAGCGGCTGCTTCGACACTCTCGCTGCCTGAACATCATTTGTGCCTGGTACGCCTCGCAGGCTTGAGACGGTAATGTTACGCGAAATCTTCCAGCCTCGGTCGATCGAAGGGATCCTATTGGTGTTTGCGGAAACTTCTCATGACCTCGCAGTGCGCCCATCGACCACCGTGGCCACGACGTTACATCACAGCATTCTCTGAAATAGCTGCATGCAAGTACAACTATTATTAAAGAGCTCTCTGGTACATGGGCTCTTGGTGAGTCAAAGGCGACGCCATGTGCACCTCTGCGCCCTTCCAGCAACCTATCTTCCGGACGCCGGCAGTGTCAAGGCAACCTATCGGCGCACATCTTCCTCTTGGCGATGCTTGTCGCTATCTCGTAATGCAAAAATAGCCTGTCAAACAGCTGCAGGCAACAGTGAAAGCTAGACGTTCCATGCCATCGTTGGTTCGTGATACAGCGACATCATTGCGACAGAGCCGGCATCACCGGAATGTGCTTGGGATCGTCTCGAGTAAGGTGCCTTGCGATTTTGATTTGGACTCGCAAAGTAGGCCTGAAGCGATTGCAAGGCATAGACGCTCCGCCGGTTGATGCATATCAGCAGCACAGCCCTCAGAACCACCAGACGCCATCTAACGGTATAGCTGCATACCGGTGAGCTGGCTAGTAACCGGAGACATCTAGAGCTTCACCATGCTAAACCACTTTAGGGACTCTGATTATCAGGGCTCTAGGCGAACTGCAATTCTATTAGTCGGGGCCGTTTGTTTTACAGTATAGTGCTGTAAGCCCGCCACGGTTCAGCCGTAAACCTGGCGTCCCCTGATTAACGGACCACCCACACCCGCGGGGTCGCTTCATACTCCCGCTCTCGGCCCCCAAACTGTGCAATCCACATCTTTAGAGACATTGGATACCGCATACAGCAGAGTATATATCGCCACAGGGGAAGCGAACCGCAGATCGCAGAATCCTTCTCATACTTCTGACATCAATGTCGTCTCCACAGGATCATGGTACTGTAGTCGAAAGCTCTTCGAGTGACTCACCGACTTTGTCGGATAGTGGAATTGGGAGTGCGCCACCGATGCCTCGCAGACCAATTCCCAGGAAAGGACACACCAAATCCCGCCGCGGTTGTTTCAACTGCAAGAAAAGGTACCATAACGACATTCAGGTGTTCGTATTGCTCAAGTATCCTAATCAGAGCACAGGAGGATCAAATGTAACGAGAGACATCCTGAGTGTCACCATTGTACCAAGGCGGGATTGCAATGCGAGTATCCAGCAAATATCATTCAAGCAATGCAACGTCTTCCTACTTCACCGCACCCTCAGGAGGGGGGCAACCTGGGATCGACGCCAGGCGTCTTCGTAAGTATGCTTCAAGCGTGCTTTGAATGGTATAGTGACTTACGATCATAGTCCATGGCAGACATGCGTTTGTTCCATCATTTTCTCATCACCGCCTACCCGCATCTCCCGGTCGGAGCTGACAAGATTTGGATCACGGCGATTCCTGGCTTTGCACACAATGTATGTGTTTTCCATCAGACAAGGAAGAAGCCTTGGGGCTATACTTAAATGTAAGAAGGGGTACTAACTATTTCAGTACGAGTACCTTATGCATTCCATCTTAGCGCTGGCTGCGTCACATCTGGATGCTGTAACGCAGTCGGGTGTTGCAGAACAAGCCATACAGCACCGAATCCTCGCGGTCAAATCGCTCAACCAAGCGCTCTCAGTACCCCCAACAACCGCCTGCGAGCGCGACGCAAGAATGGCCGCGGCTCTGGTACTTGCTTTCCAATCAAGTCACCTGCAGGACGGCATGGCAGAATTCATGACAATGGTCCGTGGGTGTAACCTGATAGCAGGCAACAACATGATGTTCATCGCCGACTCAGTCTTCAACGTATGTACAGCAATCTGCACAAGAAATTGAAGGCTCACACTGACCCCCTCTAGGCATTCTGCGCGGATTCCCATCTTGAGAGAATGCAGAAGCGAATCGGAACATCGAGGGTGAGCTGCTTCAACCGCGAAGATCTCGACATGGCATCGTTATCTCTCGACCTTATCCAGACCTTGAACATGTCCGACTGTGAGCGGTCATACTGGGAGTTGCTCGTATGCACAATCACTCATGCGTATGACCGCCCACCAGAGACATATCAAACCTTTGTTATGCTCTACAACACACCATCCAAGTGGACGCATGATGAGTTCCAAGCCTTCATCGATCCCAACAACAGTGTTGCGCAAATTCTGCTGGCTCATTTCATCGCGGTCCAGGCTATTCTTACACCAATCCTGTACCTCGAAAGAGTGGGCTTTGAGGGTGTACATGCCCCTACTGCCGTGCTGAGCTGGATCGAAGGGATATACTGGAATATACCGTGTCGCATGAGGCATCATATGGAGTGGCCCAGACAAGTGTCGCGGTATCCTTATACTCGGTTCATGGGACAGAAGGAAGTAGAATATTGCGATGTGGACCCCCTTCTTATTTGACATCGTCGGCAAGTTACACTTTCGTTGGACTCTTTTTGTTATGCACTATCGAGCCCGTGTATTACTTACGAACAACGGCCTTTATGTACTACTAAGATACCCGCGATCGCTTCGTAGCTTCTACTCGCATTTCATTTCACTTTATCACAGGTTTAAACTCTCATTGAACACCCACACATCGTCATTAACATGACACGGATAACACACCTGCTTTCTCTCATACGTCCAGCCGGCACACAACTTCGCTCAGCACGCACAACATATCCCCATTTCCTGAACACTATCCGCAAACCTCACAAACATCTTCATCCTCCATCGTCATATGCTCATGATATTCTCTCTGCTCACACATATCAAAAAACGCATGACCAATACCAATCCTCGCATACCTATCCATAACCGCTTTCCAAAACGCAGTTGGAATCTTCTCCGCTGTCTCATCTTCCAAGTGCATACCAGCGGTTGCGTTATGAACTTCCCCCGGTCTGTATTTATCGCAGTGATAGTCCACGAGTAGACGCCTCAAGCGGTCGGAGGCTTCGGTGTGAGAATGAAGCTTTGTATACGCGAAAATGACGGTTGGGTAGTACGGGGTTATTCCCGTTGCGAATGCCTTGTCGACGAACGCGTTCCCTACAGCTTCTGCGAATAAGGGGATCAGGTATTGACCTGCAAATTCCAGGCATTGGGCTACGAGCAGGCAATCCCATTCGGAGGGTTGTGGCAGTTCTTGTGTGTACATCCAGTCGACGAAGATTTCGAAGACTTCGAGCTCTACCTTTTCGAGACATATTTGAGTACCGCGCGTTAGGTGTAGCTTGGAGAGCGTGGAGTAGTGCGAGAGATAGTCGGAGTGAAGCAGGTATAGCTTTTGTTCGGTTCCAATCTGGACTAAGATAGTACCATATTTGCCTTGGCGTGCGATTTTACTATAGTCAAAGTTAATCGGCCGTTCATGACTGTAGATATGAAAGTTTCGTTACCTCATCCGGGGTGGCTGTATATCTGCCTCTGCAGGACGCTTTAGGGACTGTGACTGTGGCAGTTGGTTGGCGGAGGCCATGACGACGATCTTTGACTTGTTGTAGGCAAAGGGTCAGAATGCAGGACTTGTAGTGTATGTTAAGAGCAAGGGAATGAAATCTTAATTTATTGCTGTAAAATTTGCGTGCATTCGCTGCGCAATGATGTTGGACCACTGGCTAACCAAGGTATCTTGGGCTTGGGACCAGATTATGAGAGAGTCTGAGGATTGCGATCTCTCTCATTTGATGAGGAATACCTTTTGCGTATGTGGTGGTTATGTATTTCGGGAGTCGTGAGTGGCTCGTCTCGCTCTGCGTCACCGCAGTACCATGGATGGGACCAGATTATGAGAAGTTCGGCCAATAGGAAAGCTGTGGTTTGTATTCGCGAGTCGTATAGTAATATACGGTATTATTTTGTATGGTCCTCGAAGCGTTTGCGTCATGTGCTCTTGCGATATTGTTGCTGTGTAGTTCCCAAAAGAATGTAGTGCAGTATACTAGGCCTGTGTACCGTGCCTCGATCAAAATCGGATCCCATCTGACATCGCATCCGTCTGATATGATGCCAAATCACGCAGACATACTTCCAAACCATTTCCTCATCAAGCTCTTCCTCCCCTTCTTCAACTCATCAACCTCCTCTTCCACGACGACAACCTCCTCCAGCCTGCCCACCCACTTTGCAGGGCCCCGCTCTCTAACAGCTCTCTCCTGTGCTCTGAGCCAATAGTCCTGCTCCATATTACGATCATTACAAGCATTGGTATACCACTCATGCCACTCCTGATGGTCCCAGCCACACCTGCTCCCATACTTCTCTTTGACTTTCTTCGCGAAGCCCTCGACCTCCGTCTGCGCGCAGGCCGAGCAAAGAGTCTCCTGCGGCAGAAACGAGGTACCAGAAAACGGTGTGCGATAGTAGATGTAATGGTTCGAGTATGGTGTGTAGTAAGCCTTGCAGTGTGAAGACGTGCAAGGACGGAGCGTGTATCGCCAATCCCATACTTCTTCCTGCACCCCGGGTTTCGCTCTTGCGTCATTGCTTTTCTGGTTTAGGGGCACGGGAGGGGCGCCCAACACTCTTTGCTTGTGCTCTCGTACTAGTGCGGCATCTTTGCTTCTGCGGTCTCGACGGAAGTTTTCTTTGAATATCTCGAACTCGGAGGCTATGTCGTTGAGGGTCTTGCGTCCGGCGCTCTGGCGTAATTTCTCGTATGCGTGCTTGCATGCTGTGTTGGCTTCCTTCATCTCTTGGCTAGCGTGGCGCGGACAATAGCCGTGAAAACGAGTTAGGTCGTATGGGCCTTGGGGGAGGTAGTAGTTCGATCCTGTATGAGCAGGTGTGTAATGTAAGGTACATGATGGAAACAAGCAAGGTATGTAATGGTCGAGAGGGTTGTATTGGCCTGGCGGAGGACTACAGGGGGACAACGGTGCCGAGGCTGCTGGGGCAGATTGTGTGGACATGCGTGAATTCGCGGACAGGACGGACTGATAGGAAACTACTCGGGATCTTGAGCTTAGAGTCGGGGGTTTGTAATTGGCCGGTAGTGGTATTCCGGTCCATCTCGCATCCGATTCTTGGTTTGAAGTTGACTTGATCGTGAGGCTGCTCACACGCTTTCGCATGACTTTGAAAGATCCACTTCGAGACATGGGAAGAGAGTCGGGACGGTGGAGACCTGGCGACTTTGGCGTTCCCCATGCTTGGAAAGTATCGATCTGATCCATCAGAGTTGTGGTCGGGCTGGTAAACGAGGGTATGTGATGGTATTGGGCCTTCTTCGAAGAGTTTGGTATTCTGTTGATCAGGGGTTCCGGTAGCTGTATAGTCTTTGGTCTTGCTCTCGGCCAGATTTTTGCCTTGGCTAACGGATCTGGTTCTGCGAAGCGTACCGCAGGTGGTGAAGACCTCCTGCTAGATGCCATAGTCACCGCATCGGAAGATTTGAGACTAGGCTTCAGGCTCGATCGTTGAGGCCTTGGTGGCGTAGATGCTGATGTTGTATTAGACTGGTCACTGAAAGATGACTGAGAAGAACGCGGCGTCGAACTGCCACTGGAAGCCGCATCGGCGGAAGGCGTATTAGGAGGCATTAGGTTGGTTGTTGATAGAGTACCGGTAGTGACTGTTGGGGAGCGACTTGTCGAAGTGCTGGCCAGAGAAAATTGGCTGGCTTTCGAGTTTTGTGTACCCTTTGATTGCTGTGTCGGTCGCATAGTGTTGGTCCCTGGATGTAGAATCTGAGACATTGCGGGCGGGGATGATGCCGGTAAACTGCCGAATCCAGCCTGGCTTTCAGGGCTCATCGATGAAACAAAAGGAGATCCAACGGACGTGCCTGGTCCAGCAGGAAAACGGTCGTCCGTCTCTGAACTGGCCAGAGAAAAAAGTGGATTGATGATGCGTGCGGGTGACGAAGACTCAACCAAAAAGCAAACTTGAGGACGAGTGCCGACCAAGCCAAGGACAATGCAGCTTGCGTCGAGGCATCTGCATCATCTAAAAGTACTCTGTATATCGGAAAGCAAACAAGAATGAGAGGCACAGCATATGGGGGCGGAAAGGCCATGTGTATGCGGCCTGGTTACCCACACCGAGAAACGCCGCACAACGCATCGCCCCTAAAGCACCGAATACTCCCTAGCCGCAGCAGCTTCCTGCAGAGCCAGGTCAGGATTCGTTTATCGAAGTATCTCAAGCTGTTGGATTCGAAGACTTATGCATAAGGTCTGCAGTGTCAAGAGGCGCAGTTCAGTGCCAGTCAGCCTCGCGAACACCAAATCGCAACGTGATTGGCACCGTCACACGTGGGCCGGCCCCCGCATAGTGGAAGGTGGCTTTAGTAAAAAACACAAAGTTCACGTGGGTCAATAGGAGAGTGACCAGGTGCAGGAGATACTTGGCGTTGGTCTATGCAATCTATCCGTACGACAGGTTGTCGCACATGTATGGTACATCTAGTCTGAGGCTCTGCCGATCGCTCCTGACTGGTAATAGAGTATGGTACAGGGCCGTTTGGCACCAATCTGGTGAGCTGACTATAGCTTGGGTTTGGGCTGTTCTTGCTTGAGCATAGCTTCGGCAACAAGACGTCGCTGGATCTTTCCTGTTGCAGTCTTCGGCCTGTAAGTGCGCAGTCAGTGCATGATTCATCTGCAATGTTATCGTTCACGTACATGGTATCGGTGAAGAAAATCTGCAGTTTGTTAAACTATGTTCCACATATGCGTCTTTGATTGGGTATCTACATACCTTCTTCGGGAGCTTGAATTTGGCAACGCGATCCGTCAGCCACGTCTTCAGCTCTCCCGCAGTCAGGGCATGGCCCTCTTTGACCACAATCGCAAGACCGACATCTTGGCCGTACATCTCATCTTCAATCGCGAAGCTGACAGCTTCAGATACAGCGGGATGCTGCGCAATTACGTTGTCGAGCTCAATAGGACTGATTTTTTCACCACCCTTGTTGATCAGCTCCTTGATGCGGCCGGTAATGATAACATATCCCTCAGCATCCAGCTTGCCCTGGTCTCCAGTGCGGAAGAAGCCACCCTGGGTGAAGGATGAAGCATTGGCGGCTGGGTTGTTGAGGTATCCCTTGGTAACGTTTTCACCACGAATGCAGATTTCAGCTTCTTTCCCTTGCGGCACCTCTTTGCCAGCTTCGTCGAGGATCTTGACTTCGACACCCTGACCGAGCCCCACACTGCCAGGCTTACGCTGATTTGGGGGGAGGGGATTACTGGTCATCTGATGGGCCGCCTCAGTCATGGCGTATGCCTCCAATACCGGAGCACCGAACGCCTTCTCGAGTTCGTGGAACGTTTTGGGCGAGAGCGGACTGGAGCACGATCGGATGAAGCGGATGTTGGGCATGGGGCTTGGGAGAGGGCTCTTGAGCAAGATCTGATGAATCGTCGGAACAGCCGTGTACCAATTTGCCTTGTGCTCATTGAAGTCTTTCCAGAAGTCCGAGGCGGAGAACTTGGGCGGCACAATGACTGAGCCTCCTGAAGCCAGTGGCGCGAGGAAGCCAGCAAGGAGGCCGTGGACGTGGAAGAGAGGCATAACCAGCATGGTACGATCCTTGAGCGTCAACTCGTAGGTTGCTTGGATGTTCTTCATCGTCCGCAGCAAGTTACGGTGCGTCAGAGGCACGGCCTTGGGGCGTCCAGTGGTACCGCTCGTGTGCAGCACAAGAGCGACATCGTCTGGCTGCGCGGACTGGACGGACGCGGTTTTACCCGCAAGCTTTCCAGCCTCTTTGACGTCCAGGACGACCTCGCTGCCATTGTAGTAGCATTCTGCGATGGCGGCATTGTATTTCCTTGCTGCGCGGACAGCTGCTGCATCTTGCGCGAATGCACCCTTTGGTACCAATGCGATCGCTGAGCTAAGGTCGTCGATGTAGAACTCGAACTCGGACTGTTTGTACGCCGGGTTGAGGGGCGCTGCGATGGCCCTCTGCCACGAGGCAGCGATGAAGGAGACGATGAACTCGTACGTGTTGGGCAGCGCGATGGACACAGCGGCCTCGGCAGAAACGCCGACCTTTGCCAGCTGCTGTTGGAAAGCCTTGACATCGGCGGCAAGTTTCTTGTACGAGACAGTCAGGGCAGGGCTACCGGGCACGATGACGGCGGTCGAGCTCGAGTCCTTGGAGAAGGCGTGTTCGAGAGTGGTTGGGGCCATGGCGATGGATTACTAGATAGGAGATCTGATGGTCGCGATTAGAGGAACACTGCTATGCGCGGGCTTCCTGGGCGATGGTACCTTTATGCTTCTATGACGCGCAATGAAATCTACAATTGATAAGAAACACCAGAGCCTGCTCAGATGTATTCGGAGATGTGGAAATGACTTATCACGGATAAGGATTTGGATGACAGCATGGTAACAGGCGTTCCTGCATGCCCGCGCGATGCGGCTAAGCCCTTAGCGTGGAGGGCGCGCCGAACGCCGGCACGCGGCGAGCTGGGGTGCTTGGCGGCAGTTGACATCGCGCCTGCCGCTCCACCACCCTCACAACCAACACACTGCCGTAGTCGAATCTCACCGTCGCCGCCTCATTGTTCAATCTCGCATCCACAATACAGCTGCTAATCTCTGCATTCTTAGACTTGTAGCTCAGCCCGCCACCGCTCACGAGTGACGTGCGCCAGTCGCATTTGCCATTGTTCAGCGCCGCACTTGCGCGTATATCGATATCAGCATGGCGGACCAGCCGCCGCAGAAGGCGCAAGGCCTGCCGAACCCATATGGTCTTCCCAACCCCTACGCCCAGAAAGGCCTTCCGAATCCGTATGCCGCGGCCACCATCTCCGCTGCGCCTGTCAAGTATACAGAGGAACAGGCCAAGGCCGAGCAGCTGAAGAAACCTGGTATCTATCTGAACTGCTCCATACCATTGCCTTGAACTACGACTCATGTGATTGTCTAGCTTTCCATAACCCTCACCAAATCAAGCGTCCCCAGGCCAAGAAGGCTGTCCCAACTGTCAAGAGGGCCACCATGCCTGTGGCTGCCCCGCTCTCTTCGTCAGTTCCCGGACCCGCC
>Ga0265780_10001944_pt1 | contig 28614 bp, 25 predicted proteins | sample P1T30metagenome_FD_192432 | JGI IMG/M metagenome (GOLD analysis project Ga0265780, IMG submission 192432) | Plant litter microbial communities from East Loma Ridge, Irvine, California - P1 T30 | ecosystem: Environmental > Terrestrial > Plant litter > Unclassified | place: USA: California...
ACGGCGTCGTCGTTCATGCGCAGGGTCGAGGCGGCGTCGATCCAGTAGCCGTTCCAGCCGGCTGCGCGCAGCTGCGGGTACACCTCGCCCGTGTAGTCGCCGCCCTGGCAGGAGATGATGATCTCGCACTTCGACAGCTCGGCGATGTCGGTGGCGCTCTTCAGGGTGGTTTCGTTCTTCGCCATGGCCGGGGCCTTGCCGCCGGGGTTCGAGGTGGTGAAGAACACGGGTTCGATGTGGGCGAAATCGCCCTCTTCCTGCATGCGCTGCATCAGGACCGAACCGACCATGCCGCGCCAACCAACCAGGCCTACTAACTTCATTTTTTTCCTTTAACGATTGTTTATTGTGACGTTAACGTTGACCGGACCGTGTGGGTGGACATACGGCCAACAATATTCATGTGTCACGCGTGGGCACGAGTGCCAACAATGCTCGACGGTCACGCGTGGGCACAAGTGCCCACCCTACGGGTCGTTGCGAGCACACGCGTTGGCGGTGTGCCGGTTCGTTGCGAGCACGTGCGTTAGCGCAGTGCCGCTACCACCGCGTCGCCCATCTGCTGGGTGCCAACGGGCTGGGTGCCATCCTCGAATATATCCGGTGTGCGCAATCCTTGCTGGAGGACGCTTTTTACCGCGGTCTCGATGCGGTCGGCCTGCTCGGCTTTGCCGAGCGAGTAGCGCAGCATCATGGCGGCCGAGAGGATGGTCGCGAGCGGATTGGCCACGCCCTTGCCGGCGATGTCGGGGGCCGAGCCGTGCGAGGGTTCGTACAGGCCCTTGTTGTTGGCGTCGAGCGAGGCCGAGGGCAGCATGCCGATCGAGCCGGTCAGCATGGCGGCGGCGTCGGACAGGATGTCGCCGAACATGTTGCCGGTGACGATGACGTCGAACTTCTTCGGCGCGCGCACCAGCTGCATCGCGGCGTTATCGACGTACATGTGTTCGAGCGCGACGTCCGGGTATTCCTTGTGCACGTCGGTCACCACGTCGCGCCAGAACTGGAAGGTTTCCAGCACATTCGCCTTGTCGACGCTGGTCACGCGCTTGTCGCGTTTTTGCGCGGCCTGGAAGGCGACGTGGGCGATGCGGCGGATTTCGCCTTCGGCATAGCGCATCGTGTCGAAGCCTTCGCGCTGGCCCTTGAACGGACCGTCGGGGCATTCGCGCACACCGCGCGGCTTGCCGAAATAGATGTCGCCGGTCAGTTCGCGGATGATCAGGATGTCGAGGCCCGCCACCACTTCCGGCTTCAGCGTCGAGGCGCCGGCCAGTTCCGGGTACAGGATCGCCGGGCGCAGGTTGGCGAACAGGCCGAGTTCCTTGCGCAAGCCGAGGATCGCCTGCTCGGGGCGCAGCGCGCGTTCCAGATTGTCATACTGGTAGTCGCCGACGGCGCCGAACAGCACCGCGTCGGCTTCCTTCGCCAATTTGAGCGTGCCTTCGGGCAGCGGGTGGCCGTGGGCTGCGTAGCCGGCGCCGCCGACTTCCGCGCGTTCCATTTCAAACGGTTCGCCCAGTGCGTCGAGCACGCGCACGGCCTGGTCGACGATCTCGGGGCCGATGCCGTCGCCCGGCAGGATGGCAATCTTCATGAGGCTCTTTCAGATGGTGTTGGCCAGCCAGGGCTGGCGCGCCAGGTGGCGTTCTTCGAATGCGCGGATCTCATCGGCGTGGCGCAGGGTCAGGCCGATGTCGTCGAGGCCGTTCAGCAGGCAGTACTTGCGGAAGTCGTCGATGGCGAACTCGAAGCCGATGCGGCCGTCGACCGTGCGCAGCACCTGGTTTTCCAGGTCGACAACCAGCTTGAAAGCCATGGAGGCCTTCACTTCATTGAACAACTGGTCGATCTGCGCTTCGCTGAGCACGATCGGAAGCAGGCCGCTCTTGTAGCAGTTGTTGAAGAAGATGTCGGCAAAGCTCGGCGCGACAATCGCCCGGAAGCCGTACTGCTGCAGGGCCCAGGGCGCGTGCTCGCGCGAGGAGCCGCAGCCGAAGTTCTTGCGCGCCAGGAGGATCGAGGCGCCGGCATAGCGCGGCTGGTTCAGCACGAAGTCCGGGTTCAGCGGACGGTTGCTGCAGTCCTGGCCCGGTTCGCCGTGGTCGAGGTAGCGCCATTCGTCGAACAGGTTCGGGCCGAAGCCGGTGCGGCGGATCGACTTCAGGAACTGCTTCGGGATGATGGCGTCGGTATCGACATTGGCGCGGTCGAGCGGCGCCACCAGGCCTTCGTGTACGGTGAATTTGTCCATCTGCTGTTCCTGTGTTCGGATGCGGCGGGTGCGCCTGCCGCTTGTTCTTGATTTACTTACTTGCCGCCGGCGCCGGTAACAACCTGGCCGACCTTCTGCACGTCGCGGCCAAAGCCCGAGATGGTGTTGCAGCCGGTGAGGACGATGGCGACGAGGGCGAGTGCGAATGCTTTTTTCATGGTGATATCGAAGTCAAAAAATACGGATTCTACAATGCGCGCACGTCGACGAAGTGGCCGGCGATCCCTGCCGCCGCCGCCATCGCCGGCGACACCAGGTGGGTGCGACCGCCCTGCCCTTGGCGTCCTTCGAAGTTGCGGTTCGAGGTCGAGGCGCAGCGTTCGCCCGGTTCCAGGCGGTCGGCGTTCATCGCCAGGCACATCGAGCAGCCCGGCTCGCGCCATTCGAAGCCGGCCGCCTTGAAGATGGCGTCCAGGCCTTCGCGTTCGGCCTGCTCCTTCACCAGGCCGGAGCCCGGCACCACCATCGCCAGCTTCACGTTCGACGCGCGCTGGCGCCCGCGCACCACGGCCGCGGCGGCGCGCAAGTCCTCGATGCGCGAATTGGTGCAGGAACCGATGAAGACCTTGTCGATGCGGATGTCCTCGATGGCGGTGTTCGGCGCCAGCGCCATGTAGGTCAGCGCCTTTTCGATGGCGTCGCGGCGCACGGCGTCCTTTTCCTGCTCGGGATCGGGCACGCGGCCATCGATGGCGGTGACCATCTCGGGCGAGGTGCCCCAGGTGACTTGCGGACGGATCTGCGCCGCGTCCAGCGTCACCACCAGGTCGAAGCGGGCGCCCGGGTCGGAATGCAGGGTGCGCCAGTAGCCAACAGCCTGTTCCCACTGCGGCCCGACTGGCGAGAAGGGCCGGTCCTTCACGTAGTCGACCGTCGTGTCGTCGACCGCCACCATGCCGGCGCGCGCGCCCGCCTCGATGGCCATGTTACAGACCGTCATGCGGCCTTCCATCGACAGCGCGCGGATGGTCGAGCCGCCGAATTCGATGGCGTAGCCGGTGCCGCCGGCGGTGCCGATCTTGCCGATCACGGCCAGTACGATGTCCTTGGCCGTCACGCCTTGCGGCAGCGCGCCGTCGATTTGCACCAGCATGGACTTCGATTTCTTGGCCAGCAGCGTTTGCGTGGCCAGCACGTGCTCGACCTCGGACGTGCCGATGCCGTGCGCCAGGCAGCCGAAGGCGCCATGGGTCGAGGTATGCGAGTCGCCGCACACGACCGTCATGCCGGGCAGCGTGGCGCCCTGCTCCGGCCCGATCACGTGGACGATGCCCTGGCGCTTGTCGTTCATGTCGAAGTAGGTCAAGCCGAAACTCTTTGCATTCGCGTCGAGCGTTTCGACCTGCAGGCGCGAGGTCGGATCAAGGATGCCCTGGCGGCGGTCGGTGGTCGGCACGTTGTGGTCGGCCACCAGCAAATTGGCGGCGTTGCGCCAGAGCGGACGGCCGGCTTCGCGTAGCCCCTCGAAGGCCTGCGGGCTGGTGACTTCGTGTACCAGGTGGCGGTCGATGTACAGCACCGTCGTTCCGTCGGCATCGGCACGCACCACGTGGGCGTCCCAGAGTTTGTCGTAGAGGGTCTTCAGCATGCGGTTTCCTGTGGCGGGCGCTTGAAAATAAAGATGCGTTTTTTGATTATGCCCACAATTGTGCAGTGCGGCAAGCGAGCCGTTTTGCACGATTCTGCCAATAAGAGGCGTCCGATGCAAATTTCGTTTGCACGTAAAGACAGGAATGCAAATAAAAAAGCCTGTACACGGGATGTACAGGCTTTTTGTTGCAATGGCCGCAGCAGGCCCTTTTCACGGGTTTGGTGCGTTGTTACGCCGCCATGCGCACCGTGCTGCGGCAGCCATCCATCAGGAAGGACAGGCCGACCACCAGCACCAGCTCGCCTTCGGCCGAACGCGCGGTACCGGTGATGCCTTCGACGGTCAGCGCCGTCATCGGCTTGATCACCAGGTCGGCCGTGCCGTCCACCGCTTCCACTGCCAGGATATACGGCTGCGGGGCGTTGATGACGATGCCGACGCGTTCCGGTGCCTCTTCGTAGCCGAGCGCGCCGGCCAGCGAACGCACCGGCAGCGGGCGGCCCTGGTCTTTCAGCACCGGGGCGCCGCCGACCATCGAGAACTCTTCCGGCAGCTCGACCACGCGCTCGACCACCGCCATCGGCAGCGCCAGCGAGGCGCCCGAGGTGGAGACCAGCATGGTCGGCACGATCGACAGTTCGATCGGCAGGCGGATCGCGAACTTGGTGCCGGAACCGAGCTGGGAATCGATGCGGATCGCGCCGCGGTTCTTTTCCACCGCGGTTTTCACCACGTCCATGCCCACGCCGCGGCCCGAGACCGAGGAAGCGACTTCCTTGGTCGAGAAGCCCGGCAGGAACACCAGTTGGTAGGCGTCTTCGTCGTTCGGGGCGCCGTTCTCGCTGATCAGGCCCTTCTCGAACGCTTTCTTGCGCAGCTTGATCGGGTCCATGCCCTTGCCGTCGTCCTGCAGCACGATCATGACGCTGTTGGCTTCTTGCCAGGCTTTCAACAGGATGAAGGCTTTCGCAGGCTTGCCGGCGGCAACACGGTCCTGCGGCGATTCGACGCCGTGGTCCAGCGCGTTGCGCAGCATGTGCACCAGCGGATCGTACAGGCTGTCCACCACCACGCGGTCGACTTCGGTCTCGGCGCCTTCGATGGTCAGCTCGACGTCCTTGCCGAGGTCTTTCGCCAGTTCGCGCACCAGGCGCGGGAATTTCTGGAACAGGCGGCCCACCGGCTGCATGCGGGTCGCCAGCGTGGCGCGCTGCAGTTCGGCCGAGTAGCGCGAGGCGCGCTCCAGGGTTTCGGTCAGGGTCGCCATCAGGGTGGCGGCCTGGCCTTCGAACTTGAACTGCGACAGGCGCTCCAGCAGCACGGCGGCCTGGTTGGCGGCCTGCACCGATTCGCCGGCCACTTCCAGCAGCGCGTCGAGTTTCACCGCATCGATACGGATGCTTTCGTCTTTCGCCGGCGCGGCGGCGGCGCGGGCATCGGCCACCTTGTTGTCCTGGCGGCGGTCGATGCCGTCCCAGCCTGGCTTGCCGGCGGGGGCTGGCGCGGCAGCGGCAGCAGTGGCAGGCGCAGCGGCGGCAGGCGCGGCGGTAACTTCGGCCTGGGCGGCAGGCGCAGCAGCAGGCGCCGGGCTGGCGTCCACGGCAATCGCATTCGCGGCCGGGACCACGGCGTTGTACATCCCGGTCCAGTCGAGGCCATCTTCACCAACGGCGGCAGCAGGTGCGGCGACCGGCGCGGCGGCGGCAACCGGCGCGGCCACAGGAGCCGGAGCAGCCGCTGGCGCAGGAGCAGGCGCGGCCTCGGCCTTGCCTTCGATCGCATCCATCAGGATGCGTTCCAGGTCCTGCGGCATGGGCGCGAGCTGTTCCGGCGCTGCGCCGTTGTTCAGGTCGTTCAGCTGGTCGGCCACGAAGCCCGATGCCTGCAGCGCCGCTTCGATCGACAGCGGGGTGACGGGCGCGGCGCCGGTGCGCAGCGCGTCGAACAGGTTTTCGGTCAGGTGGCAGGCCGCGACCAGCGCGGGCAGGCCCATGAAGCCGGCGCCGCCCTTGATGGTGTGGAACGAGCGAAACACCGCATTCAGCGTTTCCTTGTTCTCGGGGTCGCGTTCGAGGCGCAGCAGGTGCTCTTCAACATTGACTGCCAGATCCATCGCCTCGACGACGAAGTCCTTGAGCATATCGTCCATTAGAATCCCAGATCGGCAAGAAGGTCGTCGACATTGTCCTGGTCCAGCGCCACGTCAGGCACGGACGGGCCTTGCATCAGTACGACTGGCGCGGCTTCCTTCTCGGCCAGCTTGGCGCGGGTTTCCGGCGGCGCATTGTCGCGCAGCAGCTGGGCCAGCTCGTTCTCGACGGTCTTGGTGATGGTGACCACTTTCTTGATCAGCTGGCCGGTGATGTCCTGGAAGTCCTGGGCCATCATGATGTCGAGCAGGCGCGCCTTTTCGGCTTCGGTAGCCACCGACACGGCCTGCGCGAACTGGCGCGAATCGCCGGCAAGGGCCTTGAATTCGTCCAGGCCGAGCTTGCCGGCGAACAGATCGTTCCAGCGCTTGTCCATGTCCTGGGCCTGCTTCGACAACTTGTCCTGCGCCGGCATGCCTTCGTCCAGGGTGTTCAGCACCTTGTTGGCGGCCTGTTCGGTCAGGGTGGCGACGTATTCCAGGCGGTCCTGGGCGTCCACGATCTGCGACGAGGCTTCGGTCAGCGCGCGGTCGTAGCCGAGCTCGCGCAGCGAGTCGTGCAGCAGGCGCACGATGCCGCCCAGGCGCTCGTACATGTTGCCGCCCTCGCCTTCGGCGGCATCACCGGAAGGAGCGGCGGCTGCGGAAGAGGCTGCCGGCACGGCGGGGGCCGGGGCAGCGACTGCTGCGGCCACTGGCGTGCTGGCGGCTACCTGGTCAAACAAGGCGTCGAGGTCGTCCTCGTCGGCGAGTTGTGCTGCGGGAGCGGCTGCGGGGGCGGCAGGAGCCGGCGCCGCGCTGGCACGCTGGGCCGCCACTTCCTCGAATAGTGCGTCGAAATCGTCAGCGGCGTCGGTCATAATCCCTGCTTCTCCATAATATAAATGTCGCGGTCTGCGTGCTTCGGTCCGTTGGTATTGCGGACTTCCGCGCGCATTACTTTCCTCGCAGGAAGCCCAAAATTCAGTTAGCGAGTGTAGCAGTGTGGTTGCCGTAGGTAAATGTCGGCGATCGCGGTACGACAAAATGGACAAGGAAACTTAATTCCGCGACAATAAAACCGTGCGGTTCCTGAATCTTTTCACAAGCTAGGTGTTGTTTTGTGGTCGCGTCGATTGTGCACGGTTTTCCGGAGCGGTCCGCTGCTAGCGAGCTCATGTTTGAGCAAACTCAAGGGCTTGCGTCATCGCAATCACACGGCTGCCCAGTAAGGTAACAATACGTACGTCTGGGAGGACATTACCATGTACCGGAAAATCCTGATCACCACCGACGGTTCGGCCGTCTCGCAACACACGGCCTGTGCCGGCGTGAAGTTCGCGCAACAGATGGGCGCCGAAGTGCTGGCCCTGTTCGTCGCACCCGAGTACCAGTACCCCGTGTATGTCGAAATCATTCCGCCCTCCTACCCAAGCGAGGAGGAATACGCCGAGCAGATGAAGCGCATGGGCGAGGACTACATGGGCCGCATCATGAACTCCTGCACCAAAGCCCAGCTGCAACACAGCTGCATGACCGCGTTTTCCGATGCCACCGCCATGAAGATCGTCGAGGTCGCCGAGCAACAGGGCTGCGACCTGATCTTCATGGGCTCGCACGGGCGCAGCGGCTGGGGCCAGCTGCTGCTGGGCAGCGTCACCAACAAGGTGCTGGCGCAAACCACGCGCCCGGTGCTGGTGCACCGCCTGATCAGCGAACCGGCGCCGGACTGATCTGATCGAGCGGATCGAACGGGTGCACGCCCTACCGCGCACCCCGGCGTATACATATATATGGCGGAAACAACAGCCACGGCTTGCCTGGAACTGGGGAGACTGCAACATGATCAGAATCGTCATCGCAGATGATCACACCATCATGCGCGAAGGACTCAAGCGTATCCTCGACGGCGCGCTCGACGTCGAGATCGTCGGCGAAGCCACCAACGGCTTCGAAGTGCTGTCCCTGGTGCGCCAGGGCGGCTTCGATTTGCTGCTGCTGGATTTGTCGATGCCTGGGCGCAGCGGGGTCGACCTGATCCGCCAGGTACGCAGCGAGGCGCCCAAGCTGGCCATCCTCATCCTCACCATGCACGAGGAGGAACAGTACGCGGTACGGGCGATTCGCGCCGGCGCCCAGGGCTACCTCACCAAGGAAAGCGCGGGCACCCAGCTGGTGGGGGCGATCCGCAAGGTGGCCTCGGGGCGGCCCTACATCAGCACCGAGGTGGCCGAGCAACTGGCCCTGAACATCATGGCGCCGAACGAGCAATTGCTGCACAAACAGTTGTCGGACCGCGAATTCGAGGTGTTTTCGCTGCTGGTAGGCGGCAAGTCGATTACCGAGATCGCCAACAATCTGCATTTGTCGGTAAAGACCGTCAGCACGCACAAGACCCGGATCATGCAAAAGATGGGCATGACCTCGTTGTCGGAAATGGTGCAGTATGCGGTGGCGCACCGGCTGCTGGCGCCGATGAAGGCCTAGCACGGCAGGTAAACGTCTTGGCCGGCACAATGCATAAAGCGACTGGCGGCAGAGTCAAGAAGCCTAATCAACTTGGACACCGTCCAGTCGCATTCGTGCCACCAGCACCACGCGTGGTTTGATCCATTCGCAGTGGTTCGCATCTGTTGCCTGCAGCACTCTCCCTCTATGCAGTAGCAATTTGGTCGGAATACTCCTACATTACTACCTTCTCTCCTACCTACACATTCAGCCATTGCTGATATCACTGCCGAACTCGTGTTGGCATACTGAATCCAGCGTATCGACTTGCTTGCGATCTACTTTCTCTCCGTAAGCCAAGCCTGCCGCCGTTCCTGAATTCCTATTGAAGCACCGGTGCAGCGCCATTCGCGGCCTCACCCGAAAGAATTCTTCACTGGAGATGAGCATGCAGTCCCAGCAAACGACAGATCAACGCAACGCCAGCACGTCGACCATGCATACCACGCCCATGGAGGCTGGCCGTCAACGCCAGGGCCGCCTGTGGTCCAACCTGAAGGAAGTCTGCGACCTGCTCCACATTCCGGCCGCCGTCTCGGTCAACTCGGAAGAGTTGCTGTTCCAGCACGTGCAGTTCAAGACCGGCCAACGCGTGCACACCATCGGCCAGGCCTTCGACACCCTGTACATCGTCAACTCGGGCTTCCTGAAAACCGTCCTCATCGACGAGTTCGGCAACGAGCAGGTGCTGAGCTTCCCGATGAAAGGCGACATGCTCGGCGTCGACGGCATCCACACCCGCCACTACGCGTCCGAGGCCGTGGCCCTGTCCGACTGCGACCTGATCCTGCTGCCGTTCAAGAAACTGACCGCCCTCGGCCGCGTGCACATGGAGCTCGAAAACCTGATGTACGGCGTGATGAGCCGCGAGCTGGTGCGCGAACAGGCCATGATCGGCATGCTCGGCGCCCTCTCGGCCGAGGCCCGCGTGGCCCGCTTCCTGGTGTCGCTGGCCGACCGCTTCGCCGCCATGGGTTACTCGAGCAAGCTGTTCAACCTGCGCATGACGCGCCACGAAATCGGCAGCTACCTCGGCCTGACCCTGGAAACCGTCAGCCGCACGCTGTCGGCGTTCAACGAAATCGGCCTGATCACCGTCGACCAGCGCACCATCGGCATCAAGGACGCCGAAGCCCTGAAAACGCTGCGCCGCCTGCCGCCTTCGCGCTCGCGCACCAAGGCTGCCGGTAAAAAGGCCGAGCTGGATGCGGCCGGCGACGACCAGATGCTCGCCACCGCGTAACACCTTGTACCCGGGCTCGCCCGGCGTAGTCAGCAGTGCAGAATCGGCTCCGATGCGGCTTTCTCAGGACGAGAGCGCCTTATCGGAGCCGGTTTCGTTTGGAGGACGAACGCTTACTGGTCGCGCGACAGCACGCCGTCGTTCACGCGCACCGCGTCGCCGGCGCGGAAGCCCGGATCGTTGTCGTATTGCAGGGTTTGCGTTGCACCATTCCCCGAATACCGGACCACGACTTCATAGCGCTGGTTGCGGCGCTGGTTCTGCTCGATATTCCGTCCGACCACCGCGCCGCCGATGGCGCCGGCCGCCGTGGCCGCGGTGCGTCCGCTGCCGCTGCCGACCTGGTTGCCGAGCAGGCCGCCGATGACGGCGCCGCCCACCGTGCCCAGTGCGCCGGAACCTTTATTCTCGACCACGTTCACCGCTTCCACCGTTGCGCAATTGGTGCAGTAGCGCGCCGCGCGCGGGGCGTCGGTCGTACGGCCGCGGTTATCCGCGGCCAGGTTGCGCTGGGCTACCGGCGGCGCGCCGTCGCGCACCAGGGTTTCCCGGAGCACGTCGCTGGCCACGCGGTCGCCCACGCGCAGGTCGGCCGTGACGCGGCTGCCGTTGCGGATGCGGTCGTGGGTGCCGATCGTGTAGGTGCCGGCGTACTGGCCACGGTCGAGTTCGTGCAGGCGCAGGTCGCGCGTCGCGCCGTCGATTTTGACCGTCGCGTTGCCGCCGGGCGTGCCGTACAAATTGAAATGCAGCTCGACGCCGGGGGCGATGCGGCGCACCTCGTCGACGTCGAAGCCGCGGATGTCCGGCGCCGGCATGCGCTCAGTCGCATACTGTCGTGTGTGTTGTTGCGCATGGGCGCTTATCGGCGCCAGGCTTAGGGGGCCAAGCGGCAGCAGTGCGCACACCAGGCTGCAGATTGTCTTGCGTGCTTTCATGTTTCCCTCCTCTGGATGGGTCCGGTGCGGACCTGGGGCATGGAATGAAAGTACGCCTGTGCAGGCGCGGCTACCGTGCGCTAACGTACCGTGCGAGCGAGCACAGCAGTAAGGTCCGGCAGCAGCACCGGCCGCCTACATCTGCCGGAACAGGTGGGCGTAGACCGGACTGACGCGCAGCTTGTCGGGACGGTTGCGCAGGTGCAGGGTCACCTTGCCTGCCGTATCGCGCCCGGCATGCGCCACGCAGCGCAAGTTCACCACCGTGCTGCGGCTGACCTGCTGAAAACAGGCCGGATCGAGCTGGGGCAGCAAGTCCTTCAGCGGCAGGCGGATCAGGGCCTCGCTGTCGGCGGTGGCCACGTTCACGTACTTGTCGAGCGCCTGGAAGAACACCACTTCCTGCACCGGGATCATGCGCACGGTATTGCCGACGGCGGCGCGAATAACAGTCAAACGCTCGGGCGCAGCAGCCGCCGGCAACAGCGCCTGCAACTGGCCCACCAGGCCGGCCAGCCCGCCATCACTTGCGCGGCTGGCGATTCGCGCACGCAGGCGCTCGACCGTGCGCGCCAGGCGCGCGTCGTTCACCGGCTTGAGCACATAGTCGGCGGCCGCCTGCTCGAAGGCCTGTACCGCGAATTCGTCGTAGGCGGTGACGAACACCACTTGCGGGAATGGCGCCGCATTCTCGACCATATCGTCCCAGCGCTCGGCCAGTTCCTCGGCCGCCTCCAGCCCGCTCTGTCCCGGCATCTTGATGTCGAAGAACAAAATATCCGGCCGCAGCGCCAGCGCCTGCTCCACCGCGGCGACGCCGTTCGGCGCCGTGCCAACGATCTCGAGTTCCGGCCACAGGCGGCGCAGGCTGGCGGCCAGCACCGCGGCCAGGATCGGTTCGTCTTCGGCAATCAGGGCGCGGATGCTCATGGGGTCTCCAGTGGAAGGGTGAGTCGGACAACAGTGCCCTGTGGCTGGGCCGGGGCCAGCAGCACGCTGGCGCGCTCGCCATACAGGGCTTGCAGGCGTTCGCGGGTGGTGGCCACGCCTACCCCGCCGCCGGTGCGGCTGGTGGCGGGGTCTCCAGCCAGGCCGAGCCCGCTGTCGCGCACGGCGATGTCGAGCAGGCCGTCGCGGGCGCGGGCTTCGACCAGGATCTCGCCGCCCTCGATCTTCGGCTCCAGCCCGTGCACGATGGCGTTCTCGACCAGCGGCTGCAGCAGCAGCGGCGGCAGGCGCGCCTTGCGCAGTTGGGGCGGCAGGTCGAATCGGTAGGCCAAGCGCGCGCCCATGCGTACGCCCATCAAGCCGAGGTAAGCGTCCATCGCGGCGAATTCCTGCTCCAGCGTGGTACTGTCCGCGCGCGTGGCGCCGAGCGTGGCACGCAGGTACTGGATCAATTGGTCGAGCATGAGGCTGGCGCGATCCGGGTCCAGCGCGATCAGGCCCTGCAGGTTGGCCAGGGTATTGAACAGCATGTGCGGCTCGATCTGTGCCTGCAGCAGGCGCAATTGCGCCTGCAGGGCCTGGCGTTCGACCACTTCGGCGCGCAGGCGCGCATCCTGGTGCTCGCGCTGGATGCGCGCGACGCGCTCGCGGTACTCGACCAGGAAGGTCATCGTGCACATGCCGAGGAAGGTGAACAGCACCATGCTGAGGCGGCCGATCGACGGGTATTCCGCCAGCGAAGGCACCTGGTGGCGGAGGAAGACGGCGCCGACGTGGATGCCGGCGAAATGGCCGACCAGCGAAGCCAGCAGCATCAGGCCGAGAAACGCCAGCCACTGGTGCGCACGCCGCTGCGGACCGGGCCAGACCAGCAGGCGCGCCAGGTCGACCATGCTAAAGGCGATCAGGCCGATCCACAGCGAATACACCAGCTGCTCGTACAGGGATTCCGGGTAGCCGGTGGCGAGCGTGATCACCAGGCCGGCCAGCAGGCTGACTGGAACCGCGATACGCAGGTCGGCCAGCAGGCGCCGCAGCACGGGTGGGGTAGCCGGCGCTGGCGCCGGCGCTGCCTCGGCAGGAAAAAGAGTGGTGGGCATCGGCGTTTGCTTTGTCTGGTTAGCAACGAGCCCATTCTGCCGAGCCGCGCGGGCGGCGGCAAGCCGGCTGCGACGAAAGCGGATTCCGGTGGAGCGAAAACGCGCGATGACGGAGCGAAGGCCGCCTAGCGGATCGCGTGCACCGCCTCGCCCGAGGTGACGTAGATGGCGTCGCCCGCCTCGCGCGTGACCACGTGGCCGCCGGTAAACGAGCCAAACGATGGCAGGATCATGCGCTGCGCGCCCACCACGAAGCACGGCAGGCGCAGCGCGTCATAGCGGGTGGCCAGCACCCAGGCCGGATGCACGTGCCCGGCCAGGGCATAGCCTTCGGTATCGATGTCGGGGTGGTGGCAAAAGGCGAACGGCCCCACCGTATGCGGCTCGTCCACCATCTCGATGCCGAGCGCGGCGGCCGGGTCGCCGGCGTGCTTGTCGTGGTTGCCGCGCACCAGGGTCAGTTGCAGGTCCGGCCGCGTGTGGCGCCAGGCCAGCATCGCCTGCTGGGTCGAGGACGCATGGGCCGCGCGCGCATGCAGGAAGTCACCGAGGAACATCACGTGGCACGCGCCATGACGTTCGATCAGGTCGTCGAGCCCGGCCAGGTTTTCCGTGGTGGTGCCGCGCGGCACCGGGATACCCTGGGCGCGGAACGACGCCGCCTTGCCGAAGTGGATGTCGGCAATGATCAGCATCTGCCGCGCCGGCCAGTACACAGCCTTTTCCGGCAACAGCATCAAGGTTTCGCCTGCCACCGCCAGCGCCGATGCGCTTGTTACTACCTCGCCCGTACTACTCATACCTGCGCTGCCTTTTCCAGTTCCCTTACCATGCGTGCCACGCGGTCGTTGAGTTTTTCGGTGCTCACCTTTTCGCGGAAACGCTCGACCATCAGCGCAAAGCCGAAGGGCGTGGCGCGCTTGACCACACGATACGCCACTTTGCGCGCATGCAGTTCCTCGAGCGTCTCGCGCAGGCGCGTCAGTTCCAGTTCCTGCTCCAGCACTTCGCGCTGGGCCTGCGTCAGCAGCAGATTGCCGGCGTCGTGCTTGCGGAAGACCTCGAAGAACAGCGACGACGACGCCTGCACTTGCCGGTTCGATTTCGGCTGGCCTGGATAACCCTGGAACACCAGCCCGGCAATGCGCGCCACTTCGCGGAAGCGCTGCTGCGAGAGCTGGGTCGCGTTCAGGCTGTCCAGCACGTCTTCCAGCAGGTGATCGGTATCGAACAGCGGCACCTCAGCCCCGGTGGCGCTCGCGAACATGCTCTCCCAGTCCACCGGCTCCGGCGCCATCAATTCGAACCCGTAGTCGTTGATCGCAATCGAAAACGTAATCGGCTGCACGCGCCCGATGCGCCAGGCGAACAGCGAGGCCAGGCCCATGTGCACCGAGCGGCCTGCGAACGGGTACACGAACAGGTGCCAGCCCTCGCGGCTCTTCATCGATTCCAGCACCAGGGTGTCGATGGTGGGTAGCGCCGACCACTTCTGCTGGATCTCCAGCAGCGGTTTGATGGCCTGCATTTCCGGTCCCTCGAAACGCCCTTCGGCAGCCTGGCGCAGCTGTTCCAGCGCGGCGTGGGCCAGCTCGGACGACATCGGCATCTTGGCGCCCTGCCAGCGCGCGATCGCGCCGCGCGAACCGGTGGCGCGTTTTACAAAAGCCGTCATCTCGTGCACGCGGATGAATTCCAGGATGCGACCGCCGAACAGGAAATGGTCGCCCTGCTTCAGGCGCGAGATGAAGGATTCTTCCATGCTGCCGATGCGCCCGCCGCTGACGTACTTTACCTGGATCGACGCATCCGAGACAATGGTGCCGATGCCCATGCGATGCCGGCGCCCGATGCCCACGTCCGGCACGCGGTAGACGCCCTCCTCGTCCGGCAGCACGCGCCGGTATTCCGGGTACACGGTCAGGCTCTGGCCGCCGCGCGCCACGAAATCGAGCGCCCACTGCCATTCTTCCTGGTTCAGGTCGCGGTAGGACCAGGCGCGCTTGACTTCCTCGAACAGCTGTTCGGAGCGGAAGCCGCCGCCCAGCGCCACCGTCACCAGGTGCTGCACCAGCACGTCGAAAGGCTTGTTCGGCACATAGCGCCCTTCGATGCGGCGCTGGGCCACCGCGACCTTGGCGCCGGCCGCCTCCAGGATTTCCATGCTGTTGGTCGGCACCAGGGTCACGCGCGAGACGCGGCCCGGTGCGTGGCCGCTGCGCCCGGCCCGTTGCAGCAGGCGCGCGATGCCTTTCGCGCTGCCGACTTGCAGCACGCGCTCGACCGGCAGAAAGTCCACGCCCAGGTCCAGGCTGGCGGTGCAGATCACGGCCTTCAGCTCGCCCTTTTTCAGGCCCATCTCGACCCAGTCGCGCACCTCGCGCGCCAGCGAACCGTGGTGCAGCGCGATTACGCCGGCCCAGTCTGGACGCGCTTCCAGGATGTTCTGGTACCAGATTTCCGATTGCGAGCGCGTGTTGGTAAACACCAGGGTAGCGTCGTAGTGCTCGATCTCGTCGATCACGGGTTTCAGCATTTGCAGGCCGAGGTGGCCGCCCCAGGGGAAGCGCGAGACGTCCTTTGGGATCAAGGAATCGACCAGGATCTGCTTCTTGGTATCGCCTTCGACCAGGACGCCCGCATTTTCTCCACCTTCGCCACCCAAGAGTACCTGGCGCGCCAGGTCGAGGTCGCCCATGGTGGCCGACACGCCCCAGATCACGAGTCCGGGCCGCCAGGTACGCAGGCGCGCCAGCGCCAGCTGCACCTGCACGCCGCGCTTGCTGCCCATCAGCTCATGCCACTCGTCGATGATGATCATGTCGAGGTGCTTGAACTGTTCCTCGGCCGCCGCGTGCGACAGCAGCAGCGACAGGCTTTCGGGGGTCGTGATGAGCGAAGTCGGCCACTTGCGGGCCTGGCGCGCGCGCTCGGCCGAACCGGTGTCGCCGGTGCGCGCGCCGACAGTCCACTCGGGCGCCAGCGCCGCCGCCGATTCTTCCAGCGCGCGCTGGGTGTCGGCGGCCAGTGCGCGCATCGGCGTGATCCACAACGCGCGCAGGCCGCTCATCTTCCCCTTGCCCAGACTGCCGCGCTGCAGCGCCGCCAGCCACACCGCATAGGTTTTACCGGCGCCGGTGTTCGCATGCAGCAGGCCGGACTGGCCGGCCAGCGCCGCGTCCCACACGGCCTTCTGGAACGGAAACGCCTTCCAGCCGCGCGCGTCGAACCACGCCTTGACGTCTTTTTTGCTCGGCCCGCTCATGCACCGGCAGCGGCCAGCAGGCCTTTCAAGGTGTCCAGCGTGTCGGCGTCTTCCACCGGCTTGTCGTCGCGCCGGCGCAGGATGCGCGGGAAGCGCACCGCGATGCCCGCCTTGTGGCGCGTGGACAGCGCGATGCCCTCGAAGCCGATCTCGAACACCATCGTCGGTTTGACGGAGCGCACCGGCCCGAACTTCTCGACCGTGGTCTTGCGGATCGCATTGTCGACCTGGGCGATCTCGGCATCGGTCAGCCCCGAATACGCTTTCGCAAACGGCACCAGGCGCCGCTCGCCCTTCCCTTCCTCATCGTCCCAGACGGCAAAGGTATAGTCGGTGTACAGCGAGGCGCGGCGCCCGTGGCCAGCCTGGGCATAGATCAGCACCGCGTCCACCGAATAAGGATCGACCTTCCACTTCCACCAGGTGCCGACATCCTTGGTGCGGCCCACGCCATACTGCGCGCTCCTGGCCTTCACCATCATGCCTTCCACGCCGCGCGCACGCGATTCGGCGCGCAGCTCGGCCAGCGCTTCCCAATCGTCGGCATGGACCACCGGCGACACCTTCAATTGCGCCTGGTCGACGGCTGCGACCAGCGTTTCCAGCAGCGTGCGCCGTTCATGCTGGGGCAGCGCGCGCAAATCGACGCCGTCGAGTTCCAGCAGGTCGTAGCAGACCAGTACCGCCGGCAGCTCGGCCAGCAGTTTGGCGGACAATGTCTTGCGGCCGATGCGGCGCTGCAGCTCGGCGAACGGCGCCGGCGCCTCATTCGCGTGATCCCAGACCAGCACCTCGCCATCGACTACCGTGCCTTCGGGCAGGCGCACCGCGCACAGCTCGGGAAAGCGTTCGGAGATCAGGTCTTCGCCGCGCGACCACAGATAGTTTTGCGCGCCGCGCCGCACCAGCTGGGCGCGGATGCCGTCGTACTTCCACTCGACCTGCCAGTCGCTCAGCGCGCCGAGTGCGGCCGGATCGCCCTGCAGCTGGTGCGCCAGGAAGAAGGGGTAAGGCTGGCCGCCGCGCAGCTTGTGCTCTTCGTCGGACTGGGCGGCGATGAGTTGCAGGAACTTGGTGGCGGTCGGGCGCACGCTGCCGTCGGTCCAGCCCATCAGGCGCTGGGCCACGAGTTTGCTGTCCACCGCGGCGATGTTCGCCAGCGCGCGCGTTACCAGCAGCTTGGAGACGCCGACGCGGAAGCCGCCGCCGATCAGCTTGCAGAACAGGAAGCGCTCGCGCGTATCGAGTTCGTTCCAGTAGCTGAACAGCGCGGCCCGGATGACTTCCGGGTCGGCGCCGCGCAGGGGGCCGATGCGCTCGGTCATCCATTCGGCCAGGCCGACGTCGCTCTGCTTTTCGGGCGGCGGCAGGATCAGGGCGATGGTTTCGGCCATGTCGCCGACCGCGTGGTAGGACTCGTCGAACAGCCACTCGTCGAGCACCGCGTATTCGATGGCGAACTGGCGCAGCAGCTTGGTCGGCACGGCCTGGCGCGGCTTGCCGCCGGCCAGGAAGTAGACGGCCCAGGCGGCGTTTTCCGGCGCGGCGGTCGAGAAGTACTGCTGCAGGGCGCCGAGCTTGCGGTTGGTGGCGGTGGTTTCGTCGAGTTCGGCGTAGAGGCGGGCAAATTCACGCATTGCGCGCCTCCTGCGGCTCCGCGCTGTCGCTCGCTTCCGTGGTTTCCTTCGCCTCGGCCGGCTGCGGCGGAATCGCCACGTCGTCATCGTCGTCGCCGTATTCGGTATCGAAGCCGGCCGCGTCCAGGCCTTGCTGGCACAGCCACTTCACCAGCACCGGAATCGAACCGTGGGTGACGATCACGCGCCCGGCGCCGGTGGCGGAAATCGCCTGCATCAGCCCTGGCCAGTCGGCATGGTCGGACAGCACGAAGCCGCGGTCGACGCCACGGCGCCGGCGTGCGCCGCGCAGCTGCATCCAGCCGCTGGCAAAGGCGTCGCTGTAGTCGCCGAAGCGTTTCATCCAGGCCGACCCCGAGGCCGAAGGCGGCGCCACCACGATCGACTGCTTCAGGTCGGCCTTCGACACGTCGCTCACCATCAGCGTCGGCGGCAGTGCAATCCCGCCTTCGCGGTACACGCGGTTCAGCGGCTCGACCGCGCCATGGCAGACGATGGGGCCAATCGACGGATCGAGCCCGGACAGGATGCGCTGGGCCTTGCCGAAGGAATAGCCGAACACCACGCTGCAGCGGCCCTCTTCCGCGTTCTTGCGCCACCAGCGGTTCATGTCATCAAAAATGGATTGCTCTGGCGCCCAGCGGTAGATCGGCAGGCCGAAGGTGGATTCGGTGATGAAGGTATGGCAGCGCACCGGCTCGAAGGGCGCACAGGTTTTGTCCGGCTCGATCTTGTAGTCGCCCGAAGCGACCCAGACTTCGCCGCCGCATTCCATGCGCACTTGCGCCGAGCCGAGCACGTGCCCGGCCGGGTGCAGCGAAATGGTGACGCCGTTGTGGACCACGGTTTCGCCGTATTCCAGCCCGTCGACGGAGATGTCGCCCAGGCGCGAACGCAGCACGTGCACGCCGCTGGCGGCAGTCAGGTAGCGTCCATGGCCATAGCGCGCGTGGTCGCCGTGTGCGTGCGTGATGACGGCCCGGTCCACCGGCCGCCAGGGGTCGATGTAGAACTGCCCCGGCACACAGTACAGCCCTTCCTTACGTACGACGACCATGTCTCCCATGCCAAACCTTATGTTTTAAACAAGCTTGACGAAGTCTGCCATAAAGCTCCGATGCTCGCCGTCCGGGAAGTCGATGCCGACCTGGTCGCCCGCCACGGAGCTGACGACACCCTCGCCGTACTTCGGCACCGTCACGCGCATGCCGGCTTCGAAGTGCGGCCCCGTGTCTTCCTGCTCCGGCTCGTGGCTGAATTCGTCGTCGCGGATCTCGATGTCTTCCAGCGCCGCGGCCGGCGGGTTCAGGCAATTGTCGCAGCGGCAGCACTTCTCGAAGCCTTCGACTTCGTCGTTGAAGTAGTCGAGCAGCAGCTTCCAGCGGCAGAAACCGCTCACCGCATAGCCCACCATCTTTTCCAGCGCTTCGCGGTCGTGGTCCTGCTTCTGGATGTAGATCTGGGCCAGCTGCTCGAAGGTGGCCGCCTTGGCCTCGGCGTTTGTCACCACGAATTCCAGCTTGCGGTTCTGGCGCACCAGCTTGGCGTCTTTCAGCAGCTTGAGGCAAATCTTGATCTTGGCTTCGTTCAGGTCGACCAGCTTGTCCTCGATGCGATCCGTCGTCACCGGCCCTGTTTCCGCCAGTTCGCAGGCGGCGTCGTACACCGAGCGGATCTCGGCCGCATCCGGGTAATGCTTCACCAGGAAGAACTGCTGCAGGCGCTTGTCGTCCTGCAGGAACAGCAATGTGCAGCGGGCGTCCTGGCCGTCGCGGCCGGCGCGTCCCGACTCCTGGTAGTAGGACTCGAGATTCGCCGGAATCTGCAGGTGCACGACGAAACGCGTGTCCGACTTGTCGATGCCCATGCCGAAGGCGTTCGTCGCCACCATGATGCGGCGCTCGTCGTTCATGAACAAATCCTGGTTGGCGCGCCGTTCGGCGGCCGGCAGCTTGCCATGGTAGATCGTCACCGATTCGCCGGCTTCTTCCAGGATGCGGTGCATTTCCTCGGCCGCCTTGACGGTGGCGGCATACACGATGCCCACGCCCTCGGTCTCGGCCACCAGGCGGCGCGCCTCGGCGAACTTGTCGGCCAGGCTCGTCACCTGCTGCACGCGGTATTCCAGGTTCGGGCGGTAGATGCCGGTGTTGATGACCTTCATGCGCGGCCGGTTCAGCTGGCGGCCGATGTCGTCCATCACCTCGTCGGTGGCGGTGGCGGTGAGGGCCAGCACGGTCGGGTTGCCGACAGCCGCGATCGCCGCCGCCATCTCGATGTAGGCCGGGCGGAAATCGTGGCCCCACTGGGAAATGCAATGGGCTTCATCGATGGCCACCAGGGTGACCGTGGTTTGCTTGAGCACTTCGATGAACTCGGGCGAGGTCAGGCGCTCGGGCGTGCAGAACACGATTTCGCAGGTGCCGCCGCTGATCGACGCCAGGGCCTGGTGTTCTTCCTCGGCATTCAGGCTGCTGTTGACCTGGCAGGCGCGCACGCCCAGCTCTTCCAGCTTTTCCAGCTGGTCTTTCATCAGCGAGATCAGCGGCGAGACCACCACCGTGGTGCCGCCCAGCATGCGCGCGGGAATCTGGTAACACAGCGACTTGCCGCCGCCGGTGGGCATGATGGCCAGCGTGTCCTTGCCGTCGAGGACGCTGTCGATCACGCGTTGCTGCCCGTCGCGCAGTTGTTCGATACCGAACACGGAGCGCAGCAGCTTGCGAATGGAATTGCGGCGCACCGCGAGGAGGCCGTTATGCAGGAGTTTGGGTTCGTGTCGGGTCATGGTGGAGGCTACTGTAAGCCTGCCGATCAAACCCAGCTATAGGATGCACGCCAACCGGTGTGTAGGAGTGCGCGTGTAGGAATGGAGATAGAGGACCACTACTGTCGGTGCCGCCGTTCAGCTGGGCCGGCTGCCGCTGAGACAGGGCCGCAAGGCTTTTTCCTACACAACGGCGGAGTTCCCGCCGATGCCGCAACATCGGCCGGATGGCTAAGATGGCACCATACACCAACGAATAGATGCACCACCGCCCCGGAGAACGATCATGATGCGCTCAATCCCCACCACCCTGACTGCCTTGCAACTTGCCCTCGCCAGCGCAGCCGCCTGGCTGCTCTACGAGACCAATGCGCTGCAGGGCGCGGCCTTCATGATGTTCCACTGATCGACGAAACACGGCTCAATACTTGCCTGCGTGGCAAGTTCGATAGCCCATTTTACCCAGCCGCGGTTGTTTACCGCGCACGATAGAGCAAGCGCCGTACCACTGATGTGGAACGGCGCTTTTTGTTTGCTCCATTACTTAGAAATCCTTATCGCCAAGCGGCCAGTCCGCAGGCTCGGTATAGGTGTGCTTTGCGCTATCGAAGCTGATGATCCATTCTTTCGGTTCCAGTTCCTCACCTTCGTCGGTGCCGGTCACCCTGAAGATCAAATTGAAGAACGCCGCATTGGCGGGAAGATCGCTGACAAGCATGGTCGATTCAAGCGATGAGGATTTTCCTTCGCAATCTCCGCATGCGCCCCCGTCGTCATAGGCAATCGGTATCTGCCCCACCTCCTGAACGGTGCCGGCGAGATTTGCGAGAATCACCATCCTGGAGCCACAATAACCCTGATGGCAATCGCCGTATTCGCCGCGCCAGCCCCAATTGTGATTCGCGCCGAGTTCCGTTAGCGTCCATTCGGACGGCGCGGTACCCATCGTGCCGGCCTGGATCGTCGTCGACTTCGCGATCAGCTCCGCTTTACCATTTTTTTCGCCAACGATGAATGCACCGACCAGGCCCTGCATTGCGTGGGGAGTAACCGGTTCGCCTTCGCGATCAAGCGCCTGTCCGGTCGCAATCGCATAGAGACGCCTTTCACCGTCAAATGTCTTGATGTCGGATTGGACAATCTTCATGCAATATGGAAACCCTTCAAACCGGGACATCCAGCATTTTTTCTCCCCCTCCTGCTTGCCGTAGATGTGATTCATCAGGCGCGCCGCGGCGTCACGTGCGTTGCCGGAAGCGAGCAGGTTGGACGGAAAATCGCCAGGCGGCAGCCTGGGGTCCAGGACGCCGGCCTGGGCAACCATGGACAGCAATTCCACCATGGGCGCGTGGCCGCCCAGTTCGACCAGCAGATCCTTGGTGTCCTCGGTATGCTGCGCGGTGTATTGGATACTGGTTTTCCATGCAGGCCCGCTCGTATCGACGATGTCAGGGAGCCGCTTGCTGTCCTGCAGGGACTTGAAGGCGGGGTCGCCGACAATTTGATCGACGTTTGCCAGGGTAATCTCGAGCGAGGCCTCGCAGGTAACCTTGCCGATTTTCTCGTCCTTGCCCGATGTGCGGATGGTGGTAATGGCGACCTGCATGCGCTTCTTGAGGCGATCAAGCAGTTCGGTATTGCTGTCGGAGCCCGATATCTCTTTTTCCAGCGTCTCCGCAAAACCCTGTTTAACCAGGTCGACGGTGGACTCGTCGATGCAGGTGGGCTGGACTTTGCTGCATCCAATCAGAACGGTCGCAATGCATCCAAGTGCGATAAAAGCGCGCAGATCGCGCCATGTCGGAAAGGCCGGCGGAGAGAAATATTTCATAAAGAGATATATTCTAAAGATGCAACAGTTTAGCACTGCCGTATCCCGGACATACATCTGGGTGAAATGAATGCTGTATATAACGTGGCGATCAACGCCAATAAAAAAACGCCATCGCAAGTATCGTCGCGATGGCGTTTCTATTCCTGCTAACGGCCATTCAAAGCCGCACTACACTCAAGCCGCTTTTTCAAGCGCCTCGGTTTCTTCCGTCGGCAAACGCATCAGGTAATCGAACGACGCCAGCGAAGCCTTGGCGCCCTCGCCCACGGCGATGACGATCTGCTTGAACGGCACGGTAGTCACGTCGCCGGCGGCAAACACGCCCGGGATCGAGGTTTCACCACGCACGTCGACTTCGATCTCGCCGTACGGCGACAGTTCCAGCGTGCCCTTCAGCCATTCGGCGTTCGGGATCAGGCCGATCTGGACGAACACGCCGGCCAGTTCAACGCGGTGGGTTTCACCAGATACGCGGTCCTTGTACGACAGCGCCGTTACCTTCTTGCCGTCGCCATGGATTTCCGTGGTTTGGGCGCTCTTGATCACGTTCACGTTCTTCAGGCTGTAGAGCTTGCGCTGCAGGACCGCGTCGGCGCGCAGTTCCGCGCCGTATTCGATCAGGGTCACGTGCTCGACGATATTTGCCAGGTCGATGGCCGCTTCGACGCCCGAGTTACCGCCGCCGATCACCGACACGCGCTTCCCTTTGAACAGCGGACCGTCGCAGTGCGGACAATAGGCCACGCCGTGGTTCTTGTACTCTTTTTCGCCCGGCACGTTGATTTCGCGCCAACGGGCGCCGGTCGACAGGATCACCGACTTGGCTTTCAAGAGCGCGCCGGATTCGGTCGTCACTTCGAACAGCTTTTCGTCTTCGTTGCGCTCCAGTTTGGCGGCGCGCTGCAGGTTCATGATGTCGACTTCGTACTGCTTGACGTGCTCTTCCAGCGAGACGGCAAACTTCGGTCCTTCGGTTTCTTTCACCGACACGAAGTTCTCGATTGCCAGGGTATCCATTACCTGGCCGCCGAAGCGGTCGGCCAGCACGCCGGTACGGATGCCTTTGCGCGCCGAGTAGATCGCCGCTGCCGCACCGGCAGGGCCGCCGCCGACGATCAGCACGTCGAAGGCTTCTTTCTTGCTCAGTTCTTCCGCCTTCTTGGCGCCGGCGCCGGTGTCGAGCTTGGCGAGGATTTCCTCGACGCTCATGCGGCCCTGGCCGAAGTGCTCGCCGTTCAGGAACATCATCGGCACTGCCAGGATCTGGCGTGCTTCGACTTCATCCTTGAACAGGCCGCCGTCGATGGTCGTGACCTTGATGCGCGGGTTGATGATGGACATCGAGTTCAGCGCCTGCACCACTTCCGGGCAGTTATGGCACGACAGCGAGATGAACGCTTCGAACACGAAGTCGCCCGGCAGATTCTTGATCTGCTCGATGACAGGCGCATCGAACTTGATCGGGTGTCCCCCTACCTGCAGCAAGGCCAGCACCAGCGAGGTGAATTCATGGCCCAGCGGGATGGCGGCAAACTCGATGCCGATATCGGTGCCAACCCGGTTGATGGCGAACGACGGTTTGCGGGTCGCATTGCCGTCTTCGCGATAGGTAATCTTGGTGCCCAGGGCGGTGATTTCCTTGAGCAGTTCTTCCATTTCTCGCGCTTTTGGCGAGTCATCAAGCGATGCAACGATCTCAATCGGCTGCACCACTTTTTCCAAATAGGCTTGTAACTGCTTCTTGAGGGTTGCGTCCAGCATGGTGTTTTCCTTGAAATACAGAGGTTTTTATTGAAAACCCGCCATTTGGCGGGCTTCCGGTACTACTGCAGTACTACTGACTTACTGCTCACTGCTTGCTGCGACTGCTTAGATTTTGCCAACCAGGTCCAAGGACGGGGTCAGGGTTTCTGCGCCTTCGGTCCACTTGGCTGGGCAGACCTGGCCTGGGTGGGCGGCGACGTACTGGGCTGCCTTGACTTTGCGCATCAGTTCCGATGCGTCGCGGCCGATGCCGTTGTCGTGCACTTCCATGACCTTGATCTGGCCTTCTGGATTGATGACGAAGGTGCCGCGCAGTGCCAGGCCTTCTTCTTCGATCATGACTTCGAAGTTACGCGCCAGGGTGCCGGTCGGGTCGCCGATCAGCGGGTAGTTCACTTTCTTGATGGCGTCCGAGGTGTCGTGCCATGCCTTGTGCGCGAAGTGGGTGTCGGTCGACACGCCGTAGACTTTCACGCCCATTTTTTCGAATTCAGGCTGGAAGTCAGCCAGGTCTTCCAGTTCGGTCGGGCAGACGAAGGTGAAGTCGGCCGGGTAGAACATCAGGACGGACCAGGTACCTTTGAACTGCTCTTCGGTCAGATCGATGAATTTGCCTGCGTGGTAAGCGGTGGCTTTGAAAGGCTTGATCTCGGTATTGATAAGGGACATGGAAGCTCCTGTTGTGGGTCAAATCAAAATTGATGAAACGAAGTTTATGCTCTTGCTCTGCGTTTGTAAAATTAATTGATCGGATGAGTTCAATTGATTTTACCTATCATGAAGATGTGGCAATAGGCTATCAGCCTTGCAAGAGACGCGCCAGTGTGAGGGAAACGGGCAGCGATTGCAACCGTCACCCGATTGTGAATTTATATGAGGAAGGCGTTCAAGCCGGGATTTCAGCGCGTGGCGTCATCACATTGCATGGCAGCGCCAGGCTGAAAGTCGAGCCCTGCCCCGGCGTGCTGGCCACTGTCAGTTCGCCGCCATGGGCCACGGCCAGCTGGCGCGAGATGTACAGGCCCAGGCCCAGGCCTTTCGGTTCGCCGTTGCGGGCGCCGCGCTCGAAGGGCTGGAAAATGCGCTCGACGTCGTCGGGCGAAATGCCCTTGCCCTTGTCGCTTACGTCAATGCGGGCGCAGCAGCCATCGACCTGCACGCTCACTTCCACGTTGCAGCCGCCGCCATAGCGCAGCGCGTTCGTCAGCAAATTGACGATCACCTGCTCGATGCGGAACTCGTCCCAGTGGCCATACACGGGTTCGTGCGGCTGCAAGCCGATGGCGCAGCCGCTGGCGGCGGCCTGCAGCGACAAATCGCTCACTACGCGCTCCAGCATGCCCATCAGCTCGACCGGCGCCGGGCGCACCGACAGCGTGCCGTTACGCATGCGGGTCACATCCAGCATGTCGTCGATCAGGCGGATCATGGCCTTCACCTGGCGCTCGTCGCGCCTGACCATCGCGCCCATCTGCTCGGCATTGAAGGCCTGCAGGTTGCCGCGCTTCAGGTGTAGCGTGCGCATCTGGATTTCGAGGAACAGGGTATTGAGCGGCGTGCGCAGCTCGTGGGCGACCAGCGACATGAATTCGTCGCGCATGCGCAGCGAGCGCTGCAGTTCGGCCTGGGTGGCGTTCAGTTCCTGCAGCAGGATTTCCTGCTCGCGCCGGCTGCGTTCGAGCGCGTCCATCTGGCGCGCCACTTCGCGCCGCTGCTGGTCGAGCGCCACGAACACGTTCACCTTGCCGCGCACCGCGTCCGGGTCGAGCGGCTTGTAGAGGAAATCGACGGCGCCGCTTTCGTAGCCCTTGAACGAGTAATTCAGTTCGCGCCCGGCGGCCGAGACGAACATGATCGGGATGTTGCGCGTGCGTTCGGTGCCGCGCATCAGTTCGGCCAGCTCGAAGCCGTCCATGCCCGGCATCTGGACGTCGAGGATGGCGAGCGCGAACTCGTGCTCGAGCAGCAGCGTCAGCGCTTCCTCGCCGGAATGGGCGTGGAACACGAGGCGGCGCTCGTCGCGGATCAGGGCGTCGAGCGCGCGCAGGTTGTCCGGCAGGTCGTCGACGATAAGGAGTTTGCTTGGCTCTTGGAAGCTCATGATGTTGTTGTCTCCAGCAGGGGCAGCAGCGCGCGGATGTCCGCCAGCGGCAGCACCAGGTGCGGTTCGCACAGGCTGATCGCCTTTTCGGGCATGGTCGCCGCCTGCGCTTCTTTCGGGTCTTGCACAATGGTCAAACCGCCGCGCTGCCTGATCCTTTGCATGCCATCGGCGCCGTCGGCATTGGCGCCGGTCAGCAGGATGCCGGCCAAGGCCGGGCCATAGGCATCGGCGGCCGACTCCATCAGCACATCGATGGCCGGACGCGCATAGTGTACCGGCGGCTCGCAGCTGAGTGAAAATACGCGATCGTGCTCGATCGACAAATGGTAGCCGGCGCCGGCAAAGTACAAGGTGCCCGGCTCGACGCTTTCCTTGTCTGTCGCTTCGCGCACCGGCAGGTCCAGGCGCGCGTCGAACAGTTCGGCCAGGCGGCTTTCGCGGTCGCCGGGCACGTGCAGGATGCACACGGCCGCCAGCCTGCGGCTCACCGGCAGCGCCGGCAGTAGCCCGACCAGGGCATCCACGCCGCCGGCCGAGGCGCCGATCACGACGGCCTCGATGCGCCGCCCCGCCAGCACCTGCACGAACCTGGCCGACAAGTCGCTCATTCGGCGGCCTTGCGGAACAGGCGCTCGCGCCGCGCCAGCGGCTCGAAGCGGCTGGCGTAGTTGGAAAAGTCGATGCTCTCCTTGCTGCCCAGTCCCAGGAAGCCGCGGTGGCAGAGCGACTCGTGGAACAGGCCCAGCACGCGGTTCTGCAGGCGCCGGTTAAAGTAGATCATCACGTTGCGGCAGCTGACGAAATGGGTTTCCGAGAACACGCTGTCGGTGGCCAGCGAGTGGTCGGCAAAGGTCACGTTCTCGACCAGCATGCGCTCGAACAGGGCGCCGCCATAAGCTGCCGTGTAGTAGTCCGAGAAGGCGCGCTTGCCGCCCGACTTCTGGTAGTTTTCGGTAAATAAACGCATGCGGTCGAGCGGGAACACGCCGCGCCGCGCCGCGTCCAGCGACACCGGGTTGATGTCGGTAGCGTAGAGCATGGTGCGTTCCAGCAGGCCTTCCTCGTGCAGCAGGATCGCCAGCGAATACACTTCTTCGCCGGTGCTGCAGCCGGCCACCCAGATCTTCAGCGACGGATAGGTGCGCAGGAAAGGCACCACCTGGCTGCGGATCGCCGCAAAGTATTCCGGGTCGCGGAACATCTCGGAGACGGGAATCGTCAGGTATTGCAGCAGCTGGGAAAACGCTTCCGGCTGGTGCAGCACCTTGGCTTGCAGTTCCGAGACGGTGTCGCAATCCATTTCGCGCAGGGCCACCAGCACGCGGCGCTTTTGCGAGGCGCCGGTGTAGTCGCGGAAGTCGTAGTTGTACTTGAGGTAGACCGCCTCGACCAGCATCCGCAGTTCGATGTCGATGTTGTCCGGTGCAGTTTTCAAACGCGCTCCATGGTAGGCATCCAGACCCGCAGCAGCGAGTACAGGCGGGCCAGGTCGATCGGCTTGGCCAGGTAGTCGTTCGCACCGGCGGCCAGGCATTGTTCCTGGTCGTCCTTCATCGCCTTGGCGGTGATGGCGATGATCGGCAGGCGGTTGAAGCGGCCGTCGGCGCGGATGCGGCGCGTCGCTTCCAGGCCATCCATGCCCGGCATCATGACGTCCATCAGCACCAGGTCGATGCCCGGCACCTCGTCGAGCTTGGCAATCGCTTCGAAGCCATTCCGGCCAACGACCACGTTGGCGCCGCGCTGCTCGAGGGCGGAGGTGAGCGCAAACACGTTGCGCACGTCGTCGTCGACCAGCAGGATTGTACGCCCTTCGAACACGCGGTCGCGGCCGCGCACGGTTTTCAGCATGTGCTGGCGCTCGGTCGACAGCTGCGACTCCACCTTGTGCAGGAACAGGGTCACTTCGTCGAGCAGGCGCTCGGGCGAACGCGCGCCCTTGATGATGATCGAGCGCGAATACTTGAGCAGCTCGGCCTCTTCGTCGCGGGTCAGGTTGCGGCCCGTGTAGACGATCACCGGCGGGAACGAGAACAGCTCTTCCTGCGACATGCGCTGCAGCAGCTCGTTGCCCTGCATGTCCGGCAGTTTCAGGTCGATGATCATGCAGTCGAAGATCTCGCTGTGCAGCAGGGCCAGCGCTTCCTCGCCCGAGCCCACCGCCGAGATCTGCACGTCGGCGTCGGCGATCAGGGCGGTCACGCTGTCGCGCTGGCGCTCGTCGTCTTCCACCAGCAGCACGCGCTTGATCTGCTGCGAGGATTTCTCCTGCAGTTTGCGGAACACTTCTTCGAGCTGTTCGCGCGAGGTCGGTTTCAGCGCGTAGCCGATCGCGCCCAGGTGCAGGGCCTCGGTGCCGTTTTCCATGCTCGACACCACGTGCACCGGGATGTGGCGCGTGGCCGGGTTGTCCTTCAGCTGCTGCAGTACCGACAAACCGGAGCCGTCAGGCAGGCGGATGTCGAGCAGGATCGCGTCCGGGCCGTTGTTGGTGGCCAGTTCCAGGCCCTCG
>Ga0265780_10001945_pt1 | contig 28611 bp, 17 predicted proteins | sample P1T30metagenome_FD_192432 | JGI IMG/M metagenome (GOLD analysis project Ga0265780, IMG submission 192432) | Plant litter microbial communities from East Loma Ridge, Irvine, California - P1 T30 | ecosystem: Environmental > Terrestrial > Plant litter > Unclassified | place: USA: California...
ATGCCGGGTTGATTACATTCATATTGTACATGTACTGCGTGTAGTGCGGGTCCTGCTGGGCGTGCGCCTCAAACAAACCGGCAATCGCAATCAAGCCTGCCAGGTATAATTTCTTCATGTGTGTGTTTTTGTTAAATTGAAAAAGTGAAAAAGATACACTTTCCCCATCTTAAAAAAATGGGGAAAGCTATCTTACTTCTTTTTAGTTTACCTCAAAGTTTACATAAACCCATCCGGTCAATGTTTCGCCATTGCTACGTTCTACCATGTAGAAGTAGGTACCCGATGGCAGTTCATGGCCGTTAGCGGCCAGGCCTGCAAACTGATTAGTATAATTTCCTGTAAAGCTGTATACTTCTTTACCATAGCGGTTAAATACACTCAGTTTCCTGACGTCAAGCGCAGTAAGGTCAAAGGTATCATTATCGCCATCGCCGTTAGGAGAAATACCCCTTGGCATGGTACACATTGTAGAAATTACATCAATTTCTCCTTCAATAGGGCAATCTGCTTCTCCTATAGGTGTAACCGTTACGTGATATACACCCTCGCCAAGCGCAGGCTGTCCGTTTACAGAAGTTAGTATAAGCGTTGGCTCAGTACCCACTACTGCACCGGCAGCATTTGTCCATGAGTAGGTAACAAAATCTTCGTTATAAATCTCATCAGCAAAATCTACACCCAGTTCATACTGGTTAGCATCGTTACAGCCTTCTGTTACAAGAATTTCAGGCGTAGGGATTATAACCACTTCAAAGCTGCTTTCTGCGGTACAAGCGGCATTTCCTGCTGCTACGGCATATACATAAATGGTTTGATTATCTATAATAGCCGCACCTGCCGCAAGCGCTTCACCTGTTCCGTTAGGACCTGTGTAATATGCATTTCCTGCAGGAAGTGCTTCAAGATTATAAATATCACACACAGCTACATTATCAAACTCGGCAACTACCGGGGTTGGGGTAATAGTAACTGTAAACGTTGCTGTATCAGTACAGTCTCCGCTTACCGCGTTTACCGTTAGGGTAGTTGTAGTTGTAATCTCTGTTGCAGCCGGTATTTCAACACCATTTGCATCATAGTAAGCACCTACTGTAAGTGCAGGAAGCACATAGCTGTCGCAAACTGTTACATCAGCAACTTCTGCATCAACTATTACCGGGCTTGCCACAATGTTAACTGTAAATACGCTTCCGCTTGTACAGTTTGGTGTGGTGCCGCTTGAGGCAAGAATATAAATATCCTGTGTACCTGTAATAACATCACCTGCAAACAGTGCCGTACCGCCACCATTAATCTGGGTAAAGTAAGCATTACCGGCTGCAAGTGGCTCAAGGATGTAGCTGTCGCAAGAGGTAACATCATCAAGCTCCTGTGCAACAGGTATAGGTGTAACCACAACGGTTACAGAACCTGTAGCGGTACAGCCCGTATTATCAATGGTAACTTCATATACACCGGCTTCATCTACACTTATAGAGCTGGTAATATCGGCCAACGGCTCGCCATTTTTAGTCCAGCTAAAGGTAACATCCGCAGGGTTATAGTTACCTGCCGTGGTAGTAATTGTTCCTGAAGTGCCTTCGCATATAGAGAAGTCATCAGTAATAGTAAACTGAGGCGTATTGTCTTGTATAATAAGGTCAAAAGATTTAACACCATAACACTCAGTAGCAATATTTTCTACCCTTACCCAAATAGTTTGCTGATACTGGGTAGCATTGGTATATGGTGATACAAGCGGTGTAGCGGTGCCACTTTGAGCATCGGCCTCGGTTGCAAAGTACTCTACAGAATATTCTGCAGGAACAAGCGTGCCAAGCAATACCGGTGTATTCTCTGAAAGGTCAAAAGTTGAAAAACCGTCGGCATCACATACCGTAAGGTCTAATGGATCTCCTGTTATAACCTCTATGGCAGGGAAGTACTCAATAACTGTTTCACCTTCTACAGCACAATCAGTATTTACAAATTCTGCGTGGATGGCATATGTACCCGGGCCTGTAACCGTAAAGCTAAGGCCGTTTTCGCCTTCCTGCACTTCGCCGTCTTTTAACCAGGTAATGTCATAATCATCAAGGTCTATGTTTGATGCTGTAAGTACTACTTCTTCGCCATCGCAGGCCGCGTTGCCGTCTGCAATAAGCATTGGCAGGCCAAGGTCAACATCGCCAATATTAAAGCTTCCGCCTTCAATAAATACGGCTGAGTTAACACCCGCATCGCTGTAGTCAGCTATTACCAGTTTAATGTGGTATACCTGGCCCGGTGTAACATCGCCACCTGCCTGTAGTGGCACTGTCTGGCCATTATAGCCTATTGCTGCCGCTGCCGGGTTATTAGGGTTATACTGGTCAAATAATTCAGGGTTAACCGATTCACAGTTACCGTTATTAGCATCATCCCTGATGTTAACTACCGATACAGGAACATCTGTACCCGGTATTACCGCAAGGTTTTGGTATTCTCCCGGTGCCATATCGCCTCCTGAAAGGATAAACGCAAAGGCATCAGAATAAAAACACTGGTACACACCATATTCATTTGAAGCAAATAAGAAATCAAAGCTTATATGGTTTGTAAGCGGCACAAAATCAAACTCAAGCACAGTGGCGTTATGAGTAGCGGCCGTTTGCCCGTTAGCTGCAAGTATGTCGGCAAGATCATCATCGGCCGGCCATGCATAGGTATCATAGGTAGCTGTACCCGGCCATGGGCCCGGAGCCTCAGTAATACCACCTGTAGATAGTATTACACCATCTTCAAACGGAAAGCTTGAGCCATTTTGTGTAAAGTATCCAAGGCTGTTAACGTTGCCTGCAAAATCAGAACCTGAAGTCCATGAAATGTTTGATACAATAGCACAGTCAGAGTCAATAAGCACTTCTGTTACCAGTTCTTCTTCAGTATATTGCGTATCGTTTACGGCAATAGGAGGCTCCGGAGTAGCTACGCAAACCTCAAAGCTGGTAATATCTCCATAAACGTAGTCAGCATATACCATTACATAGTAAGTATTGCCTTCTGTAAGTCCTGTTAAAGTGGTATATGAATTGTAACCGCAATAAACTTCTGTTAAGTCTCCACAGTTATCTCCCTCAAAAACAGAGAAGTAATAGTAAGCACCCACCTGGTTGCTAACGTTTACAGTATGTATATCTCCTTCTGCAACAAACGAGAACCATGCATCCCACTGAGGTGTAGACCACATACAGCTTGGCGTAACACCAGAGCCTGTGGCACCTGTTATGGTACCAAGCACGGTTTCATTACATTGACCGTCAGGGTTAACAGGCACATCAACAGCGCCATCACAATCGTCGTTAGCCAGTGCTGTAGTAAAGGTTGCAGGGCCGCTCCAGTTGCTGTTGCCGTTGGTACCGCCACATATAGCCCTTACATATACCTGGTAGGTAGTACCAGAGTTAAGCTGGTCAAGCACGTTATCAACACTTGTAACCACGTTTAACGGGTCTACAGGAGTTTCAGGCGCAGGGGCAGGACTGCCATAAGGCAGTACTATTATTTCCCAAGATGTAGCCGAAGCCATCTCTGTAAAGGTAAAATCAGCAGAGGTAAGCTGTAAGTTGCTTACTGCAAGATCCTGTGGCTTAGGGCACGCAGGAGGTGTACACGAAGCTGTACCTGTATAAAGCGTAGAGCCTACAGATCCCTGGTTTGGTAATTTAGTATATACATCCTCTTCAAAAGGTGTAAGTACTATAATACCCATTTCATTAGGGCTCCAGCCTCCGGCCGTCCATACAAGCTCAAAATCTTCGCCGGGGCACATGCCCACTTCTACATCAAAGCTTTCGCCTGTAGTAAAATCAGGACCAAGTACCGCAACAGGTACACCTGCCTGGTACACAATCATTTCTCCGCCGCCAGACCAGCCATCGCCCCATGAGTCAGTAAGCCTGAAAATATAGGCACACTGGTTCTCTTCGGCACACACTGCGGTATGGAAAGGCTGTGCTACAGACCATTCGCTCGTAGTAGTTCCTTCACAAACAAGCCTTACATAAAAGTCATAGTTTGTAGCAGCCGTAAGGCCTGTAACGTTTACAGGGTTTGTAGTTGCTGTACCTGTAGGGGTAGATGCCGCAGTAGGTGCAGGATCTCCGGCAGGAACAACATAATATTGCCAGTTGCCTGTTGCAGGACCAGCCCAGCCCAGTTGGGCAGTAGTTGTTGTATAATCACCGGCATAAAGCTCTTCCGGCTCAAGGCACGCAGGGGTATCACAATCTGCTGTAGAGGTAAACAGCACGGTGCCCGGTGTACCTTCATAAGGCAATAATTCATACAGAGACTGGTCAAAACCATTTATAATCTCTAAACCTACCTGATAGTAGTAAAGGCCACCCTGGTCCCAGTACACTTCAAACGGCGTTTCAGTACACAATGGCACTGTAACGGTTTGTGTTTGCCCGGTTGTAAAGGTAGAGCCTATGGTAGCCACAGTAGTACCGTTTTGAGAAATAACCATGGTTGCGCCGGCATAGCCTACCCACCATGAACTGGTCATAACAAAGGTATAGTCACACTGGTTTGCAGCCACACACACATCTGTACTAAATGCAAACGGGCCCGCCCATGTACTTACGCCGTTATCACATACCATTTGTACATAATACTCATAGTTAGTAGCTATGGTAAGGCCTGTAACGGTAGTTGGGTTTGTAGTGGTATTGATACCGGCTCCGGCTCCCGGAGCAGCGCCACCCTCTTCTACAATATAATAGTTCCAGCTGCCTGTAGCAGGGCCTGCCCAGCCTATCTGGGCTGTTGTTGTTGTTGTATTTGTTGCGGTAAGGTTAGTAGGTGCAAGACACTCTACATTATCACAATCTACAGTTGTGCTATACAGCACACTGTTTTGAGAACCTGTACCCGAAGGCTTGGTATATACCGTTTGAGAGAAACCGTTTTGAAGCGAAACGCCAACTTCGGCAGGGAAACTGCCTCCTGCGTTCCAGTAAAGCTGTAAAGGTGTATCGTTACACACAGGAACCGTTACCGATTGCGGACCGGCACCCGAGGCAAGGCCCACAGTAGCAAGCGCTATACCGTTTTGAGAAAGCGTCATGGTGTTGCCGTTCCAGCCGTCACCATAAGAGTCTGTCATTACAATGGTATAGTTACACTGCTCAGAAACATCACATATCATGGTATTAAATGCATAAGGCCCTGCCCATGCACTAAAAGTGCCATTACCGCAATTTGCCCTTACATAATATTCATAAGCTGTAGAAGGCGTAAGCCCTGTAGCAGCCCAGTTAGTATTGGTATTAGCCGTAGTTCCTGAACCTGTAGGGATGCCAAGAACAACCGGCTGAACTACAACTTCCCATGAAGTGGCGCCGCTTGGGTTTGTCCAGGAAAGGTTAGCAGACGTCATACCAATGCCCGTAGTAGGCAAGCCTACCGGAGGGGCACAGTTTACCTGCTGCACGGTAAGTGCATACCCTACTGTTTGCGGAGAAGCGTAGGTAGAGATTACTATATAATAAGTAACTCCAGCCGTAACCGAAAGCGTAGGTATAGAAAGAGGTGTGGTTTCAAAGTAGTTAAAATCACCACCCATACAGCTTACACCAATATTTGCGCAGCTATTGTAAACAAACACACCGGCATACGTATCTGTAAGGCCGGAAACATCAATGCTTATAACACCTGTTTGCGTTGCAGGATAAGAATACACTACATCATTACCATTAAGGTAACCGTAGGTTATACCACAACCGGAAGCACCCGGGCTGCCCTCATAATTTGTATCGGCATAATTAGCGGTATTATCTGTTGTAGAGTACGGTAATGATGATATGGTTATAGGGGCTGTACAGTTTTCGCCCAGCGCAACCGTGCCAAAGTTAAACGGCCCAACCCAGTTACTATAGTTGCCATTACCGCAATTAGCCCTTACATAATACTTATAATCTGTATTTTGCGTAAGGCCGGTAGCATTATAAGTAGTTGAAGAAGATGTAGCGGTAGCAGTGCCGGTTGGGGCAGTAGCTACAGGAACAATCTCTAAATCCCATGATGTGGCAGAGCCCGGGTTCGTCCAGCTAAGGGTAGCTGTTGTCAGCCCCATGTTAGATGCCGTAAGGGCCGTAGGGTCAAGACACTGAGATACAAGGTTTACATCATCAATAGACCAGCGGTCGCCGTTATCACCCATCATTACAAAGGCAACATAAACAGTTTGACCGGCATACGCCGATAACGAAACCACTTTTTCAGTCCAGTCCTGCTGCACCGGGTTCAGGGTGAGCTCCGTCCACTGCACAGCCTGGGTAAAGTTGGCTGTAGTAGTTTGCTCAGCCACGGTACCTGCGGTGGTGGTGGTAGAAACCATGATTTTATAAATTGTGCCCTGGTCGTTATTTACAAAAAGGTGCGACCAAAAGCGCAGCTGGCCATTTGCGGGCACAAGCGAAGCAGGCGTTATAAGCCAGTCTTCAGATTGCGTTGCTGTTGCAACGTTCTCGCTGTTTAGGTACGCGCCGTGCAGGCCTGTATGTGCAGGCTGCTGGGTTGAGCCATTGCCCTGGATCCACGTATTTATGGGTCCGGCGGAGTTAATTACAGCCCAGCCAGAAGGCCCGCCTGCGGCGCTGCCAATGCCTGACGGACCGGCAGTCCATGTGCCTTCAAATCCCTCCGGATACTGCGCGTAGCTGCAGAAGGAAATTAAGGTCATGAAAAATAATAGGGTAATTTTTTTCATAGATTTATATTTAGTAGTTTATTAAGTTCTCGAAAATAAGGAAAAAAACGTAACGCAGGACACCTATTGTTAAAGATAATCTAACTTTTATTTAAAAAAAACAAAATTTATTTCAATTGTTATGAATATAAAAACACCCTGTGTATTTTTTAACCTATATCACTAATAAAACTTCAACCGGCTTTTTTAATGCAGTATTGCTATCTTTGCACCACTAATTTTTACCATGAACAAAAAGATATATTTTGCCTCAGACCAGCATTTTGGAGCGCCAACACCCCAATTAAGCCTTCCGCGCGAGCAAAAATTTGTTAAATGGCTGGATGAGATTAAGCACGATGCAGAAGTATTGTTCCTGCTGGGTGACCTTTTTGATTTTTGGTTTGAATATAAGACTGTAGTGCCCCGTGGCTTTGTGCGCGTGCTGGGCAAGCTGGCCGAACTGCGTGACAGCGGTATAACCATCCATTTTTTTACCGGCAACCATGACTTGTGGATGCACGATTACTTTGAAAAAGAGCTGGACATACCCGTTTATCATACACCTAAAATATTTACTTTTAACAATAAGAAGTTTTTTATAGGCCATGGCGACGGCCTGGGACCCGGCGATAAAGGCTACAAGCGCATGAAGAAAGTTTTTACCAACCCTTTCTCCAAGTGGCTCTTCCGGTGGCTGCATCCTGATTTAGGCGTGCGTTTGGCGCAATACCTATCGGTTAAAAACAAGTTGATTAGTGGAGACAGTGATGTTACGTTTTTAGGCGAAGATAAAGAATGGCTGGTACTGTACAGCAAGCGAAAGCTGCAAACCGCTCACTATGATTACTTTATATTCGGCCACCGGCATTTACCTATGGTTATTAAAGTAGGAGACAATTCAGAGTACATTAACCTGGGCGACTGGATTGGGTATTTTACCTATGGCGTATTTAACGGGGAAACCTTTGAACTTAAAGAATATAAGCCTGAATTGGATTAATAGAGTTTCGACTTTTCGATAAGTATGCATGCTTGTGGAGTAATTAACTACATTGACAATTCCTTATACTGTTTTAACAATAGTTATGGCATTAGCTATACAGTTGCATTATCGAAAATTGTAATAATAATTCTGCTTTCTTAATTCATACACAAATCATCCAGGTAATCAAACAGCTGCGCATGAAAGAGCGCGCCCTGTACAAGGTCTTTTATTTGTTGCAATTCAGTGCGGGTAACGGCAAGGTCTACCTGGCTTAAGGGAGTTTTAAGCAAAAACTTATGGCAGCTGTTCCTGCGCTGGCAGCCTGCGCAGCCTGTTTCGGCAACAGTATCGTCTATAATACACGCAAACTGCTGCACCTCATCGCCAGACAGGTAAAAGCCGGTCTCCTTAAATACCAGCTGCACTTTATCTTTAAGCACAACACCCCTTTTTTTCCAGAAAAATGCCACCCCAAAGTCATTAAAATATAGTTGCTCTATTTCTTTCATTACCTATATTGCTTTCCACAAAAATAGCAATTATTTAAAATCATTCTAAATAAATAGGGATTATTTTTACAAATACATCGCTTGGGATTGTTTTCGGAACGTTAACCCTCACACCGGATATCCCGCAACCGTAGCTGAAGGCTGGTTTGCCCGTTCCACTCATTTTCATCAATACTAAAAACGGCGTCAAAAGTTTCGCCGTTGCAGGCCAGCTCTTTTTTTGCCGCGAGGCCAAAGCCAATTGCCGCAAACCCCTCACTGCTTCCCTGCTTTACAAAAAGGCGCAGGTGGCTCTCATCAGCGCCTATCGGCTTGCCAAAACCCGTGTCCTTAATATTACGTGCCATAAACACAGGTGTCATGTTACCGGGGCCAAAGGGCTCAAACTGCTTCAGGATGCGCATCAGTTTGGGGGTAATATCAGCAAAATCAAGCTCGGCATCAATGCTAATCTCGGGTATCAGCAGGTCAGGGTGAATGCTATCTGCCACCACCTGCTCAAACTTTGCCCTGAACAACGGGTACTGTTCCTCCAGCAGCGTTAGGCCTGCGGCATACATGTGTCCGCCAAACTGCTCCAGATGCTCAGCACATGCTTCCAGGGCATTGTATACATCAAAGTCTTTTACGCTCCGCGCTGAAGCCGCCAGCTTATCGCCGCTGCGCGTAAACACCAGCGTGGGCCTGTAATAGGTTTCAATAAGCCGCGATGCTACAATGCCTATCACACCCTTGTGCCAGTCCTGCTGAAACACCACGGTTGTAAACTTGTCATGATCGCCATTATCCTCGATCTGGCGCAGTGCCTCGGCGGTAATCAGCTTGTCCAGGTCTTTGCGGTCGGCATTAAGCTGCTCAATCTGGGCAGCAAACCCCTCAGCTTCCTCCAGTCCAAATTCTGTAAGCAGCTGCACCGCGTAGTTGCCGTGCTTTATACGCCCGGCGGCATTAATGCGGGGCGCAATAACAAAAACCACATCACTTATGGTAAGCGTACGTTTTTTTAGGTTTTGCACCAGCGCCTTAATGCCCGGCCTTGGTTTACTGTTAATTACTTCGAGGCCAAATTTTGCCAGCACCCTGTTTTCGCCCGTTATGGGTACAATATCAGCCGCTATGGCCGTGGCCACCAGGTCAAGATACTGAACCAGGTCTGCTATGCCCTGCCCCCTGTTGGCTGCCAGTGCCTGCACCAGCTTAAAGCCTACCCCACAGCCGCACAGTTCATCATACGGGTAGTTGCAATCTATTCGCTTAGGGTCGAGCACAGCAACCGCATCAGGCAGCGTGTCGCCGGGGCGGTGGTGGTCGCAGATAATAAAGTCAATACCCTTGCTGTTGGCATACGCCACCTTGTCAATAGATTTGATACCGCAGTCCAGCGCAATAATCAGCGTGCAGCCGTTATCATCGGCATAGTCTATACCGGCATCGCTAATGCCATAGCCCTCTTTATACCTGTCCGGTATATAGGTATCCACATTAGGGTAAAATGATTTAAGGTATGATGATACCAGCGAGACCGCCGTGGTGCCGTCCACATCATAATCGCCAAAAACCAGCATATTCTCATTGTTTGCTATAGCCTGCTCAATGCGCTGCACTGCCTTATCCATATCCTTCATAAGGTACGGGTCGTGCAAATCATCCAGCGACGGCCTGAAGAACTGCCGCGCCTCCTCAAACGTTGCCACACCCCGCTGCACCAGCAGTGCCGCAATGGAAGCATCTACACTTAGCGCGTCGGCTAACTGTTGGGTGGTTTGGGGGTCGGGTTGGGGTTTGAGGTTCCAGCGCATGAAAATTTTATTTGAAGCAAAAGTACGGAAGCGGTGATGGTTAATCAACCACTATCTTAGTCGATAATAAACTGTAAATAGAGCGTCGCCCAGCCTCGTGAGTTCCTTATTTGCCTCATCCGGGTTTCCCTCTATTTTATGCCCATTTTTCTTACAAATAAAGAGATCTGAAAGAGATCCCATACCCGCACCCTGATAATTATATAAGATCCTTTTTAAATTAGGCTTTTCTCCAGATAGTTTATTAAGCGCTTCATCAGTTTTTATTATCCAGCCTTTAACTTCATATTGTATAAAAAGTTCCTTTAGCCTTTCCAAAATTTCTCTGGCAACGTTAATTGTTTCCATTTCAACTTGAAGGTCTTTTTTTATTGTAATATAAAAAGGTTTGAGATTCCAGCGCATAAGATTATTGAATGTGCCGAAAGTACATCCAAAATATAATTTATGCTATAGCTGTGACGAAATAATTTATAGTTTTATGTTTGAAAATTACACCTACTCTATATTATGAAATGGAAAGTTTTAAAAACAGAAGCTGATTATCAAAAGGCTGTGCTACGCACAATCCAAATTTTTGACACTGAACCTAAAAGCTTGGAAAACGATGAGCTTGAAATACTATTGGTGTTGGTAAAAGAATATGAGGACAAGCATGTAGTCGTTCCATCCTCATGAGATTGCTGCGCTCCGTGCCTCCGCTCGCAATGACAGGGCTTGAACATAGCATCCCCAACCGCGCGAGTGAAGCTCCTGTCTACTGCCACTGCTTACTCCTCCTCCCTATCCCTGCCCTTCTTAACTTTCGGTTCGGGAACAAAGCCACCCACCACCGCCACAATCTCGCCTCGGGGTTCTTTTTTAGTAAAGTGGGCCAGTACTTCGGTAGCGGTACCGCGCACGGTTTCCTCATGCAGCTTGCTCAGCTCACGCGAAACAGATACGGGGCGGCCTTCGCCAAAATACTGGGCGAATTCGGCCAGCGTTTTAACCAGCTTGTGCGGCGAAACATAAAAAATCATGGTACGGGTTTCTTCGGCCAGGGCCAAAAAGCGCGTTTGGCGGCCTTTTTTATCGGGTAAAAAGCCCTCGAACACAAATTTGTCATTTGGCAGCCCGCTGTTAACCAGCGCAGGCACAAAGGCCGTGGCGCCGGGCAAACATTCCACCGGAATGCCATGCTCTACACAGGCGCGCGTTAGCAAAAAACCGGGGTCAGATATGGCAGGCGTACCGGCATCGCTAATCAGGGCAATAGTTTCGCCCATTTCCAGCCGTTTTATAATGCCCTCCACAGTTTTATGCTCGTTGTGCATGTGGTGGCTGGTCATGTGCGTGCCTATGTCAAAATGCTTAAGCAGCTTGGCGCTGGTGCGCGTGTCTTCGGCCAGTATAAGGTTAACCTCCTTAAGCACCTTTATGGCACGAAAGGTCATATCTTCAAGGTTGCCTATCGGTGTGGGAACAATATATAATTTACTCATTCAGGTTATGTATAGCACTGCTTAGCTAAAGCGTTTTTCAACCAGGGCCATAAAGCGCTCTTCATACTCTTCTTTACCCGCCCAGTTAGCATAATCAGGCTTTACCAGGTCGTCTATAAAGTTGCGCGCTTCATCATAGCTGTTAAGCGTATTAAGCTGCGAAATAACCCGGTTAAGATCGTCTGCACTGCCTCCAAAAAGGTTCTTTTCAAACGCTATGCGGTCGTTAAGCCCAAGGCTTATGCTACGCCCCAGCCCGGTATTTACAGGTTTAGGGGTTTCTGCCGGCTTTGGCGCCTCAACAGGTTTTGTGGGTTCGGCTTTGGCCGGCTCCCAGTCACGCCAGTCGCGCACCGGTTCAGCAGGTTTAGGTTCTTCTGCCTTTTGCTCTACAGCCTTAGGCTGGTCAGTAGCCGCAGTTTTGGCAGGCTCCCAGTTGCGCCAGTCGTCGGCAGGTTCGGGCTCAGCTTTACCCGGCTCCTCTACCCCTTTGGGGGTTAGGGGGCTTTTCTTTACAAACTCCGGCTCTTTATAATCATGGAAATCCTCAAATGAAATTTCTTTTTGTTTTACAGGCGCCTCGGCACGGTCAAACCCAAACTCAAAACCAGGTTTGGCAGCTTCCTCGGTATATTTTTTCTCTTCCTGAGATACGGCCGGTTTCCCGGAAGGCAGGTCAATACCTTCGCCTGTACCATTTTCCTTATCCTGTACTTCAGCCTGGGGCTGACTTTTTGTTTCCGGGTGCGCTTCCGTTTCTTCTTTAACTTCGGGCTGCGCTTCCTCTTTTTCTTCTTCAAGCGCTGTTTCCGCTTCCTCTACTGCCTCAGGTTCTGGCGCTGCTTCTTCAGCAATGTTTTCTTCGGTATCGGGTGCTTCGTTTTTATCATCAGATGCGGCTTCATGCTGCTCCCCTTTAGGGCTCGGAGCCTCTGCATCGGCAACAGGCGCTTTGCCGTCGCCGTCGGTATCTACACCCTCGCCACCCGCGTTTTCTTTGTCCTCGTTCTCTTTTTTAGGTTCGGCCTTCTTTTCGGCACGTGCCTTTTCCTCCTCAGCCTCCACTACATTACCATGCACTACCGGCTCTTCTTTTAGGTCATAAATTTCCTCAAGGCTAAATACTGCCGACGCATGCCCTATAGTAGGCTCTGCGCCGTTAAAATGCTCTTCAACAAATTTAAGTACGCTCAGCTTTTCATACAGTTTCAGGGTCTCCGCCTGCAACTGGTCAATATGGGCCCTGTTTTTAAGTTTTAATATGCGGTGGGCAATGCTTATCAGCTCGGCTTCTAACTTTTTCTTCATAACTTTTAGAATAATGAGGGGTGGCGCAATAGTTTTTTAATAAATTTGTTTCAATACAAAGTAACACAAAACATTTGTGTTTTTATCCCTACAAATTACAAAATGTTTCTCGAAAATACCGTTAACCACAAAGAGCAATTTGGCTGGATAGAAGTTATCTGCGGGTCGATGTTTTCGGGCAAGACAGAAGAGCTTATCCGCCGCCTTAAGCGCGCCCAGTTTGCAAAGCAAAAGGTAGAGATATTTAAGCCCAGTATTGATACGCGCTACCATGAAGAAATGGTGGTATCGCACGATGCTAACGAAATTCGCTCTACCCCCGTAACCTCCAGCGCCATGATGAAGCTGCTGGCGCAGGGCTGCGAAGTAGTGGGTATAGACGAAGCACAGTTTTTTGATGATGGCATCGTGGCCGTTTGCAATGACCTTGCCAATAGCGGTATACGCGTTATTGTGGCCGGCCTTGACATGGATTTTAAAGGCAACCCCTTTGGCCCTATGCCCGCCCTCATGGCTACCGCCGAATATGTTACTAAAGTTCACGCGGTATGCACCCGTACCGGCAACCTTGCCAACTACAGTTTCCGCAAAGCCGCAAACAACAACCTTGTACTGCTGGGTGAAACCGAAGAATATGAGCCCCTGAGCCGGGCCGCCTACTATGCCGCGATGCGAACACCCCAAGCTACCAAAGGGGAAAGGACAGACGAAGGCGAGAACAGAGCAGAGACTTTGTAATTTTACCAATCATGAAATATCTTGTTGTTTTTGTGCTGTTTTTAGTAAGCTGCAAAAAATCAGGCACGTCCAAAACGGAGGAGCGCCAAAATGTTAAGGTTGGCGACACGCTGCATAACACTCCTGCCAAAAAAGATGCCGCAGCTTATGGTGCGCTCATTCCATATGATGAAAAAGACGACCCGGAGCCGCATCATTCCAGAAGTATACAGGACACAGTTACCCCCAATGGCTGGAAGATAACCTACCTTGTAAAAAACGATTCCACCCAACACAAAGACCTTTACATTCAGTGGTCTAAAGGTGGTGTTAAAAGAACGTATCGCGGATCTATTCTACTGGATCTGCAAAGTTACTTTACGCCTGTTTTTAAGACCGACACCAAAGATTATATTTACATGAAGTGTGAAGTAAGAGGTGGCGACGCCCTCCTAATCCTGCCTAAAGATGCAACGACTCCCGAACGTAATTTCTCTTACGTTGTTGGATATAGTGCAGAGTTTGCCCAGGTTGCTTATATTCCGGAGAGCAGCTACTCCCTTGAAGAGATGACTATAGAAGCCTGCGATATCAAATCGGGCAAAATACAATCAGTGCAATTTAGAAAACCATGTACCGTTACACCGGAAGGCGACTGCCTTTTAAAAGCCGAATTTGACGGGAAGCACGTTAAAATATTTAGCGATAGCGATGGCAATGATGCTGTTTCTGAAATCAAAACCATAACATTTTAAAGCAGTATCTTCTCCATATTTGGCAAGGGCCAAAACAAACTGCGCCCGATAGTAACTGTCGGGGTGAATCATTGAAGAGAGTAAAATCTCATTGCAACAGCAACCTATCTTTAGAAGGCCAGGGTAATTGGGTCTTAACTGGATAAACAAAAAATGCAGCCTTAAAAGGCTGCATTGCATTAACTATAGTGTAGCTGTTTATTTTAGGCGTACAAAGCCGTCAACAGCTTCATAAACAATTTTTTTACACCTGTTAAACTCCTGAGGCGTAAGGTTTTCTTCTTCATTTACCCTTTTAGCAAGGTCATACAGTTCTTTTTCAAGATCATACAACTTTGCTTTTTTAATAAGGTTCCTGCGGTAATGGTCCCTGATGTCTTCCTGTTTTGGTGGAAGCGATTTTTTGACTATCGCATCAATTCTCTCATCAACCATTTCCTTAAATTTTTCCGTAACCATATTATCGCAATTATTAGCCACCAAAGTTAGTCTTTTTAGAGCATACTACCCCTTGTAAACACTATAATAATAACAAATTGTTATATTTAATCGATGAGTCGGGCACTAACGCTGATTTTGGGTGAATCATCCATTACATCAACGCACCATTTATTGAACTTTCAATTAAGTACTAATAGCTCATAAATAATAGCGTATTATAACTTTCTAAATCAGGTTAAATAGTAACTTTACACTAAATATTATAAAGTTGAGCATACATACCCGTAATGTAACCACTGCAACCCACGCACGCTTTCATGGACCGCAGGCCGATATGGAAATAGACAATGTATCTATAGACAGCCGGTCATTGCAAAACAATAGCGGTACATTATTTTTTGCACTTAGCGGCCAGAACCGCGATGGCCACCAGTTTATCCGTGCACTTATTGATAAGGGCGTGCGCAATTTTGTGGTTAACAATATACCCTTAGAAACAGAGGGCAAAGCTAACTTTTATGTTGTTCCACATGTGCTGGCTGCCTTACAGGATTTTGCTATTTACTATCGCAGCCTCTATAATTTTCCCGTTGTCGCCATAACAGGCAGCAACGGCAAGACTATTGTTAAAGAGTGGCTCAACTACCTGTTAAGCCCTGATTACAATATTATCCGCAGCCCAAGGAGCTATAACTCGCAGGTAGGTGTTCCACTGTCAGTAATAGGCATCAATGAACGGCATAACCTGGGAATTTTTGAAGCGGGTATTTCTACTGTTGATGAAATGCAAATGCTCGAACCCATTATCCGTCCTGATATTGGCGTACTTACCAACATTGGCCGTGCACACGATGAAGGTTTTACCAGCCGGCAGGAAAAGATAGCTGAAAAGCTGAAGCTGTTTGTAAACGTGAAACTGCTCATTCTGCAAAAAAATCCTGAAGTTGAAGTAGCACTTAACCATAACATACCCACCTTTACCTGGAACTTTGAGGCAGGCGCCGATGTACAGGTTGCAAAAGTGCACGAACCGGAAAACACTGTTTTATCTATTGCATACAACAACACCGTTTTTGATGCCCGTATTCCCTTTATTGATGATGCAGCCATAGAAAACGCCATTAGCTGCCTTATGCTCATGCTGCATTTGGGGTACAGCCCTGAAGTCATTGCCCACCGCCTGGGTGGCCTCTATCCTGTTGAGCTGCGCCTGCAGGTTAAAAATGGCATTAATGGCTGCACGCTTATTGATGACAGTTTTAGTTCAGATTACCAGAGCCTTAAAATTGCGCTCGACTTTTTAGAGCAGCACAAAACCCACCAAAAAACAACAGTTATACTATCAGATGTGTTCCAAAGCGGGTTTGATGCCGATGTGCTGTATGGCAAGGTGGCAAAGCTGCTGGCCGGGCACAACATAAGCCAGGTAATAGGCATAGGCGAAACAATTAGCCGCGAGCTGGCCGATTTCCCTAATTTTTATCCGTACAAAACCACGCAGGAGTTTTTGGCGCATTACCGTGCCAATTCATTTGTTAATGAAACAGTACTGATAAAGGGCGCACGCAGTTTCCGTTTTGATGAGATTGTGGTGTTCCTGGAAGAAAAGACGCATGAAACAGTATTAGAGATTAATCTCAATTCTGTTATCCACAACCTTAATTTTTACAAGAGCAGGCTTAAGCCCAACACTAAAGTTATGGTAATGGTTAAGGCTTTTGGCTATGGCGCCGGCAGCTATGAAATCGCCAAGGCCCTGAGCCACCAAAAAGTAGATTACCTGGGCGTGGCCTTTGCCGATGAAGGCATTGCCCTGCGCAATGCGGGCATCAGTACGCCCATTGTGGTTATGAACCCCGAAAGCAGCGCTTTCGCCGCCATGGCCGCCTATAATTTAGAGCCTGAAATTTATTCGGCCAAAGAGCTGCGTTCATTCATTGCCGTGGCACAGCAAAAAAACCTTAGTAATTACCCCGTTCACATAAAATTAGACACAGGCATGCACCGCCTGGGTTTTCAGCAAAACCAGCTGGATGAGTTAATACACCTATTACGCAATAATAACCTTTTAAGCGTAAAAAGCATCTTTTCGCACCTTTCGGCGAGTGATGATATGCAGTTCCGCAATTTTACACTGGAGCAGATAGCCAAATTTGAGGCGTGGTCAGGCCAGATAACGCACGAGCTGGGCATAAGCCCTCTGCGCCACATACTCAATACATCGGGCATCTACAATTACCTGCAGGCACAGTATGACATGGTGCGTCTGGGTATAGGCCTTTATGGAGTAGGCAACGATGCCACCGAACGCCAAAGCCTGGAAAACGTGGGTACGCTAAAAACCATTATACTTCAAATGAAAGAAATTCCGGCAGGTGACAGCGTAGGCTACAGCCGTCGCTTTATGGCCACACACACCACCACTATCGCTACGCTGCCCATAGGCTATGCTGACGGCATTCCGCGGGCGTGGGGCAACGGCAAGGGGTTTGTAACCATACACGGGCAAAAGGCTACCATTATCGGCAGCATTTGTATGGACATGCTTATGGTAGATGTTACTGACATCGACTGCCGCGAGGGCGACACGGCTATTATCTTTGGTACTTCGCCAAGCGTGGTTGAAATGGCGCAGGCATTAGGCACCATACCCTATGAGATACTGACCAGCATTTCGCAGCGGGTTAAGCGGGTGTTTTTTAAGGAGTAAGAATAGTCCAGGGTGAATTCGGCTATTTTAAGCGCGACTAAACCACTACACACTGTGTTTAAAAACGTAACTTTTAACATCCCTTCACAACCCTGTAACACCTTTTTCAAAAAACTGTACCATTTTGTTTGTACCTTAGCAACACCAACAATTATTTAGAAACCGAAATTTTAGCTTATGGGATTTTTTAAAGAATTTAAAGAGTTTGCACTTAAAGGTAATGTTATAGACCTTGCCGTGGGTGTGGTAATAGGTACAGCATTTAGCGCCATTGTAAAGTCTCTTGTTGAAGATATTATTACACCACTAGTACTTACCCCCTTGCTGGATGCCGCAAACATTAAAAACATACAAGAGCTAACCTGGGGCGCCGGCGTAAAGTATGGCATGTTCCTTAGCAATGTAATAACGTTTATTATTGTAGCGTTTGCATTATTCCTTATGGTTAAAGGCATCAATTCGTTACGCAAAAAAGAGGAAGCCGCACCTGCCGCGCCGCCTGCGCCAACTAATGAGGAAAAACTGCTTATGGAAATACGCGATGCCCTAAAAAGCAGGCCTAATGCATAACAAGCCGCAAAGCAATAATGACCGAACTTATCTTTTTGAGATAGCACCTGTTATTTTAGAACTATTTATGGCGTTATTTAAAATAATATAACAAATTCTACAAAAGACGTTTCCGTTACACTATATATTCTATTGTCTAACAAAACCGCCCTTAAAAGGCGGTTTTTCTTTGTTATATTTTTGCGTGCCGAAACAGTTTTATAACTAATTTTGGCTCAAACTAATTTTTAATAACAAATACATTATGAAAGTTGCTGTTGTAGGCGCTACCGGAATGGTGGGCGAAGTAATGCTTAAAGTGCTGGCCGAAAGGAATTTCCCAATAACCGAACTGATACCTGTGGCCTCAGAAAGGTCAGTAGGAAAGGAAGTGGACTATAAGGGAAGTAAGTATAAGGTGGTAAACCTTGAAACGGCCGTAAGCATGAAGCCGCAAATAGCGCTTTTTTCAGCCGGTGGCGATACCTCAAAAGAGTGGGCACCCATCTTTGCCGAAGCCGGTACAACGGTTATAGATAACTCTTCTGCCTGGCGCATGGACCCCACCAAAAAACTGGTGGTGCCGGAAATTAACGCGCCGGAGCTTACACCCGAAGATAAAATTATAGCCAACCCCAATTGCTCTACCATACAAATGGTGCTGGCGCTAAACCCGCTGCACAAAAAATACAATATAGAGCGTGTGGTAGTCTCCACCTACCAGAGCGTTACAGGCACAGGTGTTAAGGCCGTTAAGCAGCTGGAAAATGAGTATGCCGGCATTGAGGGCGAAATGGCTTACAAATACCCTATTCACCGTAATGCCATACCACAAATAGACGTTTTTGAAGATAACGGCTATACAAAAGAAGAAATGAAAATGACCCGTGAAACTAAAAAGATCATGGGGGATGATAGTATAAAGGTAACGGCTACAACAGTGCGTATACCTACCGTGGGCGGCCACAGCGAGAGCGTTAATATACAGTTTAGCAATGATTTTGACCTGGCAGAAGTGCGCCAGATATTAGAAAACACACCCGGCATTACCGTACAGGATAATATTGCTGCATTTGAATACCCAATGCCGCTTTATGCGGAAGGTAAAGATGATGTATTTGTAGGCCGCATTCGCCGCGATGAAACCCAGGACAATACGCTCAATATGTGGATTGTTGCCGATAACCTTCGAAAAGGCGCTGCCACAAATGCCGTGCAGATTGCTGAATACCTTGTTGCAAACAGCCTTGTATAAACAATTAAAAAAAAAGCCCACAGCAAATTGTGGGCTTTTTTTTTGAATATATTGCAGGAAAGCATACGGAATTCGGGACATAAAACCTTAACAAACACTTCAAAATTAAAATTTAAGTCCTTAAAGTCTTGTTAAAATTAAATATCCTTAAGGTTAATATACGTAATTATGCATAAAAATTAATTGCTAAGAAGTCATGAAACAAAGAGAAACACCACAATTTACCAATTCATGCGGAAAGCTTTTTAGCGATAAAATTTTACTTTCATCATCTGGCAGGGAGTATGAAGTGCAGGTAAATAATATACGCAGTATAAGCTTTAAAGTAAGGCCTCAAAATAAAAGTCTGTTTTTTATAGGATTGCCTTTTATATTGTTTGCAATACCATTTGTAACAGGAGAGAAAGACGGCTTTATTAAGTTATTGTTTATTGGCATTGGCATTGCACTTTTTGCCATATCCATTTTAAAAATGGGCAAAAGATATTCTGTTTCTGTAACACTTAAGCAAGGTTCTGCCATAAGCATACCGGTATGGGAAGGGAATCGCCGTGAAGCACAAAAATTTACTGATTTTGTAAAAGCTAAAATTGCCCACAGGGCTTAGTTTTTACCCTCCTTTTCATTAAGATATTTCCAGTACCGTTTAGGCACATGCTGCACATGGAGCTTCATGTTTTTGCGGGCAGGTATGTTAGTGCTATTAAAATAATCCTTCCACAATAATGAGGCAAGCTGCTCCTTTTCATGCTGCATTTCGGCGGGCAACACTACTTTAGACGTATCAACATCCGCTACAAAATCATACGTTACTTCTTCTACAGTATGCAGGTTATAAAATAATCCGTATTTTCGCTTAACATCATAAATTATCCATTGCTGGTCAGCATACCGCTCTTTAAAAAATGTGCCTATTAGAGGCAGCACATTAAAATCCGGTTCAACGGGGCAGTAATAAATACCATCAGCCGTTAACTGAAATCGAATAAAAGCTTTCATACGGTGTTTTTCGCGGTTAACTTTCTTATCCATTTTACTAACCGCCATAACATAAGGATTGCCAAAATTGCTTTCGGCACCCTGCGGGCTGTCAAAAATGTAACGAGCAAAATTAAACAGGTCTTTAAAAGCCTGCGGGTCTTCGCTAAGGAAGGTCTTATAAAACATAATGCCCCACTGCCGGTTTACTTTTTTACCCAAGCCTGACCATACCCTCTTTGCCTTTGCATCATCGGCTTCTACAACGTAGGGGTTATACAGCATTGACGGCTGGTAATATTTATCCCAAACCAGGTCAACAGTGGTATCGCGCCGGTCATAGCTATCAAAAATGGCAGTAAGCAGCCCCTCAAACGAACCGTTAAAAACATAGGTTACCATACTAAATACGGGATATAGATTTAAAATAAGCTAAGCTGGTTTTGCGGTGTTTTTAAGTATTTACTGCTGCTTTCGGCTAAAATAAGGCTTTTAAGATGCGGTGCGTCAGGCTCATTAATAACATAAGCACTATCAGCACACCGTATAAAATGTTTGGCACGGCTGTAAGCAATACCTATTTTTTGAAGTTGTTCACTACGCAGGCGGCTAAATTTACGCGCCTGTACTATTTTTTTGGCTGATGAAACACCAATACCCGGCACCCGCAAAATCATGCGGTAATCTGCGGTATTGATGTCTACAGGAAATTGCTCAAGATTGCGCAGCGCCCAGCCCAGTTTTGGATCCATATCGGTATCCAGATGCGGATTCTTAAGATTAAGGAGTTCTTTTACATCAAAACCATAAAACCTCATAAGCCAATCGGTCTGATACAGGCGGTTTTCGCGCAGCAATGGTGGCTGGCTGCCTATTACCGGCATACGACTGTCATAACTTATGGGTATATAGCCACTGTAATAAACCCGTTTCAGCGAAAAATTTTTATAATACTGGTCAGCACTGTACATAATTTCCATATCCGTTTCGGGTGTAGCGCCTATAACCATTTGGGTACTTTGCCCTGCCGGCACAAATTTTGGCACATGCTTTATAAGCCCTGTTTTCTTCTCGTCTTTAAATTGAGTAATGGTATTTTGAATAAAGCCCAATGGTTTCTTTACATCTTCATGGCTCTTTTCGGGCGCCAGAAGTTTAAGTCCGTTTTCTGTAGGCATTTCAAGATTAATACTCATCCTGTCCGCATACAGGCCTGCCTCTGTAAGCAGTTCAGGGCTTGCCCCGGGTATTGTCTTTAAATGTATATAGCCGTTAAAACGTTCTTCCAGACGTAACTTTTTTACTACCCGCACCAGACGCTCCATGGTAAAATCAGCGTTTTTAAAAATGCCTGAACTTAAAAACAGCCCTTCAATATAATTGCGGCGATAAAAGCTCATGGTAAGTTCCACTACCTCGTCTACAGTAAATGCGGCACGTTTTACATCATTGCTTTTACGCGATACACAAAACGCACAATCATAAATGCAGTGGTTTGTAAGCAAAATTTTAAGCAATGATACACAGCGTCCATCTTCCGTATAGCTGTGGCAAATTCCATGGCTGGCATTCCCTATGCCTTTATTTTCATTTTTACGGCTGCTGCCGCTCGACGCGCATGATACATCATATTTAGCGGCGTCTGCAAGTATGCTCAGCTTTTCCCTTATGCGATCAGACATGATAGATTATTTTCTTCAAATATAAGAATTTATTTTTTATAAATAATTATTTTGTAATTATCAGGAGGGTATTTATGCGCTATATTGTTATAATACTATTAATTATTACAGCTAAACTAAATTTTAACAATTAAAAGGAAAAGTATTGCATGGATTTAACAATATTTGTCGAAATTAGAGCTTTAAAGTTTTAGCTCTTAGCAATATAGAAAATTAATACTTGTTAAATCCGTCTTAAATATTAACACGTACATTAAATGACTGTAAAATGTTAATATTTTTGTTTGCGCAATTAGATTATCTTTTATATTTGCGACCCTCAAATAGTGTACTGTAAACTAAAATGTTAAGTGCTCAATTGACCTAAAAAAACGCCTTCTGCGACGGGGAGGCTGGATGATAAATATGAAAAAATTATTACTTTTTGCCGCACTAATTACAGGTATGGCATCGTTCTCGCAGGGCATAAGTGTAAATACAAACGCTTATACCACTACACAGCTGGTTAATACAGTACTCGTTAAAAACTCTTGTTTAGCACAGGTTTCTAACGTAACTAAATCTACCGGAACAGATTTTGGCTATACATCCGGTAATGGTATCAGCTACTTTACAAATACCAACCCTAACTTCCCTATGCAAAGCGGTGTGTTGCTTACAACAGGTAATGCCGTGGCAGCGCAGGGGCCAAATACCACCGTATCGAGCTTTAGCGCGGCGGCATGGGGCGGAGACGCGGCGCTTAATGCTGCTATGGCAGCGGCAGGGCAGCCCATAAACAGTAAAAACGCAACATCACTGGAATTTGATTTTGTGGCGGCAACCCCTTCACTTTCTGTAGATTTTTTATTCGCATCAGAAGAATACGGTACTTTTCAGTGTGAATCTAAAGATGCTTTTGTGTTTTTGCTTACAAACACGGCTACAGGCGTTACAACAAATATTGCAGTAACACCCACTACAAACCAACCGGTATCTGTAGCTACAATAAGAAATATACTTTATAATTCAACCTGCAGTTCTCAAAATGCAGCGTCATTTGGACAGTTTAATGGAGGGGGCAATGCCTCTACTGCTGCTATAAACTTTGAAGGTCAGACCGTTTTAATGAATGCCTCGGCGGCACTTACAGCAGGCGTGCAGTACCATGTTAAGCTGGTAATTGCAGATGATGGCGGAACAGCCGGCACAGACGGCGATTATGATTCTGCTGTTTTTTTCCCAGAAGGCTCTTTTAACCTTGGGCAGGAAGTAGTAGGCAGCAGCCTTACGCAGGCCAATGGCAATGCATTGTGCGCAGGCAACACATATACCATAAATACAGGCCTTAACCCCGCAGTTTATAACCTGTCATGGACAAAAAACGGACAACCTGCAACCGGTGGTGCAAGTATTGACATTACACAAACAGGAGATTATGAATTAACAATTAGTAACCCTTCTACGAGCTGCACAGTTACAGAGGCAGTTACCATAGAATTTGCCCCGGCAATAGTACCTAACCAGCCACCCGATATTTCTACATGCGGCACCGGTTCGGGTACATTTCCTTTTAACCTGGTACAAAATACACCCATAATAAAACAAGGGCTAAACCCGGCAACTATTGTTACCTACCATACCAGCTCAGATAACGCCAATAATAACACGGGCGCGCTCCCATCGCCTTACATGGGCACAAACAACCAGACTATTTATGCGCGTGTACAAAGCCACAATAGCAGCTGTTTTGCCATTGTATCCTTTAAGCTTGTAGTGTTGCCATCACCTACTGCCACGCAGCCGGGTAACCTTTCTCAGTGCGAATCACCGGCAGGCAGCGGCACCGCTTTATTTAATCTGTCATCTCAAAGTGCAACCGTTTTAGGCAGCCAGCCTGCTTCACAAAACACCATTGCTTACTTTACTTCTCAGGCTAATGCTAATGCTAATACAAACGCGATCCCTAATCCGGGCAATTATACCGGTACCAGCCAGACAATATATGTAAGGGTATGGCGCAATTTTGATGTAAACTGCTATGCCACAACTTCGTTTAACATTGTTGTGGTTCCTGCACCGTCCATACCGGATCCGGCAGATGTAACTGCGTGCGACAGCTACGCATTGCCTCCGCTAACAACAGGTGGCTATTTTAGCAGCCCTAACGGTGTTGGCCCCCTCACTGGCCCCATAACAAGTCCGCAAACAGTATACATTTATGCACAAAGCGGCACAGCTCCATCAATATGTACCGCCCAGACCAGTTTTTTTGTAAATATAGTAACCTCTACACCAACACCACAGGATGTAACCAGGTGTAGCGCCTACACGCTGCCTAATCTTCCGTCCGGCCAGTTTTATTACAATGGCCCCGGAGGCACAAATGGGCAAATAGCAAACGGAACGGTTATAACCACTACGCAAACAATCTATTTCTACGTACCGGCGGCAGCGGTATGTACCGAAAATGAAAGCTTTACAGTAACAATTACAGCACCGCCGGCAATACCAGATCCGGCTGATGTATATGCCTGTAACTCTTATACGCTTCCTGCACTACCTGCAGGCGCAGGATATTTTTCATCGCCGGATGGTGTAGGCCCTATAGCACAAAACAGCGTTATAACAACTACGCAAACTATTTATATTTACAGTGTTAATGCAACAAACCCCAATTGTACAGCGCAAAACAGCTTTTTAGTTGATGTAAGCGCTATAGCCATAACACCATCTGATGATTTAACCAGGTGTAACAACTTTAATCTTCCTGCTTTATCCAGTGGGGCTTATTATACATCTCCTAATGGTGTTGGGCTTATTACAGATACAAATATTACTACCACCCAAACGATATATATATATGCGCAAAGCCCTACAAACCCGGCATGTTTTGCCGAAGATAGCTTTGTGCTTACTATTAGCCCGTTACCAGATCTGGCTGCTATTCCAAGCGTTACCGCGTGCAATAGTTATGTACTCCCTGCAGCCCCTGCGGGAGCCAGTTATTATAACGGCAGCAACATTAATACGGCTTCGGTTATACCTGCTAACACAACAATTACCACTACTCAAACCATATATGCAATAACGGCTCCTAACGAGTTCGGTTGCCGCAGAACGAGGCAGTTTACTGTTAACATAATAGGCAACACACCTCCGGCAAACCCGGGCAACCAAACAGCTTGTGTAAGCTATACATTGCCTGCAATTACCCCTGGCAGCAGTTACTGGACAGGACCTAACGGCACCGGAACGCAAAAATTTGCAGGTAATGTTATTTCTACTACACAAACATTGTATGTATATGTTACCTCACAAAACACAACTCCTCCGTGCAGTGCGCAAAGCAGCTTTACAATTACAATTGTAGCCCCCCCTGTTATAGCCAATATACCAAATGTTATTGCCTGTGGCAGCTATACCCTGCCTGCCTTATCTGTAGGCAATTATTATAATGGGCCAGATGGCACTGGTGGTATGATACCCGCCAATACTACTTTAACCGAAAGCCAGACGGTATATGCCTGGGTACAGACAAATGGCGGTAACTGTACTGCGCAGAAAACATTTACCGTAACCATTATTAATGGGTCTATTGCGCCGGAAAGCGTAACAGAATGCAATAGTTATACACTTCCGGATTTAACATTAGGCAACTATTATACAAGCCCCAACGGTGTGGGCCCTATAACAAACCCGGTTATTACATCTACCCAGACTATTTATGTATACACGCCCGTAACATCTGGCGCTAACTGTACGGCAAATAATAATTTCACAGTAACAATAACACAGCCGCCGGCAGTAGATGACCCTGCTGATGTATCAGCTTGCGGCAGCTATACACTACCCGCGCTTACAAATGGGGCCTACTGGACCGGAGCCAATGGAACCGGAACTCAAAAATTTGCCGGTGATGTAATAACCGCATCTCAAGGCCTTTATGTATATGCTGCTAACCCTATTTTGCCAGGATGCAGCGCGCAGAAAACATTTCAGATAGTCATTAATAATATCAACGTGGCTGATGTGCCTGACCAGCTTGTATGTGGCGAATATATACTACCCGGACTGTCTTTAGGCGGATATTTTTCTTCACCCGGCGGAGTGGGTCCGATACCGGCCGGTACACACATCACCACAAATCAAACAATATATATATATGCGCAAACCACCACTAACCCGGTTTGTACTGATCAGGAAAGTTTTACGGTAACCATAAAACCGGCAGTAATAATACCAGATCCCGGTTATGTGGTAGTATGTGGCAGCTATACATTGCCTAATCTTGCGCAGGGTAATTATTATACAGGTCCGGGGGCAACAGGCACGCAATATCCGGGCGGTACAGTAATAAACAGCACCCAGAATATATACATATATGCCGAAACAGGCGGAGCGCCAAACTGTATCTCAGAAAACATGTTTACCGTAGTAGTTAACCCTGAGCCACCTGCCCCGGTAACAGCATGCGACAGCTATATTTTACCTGAGCTGCCTTTTGGCAACTATTTTACCGCTGCTGCCGGTGGCGGTACACCTAAATTTGCCGGAGATGTAATTACTACATCGCAAACTCTATATGTGTATGTAGAAACCGGTGAAACGCCTAACTGTACAGATAACAACTCCTTTACTATTACCATTAACCAAACGCCTGTTGTGGCTCCGGTTAGTGATATAGAAATATGTGATGCATATGTACTGCCCGCATTAACTGTAGGTAACTATTATACAGGCCCTGGCGGTACAGGATCTTTATTGGCGGCAAATTCGCAGATTACTTCCTCACAAACAATTTATGTATATGCGCAAACTGCAACAGTGCCTAACTGTACAGATGAAACCAGCTTTAACGTTGTCATTCATTATACTCCAAATACTGATGCAAGGTCTGATGTGGAAATTTGCGATCAGTATGAACTTGACAATTTAACTGTAGGTAACTACTTTGAGTTGCCCGGTGGCCCCAATGCGGCCGGACAGGTACCGCACGCGGCCGGAGACATTATTACCGATGACATGACCATGTACATTTATGCAGAGTCACCCACAAGTGCAGACTGTTTTAATGAAAATAGCTTCTTTATAGACATCTATTTTATCAATGCCGATGATCCTGCCGATGTAGAAGCTTGTGATAGTTATGAGCTTCCTGATCTTGTACAGGGAGATTATTATACACTTTCCGGCGGACCTGATGTACCTAACCAGGTACTTGTGCCTGAACATACCATACTTACACAAAGCACTGATTTGTTTATTTATGCCGAGCTGGGCGGAAGGCTTAATTGTAATGATGAGCATCCTTATCATGTAGAAATTTATGATACCCCGGTGGTAGACGATACACAGGGAGATCTTTCGGTATGTTTTGAATACGAATTGCCCGCCCTCACTGTAGGTAATTATTTTACAGGCCCACTTGGCACAGGTGCATCAATGGCAGCAGGCGATATAATAACTGAAAGCAGGACAATTTACATTTATGCCGCAACCGGTTCTCAGGCACAAACCTGTTATGATCAGCACAGCTATTTTGTAACTGTAAACTCGGTTTACCTGCAAGAATTTGATGATACTATTTATTCTTGTGGCGACTATACATTGCCTACCCTTACCGTAGGTAACTTCTTTACCCAGCCCGGTGGAGCAGGAACATTAATGCCTGGCGGAACCGTGCTTACTAATAGCCAGATAGTATATGTATATGCCGAGACAGGCACAACACCTAATTGTACCGCTGAAGACCAGTTTAACGTGATTATTGTGCAGCCGCCGGTTCCGGCAGCTACACCAGAACCTTTGGTAGTATGTGCTATAGACGATGCAGGCCACGGAATATTTAACCTGCAGCCAGCCATAGACCAGGCTTTTGGTAACCAGCCCAATGTAACAGTGGCCATTTATGAAACCCCTGAAGATGCACAATTTGGCGTAAGCCCTATTACAAATATTTCAGCTTATCCAAACATTGTAGCCAATACACAAACACTTTACATAGTGCTTGAATCTACCCTGGCAGAAGGCTGCCAGACGGTTGTTCCGTTACAACTGATTGTAAACCCAAGGCCAATTGCCGTAGACCCTACAGAGCCTTATGAAATGTGCGACAATGGCAGCAATGACGCCGATGGTATTGCCGTTTTTGACCTGACTACGTATGAAAGCCAGATACTCGGTTCACTTAACCCTGCCCAGTTTAGCGTAAGCTATTTTGAGACACAAAATAATGCCGAAAATAACCTAGGCCCTATACCTACACCTGCAAGCTATAACAGCGATAGCGGCTTGGTATATATCAGGGTTACAAATAATGCCACAGGGTGCTATGATGTTGTAGAATTGGAGCTTATTGTAAACCCGCTTCCAACAGCTATTGAGCCTACACCTTATACATTATGTGACGACAATAATCCGGGTGATGAGCTGGAAATTTTTGACCTTACCACAAAAATCGATGAAATTACCGGCAACGCTTTTGGCGTAACCGTTACGTTCTATCAAACTTACAATGATGCAGTAAACCAAACCGCCGGCATTACCACCCCGGATGCGTATCAAAACATTGGTGGCGCTGTAGATGCAATATTTGTCCGTGTTACAAATAACGAGACCGGCTGCTACCGCATAGTGCTCCTTGACGTGCGGGTAGAGCCGCTACCGGTACTGGTAGCGCCCACCCAGGCAGAGCTGACGGGCTGCGACACCACCGGGCTTGGCTTTGCTCAGTTTAACC
>Ga0265780_10001946_pt1 | contig 28594 bp, 30 predicted proteins | sample P1T30metagenome_FD_192432 | JGI IMG/M metagenome (GOLD analysis project Ga0265780, IMG submission 192432) | Plant litter microbial communities from East Loma Ridge, Irvine, California - P1 T30 | ecosystem: Environmental > Terrestrial > Plant litter > Unclassified | place: USA: California...
GTTTGGCAGCTCGCGACCGTGCCTTTGGTCTCCTTTCCACACTCACCAAGCTAGGCTCTGGATGGGATTATTCTGAAGCATGGTACGCGCTTGCGAGAGCCTATGAAGAGAGTGGGCAGATCGAGAAGGCCAAGGAAGTGCTGTGGTGGTGTGTTGAGCTCGAGGATACTCATCCTTTGAGGAGTTGGCAGAGTGTTGGAATGGGTGGCTTTGTGTTGTAATAAGTAGACGAGTGAGATTGCAGGGTTACGTACTTATACCCCCCTTGAGAACAGTTTGGATATTCTTGCAAATGACAATCGATCTATATATAAATGTTCCTGCCATGCATGAAAGACGTCTGGAAGTGATAGTGACCGTAAGATTGCCACATGTGCCTTGCAGCAGATTACACTGTCTACTAAGCTGTAGTGTGAGTTAGGCCACATGTTCGAAAAGTACCGAAAGTGTCCGCGAACACACCTCAAGTTCGCAAGTGGCCCAAAATATACTCACGTATCACAGGCCCGTCCATACCTTTGCAATCCACAGGCTCCACACCGATATCTGCATCATACATTGTCATGTCTGTTGTCACAGCCATAAGTCATGACTGCCCCAGACTCACCTTCACTTACACATACAACTAGCGTAGTCACGCTCACCCAGACTTTACGCTCTCTCATCTCTCACTATAGCCGCGAAAACTGCGCCAATATACCCACGCACCGATAGATCTCTTGTCCTTTCTTTTCCAACCTTAAACTCTGCAACGGTATACGCCATGTCGCGCCCCAACAAGCCTATGAAGACTATCCCGGAGGAAGAGAATATCGACCGTATCGTATCATGGTTAGAAGACCTCCCCATCGCTAGCGGCAGCGAACAAGATAAGATAGAACCCGCTACTCCGCCGCCTAAGACGCTATCCCACGAGCAGTCCTTGGAGGAAATCTCCCCAACAGACACGAACTTTAGCGGCGCCAGCGTATTCGACAAGCCATACCGTCGAGCCATACTCCTCGGCAGCCCAGGTCCGTACCACAACGATTTCTCAGATGCCACCAGCGCCGACGGCCAAGACCGCGAGCCCATCCAACAGCCCATCTTCCAGAATCCTCGTTCACCTATTCACCCTACAGATGTCACCGACCCCCAGGCCCGGCTCACTACTATCCTGTCTTGCATCCAATGCACCCTCGCCAACCTCCCGTGCTCCCGCACCCTCCCGGTCTGCACCCGCTGCACGCGCAACGCCACGCCGTCCTGTCTGCTTCAGCGCCGCCTGTTCTCCGAGGAAATCGACGCTGCGCCGCCGCACTTGTGCACGAAGCCCGTCCTGCTTAAGCTGGTAAGTGAAACTGAAGAGGTGTGGGAGGCGAAGATGGAGGTTCTGGGCGAGTTGATGGAGGGATGGAACGAGAAGCGGGACAAGGAGAATTGGGTATGTCCGCGAGTGGACACGGAGGTCAGGAGGGGATGGCTGGGGTGGGTTGAGGAGAGGAGGGATGGCGGACTGGGTGGGGGCATGGGAAAGATGAATTGCGTAGAACTGTGGGTGGAGGAGGTGAAGTTTTGAGGTGTGGGCGTGGGTGATTGGACGGATGGGGCGAATTCGACTGCATCGTGACGGCGTTCCGAGGGATTGGACTGGAGAATGAGGCATTTGGCGCCTGATATTGCGAGCTCATCTGCTACTTGGCTTCTTCGCAAGAGCGGAGCAATTACATCTTCGGCATGCATCTTTGCAGGTCATCCAACTACTCTTCTTACAATTTCGCTCCACTCTTCACCATGCCCTCGATCCCCACCTCGCTCGTCATCAAAATACACGTATCCCTCAAACTCGGGACACGGTGTCTGTGGTTAACCTCCTGATAATCCTCACTGATCAGCATGTCCCTAAAGTGCTGTATACTCGGGTAATGCGCGAGCGCGATCTCGTCCCATCCATCTGCGCTTGCGTCTTCCGGGCTGGGAGAAGGAGAAGAAGGAGGTTTGACGACGTTGCCAACGATTTTCGCATCGCCTCCGTGTCGCGAACCAATCGTTTCGGCGAATGCTTTGCCGTATTTCAAGTACTCTTCCTTCATGCCCGGGTTGAAGGCGAGGAGGTTGAACATGCTGACTGCGCCTGTAGTTTCAGGACCTGATGTCTTGACGAATTCGTCGATCCATGCGTCTAGACCCTCGCTGAGTTCGAGGTTTTGACTGGAGCTTGTGACGCGCTTTCTCGCCTGGCTGAGCTTTGGTACGGAAAATGCATCCGGGTGCAGTAGTTTTGCGTTATTTTGATAGAAGTCTTGGGTGAGACGGGATGGGACGCCGGCGGTTATGCTCCAGTGATGTTGGACTAGTTTGGTGAGGTCGGATGGAAGCGCAGATGTGCTGGGAAGGACTAGGAATAGATCCCAGGACATGTTGCGCGCGAGTAAATGCTCGGTGGATAGTTTAGACGGCAGAATTATCCACCGTACGACGCGAGATACGACCAGTGGTGCGACATTGGATGATTGGAGTGTTGCAAGGAATATTGAGAGTGGATTTGGGGTGGTTTTGTGTAGGGACAGGAGGTGGAGTGTACACAACGGCATTTTAACGAAGGTCGGCACAGCTGACCCAGAGATTCGGTAGGATGGATTGATGAAGACTTGAAATGACTTTAAAACTGAGATACTTGGGTATCTTGAAGCAATGCACTACCTAAGTTGGATGACGTAAATGCGGAGTAAAGCCGAGGCTCAACGTCAAAACTACACACGTTGTTGCGGAGCCATCAAGAATTGTTCGACTATCCAAGTCAAGAAGACCCAGTCCTCGATTTGATAGCATGCAAAGATCTATTGTGCCCTATCAACTCTAAACCTAAGAGGCTGATGCGGAGATACTCCTGTACGGCTTTTGCAAAGCTGACATCTTCCCATTGCCAATCTCTGCAAGGCAATGTAGCTTGAAGTAGACTTTCAATGCCTACAGTTGCCGCTGCAATCTCGGGTAGGTAGGTTGGCTTGTTCAACACCTTCGATATATCTTCCTCGTCCACCTACAAGCGCCGACAAAAGCATCCAGCAGGCAGGGTTAATATGTTCCCTGCCTGAAGTGAAACCTCATCGTCTCAAGAAAATGCGCAGTACAACGAGGCTAGTGGTGAAATTCCTTGCGTGACGTTGATCACTTTGCACAGAATCTCTTTAGGTAGCAATGAAAGCCTGAATGAGCATGCATTCCTTTCCGTTGAGTGACCTCGCGTACTCTTGAATAAGCAGTGATAAGTCGGGCAAGTTGCTAGAGCGGTACCGAAAAGCACTCGGAGGGTAATGTATTAAAAGTCTTACTCAGGGCCGGGTATGGCGGTCAGTCATCCGTTCCAATCTATTTGAAACATGGAAGGTTCAGATATCGTCTCGCAAACAGCGTGACGAACACTACTATGCCCATCTTGAAACATCTTCAAGCCCTCCATTCCAGAACATCGTCTATACCATAACTATCATGGATAAACGATTCAAAGTCCTGCTCAACCTCCTCGTCAACCACAACAGTCGCTTGTGGTATGAGAGCTTGTAGATCCAGTTGCATTTGCGCAGCAGAAGGAAAAGACTTGACTTTGACGTTAAATTTCCAATGATTGCTTCTTCTTTTCCCATTGATTGTAGAACTCTCGCCAAGGTCCGTGTACTCGACATCGTCTGTGTCCGCTGGGACAGGATGCTTTCGAGTGTATTCGCGAGTGAATTCTCCCACGCCCCTGAGTTGCATCTCCTCCATGCGCGGCCACGACCCTTCCATGAGGACTGGGAGAATCAAACGCGCGAACATGCGGTCCATTGGTCGTGGAAAAATCCTCGCTAGCCAGTATCCGGGGCAATCCCGCTGGGCTTGTTCATTGAAGCTGTAGCCTTGCTCGAAGTCGATTTTGTGAAGCGTCTCTCGCACTGAGTTTATGAAGCTCGCGCAAGATTGATACAACTGCTCTTCACGGGAATCTGGCCCACGCTCCTCGCATGGACCTAATATGGCGATGCGGAGCGAGGTCAGGTGTGGACAGTGGCCGATCAAGGGGTCAAGGGCGTCTACCATCTGCCGAGAGTAATGGACGGGGATGTGATCGTGGAAGTGATCCTGGAAATATGCCTGAGAGTCGCGCAGATGAGCAAATGTAGGCAGAGGCGGGGTTGCTTCCGCCCATTGCGAGATGTCGTTCAGCTCGAGATGTGTTAGCGAGATGTGTCAGGATCGAGTCTCCTTGTAGCTGCGGTCGCAATATACAGGCGACAAGCTCACGGCTCATACAGCCACTCATTCGGATTGATGTGGCAGATGGGAATAGGTATGGTGGTAGAGTTACCTCTCGCCAGGCTCTATGGTTCTTAGTGAGCGCCCGCATCATGGATGAATGATCTTAAACCTACCTGATCCAGCACAAATCTACATGCGTGGTATTAGTGAAGCTTTGAAAGATTTTCCACGTGGGTTCTGCTGCCGCATTAGGATGAGTCGACGGATGGGCCCGGGATTTGCATACCATCTTCAGGCACATAAAGTGGCCTATCTTCGTCCTCTTCGTCGGCCTCTTCATCCGAATCAGGCCTTTCTGGCCTACCCCAATAGCAACGAGTCGTATCAAGAACAGTCCAGTGTAGGCTACGCACATGCCTGGCATACACGGGCTTGCCCTGCATTGTCTCGACAAACTTCTTCTATCTCCAGAAAGCGTCTTTGTCAAAGTCTTCCCAGTATCGCTCTGAAAAAGTAGGAAGAACGTCCTTCTCGCCAGCGATCTTGCCACAAGGCTCACAGACCCTATCAACGTTGTGGGAACTGAGGTCAACGGTGCTGTATAGTTCGGGCAGCTAGAGTTCATACATCAGTCGTGAAGGTAATGAACTTCACATGTTAGCAACTTGCAAGTCTTTCTCTCAAGATGTGACAGGTCTCACAGAGCCGTTTCAGGTCGACAGTCGAGCATGCATCGGCTATGCAGACCTGTATCTCAGCCGGAACTTTGAGGAAGTACGACATGATCCAGCAAACGTATCAATTCAGTTGGTGAGGGAAGAAGGCACTGACACAGCATTGGAAAACACTGGTTGCAGGCCGATTTTACAAGGCGAAAAGACTGATATGCATCCTGTCGGCGAAGCACGTACTAAGACTAGGCAGACAAGGTAGGGGTGAAGTGAATCATGTATTTGAGTGGAGATCGTGGATCCTGCCAGAGCATGTCAATGCTCATTCGTCGTTGCCACCTGAAGTCTTGGATGTCTCCGTACTGTCGTTGAGAGAATGTACCTAGGTAGACGCAGTGAAGGACTGCTTGGCACGATTAACACGCTAGCGGTGGACCCTGAGCCCGGGCTGGCAGGCGCGAGGCGGAGCCCCACGAGAGCTTCAACATACGTCAACCGCGCCGACATGGGTCTGCAGCAACACCACAATATTGAAGCTATCCAAGTGAACGACACACCAAAGCTCTTTTCTGTATAAGAAGGCAATTAGTCAGCCATGGACATCGTGCAAGCCGTCTCCGGCTACATCACCAAGATGGTGTCGGCTGGAGACAGCGCCGCAACAGGCACCACGGCCGCGAAGATGAAGATACTCTTACTCGACAATGAGACTGTGGGTTTGTCTCCTCCTTCGATTGGATGGCCTGCATACGCTGACTATGCCTAGGTCTCCATAGTGTCGACGGCCACTACACAATCTGCGCTGCTTAGCCATGAAGTCTACCTCACCGAGTACGCACTCTTTGACCACTACACCACGTCTGACTAACGACATGCAGCCGACTGGATAACGCAAAACGAGAGAAGATGCGTCATCTCCGATGCCTCTGCTTTGTCCGACCTTCCCCCGAGTCTATACAGAGCTTAATCGAGGAGCTCAGGGACCCCAAATATGGCGAATACAACATATGTGCGTGTAGAGGGAACAAACTCCTGGTGTGGTAGCTGATTAGTACTAGACTTCAGCAACATCATCAAAAAGTCATCACTCGAACGGCTAGCCGAAGCAGACGACCATGAAGTCGTGCGCGCAATCCATGAGTACTTCGCCGATTTCCTCGTCATCAACCCTGACCTCATGTCACTCAACCTGAGCTACCCGAACCACCGGATATGGAGCACCAGTCCAGACGGCTGGAATCAGGACTCGTTGCACAGGTCAACCGAAGCCGTCATGGCATTACTTCTCGCGCTGAAGAAGAAGCCTTTGATACGGTATCAGAAGAACAGCCTGCTGGTGAAGAAGCTGGCAACTGAGGTGCGGTACCACATGACTCAGGAAGACCAGCTTTTCGACTTCCGGAAGACGGACACGCCGCCCATCCTTTTGATTGTGGACCGGAGAGACGACCCAGTCACACCACTGTTGACGCAGTGGACATATCAGGCAATGGTACACGAGCTGCTGGGCATCACAAATGGCAGAGTCGACCTGCGGGATGTACCTGAGATTCGACCCGAGCTCAAAGAAATTGTCCTCTCGCAAGACCAAGACCCATTCTTCAAGAAGAACATGTATCTCAACTTTGGTGATCTCGGTCAGAATGCCAAAGAATATGTGGAACAATTCGCGTCCAAACAGCAGGGCACACAAAAGCTCGACTCGATAGCCGACATGAAGCGCTTCATCGAAGATTTTCCGGAGTTCCGCAAGCTTTCTGGCAACGTAACGAAACACGTTACCCTTGTCGGCGAGCTGAGCAGAAGGGTTGGCCAAGAAACCCTCCTCGACATCAGCGAACTCGAGCAGAGTCTGGCATGCACGGACAACCACTCCAATGATGTCAAGTCATTACAGAGAGTGATCCAAGACCCGAAGGTCCCTGCTAATAACAAGCTGAGACTAGTTGCAATCTATGCATTGCGATACTCAAAGGCATCCTCAAACTCCACCGCCATGCTTCTGGACTTGCTTGCTGTCGCAGGTGGCCTATCGCGAAATCGCATTAATCTCATCACGAAGCTTCTGGCATACCACGACTCATTACAAACGATCACAGCAGCAGGAGGTGTGCCGGATTTGTTCCAGCCTGGCTCGTTTTTCGGTGGTGCACGCGATCGACTGAAGGGTCTAAAGGGTGTCGAGAACGTCTATACACAGCATTCGCCGCGCCTGGAAGCCACATTGCAAGATATGATCAAAGGACGTCTGAGCCAACAGTTGTATCCTTTCGTGGAAGGCGGCGGATCCACGAAAGACAAGCCGCAGGACATCATCGTTTTCATGGTTGGAGGATCAACATACGAGGAGGCAAAAATGGTCGCGCAGGTCAATGCAAGCTCGCCAGGCATCCGAGTGGTGCTCGGTGGTACCACGGTGCACAATAGCACTTCGTTCTTGGAGGAAGTGGAAGACGCAGTAGACTCGTGGCCTGAGCCACCTCCCGCCTCAGCTGCGGCTCGCTTGAGGAGAGAGGTTGGAAGGTGATGAGGGCATGTTACAGTATTGTTTTGTTAATCTTAGCGACAATCTTACCGACTTTGAAGGAACATCAGTTCATCGGTGCAAGCGACACGCATTCTGATTTTGGCGCTAGGCGGGGGGCGAAGTGGGATGGGATGATCCGCGTGTGGCCAGTGGTATTCTGTGAGATGTCAGCCATACATACGAGCTTCAGCGCGTTGCATGTAGTATCTTCAGACACATTTTGCACTGAGTGTCTGAAAGCATGAGCTCTTGTTGCTCCGAGATGGCCTAACCGTTGAACTCGATCCATCCAAATGTTGGCAAGACACTCAACAACCACTCTACTGCATGGCCTACTCCACTGCGAAGTCGGGACATGTACCTGCATGACACTGATAGGCGCGCGACCAACATAATCTGCAGCGGCTAACCGGGAAGCAGCCAAGTCCAGCCGTCAGGGCTGAGGCTCTCATCACGTGGCCACATCCGACGAGCAGCCTGGAGATCGGCCACATAAAGGCAAGGGTCCCAACGTTCCAACCGGAGCGCCTGCTCCACTCATCGCACCACCGCCCGAGCACTCAGCCACAACCTCACCAGACGTCGACAGATGGCGCGAAAATGAGCAATGCCAGAACCAGGACAACAGGTGCTGCAGTCTCGAGTGGTTCGCAGACGGAATCCACGGCCTATTAATTCTTGCGTCGAGTGTCGGACAAGGAAGTCGCGGTGCAGCAAGACACACCCTTGGTGATTGATTCTCCCGAATATTTGAGTGTGTTTGCTGATTCGTGCGTAGTAAGTAATGTGACAATGCTTTGCGATTGGGTTCTGGGGGCTGATGAGGGCATCAAACTTGACCAGGCCAGAATTGTACCGCATTTGGAAGAGAGTGCATTTTCATCACCGTCCCTGAGAGCGCTGCACGCAAGAAAGAGAGGGAGCAGAGAGAGCGCGCGGCGAGCAAAAGTGGTACCGGAGTCACTATCCCTGACTGGACTAAGAATCTGCCGGTGCGCACGCAGAGCTCAGCAAGCTTAACGGACAAGTATGAGAATTCGAACTCTGTCGATACTACGACGCCTGGAACGCCGCCAAGAGATTACGAGTGGGAGGCGTATCAGCAAGATGTTGAAGCCGATGGCGATGCATGGGAACGACTACCCGCCGAACCCGAGGAGACCCAGGATGATGTGTATGAGGACGAAAATGACGACGAAGATCAGATCGCGACGGATCTCACGATCAGAATCGGGCGGATGATTATCTGCGAGAACGTGACTGGCTTCTTCCGTCCCCAATATGCTGAAGAGGTATGGTCCACCCTGAAATTGGTTTGCAATTGGTTCCCTCGCTCAAAAGCTGAAATGCTGCGTGTAGTTGGGCAAACTTTTGTCCGAGAGACCTAGCTCGTCTTCGTCTGTCGCTGGCCAGCGAGCGTCGCAGTCGAGCGGGCTACTATCCGCAGAGCAAATGCCATCCCTGGCACCTTCGCTAAACCTCCTACTTGGTGGATCGTTGTCCTTGCACCAGAGCAATGATGCGGGCCCGCCCCAACTGCCGACCAAAGTTGAAGCAGAAGCACTGTTTCAGCGGTACAATGAAGCTGTTAGCCCTCTGGCGCATGTATTGCACATTCCCTCCTTCAAGCGACTTTTCGACCGGTTCTGGCTCAATGTTGAAATGGGCAGTCCGAATCAGAATTCCTGCACTGCATTGATACTCGCAGTTTGCATGGCGGCTGCTGCTTCGGTGTCACCGCTGCAGGCAAAGTCGCAATTTGGTATCACGAAAGAGGACTTGTTTCTGAGATTACAGAAAGCCACCGAAAGAGCATTGCTGCGTGCAAACTGGGCCAAGACGTCGAATATCCGGACGCTTCAAGCATTGACGATCTACTTGGTAAATCTCAACATCATTTCCTCCATGCATATTGGCCCAGAAGCTTACCTGTCTAGATCCCGCTCTGTCGCGCCCAAATATCGCGCGCCACTTCCGTTGTAGTCGGCGCTCTGGTCCGCCTCGCGCAATGCATAGGAATCCACCGCCTTCCTCACACGTCTGCCAACAGTCTGACGCCCCTGCAACGTCACGTGCGATCTCTGCTCTGGTACCAAATCTGCTTCCTCGACTTCAAGACCGCCGAAGCACAAGGTCCTCATCCATCCATCCGCGCTGACGACTTCGACATCGCCCTTCCCCTCAACGTTGACGACGATGCATTCGAATTTGGAACGCCCAGCTGGCAGCAAGTCCCGCGTGACAAGAACGGCTGGACAGATGTAACATTGAGTCTCATCCGCTACGAGTGCAATGAAATCCACCGCCTCATCTTCCGCGGCAGGATCGAAATCGATCGCAAGACACTGACTTTGCACGACCTCCGTGCCCGCGTCGAAGCTCGAAAACGCCTTATCCAGACAAAATACCTCCAATACCTCGACGCCTCCGTCCCCATCCAGCGCTACGCCGGTCTCGTCGCCACGCTCCTCATGTCGCGCTGCGACTCAATGCTCCTCTACCGGCACCTCCCGCAAACCTCTCTCTCGCCTCGCTCCGACTCGGAAAACCGCCTGCGCGACCTGCTCCTCACCGCGGCCCTAACCACGCTCGAAATCGGCGCCACACTCGACACACTCCCAAGCCTGAGCGCATGGGCCTGGTACTCGACCACCTACCAGCAATACCACGCCGTGCTACTGCTGCTCACCGAGTTATACCGCACGCCAGACCTCGCGCGCAAAGACCGCATGGCCACGATAATCGACCACATCTTCGGACACTGCTACGGCGTCGGCGTGCGCGAGCGCTGCCGCGACCTCCTGGGCCAAGTCAAGGAGAACCTCGAGGCCTTCTACGTCATGAAGGGCTTCAACAAGAAACGCCCCACTCCGTCTCAACACCCGACTTTCCAACCTTACTCGTTGACTTCTCCGCAATCCTCGAATTTCGGTGCCCACCACCAGCTGCACAGTCAGGTCCAGCGCACGCCCACGAATCTCGCGGATATCAACGTGGATTTTGATAGTTTGTTGGGGAGCTTGAATGGTGGGGGCCAGGGGGATGATTTTGAGTTCTTTGGGGGAGCGGGAGCGGGTGGTGGGATGCAGGGACAGCAGGATCCGGGGGCGATTTTTGTGCCGGTGGATGGGGCGCAGGGGGCAGATGGGTTTGGGCAGCAGACGAGTCCGAATGGGGGGTTGCAGCAGTGGGTGAGTAAAACTATCTCGTATGGATGTGGATGAAATGCTAACGTGTGATGCAGGAGAGTTGGAATTTCCCTACGCAGCCCAAGTACGAGAATTAGACGTTCACGAAATCTTGGTACAAGGGTCTTTTGGACGAGTCTGGTTTCGACAGACACATGATTTTGCGCTTACAGATGAAATGCAACAGTTGATATTCATTTTTGAGCTTCAGATATTTCCCCAATTCCTAATTCGGCCCAGTTCATTGTGAATCGCCCACAAAACGCCGCGTAACGCCACACCACAGTAAATTACCACGCACCACTTATACACCACAAACGCCAATGTGCATGGACCGCACAGCAGCCATTCTTATCCAGATGCCTTCACCACGTGCCAAACTTGTTCGACACTACCGTGTTCCCTAGAGCACAGTGAGTCAGCCAACGAAACAAGCAGATAAGAATGTGTGATTAATATCGTGCTAGTTCAGAGGCACTCAACGCACTTCGCTTCATGGGAGGCGGAGGTGGCGGGGGCTTCTTCGCGCGCGATGGGGGAGGTGGCGGCGGTGCCTTCTTTCCGGTCGATCCGAGAGAGTCTGCCGCGGTCCAGCTCGCCGCTCGGGACATGACGCTCCCACTGCCCACGGAAGATCGGTCAGGGCTGGGAGGTGAGCGGTCGCGTGGATCACGTCTATGGCCGTTGGAGCTCGCATAGTCGTCTTCGTACTCATCGGCGAATGCGTTCGTTTGGCGGACAGGGCGGAGATTGTTTCGGCTCGAAATGACTGACGAATCGGTGGGGACGCGGGTCAGACGGCGAGCCGGAGAGTCGTCGTGACCGTTGGTGGTGCTATCATACGTCGATGTTCGGCTGATTGACGGGCGCAGAGCATACCCCCCTGGCGACGAGTTTTCGGTTGGGGAGCGGTTGCGCGAAGACAGCTTAGGGATAACAAGGCGCGGAGCTTCGGGCTCGGGCTCTTCCTCGACCGGGTTGAAGCGGTCAGCGTAGCCGTGGGCAGTATTGACGGAACGTGATCGTGCGGGGCGGGTGGCTTGTGCGGTTGACCTAGATTACGTGTCAGCATTGCTGTGACCAATGTCTCAAGTTGATGAGTCTCACCTGACTGGCCACTCCCGCTTGACATTCAGGAGAACCTCACGGCAGCGGTCGTAGTAGCTCAGCTCGGCCTCGAGGAAGGAGGTCAGGTCTTGAACCATTTCGACTTCCGACTCCTTGATGTCCTGCATTCTTCGGAAGACGTCTTCGCTGGTCTCTTCATATTTGGCCTTTTGTGCGCGCAGCTCCTCCTCCATGCGGAAGTCCTCTTTCTTGGTCTTCTGCATCTTGGCGAGCGAGGTGTCGTAGGCCAGGCGGCGCGTCTCGAGCTTCTTGCGGGCAGCCTGGTGGTGGTTAGCTGCTGTGACGAATTGCATTGCTTGGCGTGAGACATACCTGGTACTCCTTCATCTGGATCAGAGAGCGCTCAAGACCCTCCAGCCATGACGTAGTGGCGCTGGCAACATAAGTCTCCTGTACTCGTGCCAGTCGCTCGTTGGCGCGACCAAGAGCTAGGCGCCGTTAGCATCGCAGGCAAGGGAGTGAGTGATGTACGCACATGACAGGCAGTTGCCAAACTCCGAGTCGGGCTCAAAGTCCTCGCCGTGGGTGACCATGGTGGAGCCCAAATGTCCACCAGGGAGCTGCTTCTCCTTGTCGTCGCCCTCTGCACGCTTCGACAGCGACTTGACGTACACGGCCATGGACTTTTGCATCTTGTCCATGCCTGTGGAAGAGTTAGCATTCACTCTGCGGTTCTGTGCAACGGTGCACGCATACCTTCATGGCGCAGGTTCATCTCCAGCTCCAGGGCCTTGAACTCGTCGGACAGGCCGGTGCGGGCCTCGGCGCCCATCTTCTCGTTGGTCCATTGCTTCAAGCGGTCGAATTTCTTGTTGATGTTCATGATTGCGTGTGGGGAAGGAAAGGCGACAGCCAGGCGGGGGTTGTGATAACGAGTGGTGGCTTGGGAGGCGGTTGGGATTTATTATCGACAGTACAGGGTCATGCAGGAGCGATGGATAAGATGGGCAGGAGCGGCGGGAGGATTCCAGCACGAGCACTACACCACCAACAACAACGAATGACGTGGTAAAAATAAATGAATAAATGGAGTGAATGTGAACAGCTGTTGCGATATCGAGGGAAGTGTCGCAAACGGGTGCAGTCACAGCAAAAGTCCGGAAACGCGTGTCAATTGTACCCTCATGCCATATGCCATAGCGCGACCCTGAGGCACTGGGCCAATCCTAGCCGACAGTTGATCTGCGCGCTTTTGACACCTTCTGGGCTCGATTCGCTCTCCACCCTCGAAGGGCCCGTTTCACCCGCCATTTGCCATCCCAGACACTATCGACCCGCTCCCCACTGCTCTATCTTTGGCAACTTCCGTCATCTTTGCGCGTCAATTCACGCGCCCTGCTCAATGCTCAACCCACTCAGCGTCATCGCCTGCAGTCTGCCCTACCGCACACCCCTGACACCTTGCGTCCTGGGTTTCACTCAGAAGCTCCCTTCCACCTTCTGTGCATCCGCGAAGCACACTAGCTTTCGGCCTTGCAGCCATTGCCCGCACTTGTGGAACGAGATGCAGCACCAGGCGCGTTGGGTCAGATGCACAACCTCTAGCTTTGGCCAGGCCTCTGAACGTGCACGATCGAAAAGGCGACTTACTCCGGCCTCCCTATGTTGAGAGGCCAAGCCGACGGTCTCTGCAGCCCCGCCCTTGGTGCGAGCCGTTGGAGGCGTTGGGATATCGCTGTGGTCTTCACAAGCATAGGTAATTACCCATAGGACACAGTTGTGTCGACCATGCAAAGAGTTTCTCCAGAACAAGCCGTGCACATTAGCCTCATTTCGCACAGCATACTGACCAAGCATCCAAGAACTTAAGTCCGGAGTACCAGGGCCCCCAGCGAACGGCTGCACCGAACAGGCACCGCAACACTTCGTGAAAGCTCGGTCTGAGATTCAAGTACAATCAGAAGACAGACATCGTCATGCGCGCCTGGATAGATTCAATAGTGCAACATCAGACTGGCGGGTCTTTGAATCGCCTCGGACCTTTCCTGCCATGGTCGTAGCTTTGCGGTCAGCACTCGGTGCAGAACAGCCCTGGAGGCGCAAAATTGCCCCTCACATCAATCAAGTGATTCCAGATGTCAGGTGGCGGGCCATAGGCACGTGACCTCGGGACAGCACGAACATCAACCTCGAAGCCTGACAGTCGATGCAACTCAGAACACGGAGACGGTCCCCTATCTCATCGCTAAAAAAATACTTTCTCTCCACGCATAGCCATATGGTCTGTATCATTTGAACTAGTGGAGAAAGTTTTTACACTCCTGTCTTCTCCGATAGCTCCATCTCTTTCATTTCAATCTCCATCTCTGCTTCTTCCATGTTGTGCCGCATCAAGCTACGAGGACACGGTGTTGTGGGCAGTTGCGTACCCGCTGTTGTGGGAGCTGGGTGCAGCGCGCTTTCGCAGCCCAACATAGGCTCAAGTGCCCGCACAAAGCATCACTAGAACCGAGCAGTGATGCGCGCAAAGGGAGACCGCAACCTCGCCAGCACAACCATTTCGAGACACAGTCAACTTGACCGCTCAGTTGTATGGCCTCGCCCTATCGCTCACAATCAAGGGGTATCATGAAATACTCTGCGACAGCACTGTAAGAGTTGGAAACTGCCAGAAGAAGAGATCGTTGGGCTAGCAAACCACCAAGCCGCCTGCAAAGTGGTCGGTTCGATTGCGCATGGACAGCTGCGGACCAGCAACCCAGATCCCCCATGTTTCGGCGGTGTTACGGGCGTCCCGTTTCCATCAATTCGTATGCCTTGCAACATGTACAGTGTTGGAAGAACGAACCTAGACTTCAACTCGACGCACACGACGTTTTTTTTCTAGGATTATTGACATTGCCACACGTCTTTTTGCTCCCGCAGTATATCGCGGGTCAGAAAGAGGAGTCCGTCGATTGTCGGCTGTAATGGGATCATGCTCGCAGGCCCCAAAGCGTTTTGAACATCAACAGTTTCATTACTCCACATGTCCATCACCTCCTACCACCACGCCTCTCCATCGCGCCCCGTTAAAAATGCCTTGGACCTGCGTACAGTTGGCAATCGAGCAGGTAGGTGATGTTTGTGTGCATTAGAACTACGCTGTGGGGTCGCTGCCAATTTAGATAGTATAAGAACTTCAAGACCAATAGTGGGAATAGGATAGATCAAATGATGGCTTTGATGCACCTCTTTTACAACCAACTTGTCTTCTTAAACGACCCAAAGCCATGAGCGTATGTTAGACTGATCAGGACAAATGCTGTGAGGACAAACTGATGGCAATCAAAAGCCCAAGCAGCAGGGGTCTTAATAGTCGATCGCGGTGCTAGCGACAGAAAGATTAGCTCACCCGTACTTCGTCGTTGCTCCCTCGTCCACGTCCACCTCCGCAGCATCAACCGCGAACACCACCAACAACCACACCCGCAACCATGGTCGACTCCGACTCCTCACTCTCGTCGCCGCCATCGACTGACGACGAAATGCCTGTTGAAGCGTCCAAAAATGGCACCAAGGCGACGCCCCAGAAGAAGAAGCAGGGTAATATCTTGACATTCTTCAAACAAAAGGACCGCTCGCCATCTCCGCCGCGCAAGAAGCGCGAACCCTCGCCAGAGCATGCATATGTCCCAGAAGACAATCCAGACATTGCTGTACGTAGTAGACGCGTCAGTCGCGTCTCATCGCGACGTGAACCACATCTTTACGCGGTCACCTCTTACGTCAGACGTTCGCTAACATTTTGATGCCATAGTTCATTGTCATGTTCCGATCACGATTCAACGAAGCCTTCCCCCGAGGTGCGCCCCACCTAGGACCCCAGGACATTGAGCTGGGTGTTGCAGAGGGCCCGCCGTCAGCAGATGTTGAGGGTCTGCTCTGTGCCCTGCTCGGTCTCGTCCTCAATCGCAAGAAGCCTGTAGAGTCAGTACCACCATATTATGCTCCTATCATGTCTGCAACCTGGTCGCATACATGCAGAGAAGCCTGGGCCAACAAACGGCTAACATTGGTTGTGTGCTACAGAAAGGGTCACTATGGCCGCGCTCTCGAGGAAAGCATCCAGACACAGAAGTCGCAGTGGCCACGCGCATGGAACGGCGCCAACCCCATCAGCGGTGGTCGCAACTTTCTGGGCATGACGGCGTTGGAGCGCGTAAGTAACAAAAGGCATGGCTGCTGGTACTAGCTAATCATGTCGCAGATCACGCTCCTCCACACCCTCTCGCTATGGAGCCTCAACCAAAACGAACAGGTCAAGACCATGATCACCAACGCCTACAAGTCACGGACGACCAAGGACAGGCTAGACACCAACATTCCTCTGTCAGTGCAACCGTGGGGTCTCGATGGGGACAAGCGACGGTACTGGCTGGTCGAAGGACAAAACGACACACACTTCCGGGTCTATCGCGAGACAGACCCACACAAGACAAAGAAGGTCAAGTGGTTCAGTGTCGCCGGTGACATTGACGAGCTGCGCATAGTCGCTACCAAGCTGGAGGAGGAGGATGGTCGCAAGGAGGCCAAGGCCCTCAGCGAGCGGATGATCCACGCCATTCCTCGCTTCGAGGCTTCAGAAGTGGTAAGTAGAATGACAGCTCAACCACAGTGCTTCACTAACAGTCGGATAGAAGCGCAAGCGTCGCGAGTACCGCCTCAACCGCAATGCAGCCTTCACGCGTCCCGACCCCGGCTTCTCGCTCTACGAGGGGCGCACCCGCGGCAAACGCCTCCGATACACATTCTCCGACGAAGAAGACTTTGATTCGGATAATCTTGGTGCTCGACGCTCTACACGCACGTCAGGGCGGGAAACACCTGCCGTGCCATCTGGTCCCACCGTAACCGCAAGTGGTCGCCAGGTGCGGTCTCGCGCCACCGGTCTTTATGGCGAGACGCTGCTCAGCGGCCAAGTCTCAGACCGCGCATCGCCCGCTACAGGAGACTATGTACGATCAGATGCGTCTGAAGAACCACACCAACCTCACGCTCATGGTCGAGCTACGCGGAATGCCCCGCGCGGCACCGCGAATGGACGCCCCCTGAAGCACTCACTCGAGTCGGATGACGAAGACGCTACCTCCTGGGACGGTGGAGATGAGGATGAGGATGAGCCCGAACAGATGGAGCTCGACGATGACGAGGATGATGCTGATGACTCTTCGGAAGATGAGGAGGAGCCCCAGTCACTCGTGGTCACCCTGCGCTATGGCAAAGGCTCTTCCAACCCCTCTAATAGCACCGCTATATCCAAAGAGGTCGCACCAGATGCAGAGCGAACGAACGGCGTTGTCTCGAACGGATCACATCGCGACGCTGCTGTAACCGCAAATCCTGTCGCACCTCAACAACCAGAGCAACAACCCCCTGCTCCGATGGAACCGTCCATTCAACCCGCACCACCACCACAATCAGTCGCAGCATCTGGTCTCGAGCAGACAGTTGTTGCTGCTCCTATCCCCAACGGCATCCTAGCTATACCACATCAGCCTCCGCCGGCACCGGTCCCCCACGCAGCTGTGCTTCCCAAACTTGACGGCATGTTTCCCATGCAGCATCCAGTCCAATACTCCCCCGGACAACCCGTTTCTTACCCGGAACAACGACAGGAGCAGGCGACTCTACCTTCTCCCACCCCTGCGGCAAATTGGCAGTAGAATTGCTATATGAGAGTAGACAGCAGCGTCTCGGAGTGATGTGACGCACCGAGCTACTAATGCTTTCAACATACACATCCTAGGACTTTCGTTCTTACACTGTTGATTGGCATAGGATCAGAAGCGAAACGGATACCCATGGGCGTTGTGTTGAAGTGATGGGTATGGAGTAGGATAAGCGACATGTCAACCACCCTGAATCGTGTTTACATCCCTCATGAATACTGTTGCTACAACAGAGGCTCGATGACAATATTCCAAAGCAGAAGAACTATGTTATACATCGCTTTTGATACATGTATGCTAAACTCACCCAAACGCCTTGTTCATGCACATGATATAATACAAAGTCAGCGAAACGTCCCCGGCGCAAGAGCCCCAGGCATGCCCTTTTGGCCGCTCCACCCCTCACTCGTCCGACTCACGGGTTTCGGCCGATACCTCACGCCGTCCTCCCGACTCGTCTGCGCCCTGTTCATCGCAGGCCTCTCCTGCTTGCGCACACCCGCGCGCATCTCCGCCTCGCGCAACTTGGCGCCCTCGGCCTCCAGCGACGTGCTCGCCACACTGGGGTGTCGAAGCTGCGGGGGCACAGGCAGCGTATACCCGCCATGCTCCTCCTCCTCCTCCTCGAGAATGACCTCCTCGTCCATGTCCATGTCGAGATCAGACGCGTCGACGTCCTCGGTCGCGCCGCCGCGCGTATTGTGTTTCCGCGGCCACAGGCTGGGCAGCACGATTTGCTGGAAGCGCGGCTCGACGGCGCGCTCGTCGAACCAGGCGTGCACGCGCGACTCGATGAGTTGCGCGATCTTGGGGACGTCTTGCAGGCGCGAGCGGGAGCCGACGAGCGAGCGCACGGAGAGGTCGAGGCGGTAGTCGTCGAGGAAGGTGAATGCGAGAGTCGTGGGGCGGTGCGGCGGGGAGGTAGACGAGGCGGTGGAGTTTGAGCGGTGGTGTTCGGGATTCGGGGTCGTGGTGGATGTCGAGGGCGGGGAGGACGAGGGGATGAAGGAGAGGGCGAGGGTGCCGGAGAAGCGCACGATGCTGACGGCCAGCGCGACGGGGAGGACGGCGGACAGCGGCTTGGGCCAGTTTAGGTTCAGGGTTGTTTCGATGCCGATGGTGATTACGTCGGAGAGGTCGACGTCCATGCGAGCTTGCAGGCGCCCTTCTTCTGTGCCTGTGGTGCCGGGGCCGTACCAGAAGCCGTCTTCGGCGGGCATCACGCGGCAGTTGCTGAAGATGGGGAATTCGTCGCCGAGGGCGATTTCGTTGACTTTGATCTCGCCGATCCAGTCGGGCTTGCTGCCGGAGTTGAGGACTTCGGTCAGGGAGCCGAGGATTGCATCGTCTTGTCGCGCATCAGCACGGAGCTGTGCGATTGTCTGCGCGATCAGGACGTTGAACCAGTCGAGGCTTTCGGGCTGGTGGCCTTTGACGTTGTAGTATGTTTTGGCCAATATGGTAGCAATGCTGGGTCCGCCTCTGGTTTCCTCACCCTTCCGTATGATACTCCTACTATCTTTATGTCGCAGCGACAGAGATATCGAATTCGAGCGTGTACGCAGCTGCTTTATAGATTGTTGGTGTGCGAGGGTGCGCGCGCGCCGCAGCGAATTAAGGTGCAGCGAGCGATCATCTGCCGAGGGCGGTTCGCCAAAGATGAAGAATTTTATGAAGAAGAAGATTAGCAGGGCAATGGAGAGCTGGCCGAGGAGAAAGCCTTGGGTGAAGGAGAGACTGTGGGGTGTTAGTGGGGGTTGATATATGTTGGATAGTCATGTGGCATACGATGACGAGCCCTGAGTTGTGGGTAGAGGTAGTGGGGGTGCGACTTGGGTCGCCATGATTGAGGTGGAAGCGCGTGCTATCGACGTATCATGGTGGTGGTGTGGTGGAATTGGAATTCATGGCGCGCAATGGCTTGCGGCAAGCTTCACGATGCAGGCCGAGGACATGACGCTATTTGGTGCTACCGTAACTTATCGATAAGACTTGAATGCTGTCCCTTGCCCTGCACCTCCAACACGTCTAGTCTACAATCTTCAACTCGTCATGGCCGGCTTCCCCAAGGCTGTCAGGTTCAAACGGCCTGTGAATACGGTCAATGCGGTCAATGCGGTCAAGGCGGCGCGCGTGATCCGCTCCATCAAGAGTCGATATCGGACACAGGCGTTCTTGTTCCTGGCCTACCACTTCTTTCTAACTTCTTTTGTGCACCTGGACATCTTTATCATCTTCTTCATCCTGGTCAGTAACTTCATGAACCGGGATCAAGCTTTCCCAAGCCAGCTCCTTCTGGATGGTCTTCGCTTCTTGCTCGACGAAAGGAGGTTCAACATGCCTTGACCTCCGCGGCAAACATCACTGCTGGACTGCGACCATCCATAACACATGTTGCGCTACATGGCCGCATGCGTACGAGCTTGTTCTAGCATCAGCTTGTCCTTCCACTTCCCTTCTTGACTTCTCCATCGTGAAGACGGACTTAACGGCACTTGACTGCCGCAACATTGGACACCTCCGATTGGTCGGCGGAGCCCCCTCATCCCCGCCCCAGGTGTAGCTTCACAGGGCCCACCTTCGCCCAGCTTCACTCCATCCTTATGGACTTTGACACTGCAAGTCAGAGCCTTTCGCCAGGCGCTGCCATACACAATCCAAGCCTGCGATTACCCGCGACCTGCGAACCGCCGTCCGAAAACAACCCACCGAAGCGATCAGTATGGATAGTACGCCGGCCTCAATGTTACGCTGTGCAAACAGTGGCTAATTGCTTCGCGATAGGTCTTCGGGGCGACCGGTCATATGGGGCGATCCCTGGTGCGGGCAATACTAGCACACGGTGATCAATGCACTGCCGTAGGATGGACACAAGAAAACACGCCGGACCAGATGCAGAAGTGGCAGGACAGGAACTGCACGGGTCTACTATGCGACGTACGCGTACGGGAAACCGTGGACCACGTGATAAAGCGGAGCATCGAGCATTGGGGAAGAGTAGATGTTATAGCAAACGGCACCGGCTACGGCGTCATTGCAGCATGTGAAGACCAAGACGACTACGACCTGCGCAACCAATTCTCCACCAACTTCCTCGGCACCTTGAACATCATCCATGCCTCCCTCCCATACTTCCGCGAACGAACCAGCGGCCGCTATCTCATCTTCTCATCGACAGCTGGAGCTCTGGGTGTTCCCGGGCTCGGCCCCTACTGCGCAACAAAGTACGCCGTCGAAGGCCTTATCGAATCCATGCTCTACGAAATCGACATCTTCAACATCAAAGCCACACTTGTCGAGCCGGGCCACGTCAGACTTGACGAACCAGACGACGACATCATCCCCACAAGCTACACCTCCGCGCCCGGCACCGGCCCTCCAAAGCCCCGTCGCTACGGCCACTTCTTCGTCAAGCCGAATCCGAGCGAGCCCTATGCCGGGCTCACAAGTCCCGCCCAGCACGCAAGACGCATGGTGCAGTGGCTCAACGACAGACAGCCCGTCAGTGCGGTCAAGAGCGCCGAGCTGGTGTGGCAGCTGGGACATTGCAGTTATCCACCGCTCAGGCTGATCCTAGGGAGTTATGCGGTGGAGAGTATCAGGGACAGAATGAAGTGTATCACCGAGGAAATTGAGGATTGGAGACATCTTTCGTTTCCGGTTAGTGCGGGGGCGGAGGACGAGGGGAGGGTGGAGAAGGAGGACGATGGGGATGAGGGGATGGACGAATGATGCAGCTAGCGATGCGTCATGTAACGCAAAGCGGACGGACGATACAATCCCAAGGTACATCTAACGATATATTTTAAGATGTCGGTCTTACTGCTCAGCAGTCCCAAGGGGTCAGTATTTTTCCTGAAGGGACCGCCTAAATTGCCTCTATATGCCTATCTAGCTCTACAGTAAAAAAATTGCGTATAGCCCTTACTATTACTGTATAAAGTCGTCTTTTTTTCGTCTGTGCCTATAGTTTTAGTATTCCTCTTTATATCCTATCTAGATAGTACTTATATCTTCTTATTAAAGCACCTCTTCTCGTTAAAGTACGTCTTCTTATCGAAGCACGTTAAAAGCACGTTTTCTTATATCCTTTACGCGCTGCTCGTTAGCCTAGCTCCTCGTTGATTATATGCACGTCTGATTATCTTAGACTTCTTAGTGATTTAGCCCAAATAATCAGCTTTCCACTCCTTAGCTAATCACTAGGCATTTAACTATAAAACATACGTGAGATAAACAGCCTATTGTAACCACAGAGTCTTGATTGGATCTAATATGTTAAACCTTCAAAAAATTATTCCATTTGTGAATCATGCGTTCCAAGCCGCATACCACATCGGTGTACACAGCTTCCCGGAGGTCTGTGTCCCACTCCCCGCCACATGCGAAGTCAACATGTAGGCACTGCTTCGCTATCTTCAGATACGTCTCGCTGAAGCTTTTAAAGTCCGATCTTCTGTCTTCGAGTAGCGCTGCCCTCGCGCTTATAACAAAGTCCGCCGGGGTAGAAGGAGCCGACTGATCCATCCTCTCCATCTCCCTTCCAGACGCGATTTCGAGCAAGGCGACGCCCAATTTTGCCAGCGCGAGATTTCTTATTCCATAGACTGTAAAAAGGTCGCTATTGTTCTGCGTACTGTGGTGCAGGCCGTTGACTGCCGTGCTCGGTACCTGTGTGCTCAAGTACAGTCTTGGGAGCTGGTTGGGTTTGTCCGAAGCTGTCAGTGTCACGTCGCTGAAGTGAGAGATGTCCTGGAGTCTCCAGTCAGGTCCCAGCCACGGTGTCGAGTAGAACATGAGCGTTGCGACGGCAATGTTGTGTGCTAAGGCTAGCTCTGTACTGACGTCAGAGTCTGCAAGCAGATCGACTACAGGTGTATCTTTTTCGCTCTGGGCATCTGGATGACTGGCTGCTTCGTAAAAGTCAAGCCGCTCATTGCTCGAGTTTTCTAGGTAACCCACAAAGTTTGACGGAGGCTCGTGGTTGCTGCCCAAGTGAGCACAGATATTGTCCTTGGTTTTCAGATCGAGTGTATCGGGAGCTGGAATTGCTTGTACAATAAGCTCGTGATGCTCCTGCGGGACGTTGCTGTCGTCACTAGTATCCTCGTTGGGGACCTTTTTGCCAGTGAGTTTCTTTTTGTACTTCGTGAATTTCTGCTTCACAGAATTGGTGGGCTCAGGAACCGCAGCCACGGGCCCAGGAGACGCAGCCACGGGCCCAGTAGGCACAACCGCGGGCCCTGAGATTGCAGACTGTGACACGGGAAATTTCACTTGTAGCCATCTCCTTCTCCCCGAGGAAGCCGCGCTGATAGGCATTAGCCAGTGTACCGCCGCTGAGCTTGCATGAAGTGTCTGCACTCACTCGCTATTTGCCCCAACCACTGTCTTGTGGCACGCAAATACCATATCCAACCGCACATCTTCTTCTTCAGCGTTTGAATCGAGGCACAGCTTTGCTTCATGATCGATCTGTGGTTTCTGCGTGCAAGGCCACTTATTCTGCAAGGATTGATGAAGCGAAACGGAGGCGGCTCGAAAACCATCGTACCTGCTCGGTACCGGCTGACGTAGTCCGCCACCTGGTTGAGGAACCTTTCCCTTACGGATTTTGTGTTGCATCAATAAATGTCCAGTAAGCTTCTCGTTCCACCAGTCCAGGGCCGTCAGTGCACCTCGGATAGTGTTTTCCTTTCGTGACCACGTGACGGCCTGCATCCATTGCTTGACTATATTGGAGATATCGCCTAGTTCTTCTCCAATGATACCCAGGCTCCCTTTGATTATAGTGAACATTCCTAACATGGTAGTGTAGTTTGGCTCCGCGTAGTCCTTCAGTCGCTCTTCGAGTTTTGGGTCTTTCCAGTCTTCGTGATTTGTGTCTTGCATCATTCGTGAGGCTCTCACATCGTCCACTACACATTGTAGTAGGTACCGACAATTCTGTTCAGCATTGGCAACTTCCGTCCGGTACCGTAGTCCGAGTTCGTGTCTGACCTCAGGGTAGTGTCTGAAAGCGCTCAATCGACTTCGTACGATGCGATAGGACTTGACGATCTCGATGACAATGGGAATGATGCCGAGCACTGTAGAAAGGCCGTCCATGTTGATGCAAACTGAAGCGTAGAGTCAGTGACGGTATCGTTGTTCCCCGCTCAGCTGAGGCAGACATCAAGAGAAAGCCCAAGCTGACTGCATCCTGCATGAAACCTCCTGCAGCCAACCCCGCCAACTTCTCAGCTGACCTCCCGCAAAGCAGCATAATGGGGTGAGCTATGATTCTATTGTCTCATCACTGCGAACACCAGATCGCAGTAAGAATTTCCATTCTCGCATCCCACTTCGATTAATTGATAAGAGCGCGACATGAATCAACAACTATCAGATGCGGTTGACTTGGCCGACGAGCTTGCGTTACAGGAGCGGACGCCGAACAGGCCGGGAAAGACAGTCCCGACAACTAATGTTATCGCTTCATTACATGCAAGAATCATGGGATTCCTCAAAGTAGTGCTTCAAGATCGCGACAGAATCGAATATGAGATGAAGCATTTCAGAGCGTTGGAGAGAAGTGCAGCAATTCTGCTCTTTTGGGGTAGTGAACACGGCGTTGGCAACGGAGATATCGACAGAGCCCTTCAGAACTCCGATTTCCTCCGAGAAACCGTTGTACAAGTCTTGTTATCAATCGGTGCGCTTCTGAGTCAAAGTATGTGGATTGTGTAGAGCGGCAAACATTCGTTGACATTGGTAGCCTCAATTTTGAATGTCTCGCCGGCCACAGAGACGAAGGCCGCAGAACTATCTGCCATCATCAAATACTGTGATGCGACGTTAACGTCTAAAGAGGAAGTGGCAATGTACAGAGATTATAGCGATGGTCGAAACAAAGGCGAGTTGCTCACTGAATTACTGCAGTTCAGGATAGACAATCTATCGAGGCTCAACGGAAGCCTCGAATCTGCAGGCGAGATCTATCGCGACAGAGCAACAGGAATCTCGGTCGATGGTTTGAGTGCAGCGGCCAGCGTCCCGATTCTGCCACAGAAGCAGGATATTGTGGCCTCTCCTACACAAGGCCCAACGACCTTGCCGGCAGATGACTTGTCACTTGTATCGCTTGGAGTCTTAGGTACACATGCTACCAACACCGCAACATCAGAAACTCGTCATGATAACCTGATATCATCGGATCTCTCCCCCGACGTCGCTTGGAGCCAACAAAACTTACTCAGTCTTGGTACGCAAATTCATACTCTTGAACCAGATTTTGAACCTGACGTAGGACAGATGGAGGCGGTATCCAAAGCTACTGGACACTTCTGGTCCTCCAGCAGCTCATGGAATATATCGCCGAAGAGGAACTGAAGCGAAAGGATGACGATGAGGAACATCATAGCTTCTACCCGTCGCAATTCCCGGAGAATGTGACGCAAGGTAAATGCGATGAAGATGAACGCAGAAAACAACAAGCTGCTCCAGGAGCCCGTGTCTTCAAGTGGGAGTACGTCCGTGAAACTCGAAAGTTTTTACCATGTCACTACTTTGACTACATATGTGGCTCTAGCACTGGCGCGTAAGTATGCGTGCTTTGGTTGCTCGTGTAAAGTTTACTCAAAGCACTCTAGATTTATTGCGATCATGCTCGGACGATTCCGCATGCCGGTTTGGGATTGCATGCAAGAATACGCGAAGATGGGTAACTCGATATTCGGCAAACCTCGCCTTGTGTCGCTAAGAAACATCGGTATTATAAGTTTGCCGAAGTATAGCTCGACTGCTCTAGAGGAAGCATTCCAGGAAGTTACCGCACGAAGAGGAGAGCAAACGGCAAATGGTATCAATGTGACATTTCCTTCTTCGTGGGGGATCTGTAAGACGTAAGTACTTGGCAATTATTCGAAACTCCTTGACATTGGGTACATGGAAAGACTCAAACACTAAATTATCCTACAGATTCGTCACAGCATTCGCCTATGAACGTAGAAAGAATGAACATGTCTCAGAAATGCGATTATACCTTCTTCGTACATACGAGCATCAAAGAAGAGAGCGTCTTTTACATCGTCTTTTACTCTCAGCCAGCGAAGAACGCAGAAACTCCATATCAGCTGACAATTGGCCAATCTGGCGTGTAGCCCGTGCTGCCACTGCTGCGCCAATGTTCTTCAAAGAGTTGATAGAAGAAAGAAATGTGCTTGAGTACAAAACAATGATATGTTTCTCCGAACGCGGAAACGGCCTTATCAAGAATCCTACCCTGGAGGGTATCACAGAACTCGAGGAACTTCACGGCATCAAGGGCCTTGGTGCAGTTGTGAGTGTGGGGACATCTCTGAACAAACCCCAGGCCGATGGCAAGGGTATATTTAAGATAGCGCACACCGCCTTCGACCGAATTACAGATCAGAACCATGTCGCTGAGAACGTGGATGCATTGGAACTTTCTGCATACTGGCGTTTCAATGACGAAAATGGCATCGGCGTCGCCCTCGACGAATGGGAGCCAAATGCATACTTTTCTAAGCATCCTGGTGCCAAGACTCTGGAAAAAATCGAGACAAAATTCAAAAAATGGGCGCTGGATGTTGATAATAACAAAAAGCTCAAAGATTGCGCGATACAACTTGTAGCAAGGAGACGAGCGAGAACCATGAATGCCGCGAAGTGGGAGGTGTATGCGACGAACGCGTCTTTTGCTTGCATCCACGGTGACTGTCGGGACAAACCTTTCGCAGACAGAACAACACTCGAAAAACACATGAGGAGAAATCACGCTGTTACAGACTCTGAAGCTCAAAGAATGGTGGAGAGAGGAACAAAGACGTGGCAATATCAGAGACCTCAGAAAACCTCGGCGATCTAGACGGCTCAACAGTGCATTTTCACCTAGAACAGAATTCTCGTCTAGTACTGTGGTTGACGTTTCGAGTTTTCATTATAGTATGGTCGGAGGCAAGGTAGACCCAATGCTCAACCAAGAGGCATCATGTGATTACAACTGAGGAGAACTACCTGTACTTCCTTCGTCTCATCATAAACCACAATCTTTTCAAATCAGCTCCACGCGGCAGATATCGATGCATGTACCTTTGTGGCTTGATACATCATTCAACGATCAATCATCGAGATGAGGTTGACAAATCTCGCGTAGGGACGAGCAACACCAAAGTTATCACGTAATGTATTTACAAAGCCGGTGTTTGTACGACCTTGGGATCGATGGTTGTCTCGACATTAACAACTTTGAAGAGCCTGATAGCTCATGAGAAGAGATTGTACAGTCACTTAGGCAGGCGGGGTTGTCCCAGCACAGGTTGAGATACTCTCTCAGCCACTTGGCTTCTGTGATCTCGGCTGCTCTTCAGGTCTCGATGCCAAGCGCGTAAACCGCTGAATCTCGTTGGCCGTGAAACATGCGTATCTTTTTTATAGCGTCCCCACACAATTCAGGAGCGAAGTGTTACCGAAATGTTGTGTCCGAATTGGTAATGTCAAAGTACACCTGGAGGGTCTCAGTTGAACTCCATCAAAATGAAAGAACGAGTGAAGCGGACCTGAACTTTTACGACGAGGAATAATCAACAAAGCTGCACAGCTTGCTGATACAGCAACCAAATCTGCTAGTGTTTGATGCTCTCAAAAGCACATGAGTCGAATTCATTACTAGATTCCTTTTACAAAACTGCCTGATAGAGATATGGCTATCCATAGGATATGCAAGATGATATCATTGGTGCACACGCATTTTCTGATAGCAGTCTGTAAAAGCTACACACTGAGCTTAATCACCTTTCCCACGCTGGGAGTACCCGCAGCATCCATCGCAAACAAGAGCCAATACCCTGGAAGAGCAACACCTGGATCCGCCGGCACAGTGACTGTGAAGCTTGTCCCACTGCCAGTCGGCGTCAATGGGATCCTCCGCTGATCAGTATCGACAGTATGCGTTGCAGTGCCAAAGCGAATGAGTGAGAATGTCGTGACTCCCGAACTAGTCGCAACACTCAGGGTAGCACCAAGCTTGGCGGACGAAGCTACACTGTTGATAGTTGGTCTTGCTCGTCGCGTACCATCATTATTGAGAAGGTACGGCGGTACGAATATCTCTGCATCGAAGTGGTTCGACTCTGCAGTGCCGCCGTACTGTGTACATGGACCGCATAGACCACCACCTCCATTGAAGACTGTGGCGTCAGCCATGAGGAGAGCGACGGAGTGGTAGTTGCGCGGTATGGCCATTGGGTTCATCTGTGTCCATTGTCCTGTTGCTGGATCCCATAGTTCAGGGACTAAAGCTGAAGTACCGTCCGTGAAGGGTTTTGCGTATGCTTGACCACCTGTGACGAGGACAGTGCCATCAGGTAGAACAACACCGTTCGCGAAGGAGCGGGCGTAGGTCATGCTTTGTGTCTTTGCAACGGTTGCAGTCGTCTTCGGAGTGCCGATGGTAATGACATAAGCATTCGTGCGGGCGGCACTGTTCTCGTAGTCGGCCGCACCGCCAGCGGTCAGTATCTTTCCTGCGACTGCATCATACATGACTGCGTTTCCGTTCATAGCGTGACCATCATCTAGTCTCTTTCCGGCCCCTGTCGTGGAACCACTTCCAGTTGTGTCGTACCAATTCATGGCAATTGAAGGACCAGCTTGGAACACGGTTTTGTTCCTCCATGCAAACAGCCACGCGTGGTTATCTGCTCGCCACACACCACCAGCGTCATTGGTCAACATAGGACTGACTAGCGCCCCCGATAGCAAAGACCAGGTGTTCGCAGTAGGATCAAAGATCTCGCCATTCTTGCCACCTCTAGCTCCACTCCATGAGCCGCCAATAGTAAAGACGCGACCATCTGAACAGGTGGCGCTGGACTGATACCCGCGCGCAATCTGCATATTCGACGCTCCCGACCAGGCATTCCTTGACGAATCATACACACTTGTTTTTGCAGCACTATCCCCGCCCGTGACTACGGCCCGACCATTAAAATCAAGCGATATACCCGGACAAAACATGTCATGTTGAGTATTCGACACCTGTAGTTCGCTAGATTCTCCCGTTGTTAGATCGTATATGGCGGTCTGTGTTTTACCCTGATCCCCGCCGAAATTGTCTTTCGCGTAGGATGACCATATGAGAATTTTGCCATTGGTGAGAAGCGAAGCGGCCGCTGGAATCAAAGGGAAGTCAATGGTCTTCTCCCATAC
>Ga0265780_10001947_pt1 | contig 28592 bp, 25 predicted proteins | sample P1T30metagenome_FD_192432 | JGI IMG/M metagenome (GOLD analysis project Ga0265780, IMG submission 192432) | Plant litter microbial communities from East Loma Ridge, Irvine, California - P1 T30 | ecosystem: Environmental > Terrestrial > Plant litter > Unclassified | place: USA: California...
TATTCGGGATGGCAAAGGCTGCTCGACGCCCGACACTTGCGTACACCCGCCCAGTGGTTATCTGCGGCGCTCCAGATCAATTGAACGCCAACTTTTGCGACTACCTAGCTAACGCGAACACAGCCTTTTTTTTACGCCTGCAGTTTCTGCACAGCATGTCGCGATTGTTCTATATTCGAAGCAATGACAAGCTCACAATAAGGCTCATGAATATGCCCTCTTCCGTGCGCATGCCTGTTGCAAGCCTCTACCAGCCAACCGTGAACGCGTCGGCTTACGTGCGCGGCTTCATCGTGCGTGATACGCGCGGCAGCGCACTGCAGGGCGACCAGTTGCTGAACCGCTTCCCGGCCAGCGCGCATTGCGTGCTGACCTGGTTCCTCGCGGGCGAGGCCGAGCTCCTGTCCGATGCGGACGGAAAACCGGACCGGGCAATGTCCGGCTGCGTGGCCAGCGGATGCCAGACCCGTCCAGTCACGTCGCGCAGCCGCGGCGACACCCACGTCTTCATGGCGATGTTCCATCCGGACGCCTTCCAGTCCCTGTTCGGCCTCGACCTGGCACTGCTGCAGGATGAATTCGTTCCCGCGCACGAGGTGTTGCCGGCACACGGGCAGGCACTGGTCGACGCCGTGTTCGCCGCCGCATCGCACACCGAGCGCCAGGTGCTGGTCGAACGCTGCGTCATGGAACACGCCCGGCACCACAAGCTGCCGGCCTGGCTGCGTATCCGCCGCATGGGCAGCCGCATCACGCTGGGCATGGCCAGCAGGATGCTCGGCATCGGTCCGCGCCAGCTGCAGCGCCTGGCCCCGCGCGAGGCTGGCGCCAGCCTGCAGACCCTGAACCGGCTGCGCCGCGGCGAGCGCAGCTTTCTTACCGCCCAGCGGCGCCACCTGGCCGGCCAGCGGCTGGACCTGGCCGACCATGCGCTGGCGTGCGACTACGCCGACCAATCGCACATGGCGCGCGAATGCAAGGCGCAAACCGGGCGCACCCCTTCCCAGCTGGCGCGCGACGTCCTGCGCGAAGAAGCCGACTGGATCTATCGACTGGAGTTTTCCGATGACGACGATGCCGCGCCCACCCGGTCCGCGTGACCACGCCTTCGGCCTGCGCCTGCTGGCCGACATGCAGGACGATTACCTCGGCTTCTGGCGCGACGCCCAGCGCCGTTACGGCGACACGGTCTACATGCGCCAGGGCTGGTTCCATCACTACGTCTTCATGCACCCGGACCAGATGCGCGAGGCGCTGGTCGACAAGGCACACGCCTTCATCCGCTACGAACAGCCCATCAAGGTGATGCGCCAGCTGCACGGCCGCAGCGTCATGATCACCGAGGGCGCCACCTGGCAACGGCAGCGCCGCATGCTGATGCCTGCCTTCAGTCCGAAACGCTTCGACGGCTATGCACGCCAGGTGACGGCCGCAGCCACTGACGCTTTCGACGCCTTGCAGCGTGCTGACCGTATCGGCAGCGGAACCGGCCTCGGCAACGAGGTCGACGTCGAGCACACGATGAACATGCTGGCCATGGACATCATCCTGAGGACCATGTTCGGCAGTAAAGTGGCCGAGGACACGGCGCAAATCGAGCAGGCGATCCGCACCCTGGCGGCCATCGGCTATGCCGAGATGTTCTTGCCCTTCGCCATCCCGGCCTGGGCGCCGCTGCCGAACCAGGCGCGCAAGCGCCAGGCGCTGGGCCTGCTCGACGGCCTGGTGCGCGGACACATCCGCGAACGCCGCGCCGGCCTCCGGGGCGACGCGGATTCCGGCACCGATATCGGCGCACACTTTGGCGACGACCTGCTCGGCATGCTGCTGGCCGCACGCGACGACGATGGCGACGGCGGCGCGCTGTCCGACGACGAGGTCCGCGACCAGCTGATGACGATCTTCCTGGCCGGCCACGAGACCACGGCGACCGCGCTGGCCTGGGCGGCATGGGCGCTGGCCGCCGATCCGGCACTGGCCGCGCGCGTGGCGGCGGAAGCCGACGCGATGCTGGGCGCGCGGGCCCCGCAACTTGCCGACCTGGCGCGGCTGCCCCTGCTGGCGGGCCTGGTCAAGGAGACGCTGCGCCGTTATCCGCCCGTGCCCGGCGTGCTGATGCGGCGCGCCATCGAGGACGTGCGCATCGGCGCATGGCTGGTGCCGAAGCGCAGCCTGGTGACGCTGCCGTTTTTCGTCGCGCACGACGATGCGCGCTGGTTCCCCGAGCCGGATCGTGTCGACCCGGCCCGCTTCGCTCCGCATCGCCAGGACGATGCCGGGCGCGAACCGCCGCGCGGCGCCTACATGCCCTTCGGCGCCGGGCCGCGCGTCTGCATCGGCAACAGCTTCGCCGCGATGGAGATGACACTGGTGCTGGCGATGCTGGTGCAGCGCTTCACGCTGACGCCGGCGCCCGGCCAGGCCGCGCCCAAAGCGATCATGCAGGTGACGCTGCGCCCCGCAGGCGGCTTGCGGCTGCTGCTGAACCCCCGCAGGCCTGCGCCGGCTGTGCCAGCGGTGGTCGCGGCGGCTGTCCAGGGCTGCCCATTCCATGCCTGAAAAAAAACCCGCCGAAGCGGGTTTCATGACATCAGGCCGGGCCGGCTCAGAACTTGTAGCCGACCGACAGGATGAACGAATCCGGATCCAGCTTCATGTGCTGGGTCTGGTTGGTCGAGAAGTGCACGTCGGTACGCAGCTTGGTCTTGATGTAGGAAGCATTCAGGAACCATTTTTCGTTGACGTTGAACTGGGCGCCCACCTGGCCCGACACGGTCCACTTGTCGTCGATCTTGAAGGTGGTCGGCACGCCGCTGCCCGGATTGGTCAGCGCGGTCATGCGGAAGGAACCGGTTTCCTTCTGGAACATGGCATAGGTCACGCCCAGGCCGACGTACGGGCGGAAGCGCGCGGTCGGTTCGAAGAAGCGGTATTGCAGCAGGGCGATGGCCGGCAGTGCCTCGACCGTGCCCAGCTGGCCACCCGCCGCGATCGCGCCGGCGCCGTAGATCTTGTGCTTGTACGGGGTGCCGATGGCGGTTTCGACCGAGATGTTGTCGGTCAGGCCATAGGTGATGACGGCGATCGGCTGGGTGTCCTTGCCGACGTCACCGATCGAGTTCGGCAGTGCCGGCGCCGAGATGGGGCCGCTTTCGACGTCCGGCTTCAGCTGGTTGGCGCCGACCGACACGGTGAACTGGCCCTTCGATTGCGCCGCAGCGCTGCCGGCAAGCGCCAGTGCGCCCGCTGCGACCATCAATTTCACGACGTTGATACGAATTTTCATGGAATCTCCTGTTTCTTATTGGTACGGCCCGCCCACGCGGACGGGCCTGTCGTGAATCAGATCCAGCCCTTGCCGCTCATCTGCAGCAAGATGTAGCGGGCGATCAGGGCGTACTCGAACGGGGTCGGGTGCACCGTGTCGGCGAACATGTAATGGCTGACGTCGCCGGTGACCAGGTTGTTCTTGTTGCAAACCAGCGAAGAACTCAGCGGATTCTTGGTGGTGTCGGTCAGGATGCAAGCCGGCGTGGTGGTGTTGGTCAGGCCATACGGTGCCGGGTTGGTCGCCTGGTCGTGGCTGACGGTGGCCAGGTCGACATACAACACCTTGGCGTCATCGCCGAGGCCGGTCTTGAGCGCCGTATTGAAGGTCGACACCATGGTCGCGATCAGCTTCTGGACGTCGGCCGATTGCACCAGCGCCGCCGGTGCGATCGACACGTCCGGCAGGTTGTTCACGACCACGTAGTTGGCGCCGTTGGCCAGGATCTTGGTCTTGACCAGGTTGGCCAGTTCGGCGCCGGCGGTGCCCAGGTTCTTGACCAGGACCGGTGCCTGGTTGGTCTGGAAGTCGGCGGCTGCCTTGGTAGCGGCGGCGCCTGCCGCGGCACCGATGGTGGCGGCGTTGGCCACGGCCGTCGGGTTGCCGTTCTGTGCCGCAGCCGTGATCGCGGCCGTGATGATGGTCTGCGCGGTGCTGCCAGGTTTGGCGGCTTCCAGTCCGGCCGCATTCTTGATGATGTCTGCACCGTTGGCGACCGGCGTGGTCGGCGCCAGTTGCGTGACCAGGCTGGTGATCAGCGCGGTGCCGCCGGCAGTCGTCGCGCCGGACGTCAGTTCACCCAGCTGTTCCAGCACGTCGTTACCGCCCGCCATCACGATGACCAGTTCGTTACCGCTGAACTTGCCGTTGACTTTCTTCAGGTGATTGTCGATCTGGGTCGTCACCGGCACGGTCGTCGCACCCAGGTAGGTCGTGGTGCCGGGTTTGTCCAGCAGATGATTGCCTGGACCATACGGAATGGTCACGCGGGCGCCGCCTTGTGCATAGTTGAAGCAGTTGGCGTTCATCGTGACCGGCACCGCGAAGTTCAAGGCCGGGTTGGTCGACGTCGAGCCTTGCAGGCCGGTCTGGGCCGCGCAAGGTGCCGCCAGGCCGAGCTGGGCGGCGATCACGGTGGTGTAGTTCTTGCCGGTCAGTTCCGGGTTCACCGAAGTGGCATCGCCATTGATGGTGTACTGGCCGCCGCCCTGCAGGGCGACGCCGCCGACGGCATAGCTGCCGACGTCGGACAGGCTGTCGCCGAAGGTAACCTGCTGGCTGAATTTGGTTCTCGGCGTCTGGTCGCCGGGGCGCGGATCGGTGCCGCCGCAGGCGGTCAGGACGGCCGCGGTCAACAGCGCGAGCGCAAATGAGGTCTTACGCATTGTGTCTCCTAAATAGATTTTTATCTTAAACGAACGCCCGTGCTATTCGCGTCCTGGTAACTATGCCAGTCTTCAGAACGCTTGTATAGCTAAAAGCCTTCTCGGTGGCGCGTGCGATACAACAACGAATTACCAGAGAAATGGATGACTCCAGCAGCGCTGGCGATTATATCAATGCCGCCCATCTTGTCATACGTAAATAGTTGAGTTCCGCCTGGAAATAATCTTGTGTGGCGACGATACCAAACGCGGCGCCGCCAGGCCGACGTGCCGAGCGGCCACCCAGGGACTTCCCGAAGCCGCGCGGTCGATTACAGCGCCGGCATGTCGTGCAGCAGCCCATGCACGATGCCGCTCGATCCATGCGCCGCGCGGCGCAGTCGATCGTTGACGCCGAGCCAGGCACCGTCCTGCGGCGGCGCTTCGACCAGGATCACGTCGGCGCCGGTCCCGTCCATTGCACGCAAGGCTGAATACAAGGCGTGGGCAAAGCCTTCCGGCGTGGCCGGCAATTGCACGCCCGCATGCACAGCCGGCAAGGCCGAATAATGGATCAAGGCGACCTTGCGCCCGGCATCGGCCAGGCGCGCCAGCGTATCGGCCAGCGTGGCCGTGTCCTGCATCGCCACCGGCGTGTGTGGGGCGTAATGCGATTCCAGGGTGCCGGAAGCACGCGGCGCCGCGGCATCCGGCCGCGCCGGCAGCTGGTCGATCACGGCGGCAATCGCTTCCGCGCTGATGTGGCCGGGTCGCAGCAACACCGGGCCGTGGGTGGCCAGGCGCGACAGATCGACGATGGTCGATTCGATGCCGACCTCGCTCTGGCCGCCGTCCAGCACGCTGGCCAGGCGCGGGTCAGCGCCAAACTCGTCGCGCACATGCTGGGCCGTGGTCGGGCTGACATGGCCGAATTTGTTCGCCGACGGCGCCGCCACGCCACCTTTGCCGTTTTTAAACGCTTGCAGCAGCGCGATCGCGACCGGGTGCGACGGGCAGCGGATGCCGACCGTGTCCTGGCCGCCGGAGACGGCGTCCGGAATGTTGGCCGCGCGTTTCAGGATCATGGTCAGCGGGCCGGGCCAGAAGGCCTCGGCCAGTTGCCGGGCTTCCGACGGGATGCCGGCACACCAGTAATCGAGGCTGGCGCCCGGCGCCACGTGCACGATCACCGGGTGATCCTGCGGGCGGCCCTTGGCGGCATAGATCGCGGCTACCGCAGCCGGGTTTTCGGCGTCCGCGCCGAGGCCGTACACGGTCTCGGTCGGAAAGGCGACCAGGCGACCCGCTGCCAACGCGGCCGCGGCTTCGAGGATGAGCGGGTCTTGCATGCCAGTCACAGCGGTATCCCGAGTAGGGCGCAGGCGGCCTGCAGCTGTTGCCCGGCCTGCTCCAGCGTCGGCGCGACAAAGGTCACGTGACCCATCTTGCGGCCGCGGCGCGGGTCTTCCTTGCCGTACAGATGCAGGTTGGCGCCGGGCAGCGCCAGCACCTGGTCCCAGGCCGGTTCGCGAGGCGTCTCGGTATCGCCATCAAACCAGACGTCGCCCAGGATGTTCAGCATCACGGCCGGCGAATGCTGACGGCAATCGCCCAGCGGCAAGCGCGCCATTGCCCTTACCTGCTGCGCAAACTGGCTGGTCACGCAGGCGTCGATCGTGTAGTGGCCGCTGTTGTGCGGACGCGGCGCCATCTCGTTGACGACCAGCGAACCATCGGCCAGCACGAAGAATTCGATGCACAGCACGCCGACGTAACCGAGCTCGGCCACGATGACACGCGCCGCATCCTGCGCCTTGCGCGCGCAGTCGGGCGACACGTTCGGACCTGGCACGGTGGTCGTGAACAGGATGCCGTCGCGGTGCACGTTTTCGGCGATCGGATACACGACCGAAGCGCCATCGGCACCGCGGGCAGTGAGCACCGACACTTCATAGGCCAGCGGCAGCATCTTCTCGAGCAGGCAAGTCACCTGGCCCATCGCCTGGAAGGCTACACGCACGTCCTCGCGCGAACGCACGCGCACCTGGCCCTTGCCGTCGTAGCCCATGCGCACGGTTTTCAGGATGCCGGGCAGCAGGTCGTCGCCGATGGCATCGATGTCGCCGAAGGAGGCGATCACCTTGTGCGGCGCCGGCATCACGCCCGATTTTGGCGCGCAGTCGACAAAAAATGTCTTCTCGGCGATGCGGTCCTGGGCCACCGACACGCCGTGGGCGCCCGGCGCCACGAACACGCGTTCGGCCAGGCGCGACAGGCTGTCGGCCGGCACGTTCTCGAATTCGGTGGTGACGGCCACGCATTGCGCGGCCAAGGCATCCAGGCCGGCCGCATCATCATAGCCGGCTTCGACCAGGCGCTCGGCCACCTGCCCCGCCGGACAATCCGCCGCAGGTTCCAGCACGGCGACGCGGTAACCCATGGCTTGCGCCGCCTGGGCGAACATGCGGCCGAGCTGGCCGCCGCCCATCACGCCCAGCCAGGTCGGCGGGGTGGCGGTGGGCAGGAAGGAAGAATCACTCATTGACGGCTTAATTTAACAACTTTACTACTAGGCAGGGAGAACCATGGCCTTGGCGGCGGCGGTCTGCTGCAGACGGAACTCGTCGAGTTTGGCAGCCAGGGTATCGTCGACAGTGGCGATGATGGCGATCGCGGTGAGCGCTGCATTCGCGGCGCCGGCTTCGCCGATGGCAAAGGTCGACACCGGCACGCCCTTCGGCATCTGCACGATCGACAGCAGCGAGTCTTCGCCGCGCAGGTATTTGGAGGGGACCGGCACGCCCAGCACCGGCACGATGGTCTTGGCGGCCACCATGCCCGGCAGGTGAGCCGCGCCGCCGGCACCGGCGATGATGGCGCGCAAGCCGCGGCTACGTGCGCTTTCGGCATACGCAAACATCTCGTCCGGCATGCGGTGCGCCGAAATCACCTGCGCTTCATACGGCACGCCGAACTGCTTGAGCATGTTCACCGCGTGCTGCATCACGTCCCAGTCCGAGCTGGAACCCATGATCACGCCGACCAGAGGCTTAAGATCGAGCTTTTGATTCGGATCGCTCATCTCAGGCCTTCAGCTTTTCGCCGGTCAGGCGTTCGATGGCTTCGAAGTACTTGGCCTGGGTCTTTTCGATGACGTCTTCAGGCAGCTTCGGCGCCGGCGGCGTCTTCTTCCAGTCGGTCAGGGTTTCCAGGTAATCGCGCACGAACTGCTTGTCGAAGGACGGCGGCGACATGCCCGGCGCATAGGAATCGGCCGGCCAGAAGCGCGAGGAATCCGCGGTCAGCACTTCATCCATCAGGTGCATCACGCCATTGTCGTCGAGACCGAATTCAAACTTCGTGTCGGCGATGATGATGCCGCGCGTGGCGGCGTAGTCGGCGGCGGCCTTGTACAGCTGGATGCTGATGTCGCGCATCTTGGCCGCGAGTTCCGCACCGATGCGTTGCTCCATGTCGGCGAAGCTGATGTTTTCATCGTGCTCGCCGAGGTCGGCCTTGGCCGCCGGGGTGAACAGCGGCTCGGCCAGCTTGTCGGCTTGCTTCAGACCAGGCGGCAAGCTGATGCCGCAGATGGCGCCATTAGCCTGGTAATCCTTCCAGCCCGAACCGATGATGTAGCCGCGCACGACGGCTTCCACCAAGATCGGCTTCAGGCGCTTGGCGACCACGGCACGGCCTTTCACCTGGTCCACTTCCTCGGGCGCCACCACGGATTCCGGCGCGATGCCGGTCAGGTGGTTCGGCACGATGTGGCCGAGTTTCCCGAACCAGAAGTCGCTCATCTGGTTCAGCACCATTCCCTTGCCCGGGATCGGTTCGTTCATGACGACATCGAAGGCCGACAGGCGGTCGGTGGTGACGATCAGGATCTTGTCGTCGCCGACGGCATAGTTGTCGCGGACCTTGCCGTGACCGAGCAATGGCAGGGAGGAAATCGTGGACTGGTAAAGGCTTTTCATAGAGGGAGTGTCTTGATAAAGCGAAACCGGCGGATGGCCGCCGGTGGAGGGGGCAGGTTCTGGTGAACCTGTGCCAAAGCGATATTTTACGTCATTCCGGCGTAACCACCATCGTCGCCCCCGCGAAGGCGGGGGCCCATGCTGAAGAACCGGATTCTGTATGTCGGAATCAATGCACTTTTCCAGCATACGGACGTTGGCGCATCAGTATGGGTCCCCGCCTGCGCGGGGACGACGTTCGGGTGATGCGGGCCAAGGGTTACCGCATCACAGGGCGACGATTACTGAACAATCTGCGCCAACTCACCAGCCTTGTAACGCTCCGCCATCTTATCCAGCGGAATCGGCTTGATCTTCGCCGCCATGCCTTCGCAGCCGAACGAGATGAAGCGTGCCTTGCAGATCAGCGTTGCCGCTTCGCGTGCCGGCTTCAGGTAATCGCGCGGGTCGAACTTCGACGGATTTTCGAACAGGTACTTGCGGATCGCGGCGGTCATGGCCAGGCGGATGTCGGTGTCGATGTTGACCTTGCGCACGCCGTGCTTGATGCCTTCCTGGATCTCCTCGACCGGCACGCCGTAGGTCTCTTTCATGTCGCCGCCGAATTCGCGGATGATCGCCAGCAATTCCTGCGGCACCGACGACGAACCGTGCATCACCAGGTGGGTGTTCGGGATGCGCGCGTGGATTTCCTTGATGCGGTCGATGGCCAGGATGTCGCCGGTCGGCTTGCGCGTGAACTTGTAGGCGCCGTGCGAGGTGCCGATGGCGATCGCCAGCGCGTCGCACTGGGTGCGGGCCACGAAGTCGGCGGCTTGGGCCACGTCGGTCAGCAGCTCTTCGCGCGTCATGGTGCGGTCGGCGCCGTGGCCGTCTTCCTTGTCGCCCTTCATGGTTTCCAGCGAACCGAGCACGCCCAGTTCTGCTTCGACGGTCACGCCGATCGCGTGCGCGAATTTCACGACTTCCCTCGACACTTCGACGTTGTATTCATACGAAGCGACCGATTTGCCGTCGGCTTCCAGCGAACCGTCCATCATGACCGACGAGAAGCCCGAACGGATCGCGGCCATGCAGACTGCCGGCGACTGGCCGTGGTCCTGGTGCATCACGACCGGGATGTGCGGGTAGGCTTCGACGGCGGCGTCGATCAGGTGGCGCAGGAAGGCTTCGCCGGCATATTTGCGGGCGCCGGCCGAAGCCTGCATGATCACCGGGCTGCCGACCTGGTCGGCGGCAGCCATGATGGCCTGCACCTGTTCCAGGTTGTTGACGTTGAATGCCGGCAACGCATAGCCGTGTTCGGCGGCGTGGTCCAGCAGTTGACGCATTGATACGAGTGCCATGGTTTACTCCAAACTAATTAAGAAATCTGTACGGGATTTCGAAAACCAGCTACATCTTTAACTGCGTTTTACCAGTAAACGTCGCCCCTGCGCAGGCAGGGGCCCAAGTTGCACGCGTTACGTCAGCGCATCAACCTTGGGTCCCTGCCTTCGCAGGGACGACGTAGTGGCGTCGCAAGAACGATAGCACTCAGTCTTCGATAACCTTATTAATCAAACTCACCCACACGCACGATCTTGAGCGCATTGGTACCACCGGCCTGCCCCATCGGCGAGCCCCAGGTCACAACGATCAGGTCGCCCTTGCGTACGACACCTTCGCGCATCAGCAGTTCCTCAGCCTTGCGCAGCACGGCGTGGCTGCCGCCTTCCTGCAGCAGGTGGAAGGCTTGCACATTGCGGTACAGCGAAGCCTTGCGCTGGGTATTCTGGAGCGGGGTCAATGCAAAGATCGGGGTGTCGATCGAGTGGCGGCTCATCCACAGTGCGGTCGAACCGGATTCGGTCAGTGCCACGATCGCCTTCACGCGCAGGTGGTGCGCGGTGAACAGGGTGGCGTAGGCGATCGACTGGTCGATGCGGGTGAACTGCACGTTCAGGAAGTCGGCTTCCAGCTTGTTGTACTCGGAACGCTCGGCTTCGACGCAGATCGCCGACATCATCTCGACGGTCTCGATCGGGTACTTGCCCGATGCGGTCTCGGCCGAGGTCATGACGGCGTCGGTGCCGTCCAGCACGGCGTTGGCCACGTCCGACACTTCGGCGCGGGTCGGCACGGCGTTGACGATCATCGACTCCATCATCTGGGTCGCGGTAATCGCCAGCTTGTTCGAATCGCGCGCCATGCGGATCATGCGCTTCTGCAGCGCCGGCACGGCGGCGTTGCCGACTTCGACCGCGAGGTCGCCGCGGGCGACCATGATGCCGTCGGAGGCGTCCAGGATTTCCTGCAGAACAGGAATCGCTTCGGCGCGCTCGATCTTGGCGATCATCATCGGCTTGTGGCTGAACGGCTCGCCGGCGATATTCGCCAGCTGGCGCGCCATTTCCATGTCGGTCGCGCTTTTCGGGAAGGAAATGGCCAGATAGTCAGCCTGGAAGCTCATCGCGGTCTTGATGTCTTCCATGTCCTTCGAGGTCAGGGCCGGCGCGGTCAGGCCGCCGCCCTGGCGGTTGATGCCCTTGTTGTTGGACAGTTCGCCGCCGACCTTGGTCGTGGTGTAGATCTCGCTGCCCACGACTTTGTCGACGATCAGCACGATCAGGCCGTCGTTCAGCAGCAGGCGGTCGCCCGGCTTGACGTCGCGCGGCAGCGCCTTGTAGTCGAGGCCGACGCGTTCCTGGTTGCCCAGTTCGCCGTTCTCGCCCCACTTGGCATCCAGGATGAAGGCATCGCCATTGTTCAGGAAGATCTTGCCTTCTTCGAACTTGCCGACGCGGATCTTCGGACCCTGCATGTCGGCCATGATGGCCACTTCGCGGCCGCACTCGGCGGCGGCGCGGCGTACCAGGGCAGCCCGGTCGATATGGTCCTGCGCTTTTCCGTGCGAGAAATTCAGGCGCACGACGTCGACGCCGGCGCGAATCATTTTGACGAGAATATCGAAGTCGGTCGAAGCAGGGCCGATGGTTGCTACGATCTTGGTGCCACGGTACATGGGTTGTCCTTGAACTTAAAATGAAAGCGCAGCCTATGTTGGCTGCGCTGGGTCTCACTTGCTTATTGTTTGCTGCGTTGCAGCAGGATCTCGACGGCCGGCAGCGTCTTACCCTCGAGGAACTCGAGGAAGGCGCCGCCGCCGGTCGAGATATAGCCGATTTTGTCGGCAATATTATATTTTGCGATGGCAGCCAGGGTGTCGCCGCCGCCGGCGATCGAGAAGCCTTTCGACGAAGCGATGGCATTGGCCAGCGTTTTGGTGCCTTCGGCGAACTGGTCGAACTCGAACACGCCGACCGGGCCGTTCCAGACGATGGTGCCGGCTTGCGCGATCTGTGCGGCCAGCTGGGCCGAGGTCTTCGGACCGATGTCCAAGATCATGTCGTCGTCCGCCACGTCGGCCACGTCTTTGACGGTGGCAGCAGCGGTCGGCGCGAATTCCTTGGCGCACACGACGTCGACCGGGATCGGCACGGTGGCGCCGCGCGCGGCCATCTTGTCGATGATCGCCCTGGCTTCATTCACCAGGTCGGCTTCCATCAGCGACTTGCCGACGTTCAGGCCGACCGCTTTCATGAAGGTATTGGCGATGCCGCCGCCGACGATCAGGTTGTCGACCTTGTCGGCCAGGCTCTGCAGGATGGTCAGCTTGCTCGACACCTTGGAGCCGGCGACGATGGCCAGCAGCGGACGCTGCGGCGCGCCCAGCGCTTTACCCAAGGCATCCAGTTCGGCAGCCAGCAGCGGACCGGCGGCAACCACCGGAGCAAACTTGGCGATGCCGTGGGTGGTGGCTTCGGCGCGGTGCGCGGTACCGAAGGCGTCGTTCACGTAGATGTCGCACAGCTTGGCCATCTTCTGGGCCAGCTCATCGGAATTCTTCTTTTCACCCTTGTTCACGCGGCAGTTTTCCAGCAGCACGACCTGGCCCGGCGCGACGTCGACGCCATCGGCCCCGCTGTTTACCCAGTTTTGCTTCAGCTCGACCGGCATGCCCAGCAGCTCGGAGAGGCGCTTGGCGACCGGCGCCAGGCTGTCTTCCGGCTTGAACTCACCTTCGGTCGGGCGGCCCAGGTGGGAGGTGACCATCACGGCTGCACCGGCATCAAGCGCAGCGCGGATCGCGGGAACCGAAGCGCGCACGCGCGTGTCTTCCGTGATGTTGCCGGCGTCATCCTGTGGCACGTTCAGGTCGGCGCGGATAAAGACGCGCTTCCCTTTCAGCGCGTCTCCGTCGATCAGGTCTTGCAAGCGGGTGAAATTCAGAACGGCCATGGCGGATCGTATTGAGATGGATGAAAAAACGTTATTCTACATTAGAGGGTGTGCTCGAAAACATGAGATACACGCAACAGGGTGAACACCAGCATCCCGAACACAATGGTCTGCAACATATTACGCCGCCACAAATAAAAGCCAAGCGCGGCGATGCCAGCCAACAGTTTCGGATTACCTGGCGTGAGTTGCAAGTCACCGCCCTGCCCCAGCACCAGGTCGGGGCCGATGACGGCGGCCAGCGCGCAGGTCGGCGCATAGCGCAGCATGGCTTGCACGCGCGGCGGAATCGTCACGCGGTGGCCGATCAGCCAGAAGGCGCTGCGGGTACAGGCCGTGGCCACGCCCAGTACCGCGATCACGACCCAGATTTCCCAGTCAGCCAATTTGACTCCTGCGCCGGCTCACCCGACCTTCGAAGAGCATCGCGCTGGCCATGCCGGCCACGACTGCCGCCAGCAGGCCCAGCTTGTAGGGCCAGCCAAGCGCCAGCACGCCCACCGCCCCGGCCACGATCACGCCGCACAGGGCGGCGCTGTTGACGATCAGGGGAATCATCACGCACAGGATGGCCAGGGTGCCGGCGAAGCCGAGCTGCCACTCGGTCGGGATGGTGCTGCCCAGGAATACGCCGATCAGGGAACCGATTTGCCAGGCACACCAGTTCGGAATCAACAAACCCTTTAAAAAGGAAAGCTTGCCGGGTGCGCGTGCCGGGTCCGGATAGCGCTGCAAAAACAGTGCAATCGACACGTCGCCGGAGATATAGCCGTAGAAGAAGCGTTTATGCAGCGGCAGGTGGGCGAAGTGCGGACCCAGCAAGGCGGAAAAGATGACGAAGCGCAGGTTGACCACCAGCGCCGTGGCGAACACCACCCAGATCGGCGCGCCGGTCGCGATCAGCGGCAAGGTCGCCAGCTGGGCCGAGCCGGCAAAGGCGACCAGCGTCATCGCGCTGGCCTGCCACACGCTCAAGCCGCTCTTGACCATCGCGACGCCGACCACCATGCCCCAGGCGGCAATGCCGAGCAGGGTCGGCAGGCCGGTGCGGACGCCATCGCGCCACATGGCCGGATCGTGGCACTCGTCCATCTGCAGGTCTGCGAGTCGGTCCGAGCCGGCCGTGCTCATGTCGCGTACCTGCAACAGTGACTAGCGTTTCGTGGAGCGTACGGGGAAAAAGCGGGCATCTTGCGCTGGAAGAAATCGATACGACAATATTATGGGCTTGCCATTCTACCGAAGCATTCCAGCATGCACTATGAATCCGTTAGAATCGTGGTTTTAGTGATCACGCTCCGGAGACACAATGAACGACAAGACCATTCCTGCGGTCGAACTGCAAGCCAAGGACCTGCCGGCCTACTGCCCGAACCCGGCCATGCCGCTGTGGTCGTCCCATCCGCGCGTCTTCCTGGATTTCGACCACGACGGTAACGCCAAGTGCCCGTACTGCGGCACCCAGTATCGCGTCGCAGCTGGTGTCTCTCTGGGTCACCACTAATATAAGTACATCGTGGCCCGGGGTTATGCCGCCCATTGCGCGGACTGTAGCGAGCTCCTACATTACCGCGCGCCCGCGTGGCTGCCCGGTGGGCATCTGCAGACGATCTACCCGGCCACCGCCATATCGAAACCCGAAGTCGCGTTCCGGCGCGAGCGCTGGGACACGCCCTGTGGCCAGGATTTCATCGACGTCGACATCGTTGACGGCGCGCCTGGCGCGCCCTGCGTCATGCTGTTCCACGGTCTGGAAGGCTCGTCCGACAGCCATTACGCGCGCGCCCTGATGGCCGCCGTGCAAGCGCGCGGCTGGCATGGCGCCATCCCGCACTTCCGCGGCTGCTCGGGCGAAGCCAACCTGGCGCCGCGCTTCTATCACTCCGGCGACGCCGAAGAACTCGACTGGATCATCCGCCGCCTGCGGCCGCGCTACCCGGGGAGCTTCTACGTTGCCGGCGTCTCGCTTGGCGGCAACGCCCTGCTGCGCTGGCTGGGCGAGCAGCAACGCGGTGCCGAGATCGTCGACGCGGCCGTGTCGGTCTCCGCCCCGCTCGACCTGGCCGCCGGCGGGGCCGCGCTCTCGTCCGGACTGAACCGGGTCTACACGCGCATGTTCCTGCAGACGCTGAAACCCAAGGCCCTGGCCAAGCTGGCGCGCTACCCCGGCCTGTTCGACCGCGAGCAGCTGCGCGCCGCAAACGACCTGTACAGCTTCGACAACGTCGTCACCGCGCCCCTGCACGGCTACCGCGACACCGACGACTACTGGCACCGCGCCAGCGCGAAACACGTATTGCACGACATCACAGTGCCGACGCTGGTGCTGAACGCGCGCAACGATCCCTTCCTGCCCTGCCAGTTTTTGCCGACCAGTGCTTCGAAGGCCGTCACGCTGCAATACCCGGAGACTGGCGGCCACGTCGGCTTTCCTACCGGCCCCTTCCCCGGACACATCGACTGGCTGGCAAGGCGCATCCTGCATTTCTTCGACGGCAGCGCCACCCGCGCGCCGGCGCGTCTGCAAACATGCGAAGCTTGATCCACTATGGATGACATTGTTCTGCAAGCAATGGCCAAATGGCCAAACGTGCCCCACTGCTATGGCTGGCTGGCATTGGATGCACGCGGTACCTGGCGCATGCGCGACGAAGCGGCCCAGCGCGCGGACAGCCCCGGCGACAAGCTGACGAATGCGGCGCTGGTCGGCTTCATCAACCGCAATTACCTGGCCGACGAGCGCGGCTGCTGGTATTTCCAGAACGGTCCGCAGCGCGTCTACGTGAACCTGGAAACGACACCCTTCATTGCCCGCACCGACCCGCAGCAGGGACTCGTCCTGCAGACCGGCAAGGCGCTGGGCGCGATCGACCAGGTCTTCATGACCGAAGCCGGTGCCATCATCGTGCGCGCCGGCGATGTGCTCGCGCAAATCGACGACCGCGACGTGGCGCAATTGCTGCAAATGATGACGCTGGATGGCCGTCCGGTGGCGGACGATGCCCTGATGGGCTGGCTGGAAGGCAGACTTGAAGCGGGTGGCGCCGGCCAGTTGGCCCTGCGCTGGCAAAGCCACGAACTAGCGGTGAAGAGGCTGGCGGCGCAGGAGGCCGCGCAGCGCTTCGGCTATGTGCAGCGGCCGGACCGGCTGGCGGACGCCGCGAAATAATATTTCACCAGAAGCTCTTCAGTGAAATATTATTTCACTTCTTTTGAAACCATAAAGGATCGCCCAGCCGTATCGGGTCCTTGCGGCTCGGGAAATCGTCCATCGCCGGCGATGTGCCGTTGCTGGTTTCAACCTTGAAACGCGATCCCGGCTCGGACTTGTCGCCGACGCTGGCACCGACCGCAAAGCCGTCGCCCCGTTCTTTCTTTTCCTGCTTCTCGTCCTTGACCTTGGCCTGCAGCTCGCGTTCGCGCGCGTCGATCACGGCCTGGTCGTAGAAGGACACGTCCTTTGCCTTGCGCGCCAGATTGAGCTGGTCGACCGCCGCCGGCGTGGCGCCGGTCAGCACATAGGATTCGGCCAGCGCCATGTGCTGCAGCGCGATCTTGCCCTGCGCCGCATAGGTCTTGGCCAGCTGGTTGTACAGCTTGGGCTCCTCGCGGTACTCGCGCACCTGGTCGCGCAGGAACTGCGCCGCCTGGTCCAGCTTGCCGGCCGCGATCATGGTCTCGGCATACTGGCGCGCCAGCGCCCGCGACAGCGGAAACTTCTGGTGCGCCTGCTCGGCCTCGCGCACGGCCTCGGCCAGCATCGCGGGCGGCTGGCCCGGCGCCATCTTGATCTCGATATCGAGCCCGGTAAACATTGCCGCGCCATCCGGCCCGGTGCGTTCGGCCGACAGCACGCCCGGCCGCGGCTGGGTCGACGCTTTTGCCTTGTCGAGCCAGCTCTGGGCCGCCTTCAGATCGCCCTGCTTCAACGCTAGAAACGCCATGCCGTACATGCCGGCGGTCTGGTGCTGGGTATTCTGCTCGGCCATCTGGGCCTCGAAGGCGCTGCGGGCCTCGTCGCGTCCGTTCTGGCTCTCGTCCTGCAGCACGCGGGCGCGGGCACGCACCAGGTGGAAGTCGATGCTGTCCGGACGGATGCGGCCGGGCTTGGGCGCCTCGCGGATGCGCGACTGGATATCGGCGATGCGCTCGCCGGTGAGCGGGTGGCTGCTGAGCCAGGCCGGCGCCTCGCCGTACAGCCGCGTCGTGCCCTGCAGGCGCTTGAAGAAAGCCACCATGCCCGAGGTATCGTAACCGGCCGCGCGCATGGTCTGGAAGCCGACACGGTCGGCCTCGCGCTCGGCATCGCGGCTGAAGTTCAGCTGGCGCTGGATGGCAAGTCCCTGCCCGCCCATCATGACGCCCATTGCCGCATCGGCCCCGCCGCCGGCCTTGCCGACCAGCGCCGCCAGGATCAGCGCCGCCAGCGGCAGCAGCGCATCCTGCTTCTGCTGCCCCAGCATGCGCGCGATGTGGCGCTGCGACACGTGCCCGATCTCGTGCGACAGCACCGAGGCCAGCTCGGACTCGGTCTGCGCCGCGATCAGCAACTGCGAGTGCACGGCGATGAAACCGCCGGGCAGCGCAAACGCGTTGATCATCGGATCGCGCACGGCAAAGAAGAAGAAATCGGCATTCGTCTCGCCGCGCGTGCCGGGCGCGGTCAGCACCAAATTCATGCCGAAATTGTTCAGGAACTCGAGGGTCGGATCGTCATCCAGGTAATCGCGGTCGCGCCGGATGTCGTTCATGATCTCCTCGCCCAGGCGCCGCTCGAGCACCGGCGACAAATCCGCACGCGCCGAATCGCCCAGCGTCGGCAGACCGATCGTATCGGTCGAGCGCAGGACGGGCGTTGTCGGAGCGGCAATAGCAAGGGCGCCGGCCGTGCACAGGCAGGCGGCCGTGAGGAGGCGCCGCCACGCCGTTCTACTACCTTGGCGGCGGCGTGATGAAAACGGCAACATGGCGGGAATCGGGTTCGGTTTCACGATGCTATGATACCGCCATCTCGGGCCCATGTACCGCTGGGCCGACACTTTGTTACCGCATCCAGACAGCTTCCCTACAATGACCGATTCCACCTCCCCCCTCACCCACTTCGACGCCACCGGCCAGGCCCACATGGTTGACGTCGGCGCCAAGAACGAAACCCACCGCATCGCCGTCGCGGCCGGCACCATCCGCATGAAGCCGGAAACCCTGGCCCTCGTCACCTCGGGCACCGCCAAGAAAGGCGACGTGCTCGGCATCGCGCGCATCGCGGCCATCATGGGGGCGAAGCGGACCAGCGACCTGGTGCCTTTGTGTCATCCGCTGGCGATTACGCGGGTGGCGGTGGATTTCGAGGTGGACCAGGCCGCGCATGCCGTGCATTGCCGGGCGCAGGTGGAAACCGTCGGCAAGACCGGGGTGGAGATGGAAGCGCTTACTGCCGTGCAGGTGGGCCTGCTGACTATCTATGATATGTGCAAGGCGGCGGACCGGGGGATGGTGATGACGAATATCCGCGTGCTGGAAAAGCACGGTGGCAAGAGTGGAGATTGGACGGCGGAAGTATAAGACCTCGCTTGCGCAGGGCTCGGGCTACCGTAACAAGCTAGCCCGAGCTGCTGAAAACAGGTCTCAGCTCTCAGCTCTCAGCTCTCAGCTCTCAGCTCTCAGCCCGAATCATATTCCGCATCAGCCCTACCCCCGTGATCTCGGTCTCGATCACATCCCCATCCTTCAAGAACTCCGGCGGCTTGCGCGCAAATCCCACCCCGGAAGGCGTACCGGTCGCGATGATATCCCCCGCCTCCAGCGTGAGCCCACGCGACAACTCGGCAATAATCCGCGGGATCTTGAAATACATCTGCTTGTAGCTCGCATTCTGCTTCTCGACGCCATTCACGCGGCAGATCACGCGGATGTCATCCAGCTTCACGCCGGCCGCGGTGACGATCCACGGTCCCATCGGTCCGTGGCCGTCCAGGCTTTTACCCTTGAACCACTGGCCGCCGTGCAGCTTTTGCTGGGCCTCGCGCACCGTGGTGTCGTTGTAGGGCGCGTAGCCGAACACGTAATCCATCGCGCGCTCTTCGCTGATGTTGCGTCCGGTCTGGCCGATGATGACGGCCAGTTCCGCTTCCCAGTCGGTGGTGTTCGAATAGCTCGGGTCGTGCGGGATCGGATCGAAGGGGCCGTTCATCGTGTGCGTGCCCTTGGTGAAGAACACCGGGTGGTCCGGCAGCTTTTCGGCCGTCTTGTCGAAGCGCGCCTTCTTGCCCTCTTCGAAGTGGTCGAGGTAATTCCAGCCGACGCAGTAGATGTTGCGGTCGGGCCGTGGAATTGGCGACATGAAGCGCGCGCCGTCGACGGACAGCAGCGACGATGGCTTCCTGGCTGCTTCGTCGGCCACCGCGCGCACCTGCTCGAGGCCGGCGTTGCCGCTCTTGATCAGCGCCAGCACCGACGATGCGTCGAATGGCAGTGCGCGCTTCTGGCGGCGCGCTTCCGCTTGCAGGTCGATCATCTTGCCGTTGTCGAGCACGACGACGACAATCGGTGCCCCGCCGCCGGCCGGCGTGCAGGTTGCAAGCCGCATGCCGATCTTGCCAGCCAGTGGCGGCACGGCGAGCCTGGGCATTGCGGCGTTGGACGATTGCTGGGCCTGTGCAGCGGGCTGGGTGCCGGCGAGCAGGCCGCCCACGGCAGAGGCGGCACTGGCTTTCAGCAGGTTACGGCGGTTGGCATCCATGGATTGGTCTCCTGATTGTTATGGTTAAAACATATCCATACCTATTCTAGCGACCAAGTTTCACCATCGAGCAGCCTGTTACAAAACCCCTACATTGCGTGACAGCCCGACTCAGCCGACGAATCAACGCAACTTGCGCGGATGCCCCATCCAGGCATCCGTCAAGGATTTACCGACCAGCCCAGCTGCCTTCTGGTTCGCATCGACGAAACGCTCCATCGATTTCTGCTGCATGGCCACCGTATTCTTCGCCAGCGCATCCGCGCACGCCTGCGACGCATTGACGAAGGCCTGCAGCGTGTGCTGCTGGATGATGTTGGCGGAACTCGTCACCCACTGCTGGGCGCTGGCTTCGGCGGCGTTCCTGTACACCCCGGCGACGCCGGACCAGGTATCCAAGAACGCTTTCGGCACGGCAGGGGTGGATACAGAGGCCGGATTGAAGTTGCTGAACATCATCATGTCGTTCTCCTGAGCGTGACGGGGGGGGGACGGCCGGTTTGTGCGGCGCACCATCAATATACGCCTGAGTGGAGCGCATGGCGGATGCGTCATTCAGTTTCAAGCTGCATGCGGCGGGAATAGGGTAAATACATAACGGTATTCACTAAAACAATAATTATCTTCTCGTCAAATACTTTCTGATAACTGACATGTAAATCGTTGTAAAAACCCGTCATTTTGCAACATTTCAATCGTGCTCGTCTTAAACTATTTCTCTAATTAAATTATTATTTATTGAATTCAACGTTTTTGACGACTGCAGCGGCATTAGCTCCGGCCTCGTCACCTCATCCAGGAGAACCCACAAAATGTTCCGCAACCTGAAAGTCGGTACCCGGCTGATACTGTGCTTCATCGCCGTCGTCCTCATGGGCGCCGTCGTGGCCGGCATCGGGATCCGCAACATGGACCAGATGAACGAGCGCGCCCAGCGCCTGTATGACAACGAGCTGCTCGGCCTGTCGTACGTGAAAGAAGCCAACATCAACCTGATCTACATTAACCGCGCCATCCGCGGTGCGATGCTGGCCGCGAGCGACGAGCGCCGCCAGGCTTCGCTGGCCAATATCGGCGTCTTCAAGAAAGCGGTGCTGGATAACCTCGACAAGGCCCGCCCGCTGTTCAACACGGACGACGGCAAACAGTTGTTTGCCCAGGTCGACGAACAAGTGCGCAACTACGACAGCGTGATCGACGAGCAGATCAAGCTGACCAAGGCCGAGCCTCTGCAGGAAATGCGCGACTCCGTCGGCTACATGTTCGGTACCTTCATGCCGCGCTCTACCCTCATCGACAACAAGATGAGCGAACTGACCGATGCGAAGGAAAAACTCGCGCTGCAAGCCAGCCAGCAAAACGCCGCCGAATACACGCATGGCCGCGTCGTCATGATGATCCTCGTGCTGTGCAGCCTCGGCCTCGGCGCCGGCCTGGGCGCGCTGATCACGCGCAGCCTGACCCGCCAGCTGGGCGGCGAACCGGCCTATGCCGTGGAAGTCGCGGGCCGCATCGCCGCCGGCGACCTGGCCACCCCGGTGGACCTGCGCAGCGGCGATAACAGCAGCCTGCTGTTCGCGATGCAGACCATGCGCGACAAGCTGGCTACCATCGTCACGCAAGTGCGCGGCGGTACCGACGCAATCGGCTCGGCCTCGAGCCAGATCGCGGCCGGCAACCTCGATTTGTCCTCGCGTACCGAGCAGCAAGCCAGCTCGCTGGAAGAGACGGCGTCGTCGATGGAAGAACTGACCTCGACCGTGAAGCAGAATGCGGACAACGCACGCCAGGCGAACGCACTGGCAACGACCGCCTCGACCGTCGCCGGCAAGGGCGGCGAAGTGGTGGCGCAAGTGGTCGAGACCATGGGTTCGATCAAGTCCTCGTCGTCGAAGATTGTCGAGATCATCTCGGTGATCGACGGTATCGCCTTCCAGACCAATATCCTGGCGCTGAACGCCGCTGTGGAAGCGGCGCGTGCCGGCGAACAGGGCCGCGGTTTCGCGGTGGTGGCCGGCGAAGTGCGTACCCTGGCCCAGCGCTCCGCCGCTGCCGCCAAGGAAATCAAATCCCTGATCGACGATTCCGTCAACAAGGTCGAGAGCGGCAGCAAGCTGGTCGACCAGGCCGGCAGCACCATGCACGAAGTGGTCGACAGCATCCAGCGCGTGTCCGACATCATGTCCGAGATCACCGCCGCCAGCCAGGAACAGACCGCCGGCATCGAACAGATCAACCAGGCCATCATCCAGATGGACAACGTCACCCAACAGAACGCCAGCCTGGTCGAGGAAGCGGCGGCCGCCTCCGAAGCGCTGCAGGAACAGGCCGAGAAGCTGTCCGACCTGGTCAGTGTGTTCCGCGTCGATGGCGTGCAGGAGCGCGGGCAGGCGCCGGCGGCGGCACCGGTCAGGACCGCGGTGGCGGTTGCGAAACCTGTTGCGAAACCTGTCGCTGCACCGCTGCGCAAGACGCCGGTGCTGGCCAAGCCCCAGGCAGCCGCAGCGTCACCCGCAGGGCGCCCGGCAGCACGTCCGGCAGCGAGCCCGGCTGCATCGAAGCCGGTGAAGGTTGCCGTGCCCGCGGGCGAAGGCGACTGGGAAGAGTTTTAATCGGCACCGGGTTCCTCGCCTCCCAGTCCTGGAACCCCGTCCCCTGTCTGCGTGCTCATCTACATGGTAAATTGCTGGCTTTCCACATCAGCAGACAGGATGAAGCAGGCATGACATACCATTTGCCAGCACTGACCGTGGCGGCGCTCGCCGTCACCTCATTTGCCACCGGGAGCGCGCTTGCCGCCCCGCGCGGTTTCACGGTCGAAGACCTGGTCACGATGGAGCGGGTCGGCGCGCCGGCGGTATCGCCGGACGGCGCCCGCATCGTCTACACGGTGCGCAGCACCGACCTGGCCAAGAACAAGGGTCATACCGATTTATACATGCTCGACTTGCGCAATCCCGGCGCAGCGCCGCGCCGCCTGACGGCTGAAGCGGCTAGCAGCACCGACCCCGAATGGTCGGCGTCTGGCGATGCGATCTATTTCCTCTCCGCCCGCTCGGGCTCGTCGCAAGTGTGGCGCGTCGGTGCCGGCGGCGGCAGCGCCAGCAAAGTCACCGACCTGCCGCTCGACGTCGACGCCTTCCGCGTCTCGCCCAGCGGCGAGCGCATTGCGCTGAGCATGGCCGTGTTCCGCGACTGCGCCGACCTGGCCTGCACCAGGACCCGCATGGACGCGCGTGAAAAGGACAAGGCCAGCGGCAAGGTCTACGACCGCCTGTTCGTGCGCCATTGGGACACCTGGGCCGATGGCCGCAACGCCGTACTGTACTCGCTGCCGCTGGACGGCAGCGGCAAGGCAGGCGCCGCCAATAGCGCCGTCTCGCTGTCCGGCGCGCTCGACGGCGACGTGCCCTCGAAACCCTTCGGCGACCGCGAGGAATTCCGCTTCAGCCCGGACGGCAAGAATGTCGTGTTCTCGGTCCGCATCGCCGGCAAGACCGAAGCCTGGTCGACCAACTTCGACCTGTACACGGTGCCGGCCGCGGGCGGCCAGGCGCCGCGCAACCTCACCGCCGACAATCCGGCCTGGGACACCAAGGGCGTGTTCTCGCCGGACGGCCGCACCCTGGCCTACCTGGCGATGCGCCGCCCCGGCTTCGAAGCCGACCGCTACCAGATCATGCTGATGGACGTCGCCAGCGGCACCAAGCGCAAGCTGGCCGCCGACTGGGACCGTTCGCCGGGCACGCTGCAGTGGACCCAGGACGGCAAGTCGCTGGTGGTGGACGCCGAGGACATCGGCCAGCATCGCCTGTTCAGCATCGACGTGCCCGCCGGCAAGGTGACGCCGCTGACCGGCCAGGGCTCGATCGGCGCATTCGACCTGCGCGGCGACACCCTCGCCTACACCCAGGCCAATCTGTCGGCCGGTGCACAATTGTTCTCGATGAAGCTGGGCAGCGCCGCCAAGGCCACCCAGCTGACCACGCTGAACACCGAACGCCTGGCCGACGTGCGCTGGGGCGAAGCCGAGCAGTTCTCGTTCAAGGGCGCCAACGGCGATACCGTCTACGGCCACGTGATGAAACCGTGGAACTACGAGCCGGGCAAGAAATACCCGCTCGCCTTCCTGGTGCACGGCGGTCCGCAAGGCAGCTTCGGCAATGGCTGGAGCTACCGCTGGAACCCGCAAACCTATGCCGGCGCCGGCTACGCGGCCGTCTTCATCGACTTCCACGGCTCCACCGGCTATGGCCAGAAGTTCACCGACGCCATCAGCGGCGACTGGGGCGGCAAGCCGCTGGAAGACCTGCAAAAAGGTCTGGCCGCGGCCGTGGCCCAGTTTCCGTGGCTGGACCGCACGCGCGCCTGCGCGCTGGGCGCCTCCTACGGCGGCTACATGATGAACTGGATCGAGGGTAACTGGTCCGACGGCTTCAAGTGCATCGTCAACCACGACGGCGTGTTCGACACCCGCGGCATGGCCTACGCCACCGAGGAACAATGGTTCACCGACTGGGAAAACGGCGGCCCCTACTTCACCTTCCCGGAAAAGCACGAGCGCTTCAACCCGGTCCTGCACGTGAACAAGTGGAAGACCCCGATGCTGGTGGTGCAGGGCGACCTCGACTTCCGCATCCCGACCGCGCAAGGCCTGTCGACCTTCACGGCACTGCAGCGCCGCGGCATCGACAGCAAGCTGCTGGTGTTCCCGGACGAGAACCACTGGGTGCTGAAGCCGGCCAACTCGGTGCTGTGGCATCACACTGTGAATGACTGGCTGGATCACTACCTGAAGCAGTAATTCAGGAACGGTCGACTTGTTCAGGACTTGACGCCCGCCGCGCTGCGGGCGTTTTTCATGGCAGCGTCTGATTAGAAATAGCCGGCGCCCCACAGGCGCGGCCAGAGACCGCGGTTGTTGTGCGCCGCTTCCTGGGCATCGAGTGGCGCGCCCTGCCATTTGCGTTGGGCATCTGGAGCGATGAAGGCTGTCGCCAGGACGATGGCCAGCAAGCCCAGGACGATGCCGGTGGAACGTGTTGCCAGTGTGACGGCCGGCACCGCTGCCGGCGGCAGCGTGCGCACCCAACCCATCGCCATGCCGACGACGAGCGCAATCGCCATCTGGCTCTGCGGCATGACCAGCACGCCGGAAAACAGCCCGTCCACGACGATGGCGGCAATAGCGACGATCAACGCGGTCGCGATGTCCTGTTGCGACCGGTCCGCGGGCGCAATGCTTGCCGCTGCGCGGACCAGCGTGTGCGCGCCCAACAGCAGGATCGCCACCAGGCAGATCAGTGCCGGAATGCCCCACTCGACGGCGATCTGGAACAACCAGTCGTGTGGATGGGCGCCGATGTAGACGATTTCACCATAGTGGGCGAAATGCTGCGGACCGACGCCCAGCAAGGGATGCTGGACAATCAGCTCCAGCGCCCGTTTCCAGAGGAATTGCCGTCCCGAGGCGGGGTCGGCCGCCGAGCGCGCAATGATATTGTCCGGCGCACCGAGCGGGTCCATGCCCAGTGCCCACGGCAGCGCGATGAACAGGATGAGGTAGAGCACCAGGCCGGCGGCGGCCGTCGCGGCCATGGCCAGCAGCCAGCCTTTTGCCGCACGGCGGCGCAGCGCGAGTGCGACGATGCCGGCGACGATGAGTGCGAGCGCGGTGGCACGCCCCTCGGTAACGAAGACCAGCGCCCACCAGAAGGCCGCCACCATGAAGTAAACCTTGCCCAGCCAGGACGCCCGAACCGGCGCTGGCTGGCGCGACAACAATATCAGCAAGGGCAGCATGGCCGTCTGGGTGTGGTTGAGGAACCTGGCATTGCTGAAACCGGGGGCGAATGCATGCATACCAAGCTGCACCTGCGCCGCCATGCCCGCGCTGTATGCCAGCAGGACACGCAGCGAATAGAGCAGGCAGACCACGCCAAGCACACGGAGCAGCGAGTTCAGTCCGGGCGTGCCGCGAGCCGCGATCTCTGCGGCGACCACCAGCGCGCTCAAGCCGAGCAGCACGAACATCGACCATTCGGCCCAGGCGTGGTTTGGCGACACCACGTTCACCGATGCGGCGGCGCCCAGCAGCAGGAATCCCATGCACAGCATGCGTGGCGCCAGGGACATGGCCTGGATCGCGCCAGGCACCGCTCCGGTGCCCAGCGCATACACCAGTGCCAGGCCCAGCACGACTAGTTCGATGCAGCGTTGCTGGTCGTGGCCTTCGGCCCACATAAAATTGGCGGCGAGTGCCAGGAGCATGGCACAGCTGAAAGTCAGGCCAATGCAGGTGGTGCGGATGCGGCTATGGGTAGACGTCGAGGCCATGGCGTATTGTTGATTGTTTTCGGCTCAGGCAAAAGAAAAGCCGCCCGAAGGCGGCTTTAGCTAAGTCAGGCTGGATTAGCTGCCGAAGCTGTTCTTCGTCAGGGTCTGCTTGGCGGTTTCGTTGGTGATCTGAGTACCGGTAGTACCCATTTCGACCTTCCAGGTGACGGAGGTTTGCTCAGCACCGCTCGACGGGGTCATTTTGAACGAGCCGCCATCGACACCGCTGCCGACGTTGCTAGCGAAGACTGCGGTGATTACGCCGTTTGCAACCGATGCGCTAGCCAGTTCTTTGGTTGCGGTGAAAACAGGGATAGCGGTTTTGTTGGCATCGGTCGTGGTGTCGCAGGCGTCCAGCGAACCGTTTTCTTGCAGGCAGTTAGCAACTGCGGTCTGCAGGGCAGCAACCGAAGCCATTGCCGAACCGACCTTGGCTTTAACGATGTAATTCTGGTAAGCCGGGATAGCAACAGCGGCCAGGATACCGATGATGGCAACAACGATCATCAGTTCGATCAGGGTGAAACCAGCTTCAACTTTCTTTGCGATTTTACGTGCTTGCATTTGAATCTCCAGGGTTTGGTACTGCATATAAAGAGTGACTACGACTAATTCGGTACAGCTCGCTTCTGTCCTCTATATTGCAAGCGGCGTGCCAGGTCGTTTCCGTGCGGAATCGTTATCGCAGTATTATCAAAACCCCGGTTTTGCCGGATTTTTTCGTTCCCAATGACAATTTTTGTCACCCATACGTGACGAAATCTGTCAGGTCGACGTAATTTGTCAGTATGGCGACGGAATCTGTCACCCTCGGCATGCCAGCTTCCGGCAATAAAAAAGGGAGCCGAAGCTCCCTTTCCCGATACTGCTACAACCAATCGATTACAGCATGGCCTTCAGCAGGCGTGCCATTTCCGACGGGTTCTTGGTGACCTTGATACCGCAGGCTTCCATGATTTCCAGCTTGGCTTGCGCGGTGTCGGCGCCGCCCGAGATCAGCGCGCCGGCGTGGCCCATGCGCTTGCCCGGAGGCGCGGTGACGCCAGCGATGAAGCCGACGACCGGCTTCTTCATGTTGTCCTTGATCCACTCAGCCGCGTTCGCCTCGTCCGGGCCGCCGATTTCGCCGATCATGATGACCGCGTCGGTATCCGGATCGTCGTTGAACATCCGCATCACGTCGATGTGCTTCAGACCATTGATCGGGTCGCCGCCGATACCGACTGCCGACGATTGGCCCAGGCCCAGTGCGGTCAGCTGGCCGACTGCTTCATAGGTCAGGGTGCCCGAGCGCGACACGACGCCGATACGGCCCTTGCGGTGGATGTGACCCGGCATGATGCCGATCTTGATTTCGTCCGGGGTGATCAAACCTGGGCAGTTCGGGCCCAGCAGCAGGGTCTTCGAACCGGCTTTGGCCATGCGATCCTTGACTTCCATCATGTCGCGGACCGGGATGCCTTCGGTGATGCAGATTGCCAGGTCCAGCTCGGCTTCGACGGCTTCCCAGATGGCGGCGGCAGCGCCTGCCGGCGGGACATAGATCACCGACACGTTGGCGCCGGTTTCTTTCTTGGCTTCGGAGACGTTGGCGAAGATCGGGATACCTTCGAAGTCTTCACCGGCTTTCTTCGGGTTCACGCCGGCGACGAAGGCTTCGCGGCCGTTCGCGTAATCGCGGCACATGCGGGTGTGGAACTGACCGGTCTTGCCGGTGATGCCCTGGGTGACTACTTTGGTATCTTTGTTAATCAGAATCGACATTTTTATTTCCTTCGCGTATTAGGCTTGACCAGCGGCAGCGGCGACGACCGACTTCGCTGCGTCTTCCATCGTATCGGCGGCGATGATCGGCAGGCCGGAGTCGGCCAGCATCTTCTTGCCCAGGTCTTCGTTGGTGCCCTTCATGCGGACGACCAGCGGCACTTTCAGCGAGACGGCTTTCGATGCGGTGATCACGCCTTCGGCGATCACGTCGCAGCGCATGATGCCGCCGAAGATGTTGACCAGGATGGCTTTCAGGCCCGGGTTCTTCAGCATGATCTTGAATGCTTCGGTGACTTTCTCAGCCGTTGCACCGCCGCCCACGTCCAGGAAGTTGGCCGGCTCGCCGCCGAACAGCTTGATGGTGTCCATGGTGGCCATGGCCAGGCCGGCGCCGTTCACCAGGCAGCCGATATTGCCGTCCAGCGAGATGTAGGCGAGGTCGAATTTCGATGCTTCGACTTCGGCCGGATCTTCCTCGTCCAGGTCGCGGTAGGCGACGATTTCCGGATGACGGAACAGGGCGTTCGGGTCGAAGTTGAACTTGGCGTCCAGGGCGATGACCTTGCCGTCGCCGGTGACGATCAGCGGGTTGATCTCGGCCAGCGAGCAATCGGTTTCCCAGTAGGCTTTGTACAGGCCTTGCAGGTTGGTGCGGGCGGCTGCGATCGAGCCTTCCGGCACGCCGATCTTGCGGGCGACGTCGTCAGCCTGCGCGTCGGTCAGGCCGACCGACGGCTCGATCACGACGTTGTGGATTTTTTCCGGGTTGCTGTGCGCGACTTCTTCGATGTCCATGC
>Ga0265780_10001949_pt1 | contig 28562 bp, 28 predicted proteins | sample P1T30metagenome_FD_192432 | JGI IMG/M metagenome (GOLD analysis project Ga0265780, IMG submission 192432) | Plant litter microbial communities from East Loma Ridge, Irvine, California - P1 T30 | ecosystem: Environmental > Terrestrial > Plant litter > Unclassified | place: USA: California...
GAAACACCCCTCACCGCCGACGCCATGACCGCCCGAGGAATCTCATGAACCTGAACCACTGGATCGCCAGCACCCTGCGTCAGCCCAGCCAGGCGAATGGCGCCCTCGCCCCTCCTGTCAAAACGCCCTCCACGCCGCTGACGTTCCTCGACCAGGTCAACTTCCTTCACACTGCCCTGTTCGGCTGGCCCAGCGACACCCTCACCCCGCTCGCCGATTATCTCGCCTGCGACGACATCCACCAGGTCGCGCTCAAGATGATCGACTCGCAACGCTTCCACTCCGACACGCAAAGCAAGTTGACGCTCTGGCGCCGCGACTTCCCCTACAAGATCAACTTTCTCCACACTGCCCTGTTCGGCTGGCCATGCGACGCGCTGACGCCGATGAATGATTATCTCGCCTGCAATGATATCCACGAGGCTGCCCTGAAAATGCTCGACTCGGACCGGTTTCGCTGGCACAGCCGTGACCAGCTGGCCCTGTGGCCCGACGCGAAATGGGTCATGACCGACTATCGCGGCCTGCGCCTGTGGGTCAACCTGGCCGACGGGTTCGTTTCTTTCGGCGTCCTGCATGGTGATTGGGAAAACGCGGAAGTCGACTTCATGGTCGCGTGCCTGCGCGAAGGAGACGGTGTCATCGATGCAGGCGCGAACATCGGCGTGTTCACCGTCCAGGCAGCCAGGGCAGTTGGGGAAAGCGGCAGGGTCTACGCCTTCGAGCCGATGCGCACCACCTTCGACATGCTGTCACGCAGTGTGCAGGCGAATGATTTCGACAGCCGGTGCAAGCTCTACAACGAGGGACTCGGCGCCAGCGAAGGTGCGGGTTCGTTTCACTTGAGTACGCATGCGACGAACCCGGGGAGCTCATTCATCTCGACAAATGCAACCGGTACACCCATTCACATCCGCCCCATCGATTCCATCGACTTCGACCGCCCCGTGCGCTTCATCAAAATCGATGTCGAGGGCTTCGAGCCCTACATCATCCGCGGGGCGGTCAAGACCATCGCCAGGGATGCGCCCGTCATCCTGACCGAATTCTTTCCGCGCTCCCTGCGAGAAATCGGCAAGACTTCCGGCGTCGACTACGTGGCGATGCTGGAGAACCTGGGATACGCGTTGTCGCTTTTTTCACCAACGGGGAAAGGCGAAAAGGTCACGGCCGCCGATGCACATCGTTTCGATGACATCCTCGAGCCCGTCAACCTGGTGTGTCGGCCGGTGAACGCGTGAACCTGGTGTTTGGCACGGTTGACCGGGCACGTCATCGATATCTGGCAGGCCACCGGCCGTGGCATGTGGCGTCACGGTGAGCGCTTTACAGTGCGGTCCCGGTTCATCATCAAGGGCCCGTGCCCAGTCCGGATGTCTTCCCGATCCACAGTTCCATGACCGTCGAGCCCTTCAGTTTCACCTCGTAACCCGGGATCAATTTCGCCGCCACTGGCTCATGCAAAATGCTGGCCGCGGCATCGGCGAGCATCGCCGCGCTCCCGGCCTGCTCGGCATGGAAATACCGCAACTCGGATTTGTCCGGCGAATTGCTCACCACCTCGACCCCGCGCGCGATGGCGGCGTTCGGAAACGCGGCCTTGAAACTGTCCTTCAGCGCCAGCGCCGAACTTTTTTGCGCGTCGCTGGCAACCTGGACGTACACCGGAACAGGCTTTGCATTCAGGTTGGCCTGGTCGCACAGGCGTACCGTCAGGAAGTCGGACGCCACGCCCGGCTGCGCCACGAGCCGCAAAGGCGGCGTGACAAGTTGACTGATGTGCGCAGCCCAGGCCTGTTGCGCGGGGCTGCCGTCGTTGTAGACGACAGAGGAGTCCTCGGCCCGGTAGATTGCCTGGTTGACCTTGGGGGGCATCGGCACCGTGCTGACCGTGCCAATATCGAAGCCAGCCACGGGAGAGCGCGCGCCGCTCAGCTCTTGCAGCCTGGCTTTGAGGGCGGACGATTTGCCCGCGCGAAGCGCTTCGAACTTGTCGCCGACACAGTAAAGTATATCGACACGCAATGCCTGCCTGGGCGCGGCGGCAGCGGGCGCCACCGGGGCGGGTGGCGCCGGTGGCGCGCCATCCTGCGCAAACGGCGGGCGGCTGCCCACCCGGTATTTGACGGTTTGCAGCATTACGCGCGGAGAGTCGGTATGCGGACGTGACGACGGCGCGGCCGCTCCGGCAAACTCCGTGTTCCATGAATTCCAGTCTTCCAGCAAGCTGGGACAACCGGTGATGCAGAAAACCGGCGGCCGCTGCAGGTCGCCGACGCGCCCAGGCACCTGCACGGCATGCGTTTCCTTCATTACGCTGGTGCGCGCCGCCATCAGGACCTGGTCGATTTCGCCGCCGGTGGCGCCCATGCCTTTTCGGATCGATTCAGCCAGGAAGCGCGCATACCGCGAGGCGCTGCCGATACCGCCGTCTGGTGCAACCGCGCCGGATTCGGTTGCAAAGGCGTAGATGACGTTGGGAACCTGCGCGGAAGCGGCGGCCGGATAGCGCGCGGTGTTGATCCTGCGCGCGCGCAGCGCGTCGATGATCGGGTTGTCCCGGCATGCATCGACAATGAACACCACTGCCTTGCCCCACAGGTGCGTCAACCTGCCCATCGCGTAGTCGAGCTGGACGGCGGACTGGCCAAACAGCGGGGCGTAGGTGTTCTGGGCGTACTTTTTGACCTCCACCTCTTCGTCGAACATGGCATCGACGCCAAAGAGGTAGTTGACGCCCGCTACCTGGGCGCCATGGCCCGAGTAATACACGATACCGAATGCCCTTTCTTCTGCCAGTACGCGGTCCGTGAAGGCGTCGATCTTGCTGCGCAGTTGCTGGGTGGTCAGGTTGCAGGTGGACTCGACTTCCCAGCGGGCCGCCGTCAACGCATCGGCAACCAGCCGCACATCGGTATTGCGGGCGGGATCATCGGAACAAGGGGAGCCCAGCGGCGACAGCGCGCCATCGTATTTGGCGTTTCCGATCACCAGGGCAAAGCGCTTGGGCTCGGCGGTTTTCACGGCCTCCTGTTGGGCGAAAACAACGCCAGGACTGGCTGCGAAAAGAATGCCAAGAATAATCGCTGCGGAAAATCTGGCGGGCGTATATTTTCTCATCGCACAATCCAATGCTGAAATCAGTAATCGGAACGTCGTGATTGAAATAGTACAGCTGTTTTCCGGCGGCGTCACCATGATGCCATCGCGCTGTTTTAATTTATTGCCCGCGCAAAATAACTTAATTGAATGAATCTATTCATGCATTGTTGATATTCACCTTCTGGAGATGTCATGTTAAAAACAGCAGCCTTGATACTATCGTTCATTATTTGTGGCAACGGAATGGCGCAGGACAGCCCGGCAATGGCGAGCGCCCCACCGCAATGGGTCGATCTGACCGATGATCTGTCGCGTGGCGATCTGGCGTCCTACGAAGTCATCAATTTCGGCCCGCCTGCCGACAAGGACGTCCGGCGCGCTTTCATGTTCCCGAAAGACACCAACGACGGCATTTACGGCATCGACGTGTCGCACCATAACGGCGTGGTCGACTGGGCGATCGTGGCCCAGCGCGGGGTGCGCTTTGCCTATATCAAGGCCAGCCAGGGAGACCGGTTCCGCGACAGCCGGTTCGCCGCCAACTGGGCCGCTGCCGGCAAGAACACCACAATCCGCCGCGGCGCCTACCATTTCCTGACGCCCGATCGCAGTGGAAAGGATCAGGCGAAAATTTTTCTTGCCATCCTGGACGCCGCGGGCGGCTTGAAAAAAGACGATTTGACGCCGGTGCTGGACCTCGAATGGGCATTCGCGAAACAGAATGGGAAGGATGTCGACCAGTGGGAAATGCTCGACCAGCAAAAGATCGCCCAGATCGTGATCGATTGCGCGACAGCCATCAAGACCGCAACCGGACGCACCCCCGTGATTTATACGGCGGCATCGTGGTGGAATGGGCGCATGAAAGACAGTACGGCGCTGATCGCTTATCCGCATTGGACCGCCGATTACCGCGCCGCGAGTATCAAGGCCGGCGCCCCGCAGTCGGTCAGGCGCCATGTCCAGCTGGCCTGGCAATTCACGGACACCGGCCTGCTCCAGGGCGGCGCAAAGAAATTCGACGTGAATCGGCTCAATGGGAGCGATTTGAATAAACTGTCCGGCCTTTGAACGATTCGGCTTCATCAACGTTAACCGGTCCAGGCGGGACTCCCACGGCGAGGGAAAAATGTTACCATCAGGCTACTAAAATAAGCCTATCCCGCCATGATGAAGATCGCCCCGCAGTCAATGCAGTCCTTGATGCTGACAATGCGGTCGAATGGGACGGATCTGGCAAACGGCACCGGTTTCGTCGTCAAGACCGCCGTTGGCCTCGCCCTGGTCACGAATCGCCATCACGTGACCGGGCGGTACCAGGGCACCGGCAAACCCATTGCGGCAAATGGGGCGGTCCCGAATGAAATCGTGATTCACCACCCTGCTCCCTTCGACAAGAACCGCTTCATTCCCAGCTGGGAGGCCCGCGTGGAAGCGCTGTACGCGGACGGCAACGTCGACGGTGCGCGCCTGTGGAAAGAACATCCAAAATATGGCAGCCGGGCCGATTTCGTGCTGCTTCCACTCACGCAGACCCAGGGCATCGCCCCGATCCCATGCGTCATGAACGAAGGCGCCACCATTTCCATCCTGCCGGGCGACCTGGTCAGTGTAGTCGGCTTTCCCTTCCCGATCTCCGCGGGTGGGCGTTTCGCGCTGTGGGCAAGCGCGCTCGTGGCGTCGGAACCGGAGGTCGATTACAACGACCTTCCCCTGTTCCTGGTCGATTGCCGCACGCGTCCCGGGCAAGCGGGCGCGCCGGTGATAGCGCAGCGCACCGGACTGGTCCGGCTCACCGATGGGCGCCAGGTGCAGGCCGAAGGGACCGTCACGCGATTCGCCGGCATTTACAGCGGACGGGTCCACAAAGATTCCGACATCGGCATGGTCTGGAAAGCGTCGGCCATCCAGGAATTGATCTACTCGCTGAATCCGCCCATTACGCTGTTCAAACTGTGGCCGGCGGTCAAGGCGTAAGCAGGCAACGCACGACGTTCAAGCCTGCCAGACGCCGTATCCTGCCTCCCTGAGCGCAATCGCCAGCTCCACTTCCATCTCCGCCGCGCCGCGGTAAGGCATCGGGTTGTACATGGCGTACAACTCGGGCATCAGGCGCAGGCCATATTGCTGCGCGAACTTGTTGGCCTGGATGCCTGCTTTGTGCTTGTCGAAGCGTACATCCGGATTCAGGCCGGTCATGCCGACATACACGCATGGCTTGCCCGTGACGTAATCGGGATTGGCGCGGCGAAAGCGCGGTTCATACAGCACGTCGGGCGACAGGGCGACAACGTAGACATGGTGGTGATAGCGGCGGGCCATTCGGCAAATCAAGGTCTGTTCTGGCGGAGCCGCATGGTACAACGCCGCGCGCCGGACCGTCCTCCTGTTTGCCCCGTTTGCGCCGCCTTTGCAATCAGGAATCGGGCCCCACATCGTTGCTGCCGACAATCAGCAGATGCTGCATCAGCGCGTTATTAAAGGCTGGAATGTCGCCTGGATTGCGGCTGGTAATCAGGCGGCCGTCGATCACCACTTCGTCGTCGGTCCATTCGGCGCCGGCGTTGCGCAGGTCGGCCTGCAGCGACGGCCAGCTGGTGACGTGCCGGGCCTGCGCCAGGCCGGCATCGATCAGCGTCCACGGACCGTGGCAAATGGCGGCGATGGGCTTGTCGGCCGCACCGAACGCCTTGATGAAGGCGATCGCGTCGGGACTCAGGCGCAGCTGGTCAGGGTTGGCCACGCCGCCCGGCAGCACCAGCGCGTCGTAATCGGCCGGGCTCGCGTCCACCACCGACAGGTCAACGGTAAAAGTGTCGCCGTGATCGAGGTTGTTGAAGCCCTGGATCTTCTCCCCTGCCGATTTCGGCGACAGCAGCGTGACATGCGCGCCGCGTTCTTCGAGAAAGGCGCGCGGCCCCGTGTACTCCACTTGTTCGACGCCATCCGTCATCAGCATGGCGACGCGCTTCTGCTGCAGATTCTGTTCCATTGCAGTTCTCCTTGAAGGTTGATCCAGGATGGAAGCACGTCCGCCGGCAGCCGGGCGCCCTCCTATTCCACTCCCAGCACGTGCAGGCGGGCGCGCAGGCGCCGCACTTCATCGGCCAGGTCGATGACCAGCGCCGCCAGGTCTTCATTGGCGTCGAAGTCGCGCTCCACGCTCAGCAGACGGCGTGCACGGTCCAGGTCGACACTGCGAAACTGCAGCGTCGTGACCTGCACGCTGCCATCATTGCCCAGCACGCCAGCCTGCACATGGCGCACGACCCAGTCAGGTTCGACCTGGCAGGCGCGTGCAAGTTCTTCCAGACTCAGCGCCGAATCGTCCAGCAGCACGCCGGTCAACGCCTGCATCGATGTCACATTATTCATCTCATGCTCCTTTCGCGTCGCGCGGGTTGAACGCGAGTTCACGGGCCATTTGCTCGTACAGGGCCTTGGCCTTGTCGCTGGTAGCCGGCGGCAATACCAGTTCCAGGATCAGATACAGGTCGCCCGGCGTGGCGGCCGGAATACCGCGTCCTTTCAGGCGCAGCTTGCGCCCGGTCTGCGACCCGGCCGGCACGTTCACCTCCACATTCCCCGATGGCGTCGGCACGGTGATGCTGGCCCCCAGGGCTGCTTCCCATGGCGTGATCGGGACAGTTTCATGGACGTTCACGCCGTCGAGCCGGTAGCGCGCATCGCCCTTGATCTGGATTTCGAGGTAAAGGTCGCCGGCGCCGGCGCTGCCCGGATGGCCCTGCCCGCCCAGGCGCAGCTGCTGGCCCGGCGTCACGCCCCTGGGAATGTTGACGCTCAGGGTTTTATCCTGCGTCACCACGCGCCCCTGGGCATCGCGCTGCGGCACGCGCAGGCCGATGTTGCGCGTCACGCCGGTGTAGGCCTCGCGCAGGTCGATCTCGATGGCGGCATGGATATCTTCGCCGCGCGACTGGAATCCACCCGCGCCGCCGCGCCCGCCGGCACCGCGGCCGACATGGGCGAACAGGTCGGCAAAGAAATCGTTGGGATCGGCCCCGCCTCCGCCGCCTCCGCCGCCTCCGCCGAAATCATACTGGCTGCCCCAGTCCGGTGGCGGCTGGAATTCCTGGCCGGCGCGGCGGCCGCTGCCGAGCTCATCGTAAGCGGCGCGTTTTTCGGCGTCGCCCAGCACGCCATATGCTTCGTTGAGTTCCTTCGTTTTGGCGTCGGCATCCTTGTGCTTGCTGACGTCGGGATGGTACTGGCGCACCAGCTTGCGGTAGGCCTTCTTGATGGCAGCGGCGTCCGCGGTCTTGTCGACGCCGAGAACCTGGTAGTAATCCTTGTATTCCACGTCGCTTCTCGCTGTTGTTGAAGGAAATCTGATCGTACATGACATTTGTCGCCTGGTCTTCCAGCGTTGCGCGTCCTCGGGCATGACCCGCTCCCCGTTATCGTTTTCAACACTGCCAGGTGTCAAAAGGTCCGGCGACCAGGATGGCATCCCATGCGGGCAGGGGCGGCGCAAACGAGCCGCCGCCTTATTCAGGACGCCGCGCATGCCTGCGCCGTGCCATCGAGCGCCGGATAGTAAAATCGCGGGTTTCCCATATCGAACCGTTTATGTCCTCCATCGCAGCTTCCGGCGCGCGCGCCGCGTCCATTCGGGCGGAAATCGTCACCTTGTGGCGCCTGTCCTGGCCGATGCTGGTCGGCCAGCTGGCCACCGTCGGCATGGGCGTGGCCGATGTCGCCATGACCGGCCACGTCAGCGCCGACGAGCTGGCGGCCGTGTCGCTGGGCGCCTCGGTCTGGTCGATCGTGCTGGTCACCGTGATGGGCGTGATGATGGCAATTAACACCGTCGTCGCGCATGAAATCGGCGCGGCGCGCTACGACCAGATTCCCCATTCGGTGCGAGCCGCGCTGTGGAAAGGCCTGATCGTCGGCTTGTGCGGCTGCCTGGTGGCCAACCTCTGCACCTTGCTGTTCGATCATATCGGCCTGGACGCCCACGTGGCCGGTCGCGCCTCGCTGTTCTTGCACGTGATCAGCGTCGGCATGCCGGCGTTTGCCTGCTACCGCGCGCTGTACGGCTACACCACCAGCATCAACGAGACGCGCCCGATCATGGTGATCGCGCTCGGCGGCCTGGCGTTCAATGTGCTGGTCAACTGGCTGCTGGTGTTCGGCAACCTCGGCTTTCCGCGGCTCGGCGCGGTCGGCTGCGCGGTGGCGACGGCGATCGGCATGTGGCTGATGCTGGGCGCCATGGTGTGGTGGGTGCGCTCGGCCTCCGTGTACCGCGCAACCTATCCTTTCGGCAAATGGGAAGGCCCGGACTGGCACGAGATCGGCGCCATGTTCCGGCTCGGGCTGCCGATCGGCATCACCTATTTTGCCGAAGTCAGCGCCTTCGGTGCGATCAGCCTGCTCGTGGCGCGCTTCGGCGTGGTGCAGGTGTCGGCGCACCAGATCGCGCTCAACTTCGTGTCGCTGGTATTCATGGTGCCGCTCAGCTTTGGCATCGCGCTGCTGACGCGCGTGGGCCAGGCGCTGGGCGAAGGCAACCCGGTGCGCGCCCGTTTTGTCGGCTGGGTGGGCGTGCTGATGTCGGTCTCGTTCGGCGTGCTGTCGGCGGCCTTCATCATGCTGTTCCGCTGGGAGATTGCGCGCGCCTATACGTCGGACGTGGCGGTGCAGGCCATGTGCGTCCAGCTGCTGCTGTTCGCGGCGCTGTTCCAGCTGTCGGATTCGACCCAGGTGGCAGTGGCCAGCGCAATCCGCGGCTACAAGGTCACGCGCGGGCCGATGGTGATCCAGTTGCTGGCGTTCTGGGGAGTGTCGCTGCCCGTGGGCTGCCTCCTGGGACTGGCGCCGGAAGGGTTTCCCTGGTCGCCGCAGGCGCCGCTGTCGGCCACCGGATTCTGGATGGGCCTGGTGCTGGGGCTGACGGTGGCCGCGGTCCTGCTGACGTGGGCGTTCCACCGGCTGTCGCGCCAGCGCATTGCTGCGGCGCTTTGACGTTGTCATTACAGATTTTTGGGGCGGAGTCTGGTATCTTCTTGCGAGTTTGCACTATCCGATCACGCCCCTGTATCTTCACCGGAACCTCAATGCGTCTTCTCTTTTGCCTCCTGGCCGCCCTCACCATCATGCCCGCCTCCGCCGAACGCCTGACCCTCGACCGCATCCACGCCGACCCGGCCCTGTCCGGACCGGGCATCCGCAGCCTGCGCGTGTCGCCCGATGGCGAACGCGTGACTTTCCTGCGCGGGCGCGACGACAACCAGTTCCAGCTCGACCTGTGGGAATACAACACCAAAAACAAATCGACGCACCGCCTGGTCGATTCAAAAGTGCTGGTGCCGACCGAGAATCTGTCATCGGAAGAAAAAGCCCGCCGCGAACGCGCGCGTACCGCCAGCCTGTCCGGCATCCTCAGCTACAGCTGGTCGCCAGACGGCAAGCAGTTGCTGGTACCGATTGCCGGCGACCTGTTCCTGGTCGACGTGGCCCATCCGGACAAGGCCCGCAAAGTGGCGACCGGGAATGTGCTGGACCCGAAAATTTCGCCACGCGGCAGGTTCGTTTCGTATGTGCGCGACCAGAATTTGTTCGTCATCGACCTGTCCAGCGGCGTCGAGCGCCAGCTGACGGTGGACGGCAAGGGCACCATCCATAATGGCGAAGCGGAATTCGTCGCCCAGGAAGAAATGGCGCAGACGACCGGCTACTACTGGGCGCCGGACGATTCGGCCATCGCCTACAAGCGCTACGACGAAGCGCCGGTGCCGGTGGTGCGCCGCTTCGAAATCTTCGCCGACCGCACCGAAGTGGTCGAGCAGCGCTACCCTGCCGCGGGCGACGCCAACGTGCTGGCCGACCTGATGGTGGTCTCGCTCGACGCCGCCCAGGCGACGCCGCGCAAGATCGACCTGGGCGCGGACCGCGACATCTACCTGGTCCGCGCCGACTGGAGCGCCGACAGCAAGACGGTGGTCTACCAGCGCCAGTCGCGCGACCAGAAACGCCTCGACCTGGTGGCGGTGGACGCCGCCACCCTGGCGCAAACGACCTTGCTGACCGAAACGTCCAAAACCTGGGTCAGCATCCATGACGACCTGCGCTTCCTGAAAAACCGCAGCGCGTTCATCTGGGCATCGGAGCGCAGCGGCCGCAACCACCTGTACTTGTACGACATGACGGGCAAGCTGCTGCATCCGATCACCAGCGGCGACTGGGGCATCGACAATGTGCTGGCGGTCGACGAAGCGGCCGGAACCGTGTTCGTCGCATCGAACCGCGACGCCGTCATCGACAAGCAGGTCTACGCGCTCAAGCTCGACGGCAGCACTGCCGACAAGCCGAAGCGCGTGACGATGGGCGACGGCTGGCACGAAGACAATTTTTCGCGCAACGGCCAGTTGTTCGTCGACACCTACTCGAACCCGCAAACCCCGCCGCAAATCTCGATCCGCAAGGCCGACGGCACCATGGTGCAATGGCTCGAGCACAACGAGCTGAACGCCAAACATCCCTACGCCAGGTACATGCCCGATCACCTGCCGACGGAATTCGGCACCATCAAGGCAAATGATGGCCAGACCCTGCACTACTCGATGATCAAGCCGTCCAATTTCGATCCGGCCAAGCGCTACCCGGTCTTCCTGTTCACCTATGGCGGCCCGCACTCGCAGCGCGTGACGCGTACGTGGGGCAATTATTTTGACCAGTACATGGCGCAGCAGGGTTTCGTGGTGTTCCGCCTGGATAACCGCGGTTCGAGCCGGCGCGAACGCGCGTTCACCGACGTCATCTACAACAACCTCGGCAAGCACGAAGTCGAGGACCAGGTCACCGGCATCGACTGGCTGGCGAAGCAATCGTTTGTCGACCCGAAACGCGTCGGCGTGTTCGGCTGGAGCTATGGCGGCTTCATGACCTTGCGCCTGCTGTCAGCGGCGTCGGACAAGATCGCCATGGGCGTATCGGTTGCGCCGGTGACGGACTGGGCGCTGTACGACACGCATTACACCGAGCAGTTCGTCGGCGCCACGCCGAAGTCGGATCCGCAGGCGTATGCCAACAGCGGTGTATTCGCGCACCTGGACGGCCTCAAGTCGCCGCTGCTGCTGGTGCACGGCATGGCCGATGACAACGTGCTGTTCACTAACTCCACGCGCCTGATCGACGAGCTGGTCAAGCGCAACGTGAAGTTCGACCTGATGACTTATCCGGGTGCGAAGCACGGCATTTCGGCCCGGCCGAGCCAGCGCCACGTGTATGGCCTGATCGAGGCGTTTTTCAAGAAGAACCTGGGCGGCACGGCGGCGAATTAAGCGTCTGCCGTTTGATACCGTCCCCAAGACCGTCACCCCGTCGAACGACGGGCCCATGCTGAGCGAGGAGCAAGGTGCAGCACGCTCATCATGGGTACCGGCTTGCGCCGGCATGACGGTTTTCAGGCCGGTGGCAAAAACGTCCGCACAATAAAAAAACGTCCTCACAATAAAAAAACGTCCGCACATAAAAGAAACAGCCGCACATAAAAAAACAGCCGCTTGCGCGACTGTTTTTCTTTGGAGCATCGAGGTTATTACACCTTGTCGATGGCATCCTTGACGGTTTCCTTGGCGTCGCCCAGGTTTGCCTGGGTTTTGCCTTCGACCTGGTTTGCCAGGCCCTTGGCTTGCTGCTCGGTGCTGCCGGTCGCTTTACCGACGGTTTCCTGGATCTTGCCGCCGATGTCTTTCAGGTTGCCTTTGACTTGGTCTTCGTTCATGGTGTTCTCCTAAAATTTGCACAGGCCGGGAGTGGCGATGTCATGGGTCCAGAATAGCGGACGTGACCAAAAGCTTCTGTTCGGCGGCGCACCCATCGCGACAATTGGTTGGAAATTGGTCAGACCGCCTTGCAGGCCGACATGAAAATCAGCGGCAAGGTGCTCCAGGTGATGGCAATGAAGCTCAACACCGACGCCAGGAAGGCGCCCATGTCGAGCAGGGTGCCCTTGCCCATGCGGCCACGCCATGACAGCCACAGCAAGCCACAGCACGCGCTCAGCGCCAGCGCCGTGGTGACGCCCAGCACGGTGCTCGATGCGCAGCCGGCGGCCACGTACGCATAACAAAAGAAAAAGTGGGCGGCCCACACCAGCAGTGGCGCGCAGACGCGCATCACGGAGGCGAATAAAGGATCGCGTTTTTGCATCAAGCACCCATCCATTGCGGTAAAAGCGATACGGCCAATGCGCCGAAAACGCCTTGCAGCACGGTGCCGTGCCAGATCAGTACGCTGTTATTGTATGTGCCGCGGTTGCGGCCATGCAGTTTACCATCCCACGAGCGAACGATCAGGTAAATCGCGATGATGGCAAGGATGACAATGTGCATCCCCTGGTACGCCAGCAGCGCGGCGATGCTCGCGCCCCAGGCGTGCGCAACCGGGTCGAGGCCGGCGGCGCGCTGCCCCAGCAGGGTGGCCGCGAAACCGGCCACCAGCAACACCAGCGCCAGCGCGGTCAGGACGCGCAGCCACGCCTGGTGCGCGGCGGCGAGCTTGCGCCGGGAGCATTCCACCAGCGCGGAACTAGCCAGCATCAGCGCGCAGGCACCGATTTGCCAGCGCGCATCAGGAAGGTGCGCGCCCGGCGGCGGGCAGATATTCAGTCGCATCGAAATATGAATGAACGCAAACAGGAAAGACGCAAAAATCGTCAGGTCGACCACCATCATGATGGCCGTGCCCCACCAGGCATGCGAGCGCGGACCCAGCATCCCCACGGGTAGTATCACATGGTCGGCCACGCGGACCTGTTCCTGTACGGGCGCCTGGTCGGTTTCCCACAGCCACGCGACAATCGCCGCCACCGCGACGATGCCGCAGACCCACGCCGACACATTCCACTTGATCGTCAGCAGCAGGAAAAAGGCCGCCGTGCCAAGTGCCGCGATAAAAGGCAGCCAGCTGTCGGTGGGCAACACCTGCACGAACAGCGGCCGCGCCTGGACGGCGCTGGTGACGATAGTTTCGCGCAAGCCGGTTTCGGTGCCGGGCAGCCAGTGCTGCCCGGCGTCCACTTCCGCCGCCAGCCCGGGGTGGTCCCACAAGGGCACTGCGCTGTCGATCTGCGGGATGCTGCGGGTCGCATAGGCTTCATTGGGCAGCCACTCGAGCGTGGAGGCGTTCCAGGGATTGCCGATCGGCAGCGTGGGCAGGCGCTGGCTACGCACCAGGTCGATGAAGAACAGCACGACCCCGGCGGCGAACACGAAGGCGCCGACGGTGGAAAGCATGTTCAGGCCGCTCCAGCCCATCTCGGCGCCATAGGTGTAGACGCGCCGCGGCATGCCTAGCATGCCGGTCAGGTGCATCGGGAAAAAGGCCGTATTGAAGCCGGCGAACATCAGCCCGAACACCCAGCGCGCCCAGCGTTCCGACAGGGCCCTGCCCTTGATGAGCGGAATCCAGTAATACAGGCCGGCAAACACCGGGAATACCATGCCGCCGATGAGCACGTAATGCAGGTGGGCGACGATGAAGTAGGTATCGTGCACCTGCCAGTCGAACGGGACCACGGCCACCATCACGCCGGTCAGTCCACCGAGCACAAAGATGAACAGGAAGCCCATCAGGAACAGCGCCGGGCCGCACCAGTTGACCTTGCCGCGCCACAAGGTCGCGATCCAGCCGAACACCTGGATCGCGGTCGGCACGGCCACGGCCATGCTGGCGGCGGAGATGAGCCCGCTTTCCAGCGGGCCCAGCCCGGCGGTGAACATATGGTGCGCCCACAAGGCAAAGCTGAAGAAGCCTACCGCCACCAGCGCCACGATGATCGCGCGGCGCCCCACCAGGGCCGTGCCGGAAATGCTCGGAATCATCGTCGACACCATGCCGGCGGCCGGGAGGAAGATGATGTAGACCTCGGGATGGCCGAAGAACCAGAACAGGTGCTGCCACAGGATCGGGTCGCCGCCGCGCGCTGGAATGAAAAACGGCCAGTCGAAGGCACGCTCGAGCTCCAGCAAGGCCGTGCCGGCAATGACGGCCGGGAAGGCGAACACGATCATCACCGCCACCACCAGCATCGACCACGCGTAGACCGGCATTTTGCTGAGCGACATTCCCGGCGCGCGCGTCATCAGGATGCCGACGATCAGTTCGATGGCGCCGGCAATCGCGGATATTTCGATGAAACCGATGCCGAGCAGCCAGAAGTCCGCATTCAATCCGGGCGAAAACGCCTTGCCGGTCAGCGGCGGATACATGAACCAGCCGCCATCCGGGGCGAGGCCGACAAAGATGCTGCAGAAGAAGCCGAGGCCGCCGAAGGCATAGGCCCAGAAGGCGTAGGCGGACAGGCGGGGGAACGGCAACTCCCGCGCACCCAGGATGCCGGGCAACAGATACACCGCGATGGCTTCCACGACGGGAATGGCGAACAGGAACATCATCACCGTGCCGTGCATCGTGAACAGCTGGTTGTACAACCCGGGACTGATGAAAGTGTTGTCGGGCACGGCCAGCTGGACGCGCATCAGCAGCGCCAGCACGCCCGCCAGGATGAAGAACAGCAGCGCGGTGGCGATGTAGAGCAGGCCGATCGTCGTGTTGTTGATGCTGGTGAGGAATCTCAAACCGGTGGGCGTTTTCCACGCGCGTGCGAGGCGCGCAAGTTCATCGGGCGGGCGCGGCAGCGAGCTGGGGGTGGTCGGGTTCAACGCGGCATCCTTCATGGGGTCCTCATTTGAGTTGCGCCATCCAGGCTGCCAGCGCCTGCAGCGAGGCCGGGTCCAGGTCATGCGACGCGGGCATGCGCACCCCGGGTTTCGCAGCATGCGGGTTGGCGATCCAGGCGGCCAGCGCGTTTGCACTGTTCGGGACCGTGGCGGCGCCCAGGTGGGAACGGCTGCCGACGTGCGTCAGGTCCGGCCCCAGGCTGGCGCTTGCCGACACGCCGCGCACGGTGTGGCAGGCGCCGCAGCGCTGGGCCAGGAAGACGGCGCGCCCGCGCGCGAGCGAGGGATCGGCGCTCACCGGCGCCGGCCTGCCCTGCGCCGCCAGCCACGCGGCGAAATCGTCCGGCGCATCGGCAACGACGAACAAGGCCATGCGCGCATGCTGCTCGCCGCAATATTCGGCGCACTGCCCGCGCCAGCGTCCCGGCTGGTCCACCTGCACGCGCATGCCGTGCTGGCGGCCCGGCACCATGTCGACCTTGCCGCCCAGCGCCGGCACCCAGAAACTGTGGATGACGTCGTTGCTGGCCAGCGACAAATACACCGGCCGCCCGGCCGGCAAATGGATTTCGTTCGCCGTAACAATGTCCGGACCGCCGCGCGGGTCCGCATAGCGCACTTCCCACCACCACATCTTGGCCGTCACGGAAATGACCAGCGCATCCTGGGATGCCGGGCTCGTCAGCTGAGCGCTGCGCCAGGTGGAGAACGCCAGCAAGGGCGTCAGCACCAGCAGCGGCAGCAGCACGCCGCCACCGACGATCCAGTGCCGCGCTCTGACGTTGCCGGCGCCGCGCCGCACGGCGCGCCACACCAGCGAGCAGACGCCGAGGAAAATCAGCGTGGCGCCGGCGATGAGCACCCACGCCAGCCCGGCGATGGTGCGGGCGTCGATGGCGGCCGGGTGGAACACCGACTGCAGCGCGGGCAGGTCGATCATCATCGCAGCGTGTAGAGGTAAGCGGCAAGATGGCGCGCTTCGGTGGCGGAGACACCCATGGCGGGCATGGTCGTGCCGGGCTTCATGGCGGGAGGGTCGACGATCCAGCGCGTCAGCGCATCAGGGTAGTTCGGGATGCTGCCGGCGATATAGCTGCGCCGGCCGAACGCCTCGAGCGTGGGCGCGCTGCGGCCCTGCGCAGCGGGAATGTCCGGGATCACATGGCAGGCGCCACACTGGAATTGCCCGGCAAGACGCGCACCGAGTCTGGCGTCCCCGCCGGCTACGACAGGCGGCGCCGGCTCGCGCGCATCGCACCCCGACAGGCTCAGCGCCAGCAGGAGTGCACGCGGTAACAATGAAAAGTGAACAGGACCGCGCACGCTTGGCTTATGGAGCAATGTTGTCGAATCGCTATACTACAAGAATTCGTATTGACGCCTTGTTCCAAGCGAAACAGCCCATGTCTAGCAAGTCCCGCCGCCTCATCGTCAAGACCGTCTGCGCCACCGTTGCCGTGGGAGGCGTGCTGGGCAGCATAGGCGGCGCGATCGTGGCCAAGTCCGGCTGGTACGACGTCGGCGCCCTCGCGCCGCACTGGCAACTGGCCTACACCTTCCTCGAATACGGCATGCATGAATCGGTGCGCAACCATGCCAGCGGGATCGCGCCAAAAATGCCCACGGATGACGCATCGCTGCGCGCCGGTGCCGCCCTTTACCGCGCCAATTGCATCGCCTGCCATGGCGGGCCAGGCGTCGCGGTAGCGAATTTTGCCAAAAGCATGCAGCCGGTGCCCGGGCCGCTGGTCGATGCCGCGCGGCGCTGGAAGGCGCCCGAGATGTACTGGATCGTGCGGCATGGCATCAAAACCAGCGGCATGCCGGCATGGCAGTTTCACATGAGCGATGCGCAGATCTGGCAGGTGGTGGGATTTCTGTCGCGCCTGCCGCATTTGACGCCGCAGCAGTTTGCCGTCTTCGATGCCGGGGTAGCCGCGGCGGCGAAGCCGGACCGGCCGGCGTCCGGGCCCGGCGACCCGGTGCGCGGACAGGTGGCGCTGGCGCAGTACGCGTGCCAGTCGTGCCACATCATTCCGGGCGTGACGGGCTCGAAAGTGCATGTGGGGCCGCAGCTGGCGGGGTTCGGGCGCCAGGAGCGGATTGCCGGCCGGCTCGATCAGTCGCCGCAGAACCTGGTGCGGTGGATCCGCGATCCGCGGGGTGTGGATCCGTTGACGGCGATGCCGGACATGGGGGTGACGGAGGAGGATGCGGTGGATATGGCGGCGTATCTTCGCGCGCTGAACTAGGGTGCGCTGCGGTCGCTCACACTTTGCGCCACACGCTCGCCAGCCAGGGCTGCTGCTCGCGCGGCAGGCCGGGTGGGCGGTAAAAATGCTCCACCTCGACAAACCCGGCGGCCTCGACATATCCCTTCCACGCGGCGTAATCGTGATACGCGCCATAGCGCCCGCGTGACCAGCCCTCCTGGTTGTTCCCGCGCGGGTTCGAACTGAACAGCACGCCACCCGGTCTCAACGTCGCGCACAACTGCTCCAGCACCGTCGGCAACATCGCCCCCGGCACATGGAACAGGCTGGCGTTCGCAAACACCCCGTCGAACATTCCGCCAGGCAGGCTGAGATGCAGGAACGATTGGTGCCAGACGTCGCAGCCGGAAAATTCGCGCGCCATCGCCACGAACTCGGCCGAGCCATCGAGCCCCGTCGCCCGGTGCCCCAGCCGGGTGAACGTCGCCAGGTCGCGCCCCGGGCCGCAGCCCAGGTCGAGGATGGTGAACGGCGCCGGTCCGTGGATCGCCCGCAGCAAGGCGTCGATATTCTGGCTGACATCGTGGTCCGCCGTCCCCGCGAAAAAGCCGCGCGCGTTGCTGTCGTAATGCGCCAGCGTGGCGCGGGCGATATCGTCGAGGGTGTCGGCGGGCATCATTTACCAGACCCGCACGCGCTGCTCGGGCGCCAGGTACAGCTTCTGGTCCGGCTTCACGTCGAACGCCGTGTACCAGGCGTCCAGGTTGCGCACGGTGGCGGTGCGGTACATGGCCGGCGCGTGGCCGTCGGTCAGCACGCCGCGGCGCAGCGACGCCTCGCGGAACTTGCTGCGCCAGCTTTGTCCAAAGCCGAGGAAGAACTGGCGGTCGGCGTTGGCGGACGCGCCCTGCCTCGATGCCGACATCTTGAAGGCATCGTAGGACGCCGCCAGGCCCGCCAGGTCGGCCAGGTTTTCGGACAGGGTCAATTGGCCGTTCACGGCCAGGTCGGGGAACGGCTTGTACGTGTTGTACTGGGCGACGAGCTTGCTCGATGCCGCCTTGAAGTGCTCGGCGTCGGCCTTGGTCCACCAGTCGCGCAAGTGACCCTCGGCATCGAACTGCGCGCCCTGGTCATCGAAGCTGTGGCTGATTTCGTGGCCGATGATGGCGCCGATGGAACCGTAGTTGGCGGCGTCCGAGGCTTTCGGATCGAAGAACGGCGGCTGCAGGATCGCCGCCGGGAAGTTCAGCGCGTTTTGCAGCGGCAGGTTGACGGCGTTGACCAGTTGCGGCGGCATCGACCAGTCGGTGCGGTTCGGCTTGGCGTGCAGGCGCGCGATTTCATGGGCGTAATGGAATTCCTCGGCGCGGACGGCGTTGCCGAACGCGTCGGTCGGCGAGACGGTCAAGCCGATGTAGGTTTTCCAGTGGTCGGGATAGCCCACGCCCACGTACAGGGTGCGCAGTTTTTCCTGGGCCTGGGCGCGCGTGGCCGGCGCCATCCAGTCGAGCTTCTCGATACGCTTGCTGAACGCGGCGACAATGTTCGCCACCATCTTTTGCAGCTGCGCCTTGTTTTCAGCCGGGAAGTAACGGGCGACGTAGATCTTGCCCACAGCATCATCGAGCGCGCCGTTGGTGGCGCTCAGGGCGCGCTTCCAGCGCAAGGACTGCTGCGGCGTGCCGGACAGCGCCTTGCCGTAGAAGGCAAAGCTGGTGTCGGCAAACGCTTTCGGCAACGTCGAGGCCTGGTGGTTGACCAGGTGGAAGGCCAGATAGTCTTTCCACGTCCCGACGTCGGCATCGGCCAGCAGCGCCGCCGCGCCGGTCATCGCAGTCGGATGCCAGACGATGAACTTGGACTGGTCGCCCAGCTTGGCGGCATCGAAGAAAGCCTTCCAGTCGAGTCCCGGCGCCTTCTTGTTGAAATCGTCCAGGGTCCAGACGTTGTTCGATTTCTGGATATCGGCCGAGTCTTCACGCGATGCATGGGTCCTGGCAATTGCCATTTCCAGCGCGAACACCCTTCCTGCACGCCCTTCCGGATCGGAATAGCCGGCCAGCTTCAGCATGGCGGCGATATGGGCCTGGTACGCGGTGCGCAGCTCGGCCATGCGCGGGCTGTCGTCGAGGAAATACGCGCGGTCCGGCATGCCCAGGCCACCCTGCAGCAAGTACGGCATGTTGCGGGTGCTGTCGCTCAGGCCCTGCGCCACCCACAGGCCGAACAGGTTTTCCGTGAAAAAATTGGTGTTGTTCAGCGGGTCGACATTGGCGCGCAGCGATTCGCCCAGCGCCCGTGTCAGGGCGGCCTTGTCCTTGATGGCATTGAGTTTGGCCAGCAGCGGCTTGACGGGCCCGGTACCGCGGCTTTCGATGACCTTTTCGTTCATGAAGGCACTGTAGTAATCGGCGACCTGGCGCGCTTCGCCGGTGGTGTTCTTGTCGGCAGCCTTGTCTTCGATCAGCTTGACGATACGGGCATTCGTGTCCTCGGCCAGCGAGCCCATGGCGCTCCAGCTGCCGCGGTCTGCCGGGATCTCGGTCTTGCTCAACCAATCAGTGTTCGCGTAGGTGAAAAAATCGTCGCCGGGCAGCACGGTCATGGCGGCGGACGGCGCCGTGGCTGGCGCGGCCGTGGCTGGCGCGGCCGTGGCAGCCTGGCCGGCGGCATGGACAGGCGTGAACGCCAGCGCGCAGCCGCAAAGGGCCAGGGTGAGTGCAGTTTTCAGTGGCGTCCAGCTGGTGTTCATGTTTTCCCTTGTTCAAAATACACGACAAATAAAGCGTGGCGGTATTTTAATCCTCCCGGCGAGTGCCGTCCTTCCCTCCTTTTTTCGACCTGCAAAAAATAGTGAAAAATATTTTCAAAATACCCTCAAGTTTTTCCGCACAGATCCGTAACCGGAGGACAAGCGGTCATCCGTCCGCACTTTTCACTCGGAAATGCCATGACATCCAACGAAGTCCTCGCCATGTATGAAACCCTCGCCGGCCTGACCGGTAACATGTCGGCCGCTGCGCAAGCGAACGACTGGGATGGCCTGAACCGGATGGAAAGCCAGTGCGCCACCGTGAAAAGCGCGGCCGCCACCGGCATCCCCGCACTGGACGGCGCCGCCCGCCAGCGCAAGATTGCCCTGATCAAGCAGATCATGGCCAACGACCGCGCCATTCGCGCCTGCACCGAACCATGGATGAACAAGGTCGATGCCCTGATGAGTGGCGCGCACTGAGCGACGCTCTGTCCAGACGAAAAAAAAGCGCCGCGGCGCTTTTTTTTCGTCTGCAGGCATGTCATTTGCAAGCAGACTGAATGAGGGAGAGCGATCACCAGCTATCTGCTGGCGTCGCCTCGTGCCGGTTGCATCCGGCGTCCCGCACCGCTGTTGGTAGAAGGACTGCTTCCGGCGCCAGGCGTTTGTTCAACGGACATCGCCTGTCGCGCCACGCTATCGGTGGTGGCTGCGGGACGATCCTGGGGCCGTTCATGGACTGCCACCCACAAGTGGTATAGACAACCATGGAAACGAGTATAGCGCAAACAATAAAAGACGGGGGCTTCTATTGTGCGCTTCCCAACAACACCGTTACGGCACACCCTTGCCGCCCGACGCGCCGAACACCTGCCCGGTCGAATAGCTCGCTTCGTCCGACGCCAGCAGCACATACACGCCCGCCAGTTCGGCCGGCTGGCCGGGCCGTTTCATCGGTGTCTCGGAACCGAACTTCGGCAGGGAATCGGGCTTCTGGCCGCCGGTGACCTGCAGCGGCGTCCAGAACGGTCCGGGCGCCACCGCGTTCACGCGGATCCCCTTGCTGGCCAGCTGCTTGGCCAGGCCCTTGGTGAAAATCATGATCGCGCCTTTCGAGGCGGCGTAATCGATGATGTTTTCGCCGGGATCGTAGGCATTCACCGACGCCGTGTTGATGATCGCGGCGCCCTCCCTCAAGTGCGGCACGGCAGCCTTGGTGATCCAGAACATGGCGTACACATTGGTCTTGAAGACGTCGTCGAACTGTTGCGTCGTGATGTCGAGGATGGAGTCCTGCGACGCCTGGCGCGCGGCATTGTTGACGAGGATATCGAGCCCGCCCAGCTCGCGCACGGCCTCGGCCACGAGTTTCTTGCAAAACGCCTCGGTGCGGATGTCGCCTGGAATGGCGACGGCCTTGCGCCCTTCGGCGCGGATCAGGGCGACCACTTCGCGCGCATCGGGTTCCTCATCCGGCAAATAATTGATCGCCACGTCGGCGCCTTCACGCGCGTAAGCGATCGCGGCGGCGCGGCCGATGCCCGAGTCGCCGCCCGTGATGAGCGCCTTGCGCCCGCGCAGCCGGCCCGATCCCTTATAGCTGGTTTCGCCATGGTCGGGCCGGGGATTCATCTTGCTGGCCAGGCCGGGCCACGGCTGCTTCTGGACGGGGAACGGCGGTTTGGGATAGTTCTTGGGCGCACTGGGAGCGGCGCTGGATGCGCCGGATGCGGCTGACGATTGCGCCTGGGCGTTCGCTGCGGTGGCGCCGGCGGCCAGCAGGCCGCCGGCCATGCCGCCGAGGACAACGCGGCGGGATCGGTTCGGTTGGTCGGAATCCATTGATTGTTCTCCTGGTTGGTGATGCAACCCAATCTACGAGGAGATGTTGCACGCGTCCGTTAATTGGCGAACGTGTGCGCGATGCCAACCGGGTCGATCGACGCTCAGGCCTCCATGGCGGGCGGGGCGGCCGGCGCGGCCTTGTTGCGTGCGAAGCGCTGGCGGATGCCGGCCATGAAGCCGGGCCCTGGTGCCGCGGGAGGCGACGGCAGTTCCTTGCCACGCCGGCGCAGCAGCAGGAAGACAATAGCGCCCAGCGCGGCCAGTGCGACAGTTGCCGCCACGCCGATCCACAGCCATGGCGTCGGGGAAGGCGCCGGCGCGGCCGGCCTGGGCTTTTTCGGCTTGACCAGCACGGCCACCGGCTCGGGCGGCGGCTTGACCGCGGCGGGCGGCGCCACCAGCGGAGCGGAAACGGAAGCCGGAACGGAAGCCGAAGCGGCATGCGCCGGCGCCAGCGCCGCCTGGAGCTTCTTGATGGTGTCTTCGAGGCCCACCAGCTTGGCCTGCAGCGCCACGTTCTTCGTATCGAGCACGGCGCAGGTGTTGTCCGCTGCCGCCACCTTGCAGGTCGCGGCGGGCCTGGACCGCACCGACGGCGGCAACGCCGTGCTGACGTCGGCGAGATGCAGCGGCGCCGGGCGGGCAGCCACTGGCGCTGGCGCTGGTCCTGCAGTGACAACGGACGCAGGGGCCACGGCGGCGGCGGTCGCGGCTGACGCAGCGAGCGTAGCAGGAGCGGGAGCGGGCCCGGACACGGGCGCGGGCGCCGGCGGCCGCGGATCGGCCGTCAGCCATAGCGTGGCCAGGCGCACGTCGCGCTGGCCGCCCTGCCCCAGTTCGAGAAACAGCAGCAGCATGTCGGTGTCCACCGGCCGGTTCGACGTCACGTGGACGAACTGCTTGCCGCCCTGGCGCACCACGTTCAGGCTCAGTGCCGACAGCAGTGGCGGCACGGTCATGCTCGCGCCCCGGTACACATCGGGGTTGGCCACGCGCACCTGCACCGCGGCAGCCGGATCGTCCAGCCCGGACAGCTCGATGTCGGCCACCAGCGGCTGCCCCTTGTACGAGCTGATGCGCGGCTCGCCCAGTTCGGCGGCGCCGGCCGTGGCAGCGATCAGCAGGGAGGAAAGAAGGAGCGGAGTGAAGCGGCGGTATGCCATAAGAATCGCAAAAATTGTAGCCCAAGCGTAATTAACGGACGTTGGAGTAAACTCTTTAATCCATCCCACCAAACAAGAGGCCGCAATGGAACACCGGATTGAGAAAGACAGCTTTGGACCGATCGACGTGCCGTCCGACCGGCTCTGGGGCGCGCAGACCCAGCGCTCGCTGCACCATTTCGCCATTTCCACCGAGCGCATGGCGCCGGAACTCATTGCGGCGATGGCGCAGTGCAAGCGTGCCGCCGCCGCGGTGAACCGCTCGCTGGGCAAGCTGCCGCGCGAAAAAGCCGACGCCATCATGCAGGCCGCCGATGAAGTGCTGGACGGCCAGCACGCGGGCGAGTTTCCGCTCGCGGTCTGGCAGACCGGCTCCGGCACGCAAAGCAATATGAACGTCAACGAAGTGCTGGCCAACCGCGGCTCCGAGCTGATGGGCGGCGCACGCGGCGAGCAGCGCCTGCTGCATCCGAACGACGACGTCAACATGGGCCAGTCCTCTAACGACATGTTCCCCACTGCGATGCACGTGGCGGCGGCGCTCGCCGTATCGAAAACCGTGCTGCCGGCGCTGGCCCACCTGCGCGGCACGCTGGAACAGAAATCGCGCGCCTTTGCCGATATCGTCAAGATCGGCCGCACCCACCTGCAGGATGCGACGCCGCTGACGCTGGGCCAGGAGTTTTCCGGCTACGTGGCGCAGCTGGAGTTTTCCGAGCACGCCATCCGCGCCTCGCTGCCCGGGCTGCTGTTGCTGGCGGCAGGCGGCACGGCGGTCGGTACCGGCCTTAACGCCCACCCCGATTTCGCACCGCGCATCGCCGCGGAATTGTCGTCGCGTACCGCGCTGAGCTTCAAATCGGCGCCGAACAAATTCGCGGCGCTGGCCGGGCACGATGCGCTCGTCGCCGCCCACGGCGCCTTCAAGACGCTGGCAGCGGCGCTGATGAAAATCGCCAACGATGTGCGCTGGATGGCGTCCGGCCCGCGCTCGGGCCTCGGCGAAATCACCATCCCGGAAAACGAGCCGGGCAGCTCGATCATGCCAGGCAAGGTCAATCCAACCCAGTGCGAAGCCATGACGATGCTGTGCTGCCAGGTGTTCGGCAACGACGTGGCGCTGACCATCGGCGGCGCCTCCGGCAACTTCGAGCTGAACGTGTTCAAGCCGATGATCGCGCACAATTTCCTGCAAAGTGCGCGCCTGCTGGCCGACGGTATGGCGTCGTTCGACCATCATTGCGCCCAGGGTATCGAGCCGAACCGCAAGCGCATCGGCGAACTGATGGAACAGTCGCTGATGCTGGTGACCGCGCTGGCGCCGCACATCGGGTATGATCGCGCCGCGCAAATTGCCAAAACGGCACAGCACGACGGCACCACGCTGCGCCACGCGGCGCTGGCTTCCGGCTTCGTCGACGAGCAGCAGTTCGATGCCTGGATCGTGCCGATGGCAATGACGCACCCGAACCCGGACTGAGCGACCGCCTGCGCGTCACGCGCAACCGTACGCCGGCCATTCATCTTTTGAGGATATGATGCAAAAAACACAATTTGAACTTGCCGGCGAGTTCGTCGAGCTGAACCAGCTGCTGAAATTGGTGGGACTGGTCGACAGCGGCGGCGCCGGGAAGAACATGGTGGCCAGCGGCGTCGTCAAGGTCGACGGCAAGCAGGAGTTGCGCAAGACCGCCAAGATCCGCAGCGGGCAGGTGGTGAAGGTGGGCGACGTACAAATCCAGGTGGCATAGCCAGGCAGGTTTGCGCCAGCCCAATCGGGGCACGTCAACCTTGTCTATATTTTATGATGTGAACAACCAGGCCCCGAAGGTGCAGTCCATGAATACCGATACCACACCCGCCACACCCCTCACGCAGGAACGCCTCATCGGCGACCTGCGCCTCGTCATCGAAAATGCCGAGCAGCTGTTGAAAAACACCAACCAGTACACCAGCGAGAGTTACCAGAGCGCGCGCGCCAAGCTGACGAACGCCCTGGTCGCCGCCAACGAAGAGCTGGCGCGGGTTGAAGATGCTGAACTGGCGCGCATGATCGACGCCACCCATGCGGCCAGCCTGGCCCATGCCGACCAGTCGGGCGAAGCGCGCATCCTGCGCGCATTCAAACAGGGCTGACGGATTGACCGGCTGACGAACAGGCTCAGGCCGTCGTATTGATCGTATTGCCCAGGTGAGCCGGCAGGTTTTGCGCGCCTGGCATCGGCGTCACGGCGCCGAGCAGCTGCGCCGCGGTGGACGCCTGGATGTCCTGCGCCTTCTTCAGCACGGCCAGGCCAACCTCGTTGCGGGTGCCGGTTTCGGCAATGCTGGTCGATAATTTCGCAATGCTCATCGCGTCCATGGCGCTACTCCTTTGAAGGGTGATCTGCCTTTAACGGCGGCCCCGCGCCAAACTTGAGGCCACGCCACGCTGTCTTGTGTGTCGACCTGCACGATTCATCACCCATCAGCCATATCCTCTCGTCCGGCGAGAAAAACGCCCGACCCGGTCGGCGCGTGCAAGGCGCCGCCGCCGTTCCCGCCAGCGTTCGGGTCGAGGTTTGATGCCTGATCAGGCTTGGCCGGCAGCGCGCGCTGCGGCCAGCTGGCTTTCCACCCAGGCCAGCACCTGCTGCGGCTGGTTCAAATCGAGCCACGCCACCGATGCCGCCAGCCCTTCCGGGCGCGCGATGTCCGACGCCACCGCGACAATCCCGGCATCGTCCGGGTACAGCGCGGGCTTCCCCACTGAAGGCCGAAACACTTCGAGCTTCGGCAGCGGTTCCCATTTATAACCTTCGACCAAGGTCAGGTCGGCCGGCGACAGGCGCGCCAGGTGCTCGGCCAGCGACGGCTCGGCGGCGCCGCGCAGCTCCTGCATGATGGCGACGCGGTATGGCGACGCGATCATCACCTCGGCCGCGCCGGCCCGGCGCAGGCGCGCGCTGTCCTTTTGCGGTGGTTCGAGTTCGATGTCGTGATGGCTGTGCTTGATGATGTTCACGCGCAGGCCCTGCCCCGACAGCTGCGCCACCAGCCAGGTCAGCAGCGTGGTCTTGCCGCTGCCGGAACTGCCGATCACGCCCAGCACGGGTGTGTCGAAATGGGGGAGCGCCGTCACCGGCGTGGGTCGCTTAGAAACCGACACGGTAGCGTGTGCCGCGATAATTCAGCACCGCGCCTTTCGGAAGCAGTTTTTCCAGCATCAGGCCGGGAGCGATTTCTTCTCCTTCGTGACGCAGCGTTTTATCGACCAGCACCAGGCGGTCGGCAGCGTTGTCTGAATACATATACCCACCGAAGCTAACGCGCGGCAATTGTTGTTGTACATCCTGCGGCAAGTCGCGGGCGTAGTGCAGGTTCTCTTCGGCCGGCGCGGGGGCGGCAGCCACGACGGGCGCAGCCGGCGCCTTGCGTGGGCGTACGGCCGGCTCGGTACGCGCGACGACCACCGGCGCACGCGGCACGACCGCGGCAGGGGCCGGGGTCGGCACGGGGGTGGGCGCTGGCGCTGGCGCCAACGCGACCGGCGCCGGCACGGCTGCCGGCACAGCCGCCGGTGGCGCGGCTGTCAGCACTGCAGGCGCGGGCGCGCGCTGGCTCCAGGCAAACCAGCCTGCGCCCGCGATGGCGACAGCGCCGGCACCCAGCGCCAGCAGGCTGGTCTTTTTTACCGCCGGCAGCCGGGCCGGCGCGTGATGCAGGCTGGGCGCGTGGATGGTCGGGGCATTGCCCAGCTGGCGTTCAGCCTGGGATTTCTTGAGCGCTTCCAGGATATAGGACATTTATCGCTCCGTTCGCGCGGCCACCAGCAGGCGCGGCTCGGTCACGCCGCTCAGCTGGTTCAGGCGCATGTAGGTACGTGGACCGACCACGCCATCGGACTTCAGGTTCTGGCTCATCTGGAATGCTTTCAGCAACACGCGGGTGCGCTTTCCCATCGGCTGCTCCACCGGCGGCGGCGCTTCATCGTTGACCTGGGCGAGGCGCTGGGCAATCCAGTCGACATCGGGGCCCTGCGCGCCCGCCACGAGTTGCGAGCGGAAGCCACGCGGCATTTTATACAAGGTGGTGAACTCGCCGCCGAGCTGCTGGACCAGCGTCGCGATGGCCACGCGCTGCGTCACGCCGCCGGCAAGCAGGCTGGCCTTGGTGTCGTCCAGGCGCGTCAGCAAGGCGTAGCGCGTGGTGGCGCCGTCATGCAGCGCCACCACCGCCGGCCGGTCGAGCAGGCGCAGTTCGTACAGGCCGCCCTTGCCCTGGTGGCAGCGCAGGTTGACGGCCAGCGCGGCGTCGCACGGGTCGCCGGCCGGCAGCGTCGCGTCCCACAAACCGGCCAGCTCACGCACGGCTGTGTCTTCATCCTCGCCGCTGATCGCCGCCGCGGGCGCCTCGGCCGCCACCGCAATTGCCGCTGGCGCCGGCGCCGCGGTCGTCGCCGGCACCGGCAACGCCACCTTCGCCACTGGCGCGGCCGGCGCCGGCGCCACGCTCTGCGCCGCTGCCGGATACTTCGGCAGCGTCTGCCAGGCAACCGCCGTCAGCGCCACGCCGGCCAGCACGCCGCCCAGCGCCAGCGGCCAGCGCGCAGCCTTGCGCGGCGCATCGCCCGCCGCCACGAATACCTCCCTGGCCGACTGGCGCAGGATGGTGCGCGTCACCACGGCGCTGCTTTCGGCGTAGGCGCCCAGCAGCGCGCGGTCGCACAGCAGGTTGATGCGGCGCGGCACGCCCTGCGTCAACCGGTAGATCAGCGGCGCCAGCGCACGCGGAATGGGCATGGCGGCAGTGGCGCCCGCCACGGCTAGCCGGTGCGCGACATATTCTCCCGTTTCCAGTTCCGTCAGCGGACCCAGGTGGTAGCGCGCGATCACGCGCTGCGCCAGCTGCTCGAGTTCGGGCCGGGCCAGCATGGTGCGCAGTTCCGGCTGGCCGATCAGGATAATCTGCAGCAGCTTGCGCTCGCTCGTTTCGAGGTTGGTCAGCAGGCGCAGCTGCTCGAGCACGTCGGCCGACAGGTTCTGCGCTTCGTCGATGACCAGCACATTGTTGGTGCCGCGCGCATGGCTGTCGAGCAGATACCGGTTGATCGCGTCGACATAACCTTTCACGCCCACCCGACCCGGGCCGGCTGGCGCCAGCGTCAGGCCGAACTCGTCGCAGATCGACAGCAGCAGCTCTTCAACCGTCAGTTTCGGATTGAAAATATAGGCCAGCTTGCAATTGGCCGGCACCTGGTCAATGAAGCAGCGGCAGACGGTGGTCTTCCCGGCGCCGATCTCCCCTGTCAGCAAGACAAAACCGCCACCGCTGTTGATGCCATACAGCAGGTGTGCCAGCGCCTCGCGATGCCGTTCGCTCATGAACAGGTAGCGGGGATCGGGCGCGATCGAAAACGGTGCTTGCTTGAGGTTGAAATAGGTGTTGTACATTGCGGTGGCAGTTTAGCCGGGCGGCAGCGGTTTGTAACGCGCGCAGTAAATTTTCGACTTCTTGTTGACGTAGGCGATCGTACTGCCCGGAACCGACACGCGCAAAGGATACTTGCTGCTGTCCTGCGCAGTGTAGCGCACGCCCACCGCATTCTTGACCGCATCGGCCAGTTTGTCCGGCGCGGCCTCGGTCAGCGCGCCAATAAACACCAGCTCGCTGGTATCGTCGCTGACCCACACTTCCTTGACTTCGGCGCCCCACAGCGTGGTGTCGGCCGTCTTGAACCAGTACGCGCCACTTTCATGTTTGTAGGACTTGCCGAAAGACGTTTCGAGAT